>Ga0208789_1000023_pt1 | contig 338269 bp, 339 predicted proteins | sample Methanotroph_Enr_FD_187368 | JGI IMG/M metagenome (GOLD analysis project Ga0208789, IMG submission 187368) | Enriched soil microbial communities from Old Woman Creek wetland in Ohio, USA - Methanotroph_Enrichment_5 (SPAdes) (version 2) | ecosystem: Environmental > Terrestrial > Soil > Wetlands... | reverse complement strand
GCTGAGCTTGAACTTCTTGTACCCGTAGCCGCTGTAGCGGTAGATCGAGGGATATTTCCTCACGCCGTCAAGATAGATCCGATAGTTGCTCGAACCCCTGACGCCGTACCTGTCGTACACGACGGCCGAGATCTTCGGCATAGTAACTGCCGAGACGGATCCCGCCGCCGGGGCCTTGCCGCTGAACGTGGCGACGTTCGCAGCGAACGCGAGTGTCGGAACGAGCAGCGTCAGAACGAGGACTGCCACGAGCGCGCCGATCTTCACGGTTGCGGCGCGGCGAGACAGTCCTTGCCCATTGCCCATATGAACCCCCTCCCCAAAACTAGACGTGCCCCCATGCGCGCGTACGCGCAACAGACGCGAATACGCGTCGCCCTTGGATTTCATTATGCTCCTTGCGCCTCCATTCAACACAACCCAACAGAAACCCAACACGCCGGGCGGCCTTTCGTGGTTCGGAGGCGCCTCGCATCAACCGATCGGGTCGAGCGGGCAAAACGAAAGGCGGGGCGCCATGACAGGCGCCCCGCCTTTGCCGACCAACCGCGAATCCGGCTAGCCGCGTATGGACCGCTCGGTCTCGTCAGCTGCCGCGAAACCCCGCGCGAGCTTTCCCAGCCGGATCCACATCACACCGCCGGCCACCACCGCACTCACCAGCAAGACATGCTTGATGATGAGGTCGGCCACGATTCCCTTGGTATCCGCCGGGATGAACTCGAACTGAGTGAAGAAGATCGTTCGCGGGATCCCGCCAAGGACGATCCAGACGAGCGCGCCCGCAGCGAAGCGCGTGAGCGTGCGATACGCGCGCGCGAACGCACGCTTCTCGCCCTCCCCACCGGTCTTCGCTTGGCGCCCCAGCACCGATAGGATGACCGCGCTCGAGAGCAGCACCGCCGTCGCCACATCGTGGAGATAGTTGTTGAGGATGATGAGGATGCTCCAGTTGCTGTTCATGTGACTCTCACACTCTCTTGCTGAGGTCCGCACTGAGCGACACGGACGGGCACGACACGATCAGAAGTCCTTGCCGAGACCGCCGATCCCGGCGTGCGGTGTGTTGAAGGCGAGGGGTATTCCGATGAGCGCGAACAGGGCCATCGGCATGGCCACGATCGCGTACCACGCGAGCTTCTCTCCGTGCCATCGCATCGTGAAGCGCAGGTGCAGATAGACGGCGTAGATGATCCAGACGATGAGGCTCCACGTCTCGATCGGGTCCCAGCTCCAGTAGCTTCCCCACGCTTCGTTCGCCCAGATGGCGCCCGTGGCGATCATGATCCCCCAGAACAGGAAGCCGACCAGCACGAAACGCACCGTGAGGTTCTCGAGCACATCCTGGGCGGGTAGCTTGTGCAGACGCTGGGTCCACTTCCCGCTCGCCGAGCGCTCCCGGATGACATACGCGATCGCACAACCGAACGAGACAGCGAACGCGGCGAACGCAAGGTTGGCGAACGCGACGTGGATGAACAGCCAGTAGCTGTCGAGCTTGGCCGTGACCGGCACGACATCCTTCGTCGCAAGCATCGAGCCGCCGAGCAGCAAGACGGCCACCGGCATCACCGCGACGCCGACCGCGTTGAGCCGGGGGCTTCGCCACGCGACGACCACGAAGAACGCCACCACGCACAGCACGAGCGCGTTGGCGACTTCGTAGAAGCCGAGATACGGCCCGTGCCCCACGCGCACCCAACGGACCGCGAGGGAGGCGATCTGCAGGGCAAAGCCGGCAGCCGCAACGTACAGTGCGCGCCGCGCGAGCACATCCTTGGCGAAAGTCACGCCGAACGCGTACATCGCGGTTGCAGCCGCGAACAGCGTCAGCGCGATCCACATGAGTACGATCTCGACAGTCTCGACTGTCACGCCGCGTCCTCCTTCTCATCCCCGGTGAGCACACGCGTGAGTTCCGATTCGATCTCGCTGCGACTACTCGACGCGTTGCGCCAGAGGCGCACCTTCGCCACGAGCTTGACGCCCTCAGGCGTCTCCATGGCAGTCACCAGAACGATCTGCTGGCGTGCCAGAACGGCGACGGTCAGACCGATCATCGCGATGACGAGACCCACGTAGAGCAGGGGGATCGAGCCGTCATCGACGATCTGCAGGCGGGCATAGTACCCGACGCTGTCGAGCCGCAGGGAACCGCCCGTCGGCAGAGCCAGTTCCTCACCCTCCCGCATGACCTGGTCCGCCACGATCGTGCCGTCAGGAGCGGTCGCGAGCAGGCGTGCCGAAGGCTCCGAGGGTACGAGTTCGACCCACCCGCCGGTGCTGCGGTCGAGCGGCACCGTGAAAGACACGTTGTAGTACAGAGTGCCGGCTCGGTCGGACACTCCGACGACGTCATTGGTGATGGTCCCGCCGGTCGCTTCGCTGGAGAAGTCGACGAGCAGGGAGCCGCTCGCTGTCTCCACCCCGGCTGTGTTGACCGTGGAGATGTTCACCGAAAGGCCGTAGGCGGCGGGATAGATGGTCAACGATCCGCTCTTGAGCGTCATGTTCGGGTAGACCCGCTGCGTCTTGATGACAGCGCCCTTCCCGTCGAGCAGAGACACGGTCGGCGTCGGGCCGCGGTCGATCCCCCCAGACTTGTAGAGAGGATCGAACGCGTCGACGCGGATCTTGCGGTTCACTCCGCCCCAGTCGCGAAGCGGACCCGAGTGAAGGATCCCGTAGGACGTGGGGGCGTCAGGCTTGGACTGGCCGACTGCAACGCCCATCAGCCCTTGGGAGCGGTACAGGTTGCCGCCGATGAGCACCAGGATCAGCGCGAGAAGCGCCCAGTGAAAGACCGGACTGCCCCACACCGACCAGGGGGCAGAGACGGAGGTGAGCACACCGTCCCGCACTCTGGATCTGATGCCCAGTCCCTCGAGCCGGTCCGCGGCGATGGCGAGTGCCTCGGATGCGCTCAGCTCGCCACAATCGATCTGGAGGTCATGCTCCGCGTGGAGCGACTCTGCGTCCGCGGACGACGCCTCGCGCAAGCCGCGCATCTTGCGAACAGCGAGTTTCGTACGCTGCCATGCGCACACGGCGGTCGACAGCGCGAGCGCGACGACGCACGCGAGAAGCAACGGCGATGCGAACGCCTCGTGCAAGCCAACCGCGCGCACGATCGTCTCGAGCAAGGGGTGCGAGTCCGCAAACGCCTTGACCGCAGCTTCCGACGGACCGCCTTGCGGGATGAGCGTGGCCAACATCGACCAGACGCCGACGACCGCGAGCAGGCAGGTCGCGAGGATCGCAGACCCGACGAACCGCACGATCCGGCGCCAGGCGGTACCGATCACTTGACGGTGCCCTTGGGAGTGGCCTGAACGGAATCGACCAACCAGTCACCGGTCGCCGACTTCACAACGGTGTACGTCGAGTCGTAGCTCGCAGTGTACGGACCGCCGACGCGCTTGTTGCCCGTATCGATCGACAGATAGGAATACGTCCACTTCTCCTGAGCCGGAACGAGCGTGCACGTCGCTTCCTTCACTGGCGTGCCAAGGACGAGCGACTCCAGCTTCTGGTCGATCAGCCGCTTCTGCTGGATGTTGTACTGGCAGTAGGAGTCGACGCGCACTTCCTCATAGGACGTCATGGTCATCTGGGCAACGGCCGATTGTCCGGTGCGGTAGGCATACGTCGTCCAGTCGAGATACGAGCGGACCGCCGAGGCGGGAGTGCTCAGCACCCACGGCGTCGGCCTCGCATCCACCGCGGCCTGCGTCACATGCACGTCGACGGCGGGCCCGGCCATGTGCGCGCCGGGTGTCGTGGTGGCGTCCGAACTGCCCGAGTTCGCTGGCGATCCTCCGGTGCACCCGGAGACCAGGAACATCGCTGCGATGACCACAGAGCACACAGCCGCTGAGGCTGCGAGCCGCAGGGTCCGAGCACAACGGGATTGTCTGTCGCGGAGGAGCTCCGTCGGTCTCACCATCCTTGTAGTCGGTATTCGGTTCCCACCCAGTACAGCACGCCATGAAGGTCGGGGCAATCGTCGCACCAAATCGACATCACACACCGATTCGCTGCGTGCCTTCCGACGGACGTGAGGCGGGGAAAGGCCGGAGCGGCCTCTGTTCAGCGTGAGGGGGCGGGCATTGCTGCCCGCCCCCTCCAACACTCACTTGCTGGGTTCAGAGTAGCCCGCTGAAGGGTCTATTCTGCTCCCGCGCCCGGGCGCACGATCCGAGGACCGACAGCGCCGCTGGCATTGTGATCGCCACATGCCTGGCACTGACCCTCGTTCCAGTATGCGTAGCCGATGTGCGCGATGTTCAGCGTCGAAACGGCTGAACCGTCGCGTGCCGAATACGGATCGGTACCGGTCGCTGCACCGAGCGGGTGCTCGTTGATCGCGCTGAGGGACAGCATGCCCTCGCGACTCCAAGCGCCGCCCTCCATCAGACCGAGGTGGTCCGGATCGTTGTACGGAGCCACATCTTCCTCGGTATCCACGAGCAGACGCGGCACCTTCCAGCCGTGCGGAACGCCGATGTGGCAGTTCACGCACTGGGCCGAGCCGTTGACGTCATCCTGGTGATGACTGTCGTGGGCGGTGTTCGCGCCCTCAACCGTGTCGTAGAGCTGCCCACTGGTCCCGACAGTCAGCGAGGTCTCGCCCTGCCCCGGATCGTAGGCACGCTTCCTGTTCTCCAGGTCGTGGCACTTCGCGCAGATGACAGCGCTGGCGCCCTTCGTGCCGTCGGTACGAGTGATCAGAGGCGCGGCCGTCGCGAGCGTGCTCCGCATCGCGATACCGGACGCCGACAGCGGCGTCAGGTAGTTGGTGCGGTTCGGCTCGCTCATGTCGGTCGGCACGTACTGGCTATTGCAGGTGACGTACTTCGTCAGCTCTGCATAGGAGTAGTCGCCCGGATAGTTCGGGTCGAGGCCCCAGTTCTGGGCCGCGCCATGCGGACCGGCAACGTTCAGACCGGTGTGGCAGTCCTGGCAGGTGATGACGGAGTCCCAGTTCAGACCCGTCTTGGCCGTGGGCGGAGCGCTCGGATCTTCGCTGCCCCAGAACACATTGGCCGTCGGCAGATTCCAAGTGGTCTGGACCACGCCGGTTGTACCAACGGAGTAGTAGCCGCTGGGGCCTGCCGCCGGGGTAACCGTGATCGTGCCGGGAAGCGTGACTTCCCACGTGAGCGTGACGCCCTGCGTGCCGTCGAACTTGGTCTTGGCACCGACAGTGCCGTACGCCGTGGTGTTGTGGCCCGAGGCGTTGCCCTGGGCGAAGCCATGCGGCGCGTACTGGTTCTTGTGGCAGTCAGCGCACGCCTGTCCGCCACCGACCGTCACCTCATGGTAGACGTGGCACGAGCAGTTGCGGTGCTCCTGGACCGGAGCGGTCAGGCTGGCCGGGACAGAGACGTCTCCGCCCGAGACCAGTCGGCTGCCGACGTGCTCGACGTCGCTGCCGTGGCAGGCAGCGCACGCGGAGCTCGGCGAGTCGATGATGTTGGCCGCCAGCACATCGTGGTAGCCAACGTGGTAGGGATGATCCGCTTCCGGATCACCGATCTCACCGTGGCAGTCCTGGCACGCGGTCTTGCCCGCTGCCTCGCCGTAGGCGTGGCACGAGCAACCCTTGTGCTCGTCATAGCCCGTGGTGCTCGTCGGAACGCCCGAGGTCCTCGGCTTGACAAGCATCACCTTCGTGAAGTCGTCACCGTGGCAAGAAACGCACCCGCCGCTGTTCGTGTCGAATGCGGCCTTCACTTCCGCGTGGGCGGCGATGAAGTTGTGCTTCTCTTCGATGTTCACGTGGCAGGCGTTGCAGTTGGTGCCGACCACAGAGAGATTCGTGTCCTCGTTGTGGCAGGCCGCGCAGCCCGGAGGCGTCTCGCCAGATCCACGGAAGTCCGTGGTGTGCATCTTGGTGACGTCCGTGCCGTGGCAGGTGCTCGCGTAGCAGGCGCCCGCCTTGGTGTGCGAGGCGTTGGCACCGGTGTGAGTGGCCGCGAACGTGTCGTGGCAGCTCTCGCAGTGCGCACCGCCGGCGGCGATCGCAGCAGCGGCGTGTGCGCCGGGGCCGCTCTCGGTGTTGGCCGGGTTGTGGCACGTCGCGCAGGTGGCGTGGATGCCCGTGGAGCCGATGAGCACGGCGCCGTGGCAGACAACGCAGTCGGTCGCCGAACCCGGCGTGGCCGAGCTCTCGATCGAGAGGTGCGTGGCGTGGTTGGCAGGAGCGTTGCCGCCGCTGTGGCACGTGACGCAGTCGTTCGTGAGCGTCGTGGCAGCGTGGCACGGGCAACCGCTCGGCGCGACGCCTGCGTGGATCGCCAGGACGCTCGCCGCACCGCCGTGGCACCCGGTCGCGAGACACGAGCTGTCCGCGACTGCCGCGGGCAGGCTGTGGCCGGAGGCCACATAGGTGCTCACAGTGTGGTGCGTCTCGACGTTGCCGGCCTTGTCGACCGACCAGTACGCGACGGTGTGGTTCCCGGTCGCGAAGCTGTACCAGGCCAGCACGCCGGCGACCGGCGCACCGCCATCGATCGAGAAGTAGGTCTGCGCAACACCGGAACCGGAGTCAACGGCGCTCAGGAACAGCGGTCCGCTGACCACGGACGGGCTGGCATACGGGTTGATGAACTGCGGGAGGGTCCCGAGCATCGTCGTCACCGGTGCAACGGTATCCACCGTAAACGTCCACGACGACTTCGAGATGTGGCCCGCGGTGTCCTTGACCCAAGCCGTTGCGGTGTGGACACCGTTGCCGAGCGCAGCCGGAACCTGGTAGCTGAGCTTGAACTTCTTGTACCCGTAGCCGCTGTAGCGGTAGATCGAGGGATATTTCCTCACGCCGTCAAGATAGATCCGATAGTTGCTCGAACCCCTGACGCCGTACCTGTCGTACACGACGACCGAGATCTTCGGCATAGAAACTGCCGAGACGGATCCCGCCGCCGGGGCCTTGCTACTGAACGTAGCGACGTTCGCAGCGAATGCGAGCGTCGGAACGAGCAGCGTGAGTACGAGAACCGCCACGAGCGCGCCGATCTTCACAGTCGCGGCGCGGCGGAACGGTTCTTGCCCCTTGCCCATTAAGTACCTCCTCACCTTTCGTAGACGCTTCCCTTGCGCGTGCGTGCGCTCGCGCACTCCGAGCTGATTATAGGCTTGACCGCGCGCAAGAGGACAATCTCGACGGAAGAAAAATCCGCCAGTCGGCCGATTGACAACGCAGCGCGCGCGTGCTGCGCTCCTGCCGCGGGACTTGGAACGATCCCGGTACCCGTCCTCACCCCCTCCCCGCATCCGAACAGAAGCAGGCACGGGAGTCCGTACTGCTGTATGTCGCCCTCTGGAGCGGTGTCTAGACAGGAAGCGGTCGTGCGCACGGGACCCAGCCCACGAGGGCGCCGCCGATCGCCGCAGACACGAGCATGACACGCTTCACGATAGGGTCGGCGGCAATGCCCTTGGTGTCCGCAGGGATGAACCGCTCTCGTTGAGGAAGATCATTCGCGGGATCCCGCCAAGGACGATCCACGCCAACGCGCCCCAAGCGAAGCAAGTGAGAGCGCGGTAGGCGCTTCCCAGCCAGCTTCCGGCCGGTCCCATGGGTGGCAACGCCTTCCGTGGTCCGATCGCCACGGGCCGATCGTCGGGATGGCTGGATCCTGCCCATGCTCCGTGATGTCGCCGGTGGACCCCGCCGGCTCGCGGTATGCTTGCCTTGTCCGACGGGATTCTCGGTGAGGGGACCACGCGAATGGCAGGACCTCGCGGCTCGGCTGAGGCCACGAAACTGGCGATCCTGAACGCGGCCCGCGAACTGTTCGCCGCTCATGGGGTCAATGCAGTCACCGTGCGCGACGTGGCGGCGGCAGCGGGTGTCAACCACGCGCTCGTGCACCGCTACTTCGGCACCAAGGAAGAAATGGTGGCGGGGATAGTCGACCGGGAGATCCAAGCGGCGATCGCCGTGTCTCCCCCTGAGGGCAGCGCGACAGCAGAATCGCTCGAGGGTATTCGCCGGCTGGTCTCGTTCTACATGACCGAAGGACAGACGACACTCCAGCTCATCATGCAGGCGGAACTCGCGGGGGTGCACCCCGAGAGACTGCTTCACGGCAAGAGCCGCCTCATCGGCATGATGGCCCAATGGATCGCGGGGGAGCAGGCCAAGCTCGGCGCGGACACGTCCGGCCTCCCCGACCCGGCGCTCGTGAGCGCGGTGGTGGGCGCCGCCATCTTCTCGTTCGTGAACATGGCGCCGTGGCTCATGACATCGGTCGGGCTCGAGCCCGACGACTACGAGAAGCGGCGGGGCGAGATCATCGAGATCCTGACCGGGATCGTCGCTCAGGCGGCAGGCGTCACGAGGGCCTGAGGCGCCACGGCATCGCTATTGAGAAGAGCCGGCTCCTAGGGCCGGCTCTTCTCATTGCGGTGGAGCGGATCACGTCAGCCGTTCAGGCCGATCAGGCACGAGCCGAACGCGACGAGCAGGAAGAGCGGAATGGCGGCGTACGCCCACATGGCACCCATGGCGAAGCTGCGAAGCGGCGCGTTCCCGTTCTTCCGCGCCGTGAGGAGCAGGCCCAGGAAGACGAAGAAGAGCGCCAGCATCAGCAGCGGCCACGCGATCCCGACGACGTTCGCTATCGCCGCGACGGAGTTCGCCAGCCAGATCGCCAGGAAGAAGACCGCGGCGGAAGTCGCCAGACCCAGCAGGAACATCGGGATGCTCGTCTTGAGCTTCACCCGCGGAGCGGGCGGGGCGGGCTGCCCGGGCGGCATCGGCGGTGCGTACCCGCCCGTGGGCGGCTGCGGCGCCTCGGGCGGCGCGGCCGCGGGCGCTTCAGACGTCTCGGGCGGCATCGCCGCTGGCTGCTCCGGCATGTCCTTGGTGCTTCCGCTGTCGGGAGTACTCGAGTCGCTCATCTAAGAACTCCTTCCCTCTGAACTCACTGCGTTCCTCAGGACGTTCTTGAACAGATAGAAGAGCACCACTCCCACCGATGCGACTTGATAGTACGTCAGCCCCATCGCCGATACGGGGTTTACCCTCATGAACTCCAAAAGGAAACGCCAACTGAAGTACGCGATCATGAACCGCCGGAAGAGCTCGCCGGGCTCGTAGCGGTCCCGCATGATCTGCGCGTACACGAACAACACCAGGACGAACAGAGCTTCGTAGAGCTGCGTGGGGTTCCGGGCGATCCCGTCCCCGAAGTCCACGCCCCACGGCAGCGTCGTGGCGGTGCCGTAGCAGCACCCCGCGAGAAAGCACCCGATCCTGCCGAAGAAGATGCCGATGCACAGCGACGGGACGAGGTAGTTCCCGAGCCGCTGGGTGATGTGCAGACGCTTCTTGGTCACGTAGACGGCGAGCGCACCGCCGATGATCCCCCCGACGATCGTCCGCCCCGACAGCAGCAGATCCAGCCGCCCGGGATTCGCGATGATCTGCGGCAGGTTCGCGATCCAGATTGGCAGCTTCGAGCCGAGGATGCCCCCGATGGCAGCGGCGAGCGCTATGTAGAGTGCGTTGTTGCCGACCGACCTGCCCCGCGTGTTCAGGTAGTACACGAGGACGGCGGCAACGATCCCCCCTGTGACGAAGAACGAGTACGACTGTATGGGGTGGCCGCCGAGCGTGAGCAGGACGGGCCTGATCCCCCACCCCGTCGGGACGCTGTGGACGTCGGGGATCATCGCCTGCGGGTGAAGCCGCAACAGGTGCCGCCGCCCTTGACCACGCACGAGTAGAGCTTGTAGGCGGGGCAGGCGCTGACCGCGCTCACGGTCTTGAGCACCGCGAGCGCAGCCACGACCCACCAGGCCAGTGGGCTCCCCCGCCAGATCAGCGAGATCGCGATGAGTGCGAGGACTGCGGCCAGAGAGTGGGCGAAGCGCATGCCTGCCACGTCCAGCACCACGTCCTTGGACGGGATGACGCGCCCGAGCGTGTTGGTCCACAACCAGACCAGCGGCGCGCGCCTGACCGTCAGGATCACGGACACCGTCATGATCACAAACACAGCGACGAGCAGCCAGAGCCCCACCTGGCCCCTGAAGATCAGCGCGAGCCAGCAGAGGACCGCCAGCGTGTAGCGGCAGAAGATGAACGCGTTGTTCTGGATCGTCACATTGGCCATGACTACCTCCACACCTTCGGGAAGAACATCCCCGTCCTGCGCCGGTACGCCTCGTACTCGGTCGCGAAGCTCGCCAAGAGCACGGCGTCCTCCTTCTTCGCGCGCACGTACATCATCGGGACGAAGACGAACAGTGTGAGCGCCAGCGACAGCGGGTTCGCGTAGATGAGCGCGCCGCCGACGAAGATCCAGATGAGCGACGCATACAGCGGGTGCCGGACGATCGCGAACGGACCGGTCGTGAGCAGCTTCTGTCCTTCGTAGATCTTGATCTGGTTCGCCCAGTACGACTTGAGCAGGACGCGGCCGTAGATGTTGAACACGACCCCGACGACCACGAGCACGAGGCCGACCACGATCAGGACCGTCCGGAGCGTGCCCGCGAGGCCGATCTCCAGCAGCCGCAGCCTCACCACCAGGTAGTACGCGACGAAGAAGGCGGTCATGCTCCCGGTCTCGACGAAGCTACGGTCGCTGCTGAGCACTGCCCTGTCTTGGCGGTAGTAGTTCTTGAAGTCGATCACGATCGCCACGCCGATCAGTACGAACGCGAGCATCACGACCACGTTCGCGACGATCGCGAGCGGGGGCTGCGCCCACAGCGGCGACGCGGCTATCGCCGCGAACGGATTCATCTCCGGCCCCGGTGAAGCATGTTGTAGGTCGAGAACGGGATGCGCTTCAGATCGGGCGTGATCACGTGCACGCACTCCCGCCTGATCGACTTCGCGTCGAAGTTGTACTCGTCGACGAACGACGAGATCGTGATCCTGAATGTGTTCGTGTTGATGAAGTCCGCCCGTCGCTGCGGCGTCCACTTCATGTAGCCCTCGGGGAGGATCGTCGCGAGCTCGTCCATCAGTCGCACGCAGTCGCACCCGATGCCCTTGGTGATCGACTTCGCGATGGCGTTCTTCACGAGGTCCTCGGCACGGAAGTCCATCGTGTTGTCGATGAGCTCGAGGTAGTTGTCCACCTGGATCTTGCTCGTGATCGGGATGTAGTCCCCGTCCTTCTTCACGGCGTAGGTGACGGCGACCCGGTCCACGTCGCAGGGCAGCGGGACGATGTCGTCCTTCTTGAAGATGCCGCCGGTCTGGCGCTCGATCTCCCGCCTGATACCGGAGAGCGTCACGCGGTTCTCGAGATTCTCGCCGGTGCCACGGCCGAAGTACGCGACCGGCTGGAAGTTGATGCCGCGGATGTGGTCCGTGGCCAGCCCGAACTTCACGAGCTCGCCGATCTGGTCGTCGTTCACGCCCCGCGCGATCGTCGAGACGAGCGTGATCGGCACACCGGCAGCGCGAAGGTTCTCGATGGCAGCGAGCTTCACTTCGAGCAGTTTCCGGCCGCGAAGCTTCTGGTACGCCTTCTCCTTGAGGCCGTCGAACTGGAGGTAGACCTCGAAGCCCGGCGTGAGCGAGCGAAGGAAGGCGGCGAGATCCTTGTCCTCCGACACCCGCAGCCCGTTCGTGTTGAGCATCACGTACTTGAAGCGCTTCTTCTTCGCGAGCTTGAGGATCTCCTCGATCTGGGGATGTGACGTGGGCTCGCCACCGCTCACTTGGAGGATCTCGGGCTTCCCGCCCTCGCGCGCCTTGTAGAAGTCCATCATCGCTTCAATGCGGTCCAGCGGCAGATGCTCGCCGCGACCGGCATCGGCATAGCAGACCGGGCAGACGAGGTCGCACGCCTGGGTGACCTCGATCAGGCCGATGCACGTGTGCTGCTCGTGGTCGGGGCAGAGCCCGCAGTCGAAGGGACACCCGCGCCGGATGGGGGTGTCTGCCTTCAGGCGGTTGCCGGGCTTCAGGTACTTGTGTGTCTCGAAGAGATAGCTGGCGTCCTCTTCGAAGAGCTCGAGTTCCTCGCCGTGCGCGGGGCACGTCTTCAGAAGGTACGCGCTGCCGTTCTTGATGATGACCTTGGCGTCGCACAGCTCGTGGCAGGAGCTGCAGAAGCTCCGCGTGGCGTCGAAGAAGACGTAGTCGCGCAGCATCTCAGCTCGCGTCCGGGAAGCCGGCTGGCGGGTGATCGCGACCCAGCGTCTGCATGTCTGAGCTCCCGCTCTGCAAGTCGGCTCCAGTCGAACCGCGGGACATTCGCGCTCGGGTCCCTCGGCGTCTCGCGTGGCATCCCCCGCCGCGCCCGCCTCCATCGTAGCGCACCGGCGAGCAGCCGACGGCCGGGTATCCGCGCGCCGCGCCTGCTCGTGGCGGTCCGCGCGATGCGGATCTAGGAGCCGCTCGCGCCTCGCGCGATGCCGGCGATCATCCCGCCGAGGTACGGGACGAGCCAGATGGCCCATACGACGACGCTGTAGCGATGGAAACCGCTCCGGGCCTCCCTGCTGCCCCGCGCGTACACCCACGTCGCCCACACCGCGTGCAGGACCATGAGAGCAAAGGCCGAGAAACCGGTGACCGTGTGGACGAAGCCGGCGTGCTCCCCTGCTGCCGTGAGTCGCCGCATGAGCTCGCTGGCAAGACCGTCGCAGACGAGGCCGGTCCAGAAGAACGCGAGGTGCCACGTGCGCAGGTCTCGCTGAGCGCGCTCGGACCACACGCCGGTCGTGTAGAACACGAATGCGAAGGACATGATGATCGCTGGCAGCACGAGTTCGCGTGGCATGCTGCCATCGTAGCGCGTGAAGGGAAGGCGGACATGCAGAAGGACCGGCCCCGAGGGACCGGTCCTTCTTCGATTTCCATGGGTGACCAGAGATGATCTCGAATCGCCTTGCGGTGACTCGGTCACTCATCGGCCGGCAACCAACAGAATCGGGCGTGCAGGTTCTAGATGGCGCGAACCTGGGTCGCCTGCTTCTTGCCGTTGTTGCCCATCGCCTCGGTGAACGAGACGGCCTGACCCTCGTCGAGGGTCTTGAAGCCCTCGCCCTGGATCTCAGAGAAGTGGACGAACAGGTCGTCTCCACCATCGCGCTCGATGAATCCGAAGCCCTTGTCCGGGTTGAACCACTTCACTTTACCTTCAGCCATGCTACACATCCTCTTCTTTGCCCCTCGATGGAGGCAAAACAAAAGCGACGCAACTGGTCCGCAAGGTTGCGGGGTGTCACGTCGCAAACTTGTGAGCCCTCACGGCTCACCGCGGAGCATTGTAGCACGCATCCTGCCAACGTGGCGACCGGGCGCGCACGACGCCTGCTCGGACGGGATTTCGCCGCCCTACATGGGAATCTTCTGGGCGAAAGGGGGCGGTGGCGATGATCGACGTGCAACTGTCGGATGAGGAGGCGGCCTCGCTCGTTCGCAACTTGGAGTGGATGCTCTCGGAGACCCGCATGGAGATGGCCGACACTGACCGCGCCGACTTCCGCGACGGACTCCGCAAAGACAAGCTCGTCCTCGAACGGGTGATCGGCCAGATCAAGCAGCGGGCCCACGCCGAACCCGGCGTCCGCTGAGGACGATCGATAGGACGCCGTCTGTGTCGGGTAGCGTTGCCGCCCCGCCGGGGCATACACCCCCCGGAGGTGGTTCTCATGAGTGAGCCCACGATCATCACGGTCGAGCCGGCAGTTGTCGCCGTGCTCAGCATGACCGGCTCCTTCGCGCAGATCCCGGAGGGCTACGGGCGTCTGTACGGATGGGTCGCGGCGCACGGGCTGCAGCCTGTCGGCATGCCGTCCGCCGTCTACTTGACGATGCCGGATATGCCTGAGAGCGACGCGGTCTGGGAGTTGTGGGCCCCCGTCGGCGGCGATGTCCCCGAGGCGGAGGCCGACGAGAGCGGCATCGCGATCAGACATGTGCCCGGCTATCAGGCGCTCTCAGTCATGCACATCGGGCCGTATGACTCGATCCCCCCGACCTATGAGGCAGCGGTGACGTGGATGGCCGCCCAGGGGTATCAGATGGCCGGACCGCCGATGGAGCGCTACTACTCGGATCCGGACGAGGTGCCCCCTGAGCAGTACCAGACCGAGGTGCTCATGCCGGTGGCCAAGATCGGGTAGCGCCCTTCCGGAAACCGATATGACACCAGGAGGACCGGCCTCGTCGGCCGGTCCTTCGTCACTTCTACGGTGACCCGGCAGCCGCTGCTTCGCTGTGACGCAGTCGTACCCGCTACAGCTCGTGCTGGGTCCGCTGTCTGTGTGCATCGTGTCCCACGAGAGGGAGTAGCCGTCCTCGATCTCCGCGAGCATCATGCCCGCGCGGAACGCGCCCACCACGGCGGACAGGTGCAGGCGCTCGAGGACTTCGCCCGCGAGTCGCGCGGCGGGAGTCAGTCCTCGAGCAGCGCGAACCCGCGATCGCGGAAGAGCCTGAGACACGCGTCAACGACCTCGGTGTCGTAGAGCGTCCCGGACCCCTGCTCGATCTGGGCGAGCGCCTCGTCGATCCCAAGGGAGGCACGATAGGGGCGATGGGACGCCATCGCCTCCACGGCGTCCGCGACCATGAGCACCTTGGCTCCTGGCAGGATCTCGTCGTGGTGTAGCCCGCGGGGGTAGCCCGAACCGTCGCAGCGCTCGTGATGCTGATGCACGATCTCGGTGACGGCGCGCGGCATCTGGGCCTTGGAGACGAGGTCGTAGCTGGCCTGCGCGTGCGAACGCACCAGAGTGAGCTCGGCGGGCGACAACACTCCGGGCTTGGTCAGCAACTCGGAGGGCACCGTCAGCTTGCCCACGTCGTGGATGAGGCCGGCCAGCCGGACGCTCTCGATCTCGGCGGGCGGGCGACCCATCTCGCCCGCGATGGCGATGGCAAGGTCGCTGACACGCTTCTCGTGGCCTACCGTGTAGGGGTCGCGAGCCTCCACGACACCGTCGAGGACCTCGAGGGTCGCCCGAAGCGCCTGGTCGCGCAGCTCCTTGTCCTCTATGCGTTGCGTGACGTCCATGAGGCTGCCCCGGTAGCCGAGCAGATGCCCGTCGGCGTCCCGGATCGGCTGGACGCTCGCCGAGATCCACACGCTGCGGCCGTCCTTGTCCCTCGCGACGTCGACGTAGTCCTTGAGCTCGCCGCGCTCCTGGAGCCCTTGCCGAAGGGCCGCGACGAGGTCCGCGCGTCCCTCCCCGGGAAAGAGGTCGTAGTAGTGCAACGTGCCGACCAGCTCCTCCGGCCGGTATCCGACGACGTGCCGGCTGACCGGGCTGACGAAGGTGAACAGACCTTCGGCGTCGGTCTCCATGGTCACCACGCCGCCCTGCTCCGCGACGCTCGCATAGCGCTCCTCGCTCTCGCGCAGCCGCTGCGCGGCCTCCTGGAGACGGGCGAAGTCGTTCCGGATCTGGACGAACAGCAGCGACGACGTCACGGCGACGAACAGCACGCCCTTCGCGACCGCGACCTCCGTCAGCCTGTTCGGGTCGATGGTGACGGCCCGGGACACGATGTCAGTCAGGAAGATCCAGGCCGTCGCAACGACGGCGTAGGTGGTCACGATGCGCAGAGCGGATTCCCGCGGCCCGCTGAAGCGGCGTCCTGATCGGCGCCGGGTGCCGCTCCGATAGTCGTCCACTGAATTGCGCCTCCTGGTCGCCGACGATGCCCGCGTGCCGCGATCCCTGCGCGGCGGTGACCCCACTGGCAGTTGTACCCAACTCGCCGTCCGGACCCGGACGCGCGCTTGGAGGGAGAGCCGTTCACCGCCCGCGCGACAGCGCGAGTTCACGTCCCTTGGCGAAGCTCCCGTCGGCCGCGAGCTTCACGCGCCAGCCCAGGTTCACCGGGACGACGCCGCCGAGTGCCACAATGGGATCCAGGTACCCGAGGCTCCTCAATACCCTCGTCGCGATCCTGCGACGGGAATGGAACTCCGTGACCAACCAGCCCACACCTGCGTCGAGCGTCTCACGGCTCATGAGGGCCGGCTCGAAGACCACGTGATTGAAGTCGTAGTGGGACCAGTCCTTGTCGAAGACCCGTCCGGCACGGTCCATCTCTTCGAACAGCGGCGTGCCGGGGAACGGTGTCAACCTGGTCGCCTGCACCGTCTCAAGGTTGGCATCCAGCAGGAAGTCGAGCGTTCGCCCGAACACGTCCGGGGTGTCGTAGTCGCCGCCGAACACGAAGGCGGCACATATCGCGATGCCGGCCTCGTGCAGCTTTTGGACAGCCGCCCGGTAGTCCCTGCCCACGTTCGGCTGCTTCCTCCAGGAGCGCAGGCTGGCCTCGTCCAGTGACTCGAACCCGATGAACAGCCCGCTGCACCCGCTGCGCATCGCCAGGTCGAGTAGCTCGTCGTCTTCCGCGATCCCGATGCCGCACTGGCTGAACCAGCGCTTCCTGAGCGGGATCATCGCTGTGAAGAGCTCCTTCGCGTACTCGCGGTCGCAGATGAGGCTGTCGTCCATGAACACGACGTGCCTGCCGAGCGACTTGAGTTCGTCCACCACCTCGCCCACGGGACGGGTCCTGAAGCGGTGGCGGTGGAACGCGGTGATGGAGCAGAACCTGCATTGATGGCTGCAGCCACGCGTGGCTTCGATGAAGCCGACGGGAGCGTAGGCCTTCCTGTTGACAAGCGACCAGTCGGGCTTGGGGAGTCCGGCCAGATCGCACGGCTCGTTGCGGTAGACCTGCCCGAGGCGACCGGCGGCGAGATCCTCCATCATGCGGGGAACCGTGCCCTCAGCATCGCCGACGCAGACAGCGTCGGCGTGGGCGATGGCCTCCTCCGGCATGAACGTCGGGTGATAGCCGCCGAGGATCACCAGCTTCCCCTCGCGGCGGAAGCGGTCGGCGATCTCGTAGGCGTGTGGAGCGTTGTAGGTCATGAATGAGATACCGACCACGTCCGCGTCGGTCGCGAAGTCGATCGGCTCGAGGTCCTCGTCGACGATCCTCGTATCCACGTACGACGGCATCGCGGCAGCAACGTAGAGACTGGAAAGCATCGAGAACCTGAAGTAGCGGGAACCGCGGGGGTGTTCTCCGGCTCCGACACGCCACTCGGGCGCCGTCGGGTTGATCAGGACGAACTTGACGCGCTCCACGTCCGCACCCCCCTGGACCACGTTCCCAGCGCCCGGTAGCTTCAGATTCTCCTCGTCACGAGGATGGTGACCATCGCCGACGGTGAACCGTCAGTGGACCAGTTCCTTGAATCTGACGATCGCATTCACCATCCACGGAGCGGTGGCCTTGAGTTCCGCATCATCTCCGTTCAGCCCGACGATGACCGTGTCACCGACCTTCAGAGCCGGGTCGATGGATTCCACGGTGACCCTCCGGTTCGATTCGGCGAGCGAGACCATTGCCATGTTCCCCTGCATCGATTCCACCGTGCCCACGGACAAGTACGAGTCGATCCTCAAGGCGAACAGAGACAGCAACAGGAATCCGAGCGCCAAGGCGAGAACCAGCCATACATACCAACGCAAGCGACCGCCTTCGCCACGAAGCGCTCTCGACGTCCCACTCATCACCCACACCTCCCGGATCCGATGATGGTGTGTGGCTGCATCCGTGGAACTGCGTGCGTGCCGCGAAGTCCCCCTCGACCGAACCGCTGCCATCTCCCTTTGCTATGTTCCCCGGCCCAGAGACACGGAACGACCGGCCCCGAGGGGCCGGTCGTCGTGAGTTGCGTAGTGACCAGAGGCGGACTCGAACCGCCGACACGGGGATCCCCTCCGTCCCGACGGCAGCCCAACTCAGGCACGCGGTCCAAGGCCCGAGAGAGGTCCGCATCCGGCATCGGACGCGGACCTCTCTCGCGGTGTGGTGCTCGGGCTACTTCACGGTGAAGGTCAACTTCTCGGAGCTGCAAGCGCCGAAGTCATCGGTCGCGTCGCAGGTCACCCAGGCCCGCCACGTGCCGCGCGCGGTGACGTACCACCACGCGGAGCTGACCCGGCCGGCCACGGAATCGGCCGTCATCGGCTCAGTGGACTCACTGCCCCACACGTACTTCCCCTTCACCCGATTCTGGTGCTGCAGGTGGAGAGTGAACGCGGCCCCGGCGATCGCATCAGAGGGAGTGACGTCGGCATAGAACATCGCGAACGACTTGTTCTTGGGCGTCGCAGGGCTGATCCATGGAAGCGAGATGGACACCGGCCGCAATACGTTGAGGGTGACGACGTCACTGAGGACTTCTCCAACCGCATTCGTGACGACGGCCCGGTACTGGAACCCCTTCATGGCCAGTGTGGTCGCCGCGGTCACGAGGGTCGGCGACGTCGCGCCCGAGAGATCTCCCCATTCCCCCTCCGGCGTAGACCGGCACTGCCATTGGATCGAGAGTGGCGCTGCACCGGTCGCCTCGACGGTGAACGTGGCCTGCTGGCCCGCCAGAACCGTCTGGTCGACCGGCTGCTGTGTGATCGTCGGTGCCTGAACGACCGTGAACCACCAAGGACGAGTACCGGAGTCCCATGTCTCCATGTAGGAGTCCGAGTCCGCCGCCCACCAGCCGCCGCTGCCGTTCGGCCATGTCGCCTCCAGGTGGTAGAAGTAGCTCAGGCTCGTGTCGATCGGGAGGGTCGCGGTGTAGCTGCCGTTCAGCGGGAGCCCGGTCGCGAGAGTCGATCCCGCGAGCCCGCCCTCATAGGGGTATCTGAGTGACAAGGTCATGCTGGCGCCCGCGGGGACGCCTTCGGACGTCCACGTCAGCGTGAGCGGCGAGTCTGCGACGTAGACCTGTCCGCCCGTGAAGGGCAGAAGGGCTATCGACTGCGCGAATGCTGCCGCCGGGATCGCGACCAGCAGCACCGCGACGAACGCTCCCAGAACAAGCACATGGGTCAGTCTCCTGATACGCATCGGTCGAACCTCCTCACCTCAGTTGCCCGACTCCCCCGACTCCGGGCATGTCACCGTGCGGTGAATATGACCCAACGGCCAGGTCGAGTAACGGCAGGGGTGCGACGTTGCCACAGGCCAGGAACGCGGCTGTGGCGCGATTCGGCAGGGCCGTCGTCAAGGTTCGCAGGGCAGGCATGCACGAAAGCCCCACCGCGAGGGCAGGGCTTCCGATGAGGTTCTATGGTGGCCAGAGACGGACTTGAACCGCCGACACGGGGATCTTCAGTCCGCCAAGCCCGTTGACCTTCGCTGGTCTTGCGCCCCGCGTCAGCTGGCCGTGAAGGTCCGGTATCCGCTGTAGAGGTACTTCGACCCTACCTTGTGTCGTGCCCGTACCCGCCACCTACCCGAGTACGGTACGGACGTCGAGTCCGAGTACTTCGAGAAGTACAGAGTGTTCGAGACCTTCGCGGTGGTCGACTTGCGCAGCACCCAGTGTCCTGACTGGTACCGATAGAACTGGAGCGTGACGGGATAGGTCCCGGACGTGTGCCTGACGATGTAGCCGTACACCGTGAACGACTTGCCGTGCCGCAGCGTCGCGATGGAAGCGGGCGTCGTGGGCGTGCCGTTGGTGTTCGGCAGGTTGAGAGAGATGCTGTGGACGGCGTCGCCCGCGGCAAAGAGCATGTGGCCGGTGGCGTAGGCGGGAGAGACAGCGACGGAGAAGATCGGGACGTCCGTGAAGCCGGCGTTGAGGGCACCCCAGTTCGCCCCGCCCGAAGTGGACACGAAGACGCCCGTGTCGGTGCCCACGAACAGTGTGTGGTCGGTCGCGTAGGCGGGAGAGATAGCGATGGAACGGACGCGGGCTTCCAGCGGGAGCCCAGCGCTGACGTCAGTCCAGGCTTCCCCGCCCGAGTTGGACTTGAAGATTCCCGGTCCGCCGAAGAAACTGCCGGCGATGAACGCGGTGTGGTCGGTGGCATAGGCGGGCGAGATGGCGACGGATCCGATGTCGAAGGAATTCAGACCGCCGCCGTACGGGAAGTCCGGGTAGTCGGGGAACCCGGTGTCGACCGAGCTCCAGCTAGCCCCGCCCGACGTGGACCGGAGCACTCCCATCGCCGTAGCCGCGAAGACTGTGTGGTCGCTCGCATAGTGGGGAGAGATCGCGAGGGCATGGACCTGGGCGTCCACGTCGACTCCTGAGACGACCGCATTCCAGCCCGCACCGCCCGATGTGGACTTGAAGATGCCGGCAGGCCCGAAGAAGTTGCCGCCCGCGAAGAGGGTGTGGTCACTGGCGTAGGCGGGAGAGACCGCGACGCAGAGAGTACTCCCGCTCGAGGGCCCGACGGTGGTCCACGCGTTCGTTGCTGCGAACGCACTGCTCGGAAGGGCGAACGAGAACAGACCGACAAGGACGAGGGAGAGAACGACCTTCTTCATGGCACGGCCCCCTGAACACCGGTGTGCCTCACCGCCCCCTGGCGGCGGAGCGTGACCCGCGTACGGCGGGTCGCAGGGCGAATATATACCCGCTCGCGAGGCGCGGCTCGCGAGCGCGCAGGACGGTCGGGGACGGAAACGGCCGACCCCGAGAGGCCGGCCGTCGTGAACCCTATGGTGGCCAGAGACGGACTTGAACCGCCGACACGGGGATTTTCAGTCCCCTGCTCTACCAACTGAGCTACCTGGCCGTTGGAGCGCACGCTATCCTAGCCGCCCGAGGCGGGCAGGGTCAAGCGGGAACGGCGTCGCTCGGCCCCCGGAGGCGTTTCTGCCAGCCAGCTTCCCACCCGCCGACCGCAGCGCACCCCCGGTCACCGCAGTGGCCGCGTCAGCTATCGCCGCTGCGGCGGCCAGTGCCATGCCGTCTCCCTCCGCCCGGCGCGGGCATCCGCCGCGTGCTTCGCAGCCCTTGTCGGGCTCCGGCGTGAGCGTCGGACGAGATGCGCCTGAGGGGCGCTCAAGGCCGCGATGCAGCGTGCCGATAAGAGTCATCTCATGCAGGCCTCACGTTGCACTCATGCACCCGTCCCAGGATGGATGCAGGTATCGCAACACGATCGCCCTCTTCGACGACAAGGTGGACACAGGTAGTGAGACTCCGAACCAGGATCATCGCCCACCCGATCATCACCGCGATCCTCGTACTGGCGTTCGCCGGCGTCGCGACAGCAGCCGTGCCGGTATTCCAGGCAACCGAAGCGCCATCGTTCTGCACCACGTGCCACGAGATGCAGCCGTACTACGACGCGTGGAGCGTCGGCGCCCACAAGGGGATCAGCTGCGTCGAGTGCCACGTCGACGCCGGAGCCGCGAACCACGTCGCGCACAAGATCACGGCCGCCAAGGAGTTGTGGATCCATCTCTCAGGGGACCCGCGCTTCCCCCAGGGGACCGCGGTCGTGCCCGATTCGCGCTGCCTGGCCTGTCACGCGGACATCATGTCGACCACGGGCCCCAAGTTCTCGCACAAGCAGCATGCCGGCTCGGGGCCGTGCGTCCAATGCCACTCCGACGCCGGCCACCGAGTGGCCCTGGATGCCCTCGCGAAGGCGGGCGTTCTCCAGCCCGGCCTCGAGACCTCGGGGGCGGCCGTTGCTGTGCGCGCCGCGCGCAGCAGCGCGAGCACGATTGCGACGCATTCACCGGTCTCGTGCTCCAAGTGCCACGATCTGACGAAGCTGGAGTGCGCCTCGTGCCATCAGCCCGACCACGAGCCGCGAGGCGCATGCGAGACGTGCCACCAGCCCGGCCCACGCTGGTCCTTCTCCCACCCTACGTCCGCGGAATGCGCCTCATGCCACGATGCTCCGGTGCCTCACTTCGGATCGGCATGCGAGACGTGCCACTCTCCTGACGTTCCGTTCGCCGACACCGCGTATCGTCACTCGTCCACGGACTGCGCGAAGTGTCATACCGCGCCCGCGAAGCATCGGCCCGGCGCATGCAAGGACTGTCACAAGAAGCCGGGCGTGGAATGGACGTTCGCGCATCCGGTCAAGGCGGCGTGCGGCACGTGCCACTCGGCATCCGCAGGCCACTATCGGGCCGTCAGCTGTGCGTCGTGCCACCGCCGCCCGGGCGTGTCGTGGGCCGCAACGCATCCGTCGTCGGCTTCGTGTGCGTCGTGCCACAGAGCTCCGTCCGGCCACGTGCGGACCGTGAGTTGCGCCACCTGTCACAAGAAGCCGGGCACCTCATGGGCGGCTCGACACCCTGCATCGACGGCGTGCGCCACGTGTCACAAGGCGCCTGCCAGCCACTTCGGTACCTCATGCGCGTCGTGTCACAAGCCGCTGGTTGCGTGGTCGCGTGCAACATTCCGCCACCCGTCGACCGGTGGGGAGCACACGTACCGCAGTTTCGCCTGCGTCAAGTGCCATCCGAACGGATACGGGTCGTCCTACTGCTCCTGCCACAAGGGGAATCCCCCGCACGGCGACTGATCTCCCGCCTGCGAGGCCGGCCCGGCAGCCCCCGGTGAGAGAGTCCATTCCGGTCTCTCTCACCGGCTTCTCACGCGAGCGGTTCATAATGAAGTAGCTGGATGACAGGGCGGACCAACACCGTCCTCGCCAGGGAGTGAGAGGTGAACAGGTAGCCATGATCCGTCGACGGACGATCGCCCTGTTGCTGGCCATCGCGCTGCCGGCGACTCTCACGGTGACCGCGTTCGCGGTTTCCCTGCCCGGAGCCTCGGCTCCGTCTGCGCGTGACCTTCCCCGGATAGTCAGCGAGCGCCCAACGGACGCGGCGACCGCAGGCGGTGCAGCGACCGGATCGGCGGCCGTCACCCCCACCCCTTCCGCATCGAGCGGAGCGCCGAGCACGGTTGCGACAAGCTCCGCGGGAACCACCGGTGCCCACACTTCCTCGGGCAACGGCTCGTCGCCGGGAAGCGGAGTCACCGGGCAAGGCTCCCACGGCGGCAGCGGAACCGGCACGTCCGATGCTTCGGATAGCTCCGACGCGGACGACAACGATGAGCGCGAGGTCGTTGTGCCGCCTCTGCACGAGGCCGATGAGGAGCAGCACGCGCCCGACGATCGGGACGACTGACCGATTCGGAAGCACCGCCCGCCGCAGTGAAGGGGAACGGCCGCATGAGGATCCTACTGGTGGAGGACGAGGACCGGATCGCCTCCTTCGTTGTGAAGGGGCTGCAGGCCGAAGGCCATGTCGTTGAGCGCGCTGCGGGCGTCGCCGATGCGAAGCGTCTGCTGGCGGAGCGCACCTACGATCTCGTGCTGCTCGACCTTCTGCTTCCGGACGGACACGGATCGGACGTCCTGGGAGTCGTCAGAGCGAGGGACCCCGAGCTGCCCGTGATCGTGCTGTCCGCCATGGGCGAGGTGGACGACAAGGTCGCGTTGCTGGACAAGGGCGCCGACGACTACCTGACCAAACCCTTCGCGATGCGTGAGTTGTCCGCGCGCGTCCGCGCGCACGCGAGGCACGGCCAGGCGGTCTCCCGCACGCTGACTGCGGGCGATCTCGAGCTCGACACGCGTACCCGCGTCGCCACGCACGCGGGCGTGCGCGCGGATCTCCCGTCCAGGGAATACGCGCTGCTCGAGTGCCTGCTTCGCCACGTCGGGCAGGTGCTCACCCGCCAGCAGTTGCTCGACGCCGTGTGGGGATTCGACTTCGACTCGGGCAGCAACGTCGTCGACGTCTACGTCGGGTACCTCCGGCGTAAGCTCGACGTCGCCGGCGAGCCTTCGGTGATCGAGACGGTTCGCGGTGCGGGGTACCGTGTTCGGGCGTAGACATCTGACGATGAGCACGCGCGTCGCCTTGGCCGTGGCAGTCGTGCTGACGATCGGCGTGACGCTCCTGTCCTTCGCCGCGTACTGGCGGGTGTCGAGCCAACTGTCCGCGGACCTCGACCGCAGCCTGCTGCGCGAGGCGGAGGCGTTCAACGCTGCGCTGCGGCCCAGCGTCTCGGGCGCATCCGATCTTCGCAGCGCCACGCGCGCCTATCTGAGCGCGCGCGCACAGTCGTTCTCCGGCACGTATCCTCTCCTCCTCGTGCACTTCGCGAGCGGGTCTCCATTGGTGATCTCCAACACCGACCTGCTGCTCGAGAACGCGCCGGGGAACGGCGCCGCTCTGGACGTGGGCTCGGCCCGGTCCCGGTTCCTGGACCTGACGTTTCAAGGGGCGCAGTATCGCGCAGCGACCGTCCCGGTCAACTCGGTCGATGGCACGACCGTCGCCGTGTTCGAAGTCGCGCTCCCGCTGGCGACGACGCGCAACCTCAGCTCCGAGGTGTTGATGTCGCTGTTGATCGTCTCCGCGGCGGTCATCGTCTTCGGTACGGCGCTGGCGGTGCTCGTCGCCCGGGCGAGTCTGCGGCCGCTCACGCGCGCCGCCGACACCGCGGCCCGAGTCACCCAGTCCTCGCTCACCCAACGGATCGAGTACGACGGGCCGCCCGACGAAGCCGGTCGCATGGTGGCCGCGATCAACGCGATGCTGGACCGGCTCGAGAACGCCTTCGGGGAGCAGCGGCGGTTCACCGCCGACGCATCACACGAGCTGAGGACGCCGCTGGCGATCATGTCCGGGCACCTTGAGCTTCTTCGCGACGTCGAGATGGGAGATGCCGAGCGCGCCGAGGAGTTGGCGGTGATCTCCGACGAGGTAGAACGGATGGGGCAGCTCGTGAACGACCTGCTCGCCCTCGCCCGCCTCGAGGCAGGCGGCGCCTCCGCCCGGCAGCCGCTCGAGATCGCAAGCCTGCTGCACGAGGCCGCCGGGCGCGGGCGCGCCCTCGGGGATCGCGTGATCTCGGTCGACGTCGAGCCGGGCCTGTGGGTGGACGGCGATCCCGAGCAACTCAACCGCGCTCTGCTCAACCTCGTCGCGAACGCCGTGGCGCACACCGCGCCCGGCGGGGCGATCTCGCTGACAGCCCGGGCAGCGGCCGCATCCGTCACGATCTCGGTCTCAGATGACGGCCCCGGAATCCGGCCGGACGAGCTGGCGCGTGTCTTCGACCGGTTCTATCGGGCGTCCGGCCCGCGTCCCGGCGGGAGTGGCGGTTCCGGACTCGGGCTGGCGATCACCCGGCGCCTCGTGCAGCTGCATGACGGCACGATCACCGTCGAGAACCGGGACGAAGGCGGTGCGTCGTTCGTCATCCGCCTGCCACGGATCGAGCCCCCGGCGTAGCCGACTCTGAGGCTGGGAGCACGGCCGACGTGCGGGCGGTCGAGCGCGAACGCCGCCCTACGCCGCGTCGTCGGCCGATCGCGGCCGCCAGCCGACCGCTCGCAACCCCATCTCCACAGCGGCGCAGCCGGCGAAGACGGCGAGCCCGACGACCATGCTCGTGCCGGCAGGTGCGGTGGGAAGCGCGAAGAAGTCGCGTGTGAACGGGATCGCCACGGTGAGCCCGAAGCCGGCGAGCATCGCCCCGACGAGCGCGATCCGCGCCTTGGTGAGCGGCCGCGAGAGCGTCGCGAGCACCCAGACGCCGAGCGGCGTGATCGTGAGCACGGCGACCGTGCGAGCGGCCTCGACGCCTCCCCCACCGGCGCCGAGTGCCCAGACGTACACGGCTGCGGTCGCGGCCGTCACGACCGCGCCACTCACGAGCGTGAACCGCATCACGCGCGGCAGGAATCCGGGCCGGTAGCGCGGTGCCGCTGGCGCGAGCGCCAGGAAGAAGCCTGGAATGCCGATCGTGAGCGCGTCGATGAGCGTGAAGTGCCGCGGCAGCAGCGGGTAGCTCGCCGCGAAGACGCCCGCGCCGATCGCGAGCAGCGCCGCGTAGACGGTCTTGGTGACGAAGAGGTTCGCGACGCGCTCGACGTTCGCCATCACGCGACGCCCTTCGGCGAGCACGTCGGGCAGCCGCGAGAACTTGCCGTCGAGCAGTACGAGCTCGGCGACGGCGCGGGAGGCCGGCGCACCGGAGCCCATGGCGATCCCCATGTCGGCGGTCTTGAGCGCCAGCACGTCGTTGACGCCGTCGCCGGTCATCGCGACCACGTGCCCGCGCGACTGCATGGCAGCCACCATGTCGCGCTTCTGCTCGGGACGCACGCGCCCGAACACCGTGTGCGCTTCCATGAAGACCGCGAGCGCGTCGCGGTCCGTCGGAAGCGAAACCGCGTCCACCGGCTCGCCTGCGATCTCGAGTCCGGCACGTCTCGCGACTGAGGCCACGGTCGCGGGCGAGTCGCCCGAGATGACTTTGAGGGCGACGCCCTGGCTGCGGAAGTACGTGAGTGTCTCGGCGGCATCCCCGCGCACGCGCTCCTCGATGCGGACGAGCGCGGCTGGAGCGACCCCGGCCACATTCCCCGCGTCCTGTGCCGGGAGAGCGTCCGAGCGCGCGAGCAGCACGACGCGACCGCCCGCATCTGCCAGCTCGGCGGCGCGGACGCGCGCCGGATCGTCCTCGGGCAGCAGGTACTCGACCGCGCCGAGCACCCAGGCGCCGTCCGCTCCAAGATCCACCGCGCTCCACTTGCGCGCCGACGAGAAGGGCACCGAGGCGGCGGGCTCGATGCCGGACGCCGGATACGCCTCCGCGAGCGCTCGGGCGGTCGCGTTGCGAGCGCCTTCGCCCTCGATGCGCGCGACCGCGCCCAGCGCCCGCCGCACCTGTGCGTCCTCCGCCGAACCGAGCAGCTCGATACCCTCGACCTCGAGGCCCGGCTCGGTGATCGTGCCGGTCTTGTCCAGACACACGACGTCGACCCGCGCGAGCACTTCGACGGCAGAAAGCTCTTCGATGAGCGCCTGCTTGCCCGCCAGCTTGACGACGCTCACCGCGAACGCGATCGAGGTCAGCAGCACCAAACCCTGCGGGATCATGCCAACGAGCGCCGCAACCACGCCCGGTACGACGGCGCGCAGGTCGTGCGATGCCGGCCAGCTTCGTGCCAACAGCAGCACCGCCACCGGTACGATGAGGACGGCTGTCGTCTTGATGATGCGGTCGGTGGAACGCCGCAGTTCCGAGGGCACGCGGCGGAACTGCCGCGCCTCCGCCGCGAGGCGACGCGCGTAGGCGTCCGCTCCCACAGCCGTCGTTCGCATGAAGCCGGAGCCCGCCACGCACAGCGAGCCCGACATCACCGTGTCACCGGCCGTCTTGAGCACGGGCCGTGACTCGCCGGTGAGAAGCGCCTCGTCGATCTCGAGGCCGGCGCCTTCCACGAGCTCGCCGTCCGCGACCACCTGGTCACCGCTGCGGAGCGCGATCACGTCGTCGAGCACGACGTCAGCCACCGCGATCTCGACGACCGTCCCGTCACGCACCACCCGCGCCTTCGGTGCGGCGAGCAACGACAGCCGGTCGAGCGTCCGTTTGGCGCGCAGCTCCTGCACGATGCCGATCGACATGTTCAGCAGCAGCACGAGGCCGAACAGGCCATCGCGCCACTCCCCGAACACCAGGATGACGACGAGGAGCACGGAGAGCAGCCCGTTGAAGAACGTGAAGACGTTCGCGCGGAGGATCTGGGCGACGCTGCGGCTCGCCGGTGCAGCCGCAGCGTTCGTCTGCCCCGCCCGAACGCGCTCCGAGACCTCGGCTGCCGACAGTCCGCGAGCGGGGACCGCCCGCGGCCCTTCGCCGCTCACGAGGGCTCCCCCGCGCCGGCCGGGGCGCGGTCGTCGAGCTCGGCAAGCAAGGCGCGCGCCTCCGCGGCGTCGTCGGCGTCCCCGTTCTCGATGACGGCGCCGATGAGCCGAAGCGCTTTGGCCAAGTCGGTCTCGCCGTCCTCCGAGAGCCCGGTCATGCGATCGGCTTGGACGCGGCGCACGTAGACCTCCGCGGCCAACCGGCCGCGCTTCGCATCGAAGACGCCGCCCACCGAAAGCAGCGTGATGAGCCCGCTCGGCGTGAGGGATTCCCACAGCGCCGGGGGCAACCCGAGGATGAGCGTGAGAGCTTCCTGAGAGGCGTCGAAGATGTCGTCCGGGCGCTGCTCGCGGATGGCCGCCAGCAACGCGCGCAGCATCTCGCCGGCCTGATGGATGATCCGAAGGATGTAGTCCTTCTCGTACACGACGCCTCCGCCCTCGCCGCAGCTCACGCCTCAATCCTACCCGAGCGGAGCGCCCGCGCCCCTGCTTGCCGCTCCGCCGCCCCCCTAGGCGCCGAGCACCGAGCGCACCCAGTACGTCCAAAACGCCGGGATCTCCCGCAGCACGTAAGGCGGGGTCTGCGGGATCGGAAGGCTTTCGACCGCCGGCACCGTCTGAACGTCCCAGCCAGCGGCTCGGTAGGCGAGCTTGATGCGCGGCAGATGGTAGAACTGGCTCACGACGAGCACCCGGCGCGCTCCCGTCTCGCGCAGTATCGCTGTGGTGTTCGCGACGGTGGCGTCGGTGTTGACTCCTTCGCTGTCGAGACGGATGGCGGTTTCGGGCACGCCCAGCGCGACCGCGCGATCGCGCATCGCCGCCGCCTCGTCGAGACCGCTCTCCCCCACGCCGCCCGACATGATCAGCGTGCGGACCAGCCCGCTGTCGTACAGGTCGACGGCGGTGTTCACGCGGTCCGACAGCGAGGTCGACAGCACCCCGTTGGCGTGCACCTTCGCACCGAGCACGACGGCCGCATCGGCCGGACGCCGGTAGTCGGTCGTTCCGAAGAAGGCGATCTGGAGCACCGGGAAGAGCATGGCGAGCGCGAGCGCCACCGCAAACGTCGCGCGGGTCCGCCGCGAGACGCGCGGGCCCGCTTGGTCGCCGGCCGGCACCGGCCGCAGTGCTTCACGCCCGATCCACGCGAGGCCCCCTGCGTAGATGAGTGATGCCGGCACGCCCAACCCGGGCGCGATCGAAGCGCTCAGCCACGCCCGATAGAAGCCGAGTGCGTTCACGAGCGCGACGAAAGCGAGCACGAAGGCGTAGACCGCCGTAGCCCGCAGCCTCTGCCTGCTGCCCGCGGGGGTGATCCCCCAGGCGAGGAGCAGCGCCGCGGCCAGGAGACCGAACACGCCCGCGAGCCAGGCAGGCAACACGCCGAGATCGATCCACCAGATGTCGCCGGTGTTGGGCAGGCCGCGCAGCTGCGCCGAAGCGTTCGCGAGCGAGAACACCCCGAGGAAGAGCGCGAGTCCCCGCGCGAAGACGTGGCTGGCAAGCCGCCGACGATCGTCCTTCGCCGCCCGCGTCACGCGCGCGGTCCCGGGTCGTCTCCGTTCCGACGTGCGGAGTGACGCACAAGCAGTATCGTGCCCGCAGGGCGAAGCCCCCCGGCCACGATCGCCGAACCGGTCAGAACGTCGACCCCCACGGTCTCCCCCCTCTTCGCGCCGCTACGGGCGCGTCGCTCCGGCGTAGTCGCTGCGACCCGACAGCGACGTGATCCGCACCCGGGCACCCGTGTATGGCGCCTCGATGAAGTCCCCACCGCCCACGTACATGCCCACATGGTGGATCGGGTTGCCGAAGAACACGAGGTCGCCGGGCTCGAGATTGCCCTTGGCGACGTGCGGTCCCGAGCTGTACTGCGCCTGCGAGTAGTGCGGCAGGTTGATGCCCGCGTGGCCGTACGCCCACATCGTGAGGCCGCTGCAGTCGAACCGGTCGGGGCCCGATGCCCCCCACCGGTACGGGCTTCCGAGCGCCTTCATGGCCCACCAGACCGCGAGGGCGCCCTTCGAACTCGACGGCGGATCGCCGCCGCTGTCCGAAGAGGGGTGGCTCGCCTCGTAGCGCGCCTTGGCCGCAGCCTCCGCGGCGGCCTGCTGCTCGGCGATGAGCGCCCGGATGTCGGACTTCAGCCCGGCGAGCATCTGCTCCGCGGCCGCGACCTGTTCCTTGGCCTGCGCCGCGTTGGCCTCCATCGCCTGGCTCTGCGCGAGCGCGTCGGCCTCCTGGGCGGCGAGCGTGCGCTCGGCGATCTCGAGCTTCGTGCGCGTCGCCTTGAGCTTCGCGACTGTCGCGGCATCCTGTTCGCTGACGCGCTGGAGCAGCTCGATCACGGAGTTGAAGTCCTCGAGGTTCCGTGCGCTGAGCAGCATCTCGATGACGCCGAGCGCCCCGTCCGAGCGATACATCTCATCAGCGCGGTTCCCGAGCGCCTCTTGGAGCGTGGCCTGCTCGGCCTTGAGATCGGAGATCTTGGAGCGCGTGTCGCGCACCTCGGCGGACAACGCCACGTACTTGTCGCGTGCTTCGTTGTACGCCTCGGAGGCGACCTCTGCCTTGGACCTGAGGTCGTCGAGCTTGGCCTGCGCCGCCGCGGCCTCCGCACGCTTGTCAGAGAGCTTTGTTGCGAAAGCCGGAACCGAGAATCCGGCAGTACCGATCACGACTGCGAGGAGCGCCGCGAGGGCGCGCGTGGACGTCTTCAGAAGGATTCACCACCGGTGACGGGGACAGTTCGGGCGGACTCGAGGCGCCGTCATCGGCGTCATTCGAAGATCCGCACCGTCAGCGTATCGCATGCCAAGACCCGCTTCGGGTGCCATCACACGATGCGCACGGCATCTCCACACGGAGGGAAGCGAGGGGTCGCGAGCTGTCGCGAGGCCTACCCGCACTCCCCCGCGTCGCGCGCGACGAAGCGCTCCCAGCGCTCGTCGGCCCAAGCCTGTACGGCGGCGATCGTCTGGGCGTCCATGCCCCGGAACCTGCTCTGCGTGGCGACGTAGTCCGCGACGGTAGCCCTGCGCCCCGTCTTCGCGAGCGTCTTGCTCCGGCCCGTGAGGCGGAACTCGCCCGCCTCGACCTCGTAGAGCACCACGAGCCCGGCATCGACGGCGAGCTTGCCGAGCGCGACGGTGTCCTTCGGGTCGAAGCCCCAGCCGCTCGGGCAGGGCGTGTTCATGTGGATGTAGCGCAGACCGTGGATGCCGCGGGCCTTGGAGACCTTGTCGAAGACGTCGTCGGGAAACGCCGCGGAAGTCGAGGCGACGTACGGGATGCGGTGCGCCTCCATGATCGCGGGGACGTCCTTCGGGTTCTCCTTCTTGCCCGTCCAGGTCGTGGTGGTGCGCGCGCCGCTCGGTGTGGAACCCGAGCGCTGCGTGCCGGTGTTCATGTACGCCTCGTTGTCGTAGCAGAGGTAGATGAGGTCATCGTTGCGCTCGGCCGCGCCGGAGAGCGCCTGGATCCCGATGTCGGCGGTGCCGCCGTCTCCCGCCATGGCGAGCACGGTCATCTCGCCGGCTCTTCCCATGGCGCGCAGCCCCGCGGCGACACCGCTCGCGGACGCCGCGGTGCTCGGGAACGCCACGTCGATCCACGGAACGCGCACCGAGGCGATCGGGAACATGCCGCCGAGCACCGTGAGGCAGCTCGCGGGGTTGATGAGCACCATCTGTCCATCGAGCGCTGCCGTGATCTGACGCAGGCCGATGCCGATGCCGCAGCCCGCGCACGCTCTGTTGCCCGGCAGGACGAACCCGGCGTCCGGAAGTTCGGTGATGCGCGTCACAGCGCACCTCCTTCAAGGCGCAGGCCGAGCCACTCGGTCGCCCGCGTGCGCGCGCCCGCATGCGCGTCCGCGATCGCGCGCCGCACGGAGTCGGCGAGATCGCCCGGAGAGGTATCGCGACCGCCGAGGCCGCAGACGACGCCGAACACGGCCGGCGCGTTCTCCTCGGCGCAGAGCGCCGCGCGCAGATCCGTGCAGATCGGGCCCTCGTAGCCGTAGGACAGCGCCTTGTCGAACACGATCGCGAGCTTGCGGCCCGCCAGCTTGGCTGCGAGAGCCGCCGCCGGGAACGGCCGGTAGCAGCGCACGCCGAGCACACCAGCCTTGACGCCCTCCTCGCGCAGCCGCTCGGCGACCAGCGTGAGCTGAACGCCGACCGAGCCTGCGGCGACGAGCACGACCTCCGCGTCGTCGAGCAGGTGCTCCCAGGTCAGTCCGCCCCAGGAGCGGCCCACGACTGCGGCGTACTCCGCGTCGGCAGCGGGGACCGCCTCGAGCGCATCCAGCAGCGCCCGGTGATGCATCGCCTTGAACTCCATGTAGCCGGGCTGCATGACGCCGTCGCCGTCTCTGCGCGGGTCGGCCATCACGACCGGGCCGACGTTGCGCGGATCGGCAGGGTCGACGACCTGCAACGGCTTCGGTCGCGGCGGCAGGAACGCATCCGCCTGCTCAACGGACGGAACGTCGACCGGCATGACGGTGTGAGAGAGCAGGAAGCCGTCGTAGCAGACCATCACCGGCACGTTCAGTTGCTCCGCCATCCGGAACGCCTGGACAGACGTGTCGAGGATCTCCTGATTGTTGCGGCAGTAGAGCTGCACCCAGCCGGAGTCACGAACGCTCATCGAGTCCTGCTGGTCGTTCAGCACGTTCCAGGGCGCGGCCAGCGCCCGATTCGCAACGCACATCACGATCGGGAGGCGAGCGCCGGAGGCCCACCACACCTGCTCGGTCATGTAGGCAAGGCCGTTGGAGCTCGTGGCGGTGAATGCGCGCGCACCCACCGTCGACGCCCCGATGCACACGCTCATCGCCGAGTGCTCGGACTCGACTGCGACGAACTCGGCCGGCAGCTCGCCCGACTCGACCCACGCCGAGAGGCTCTCGACGACAGGTGACTGTGGCGTGATCGGGTAGGCTGCGACGACCTGCACGCGCGCGAGCTTGGCTGCGGTGGCGGCAGCCTCGTTGCCGGTCATGACGGTCTTGCTCACGTGTACTCCCTTGAGGAGGGTATCGCTTCGGTTCCTGCGCGAGCCGCCCTAGATCTCGCAGACTCCGTGCACGGCCTCCGACGCCATTGCGATGGCGCCGGTCGGGCACATCTCGGCGCAGATGCCGCAGCCCTTGCAGTGCTCGAGATCGAACTCCGGGCCGATGCCGCGGCTCACGCACGCGTCGGGGCAGTAGACCCAGCACAGCTGGCACGTCGGCTTGCCGAGCTTCACCGCGGAGCACTTCTCCGCCGTCAGCACGGGGCGCTTGTTTCGCCAGTCGCCGGTGCGCCCGGCCTCGCCCACGGCCGGCTTGGACATCGCGATCGATGTGCGCTCGTCGCTCACGCCTGCGCCTCCTTCGTGCAGTCGAAGGCGATGCGAGCCGCCGCGAAGTTGGACGCCGCCGCCTTGGCGGAGAACGAGTCCGCGATGGCGGCCTCCACATCGTCGAGGCCGATCAGCCCGGTAGCCTTGGCGAAGCTGCCGAGGATCGCGCCCGAGACCATCGGAGTGCCACCCACGATGACGCCTGCAGATTCAGCTGCGCCCGTCACGTCCGCGGTGAAGACGCGCATGCCCGTCGGGAGGCCGAGCTCGGCGACCGGCCTCGTCGTGTTCACGATCGCGATCCCGCCCGGACGCAGCCCGGCAGCGGCCCCGCCGACCTCGATCAGCGACTCGTCGAGAACGACGACGATGTCGGGCGTCGTGACCTGCGAGTACACGCGTATCGGCTCGCTGTCGAGGCGGGTCGACGCGGTGACCGGAGCGCCGCGGCGCTCGGCGCCGAAAGACGGAGCGGAGGTGACGCCCGCGAACGCTGCTCGGAATGCTGCGTTCGCGAGGATCTTCGCGCTCGTGACCGCGCCCTGGCCTCCTCGGCCGTGCCAGCGGATCTCATGCATCGTGAACAGCACCTCCGGGTGCCCGTGTGACGTGCCCGCATGATAGCAACTCGGCGCTGGGCGCCCGCGCGGCGCCATGCGACTTCGCGGCGCGGCGCGTGCCGCCGAACGGCGAAAGGACCGCCGCCCAAACGGGCGGCGGTCCTTTCAGTCGCGTCGCTCGCCAGCGCTGCGTCTCAGTTGTAAGCGAGCCAAGTCATCGTGAATGCCGAACCGCCCGAGGTCAGCGATGAAGGCACCGCGAGATCGGTCCCCGTCGGACCGACCATCGTGAGCGGATCGTTCTCCCAGAGCGAGTCGCTGATCGGTCCGGGGTGCCCGCTGATAGTCGTCTGGCAGTCCGTGAACGAGATCGGGGCAAAGTGCGCGAGCGGCAGCGTGCCGCCCGACCACGGTGCTTCCACGATCCATTCGGCTGACGACCGCTTCGCCGACGGCGCCTTCTGGCTGACCGAGAAGGACTTGCCGGTCGTGACGTTCGTCATGCTCAGCGTGAATCCGCCCTTGCCCATCATCCTGACTTCCGTGCTGATGACGTCGCCCGGGTGGACGGGGATCGTCTTGATGGTCTTGGGCCACTTCGGATACATCTCATACCACGCCGAGTAGACGGCCTGCCCGTTGACCCAGTTCGCGTCGGTGCCGATCTGCTCCACGGTATTGCTCGAGTATCCGTCGATGCCGATCCATGTGGCTGAGTACGCGGTGACCGGCGTCTCGCTCACCGCCGTGACCGTCCACGTCGCTTTCACGTCGCTCACAACCTGGTCCTGCGGGTCCGCCAGGCTCGTCTGGGCCGCGTAGCCCGACCAGTTCCGGCTCGTGCTGAACCACGGACCGGGCATTCGCAGTGCGCTCGGGGTGGCGTACGCAGGCACTGAGGTGAGCATCACCAGAACCAGGGCGATCACCGGTACCGCCCGCCATGCAGCCTTCCGTGTCATCACAACCACCAGCTTCCCATGTGCATGGTTCACACATGGCTGATACCCAGGCCGCGGGCCCGGGTCACCCCCCGATCAGTAAGGGACCTTCTCCCACGTCCACCTGTTCGTGGCGGGGTGGTACCGAAGGCGGGCGTAGTGGTCCTCGCCGAGGAACGGCGTGCCCTTGGGCAGCGACGCGTACGTCACGTCCAGAAGCTCGTTCTCGCCCGTCATGTCCGGGTCAGCCTCCATGAACGTGATCACCGACTTCGAATGCCGTGACGTCCACGTGCGGATGAACGAATCCGTCCGGGCCGACGGCTCTGAGAACAAGACGACTTCCGGATCGGACTCACCCTCGTAGAGGAGCAGGTCGACCTCCTCCGCGAGCATCAACCCGTGGTGGTCGCGGTCGCGCATGATCGTGCTCCACCGGCCGGTCGGCTCGCGGTAGTCGCGGTACACCTCGAAGTTCGGGAACACCTGCGCAACGAGGGCGGGAGTGTCGACAGCGGACCCGATCATCGGCGGCGTATGCAACACCGTGCTGTCGCCGGTGAGGGCCTCGTTCGAGGTGATGGGAATCCACACGTCGCCATTCGTCCCGTAGGCGAGGAACACCTTGAGGAGGCCGGTTGCGCCTTTGGTCGGCACGAAGCCGACCTCATACGACCGCGTACTCTCGCTCGACTCCCCGAGTTCCTGCACGTAGACGCACTTCGTATCCGGATGCTCCCGGACCCACATCTCCTCGAAAGAGTCGACTGGTTGCGACGGCGACACTGGCGTGCGGAAGAAGGCGTCGCCGTTGGTGAACGCATCCGCCTTCGAGGCGGTGATGGGTGCCCAGTACACCGTCGACGCGCGGAAGGCTGGGCGCTTCCTGTCCACGAGGTCCACGTACACGCATCGCTCGAGCAGCCCGCCGGTGGGGGCGGTTGCGACCTGCGACCGCAACGCGGTCGCCCGGAAGCCCGGGTACTCCGCGACGACCCGCCTGCCGAGGTCCGCGCCGATCTTGGCGTGACGCAGCATGGGCGCGCCCACGCGCGTCAGTGCCACAAGTCCCGCGGCTGCGACGAGGAGGAGCAGCACCGCGGCCGCGATCGAGATGGCGAGGATGGTGCGCCGTCGCGAGGGCGTGGGCGGCCTGCCAGTGGCTCCGCCCGCGCCCGTCAAGGTCTGCGCGAGCGGCAGCGGCACCGGCGCGGGCGCCTCGGGTGGCGTCAGGGACGGATAGTACGCGGTCGGCGGACCTGCCGGCTGCCCGTCTGCCACGGAAGACTCGAACGACCCCTGTTGATCCACGCACCACTCCCCCGTCGCGGCTCCGTCCCCATGGCGCGACGTCATGGCAGCCGCCGGTGCTGCACTCCGGACTCCCCGTCCTCCGCGTCGCTCGCGAACACCTTCACGTCGGCGAGCCCGAGTGACTCCGCCGCCATGTCGCGCAGCTTGTACTTCATGATCTTGCCGGACGCGGTCATCGGGTACTCGTCGACGAAGAAGACGTACTTCGGCGCCTTGTAGCGGGCCATCCGGGCGCGCGCGAACTCCTGCACATCGCCCTCGGTGATGTCGCTGCCGGCCGCTCTTCGGATGAACGCGCCGACGACCTCGCCATACTTCGCATCCGGCACGCCCACGATCTGCGCGTCCTCGACGCCGGGCATCGTGTAGAGGAACTCCTCGATCTCGCGCGGATAGATGTTCTCGCCCCCACGGATGATCATGTCCTTGATGCGGCCGGTGATGCGGTAGTAGCCGTCCTCATCCACCGTACCGATGTCGCCGGAGTGCAGGTAGCCGTCGGCGTCGATCGCCTTGGCGGTCGCCTCCGGCATCTTGTAGTAGCCCTTCATGACGTTGTAGCCGCGGCAGCACAGCTCGCCCGGCACGCCCGGCGGGCAGTCCTGGCCGGTCTCGGGATCGATCACCCGGACCTCGACCACGTCGTGCTTGCGGCCCACCGTCTCGCACTTGCGCTCGAGCGTGTCGTCGGTGGTCGTCTGCGTGAACACGGGCGACGTCTCCGTGAGGCCGTAGCAGATCGTCATCTCCGAGGCATGCATGCGGTCGATGACTTGGCGCATCGTCTCGATCGGGCAGGGGCTGCCGGCCATGATGCCGGTCCGCAGCGAGGTGAGGTCGAACATCCCGAACATGGGATGCGCCAGCTCGGCGATGAACATCGTCGGCACGCCGTAGAGCGAGGTCGCGCGCTCCTTCTGCACGGCGGCGAGCACGAGCACCGGGTCGAAGATCTCGACCATGACCGCCGTCGCGCCGTGCGTGAGGATCGCCAGCACGCCGAGCACGCAGCCGAAGCAGTGGAACAGCGGCACGGGCAGGCAGACACGGTCCGCCTGGGTGAAGCGCTGCCGCTCGCCGATGTAGAAGCCGTTGTTGAGGATGTTGCGGCTCGTGAGCATGACGCCCTTGGGGAAGCCCGTCGTGCCGCTCGTGTACTGCATGTTGATGACGTCGTCGGCCCTCAGCGACGCAGTGATCTCGCGGAGCGGCTCGTCCGGCATGTGCTCGCCGAGCACGAGCAACTCGGGCACGTTGTAGAACCCGCGGTGCTTCTCCGGGCCCATGTAGATGAGCGACTTGAGGCGCGGGAACTTGGGCGACTCCAGGTGACCACGCTCCTGCGTGGCGGCCTCGGGAACGAGATCGCGGACGATCTGCACGTAGTCGACGTCGCGGAAGGCGTCGATGATCGCGAGCGTCTTCATGTCCGACTGCTCGATGACGTAGGCGAGTTCGTGGCTCTTGTAGACCGGGTTCACGGTGACGAGCACGGCGCCGATCTTCGCGGTGGCGAACATGAACGTGAGCCAGTCGGGCACGTTGCGCGCCCAGATACCCACATGGTCGCCTTTGCCGATCCCGATGGCCATGAGGCCCTTCGCGAGGCGGTCGACTCGCTGGTCGAACTCCCCGTAGGTCCAGCGAAGACCGCGGTCGGGATAGACGATGAAGTCGTGATCGGGCTGCGCCGCGACAACCTTCTCGAAGTACTGGCCGATCGTGAGGTCGGTGTGAAGCCGATCGGCGGACGCAGCCGTGGTCTCGGATGCCATCTTCGGTCCCCCTATGCCGGGGTGTAGACGACGGCGAGGATGCGCGCGGGGGCGTCACCGGCAGCGCGGACCTGGTGCGGAACGATGGAGTCGTAGTAGATGCTGTCGCCGACGCCGAGGGTGTGGACGTCCTTGCCGTAGGCGACCTCGAGCTCGCCGCTCATGACGAACAGGAACTCCTCGCCCTCGTGGCCCGAGAGCGAGTGATCCTCGCCCGGGTGGACGTCGATGAGGAACGGCTCCATGTGGCGGGCGCTCTTGCCGGCCGCGAGCGAGAAGAAGTCGAGCGTGCCGGCGCCCACACCGGTCTCGAGCGACTTCAGGCGGGCGACTTCGGCTGCCTCCTCGGCGCGCGTCACGACGGGACCGACCTGCGTGTCGTCGTCGAGAAGCGTCCCCAGACGGACGCCGAGCGCCCGCGAGATCTTGATGAGCGGCGCGAGCGAGGGAACGACTTCGCCCGCCTCGATGCGCTCGATCGTCGCGACGTCGCACGCGCTGCGCTCAGCCAGTTGCTCGCAGGTGAGTCCGAGCGACTCGCGCACCGTGGCGACCTTCGTCCCGATGTGGCTGTCCGCCATATTCCTACGCCCCTTCCTGCCGGAAAAGAGACCCCTCATGCCTACGCGCGCGGCACGCGCGTAGGCGAACGATACACCGAAATGGTGCGGAAATGCGTGAGGACGGATCCGGCAAGCGGGGTCACGCATCGGGGGCGCGGCCCCGGCGCAAAGCGGCCCGGCGCATCCAGATGGAGGACGAGCACGCATGGAGCGGGCGCCGTGCCCGTCAGGCCGGCTCCTCCTCCGCAGCGAGTGCCGCGCGCGAAGACTCCGCGACGGCTGCGACTCCCTGCCGCGAGGTCACGAGACCGACGATGCCCGCGACGAGCGAGGCGGCCGCTCCGGCCCCGAGCCCCCACTGCGGGTTCACATTCTGGCCGATCCACCCGATGATCGGCGCGCCGATCACCGTCGCGCCCATGAACGCCATCGCCCACAGCGCCATCACGCGACCGCGCATGTCCGGCGCGCTCGAGGTCTGCAGGATCGTGTTCGTGTGTGCGGTGAACGCGACCGAGAAGTAGCCGACGACGGCCATCGCCGCGCTCGCCCACAGAAGCGTCGGCGAGATCGCGACGAGCGCCATCGCGCCGCCGAAGCCGAATGCCCCGATGGTGAGCGCCTTCATCGTGGCGCCGCGCTTGCCGGCCGTGACGAGGCCGCCGACCACGGCGCCCGCGCCCATCGTCGACATGAGCAGCGCGACACCGGCAGCGACCGCGGCCTCGGATCCGTTGAACGTGACGTGCGCGAGCAGCGGCAGCGAGACGGAGAACTCGTACGAGAGGGTGCCCACGAGCGCCATCATGATGAGGACGGTGCGGATGACGGGCGTCCGCCATGCGTAGGCGAACCCTTCGAGGGTCTGACCCCTCTCGGGCTTCACCGGCGCCGAGCGCTTGAGTTCGCTGCCGTGCATCATCACGAGGCACGCGAGCACGGCCCCGAACGACAGACCGTTCAGGATGAAGCACGCAGCGAGACCCATCTGCGCGATGATCACACCGGCGATGGCGGGGCCGACGACGCGGCTCACGTTCACGATGATCGAGTTGAGCGAGACCGCATTGCCGAGCTGAGCGGCACCCACGAGTTCGTGGACGAACGTCTGCCGCGCCGGGTTGTCCACCGCGTTGATGAGGCCCAGCGCGAGCGCGAGCAGGTAGAGCATCCAGAGCTGCACGGCGCCGGTGGCGACGAGCACGCCGAGCACGAGTGCGAGCACGCCGGCGGACGTCTGCGTGGCGATGAGGAGCTTGCGCTTGGGGAGGCGGTCGGCAAGCACGCCGCCGTACGGGGCGAGCAACAGCACTGGCGCGAACTGCAGCCCCATGACGACGCCGAGCGCGGTGCCGGACCCGGTCAGTCGCAGCACCAGGAGTCCCTGCGCGATGCTCTGCATCCACGTGCCGCAGAGCGAGATCATCTGTCCGATGAAGTACAGGCGGTAGTTGCGCACCTTGAGCGAGGAGAAGGTGCGGCTGATCCGCTTCTGCAGGGAGAGGACTGTGGCGTGGGTTCCGGGGACCTTCACAGACACGAGTGGGGTCAGCTCCGTTCTTCGAGGTTGCGGATCATGGTCGTGAGCGCGCGCTCGACAGCCGCGCGGTCCTTCTCCGAGAGACCGGCGACCATCTGCGTCTCCACGATCTCGTGGGGATCGGGAATGCTCGCCATCTTGTCGCGGCCCGCATCCGTGAGATGCAGCACGCGGCAGCGCTTGTCCTGTTCGCTTTCCGTGCGTTCGATCCAGCCCTTGGCCGCGAGCGCATCGATGATGCCTGTCAGCGTCGCCGGCTCGACCTGCATCGCGAGCTGCAGCTCGCGCTGCGAGAGCACACCCGCACGGGACACGCGCGAGAGGACCTGCCACTGGCTGCGGGCGAGGCCGTACGGCTTCAGGACGTCGTTGAGGCGCTGGGCGACCAGCATGTGGAGACGCTTCACCCGGTACGAGAGGAAGTCGGGATGCGCGACAGGTATGTTCATTCAGAGGCCCTTCCGGCATTCGTTTAGGTTCCTAACGATATTACTTAGGTGCCTAATGACCGGTCAAGGCAACGTTGCCGTTCCGACACCGCCGCGTCTGGCGACTGACAGGCGCGTATCATCGAAGGCGCGGGCATGCCCGCGAACGGTCGGCACTGACACTCGCGAGGAGCAGCAGATGAGCGCAACCCCTGACTACGAGCTCGATGACGAGCTTGAGGCGGCGCAGTCCGAGACCCGCGCCGCATTCGAGACCCGCGCGCTCATGTACGCCTACATGTACGAGGAGTTCGCCGACGAGGTCGGTCCCGAGCGAGCCACGGAGCTCATGAAGCGCGCGATCCACCGGCGCGGCCTCGAGGTCGGCCGCAAGTACCGTCCGGCCGCGCACGCCGGCGACCTGGCCGAGGTCGGGCGGATCTTCTGCGAGACGTCCCCGTGCGGCGGTGAGCTCTTCGAGCCCGGCATCGAGGAGCAGGACGACGAGCGCATCGTGCTGCGGATGACCTCGTGTCCGCTGCTCGACGCATGGCGCTCCGCTGGCCTCGACGTGGACGAGATCGAACGCCTGTGCGAGATCGCAGCTGCGGTCGATGAGGGCACCTTCGAGGGCGCCGGACTCCAGCTCACGTTCCTCGACCGGCTCGGCATCGCGGGCTCGCAGCACTGCCTGCTCGAGCTGCGTCTCCCCGAAGACCGCTAGGTCCTCTGCGCGAGCAGCGCGGGGTGACGGTCGGAAGCGGCTGCTACTTCACGATCCAGACGGGCGTGCCCACCGGGATGTGCGGGTAGAGCTTGACGATGGTCGCGTTCGTGAGCCGGATGCACCCGTGGCTCGCCGCATGCCCCATCGACCAGGTCTTCGCCGTCCCGTGGATGCGGATACCCGGCGCGTTGAGATAGAGCGCGCGCAGCCCGAGCGGGTTGTAGTAGCCCGGGCGGATGTAGCCCGGCATCCGTGCCGCCCATGCGCTGCCAGGATTGCGCCACGACGGACGCGCGGACTTGCGGACGACCTTGAACTTCCCCGTGGGCGTCGAGTGCCCCGGCATGCCGATGGCACAGCGGATCTTCTTCATCAGCTTCGCGCCGCTGTAGTAGTAGAGGTAGCGCTCGTGAAGCACCACGAGGATCGTCTTGCCGATGTTCGCCGGCGAGTACTTCGGCTGCACCTCGACGACCGGCGCAGTCACCGCGGGCTGCTGGGCGCCATCCGCCGCCAACTCGGCGTCGATCGTCGCGAGCACGGCAGCGAGTGTGGCACTCACATCGAGAGCGCGGCCCACGCGAGCGGGCGTGATGCGCAGCCGCTTCTTCACCACTGTGCGCTTCGAACTGACGGGCGCGATGGCCATCGACGTCGCGACGCTCCCCACGAAGTCCGCGACCGCAGTGGTGTCGACGCTGTAGCGCCGACCGAAGTCGGCCGGCCCGGTCGACGCGAGCGCGTCGGCGAGCAGGCCAGCCGTGTCGAGGGAGACAGCGGGCGCAGGGTCGAAGGTGAAGACCGAGCCCGTCGCGTCGAGCGTGATCGGCGCGAGCACGGGAAGCGTGCAGCCGGCAGCGACCGCCGCAGAGGCCTCGTCCGCGGTCATCCCGCCGACGGCTACGCCGCAGACCGTGACGCCTGTGGCGATCCGTGCGGTCGGCGCGGGGTCATCGGCCAGCGCCGGGGACACCGGAATGAGGAGCATCACTGCTGCGAGCACGAACGCGACGGCCTTGCGGCCCCTGTGGCGCGAAACGATCACGAAGGTCCTCCGACCTGCATCGATGGCATTCCCGTCGCAGTATAGGGACGCGGGCACGCGCAGCGCCACCGCGAACGGACGGCGTTGCCGAAATGTGCCTCTACCGCGGGCCCTCGCGCAGAAGGCGCTCGAGCGAGTGGACGAAATGCTCGCGGTCCTCCTCCGTGAACGCCGACGGACCGCTCGTGCGCCCGCCCTGACGGCGGTGGCGCTTCTCGGCATGGCGTACCTCGAGCTCCGCGTCGATGGTCGCCATGTAGAAGATGCGCCCGCGCGGACTGATCGCGCCCGCTCCCCTCCCGAGCGCCATGGCCGCCACGCCGATATCCTGCGTGACCACGATGTCTCTCGGCTGGAGCCGTTGGACGATCGCGAAGTCGGCGGAGTCGGGCCCCGGCGTGACGTTGATGGCCTCGACACCGGAGCGCACGTACTTCGCGAGGTTCGTATTGCTGTCCGCGATCAGCACGACCGACGCCCCCTGCGCGCGCGAGGTCTGGATCGCCTCGCGCGTCACCGGGCAGGCGTCGGCGTCGATGAAGACGGTCGTCATCCTGGCGCTACGGCCTCAGCCTGGCGATCGACCCGCTGATGCGCACCGTCGTGCCTCGGGACGTGGACGTCTTCTTGATCACGCCGAGGATCCGCTTCGCGACCGAGCCCGTCTGCGGTACCGGGCGGCCGTTGTAGCCGATCCAACACGGCTCCGCCGTGACGGACGTGATCCCGCTCGGGGTCATGGTCGCGTGCAGGATCATGGTGTCGCGCCCGCCCACGTTGCCCGGCGAGAACACGAAGTTGCCCAGCGAGTAGGCGATGAGCCCGTCGCGGTAGAACTCGACGCCCTGGATCACGTGCGGATGTTGCGCGAGCACCATGTCAGCGCCCGCGCGGATCGCCCTGCGACCCTCGCCGACCTGGCGAGCCGTCGGGGAGTAGTTGCGCTCGATGCCCCAGTGGAACGACACGATCACGTAGTCGGCCTGCTTCTTGGCCGCCTTGATCGCGCTCATGACCTTGTCGGTGTCGTACGAATAGGCCGTGCCCGAGCGGCTCGAGGTCGCGGCGAAGTTCGCCGGCGTGATCTCGGAGAACGCGAGATAGGCGATCCGCGCGCCGCCTCTCTCGATGAACGCGGGCTTCCAAGCCTCCGTGCGGTTCCTGCCGGCGCCCGCCCACCGAAGGCCCGCGGCGCGCAGGTTCGTGAACGTGTCCGCCAGGGCGGTCGCGCCGTAGTCGCGCGCGTGGTTGTTCGCGAGCGAGAGGAAGTCGAACCCGGCGTAGGTCAGCCCTTTGACGGCGCGGGGGTCGCCCTGGAACGTGAACGTCTTGTTCGGGACCGGCGAGCCCCGCCGGGAGAGCGGACACTCGAGGTTGCCGACCGTGACGTCGGCGGCCTTCAGGCGGGACGCGACCTTGGTGAACGGCGCTGTGCCGCCCTCCGCCCGGATCAGGCGCTTCGGAGCGCTGTCGAAGAGGAGGTCGCCGACGGCCGCGACCGTGATGTTCGGAACGACGGTGGAGGACGGCGGAACCGCCGGTGTGGCGTCGACCGTGGAGGTCGCAGTGTCGATGCCCGGCGTCGCCGTCTCCTCGGCCGCCACCGCGACCGAGGGGCGTCCGCCCGACACGGGTGCGCACCCCAGCGCCATCATGCCGCTCACCACGACCAGTGCCGCGAGCACTCCGGCAACGCGCCAAGCCGCCCTCATCGCACGCCTCCCGACGCCGTGGCCCGCCCCGTGCGCGCCACCTTCGCCTGCATCGTAGACCATGCACGAACCAGCAGCGACCAGAGCCGCCGCGCCGCCGCGCGCCGCACCTCTGCCCGGGAAGCCGACGCAGGAAAGCAGCAGAGCCGCCTCAGGGGCGGCTCTGCGAAGTCTTCATGGCGGGATGTACGGGGCTCGAACCCGCGACCTCCGGCTTGACAGGCCGGCGCTCTAACCAACTGAGCTAACACCCCATGAGAGGAAGCAGACGGATTCTACCGACACCGCCCGGCTTTGTCTACCGCGCGCGCGGGCGAAGGATCTTGTCCGCTCCTGCCCTGAGCGCAGCCTTCCTCGCGTCGCGACGCCGGCCGTTGAGCCGCCTCGGAGGCCGCGTTTCGGCCGATGGCCTGTTGGGGGGACATTCTCGATAGGAACGTGGTGCGTGACCGACGGGAGCGGACATGGGCGCGACAACACTCGAGGATCTGAGGGCCGAGCTGGGCGACGCGATCGCACGGGGTGACCGGCCCGAAGCCGTCCGGCTCGCACTCGAGGCGGTGGACGACGGCTCCGTTTCCATCGAGCAGATCCACGTCATCTTGGGCGATCTGCTCACGGACATCGGGAATGGCTGGCGCACCGGCGCGACGGCCATCTGGCAGGAGCATCTCGCGTCCGCCGCCACGCGCACGGTCATCGAAGCGCTCTACCCGACGGTGCGTCGGCTCGCCCCGCTTCCCAACGGGCACACGGTGGTTCTCGGCTGCCCCGAGGACGAGTCTCACGACCTCGGACTCCGCATGCTCGCAGACCGCTTCGAGCTCGCCGGTTGGCGCGTCTGCTATCTCGGCGCCGACGTCCCCGCGGCTGAGATCGCCCGCGCGGCGCTGTCCTCGGGCGCAGAGCTGATCGTCCTCAGCGCCTCGACCCACTACCACCTCGTCAGACTCCGCTCCGCCATGGAGACGCTCGCGAGCGACCTGCCCAACGTGCGCGTTCTCGTGGGCGGCCCGGCGCTCTGTGGAACCGTCCCCGACGCGCTGGTCGGACACCTCTTCGACCCGAACGAGTTCTTCAGCGACGTCTCCGGGCTCGCACCGGCGTGCGAGGAGGACTGATGCTCTCCCTCCGCATCGCGTGGAGATTCCTCACCACCTCGAAGGCGCAGTCGCTGCTCATCGTCGGCGGGATCGCCGTCGGCATCGCGGTCCAGGTCTTCGTCGGCTCGCTCATCACCTCGCTGCAGTCGAACCTCGTCGAGCAGACGATCGGGTCGAGCCCCCACGTGACCATCGCGGATCCGCAGGAAGGCAAGCCTGTCGCCTACTCCGACCTGACGCGTCGGGTGATCAACGCCACTCCGGGCGTCACGGCCATCGCTCCCGTCCGCCAGATCTCGGCGCTGTATTCGAACGGCAGCGACCGCGTGCCGCTGAGCGTGACCGGCGGGCTGCTGAACGACCTCGACAAGATCTATCAGCTCCGCGCGAAGGCCGCGTCAGGTGTGCCCGACCTCGCAGCCGGCCGGATCGTCATCGGCCTCGATCTGGCGCAGAAGTACGGGCTCGCCGTCGGCGATCCCATGCGCGTGAGCACCGGGAGCGGCGCTCCTGTGACGCTGCGGGTGTCCAGCATCGTGGACTTCGGCTCGAGCGCGGCGAACCTGCGCCTCGCCTTCACCGGGCCGGACTTCCCGCAAGGTGCGCTGGGCCTTCGCTCCGACCAGTACACCGCGATCCAGACGCGCATCTCAGACCCGTTCAAGGCGAAGGCGGTGGCCGCGGACTGGCAGCAGACGCTCATCGGCGTGAAGGTCTCCGACTGGCAGAGCGAGAACAAGGACCTGCTCACAGCGCTCAACTCCCAGTCGGCTTCCTCCTACATGATCCAGGCGTTCGTTCTTGTGGCCGTGGCGCTGGGTATCGCATCGACCCTCGCGATCTCCGCGGTCCAGAAGACGCGGCAGATCGGCATTCTGAAAGCCCTCGGGATGGCGGACAGCGACACGGCGCGCGTCTTCGTATGGCAGTCGGCGATCCTGGGAGCGGGTGGGACGTCGCTCGGTGTGGGGCTCGGGTGGTTCCTCATCGCCGGCTTCACCTTCGGCACCGCCGGGAGCGCCTCCGGCTTCCCGATCGTCTTGCAGCCGTCCTTCGTCGCGCTCTCCGCAGCGGTGGGCATGCTCGTTGCGATGCTCTCGTCGATCATCCCGTCGCGAGCCACCGGGCGGCTCGACCCGATCGAGGTGATCCAGAATGGCTGAGCCCATCGTCGTCGCCGACGGACTGTCCAAGACCTACGGCACGGGCGAACTCGCCACGCCTGCGCTGCAGGAGGTCTCCTTCGAGATCGCTCCCGGCGAGTTCGTGGCGATCGTCGGCCGCTCGGGATCGGGCAAGTCGACACTGCTCAACCTGCTCGGACTGCTCGACACGCCCACCTCGGGGCAGCTGCGGCTCGACGGCCGCGACGGCGCAGCGACCACGCCCGCGGCCCGCGCGCGCATGCGCAACGAGCTGCTCGGCTTCGTCTTCCAGTACCACCACCTGCTGCCCGAGTTCTCCGTGCTCGAGAACGTGCTCATGCCCTCGCTCATCGCGGGCAGGACCGGCGACGCGAGCATCCGCACGCGCGCCGCGGAGACGCTCGAGGTGCTGGGGCTGGGGGGACTCGGAGGCAAGCGTGCAAACGACCTGTCCGGCGGCCAGAAGCAGCGCGTCGCCATCGGCCGGGCGCTCATGAACCGGCCGCCGATCATCCTCGCCGACGAGCCGACAGGGAACCTCGACACGGAGAACACCGAAGCGGTCTATGACCTGTTCAGGACAATCAACCGGGAGTGGAACACCACGTTCCTGATCGTGACCCACGACCAGGACATCGCATCGATGACCGATCGCATCATCGAGCTGCGCGACGGGCACCTCGTGCAGGACGTGAGGGACCCGCACGCCGCGCCGGCCGGTCGACCGGGCGCCTAGCACACGCGCATCCGCGCGCCACCACCACTCGCGGGCCGCGTCACCAGGTCGCGGAGCGCCTCGCGAGAACGACGCGCACGGTGAAGCCGTGCCGCGCGGCCACTTCTTCGACGAGCGTACGCAGCGTCCCGTAGCCCCACTGCCAGGAGTTCGAGCCGGGACCGATCGCCGCTTCATGCTTGGTGCCGGAGCGCTTCATGCCCACCGTCGAGTACGTCTCGGACTCGAACGTGCCGAACGTCATGCCCTGGCTGCGCTCCTTGAGCATCTCCCAGAAGTAGACGGTGCGCTCCTGCTCGACGACCTTCAGCGCCGCGTTGTACTCGGCACGCTTGTGACCCGCGCCCCAGCGCGCGTCGACGGGATTGCTCGTGATGACCACGTCGGTGTCGCTCCCCCACTCCGCGTGGTAGCCGTTCTCGTTGGCGATCGTCGCGACGAGATCGGTGAGGAAGCCTGTGCGGGTGCCGGCCGCGGGAGTTGCCGGCTGCGCCACGGGCACGTCCGCCACGGGATCCGCTGCCGGCACGACCGACTGACCGGTGACGGAGTCGTACCAGCCGTTCACGCGCGCGGCGGCGTGCCCGTTCGGGCAGCCCCAGTCGCCGCCGAGGTTCACCCACGCGCCGCAGTCGTGACAGTACCCGACTATCGCCATCTGAATGCAGCCCCTCCCCGTGCCTCGCAGGCCCCCACGCGCGCCTCAGAACAGTCTTTGCGTTTCCCCCGAGGGCGCCTCAGGAGCGACCACGTCGTCACCCAGTATCGTCGCGATCTCCGCCGCGTTTCGTTGAGCGTAGTCGTACCGGTTGTTGTTGAACATCACGAATACCTCATCGGCATTCTCGGCGAGCTGCCGGATGGGGGCCACCCACTCCGCAAGCTCCTCGGCGGAGTAGAGGTAGTCGAAGCGATCCGCAGCCGTCCCGCCGTGCTTGTACCAGGTGTCGGCGTTGCGGCCGTGGAAACGCACGTACGCCCAGCGGTTCGTGGCGACCGCAACGGGCGGCATCGTCGAATGCGACGGGAACTGCGGGCTGTCCACGCTCACGTACGACAGGTCGCGTTCGGACAGGAAGGCGAGCGTCGAGTCGAGATGATGGTCGTCGACCCACGACGGGTGGCGGAACTCGACGAGCGTCCGGTAGCCCTTGAGCTGTGCGGCGACGTACTCGAGGTACTCGAGGCCGCGCTTCTCGTGCTCGGGCGTCGTCGCGGCGAAGTAGGGCGGGAACTGCATGAGGATGCCGCCGAGCTTGCCCGCGGCATGGAGCGGTTCGATGGAATCGAGGAACATGTCGAAGCTCGCGTCCACCATGTCCGGGTGCGCCGCCTTCACGCGTCCGCGCTCCTCGGTGAACGGGAACTGCGCGAGTTCCGGCGGCAGGGCGCGGACATCGACCTCGTGCCCCGTCATCAATCCGAACGCCTTCACGTGGAAGACGAAGTGCTCCGGCGTCCTGCGCACCCACGCCTCGGCCCACTCACGTCTCGGGATCGCGTAGTACGACGAATCAACCTCGACCGTGTCGAACTTCGAGGCGTAGTAGCGCAGCCGCTGCTCGGGCGAGGTGACCCCCTTCGGATACCAGAGGTCGACCATCGTCTTCTCGGTCCAGCTGCAGGTGCCGACGTGGATGCGTCCCATGGCTCGAGTGTACCCCGCGGCGGCGACACCCTCCTCACGCTCTGCACAGGCGTGACTACCGGGCGCCGGCGGGCATACCATCGCAAGGGAATGCCTACGCGCGACGGAGGATCCTTGGACGACATCACCATCCGCCCGGCAGTGCTGGCAGACGCCGCGGCCATCGCCGCGATCTACAACCAGGCCGTGCTGGGTTCCACCGCAACGTTCGACACCAAGCCGGAAACGGCCGAGGAGCGCGAGGTGTGGCTGCGGCGGCACACCGCTCCGCAGCACCCCGTACTCGTCGCGGAGCGCGACGGGCGCGTCGTCGGCTGGGCGTCGCTCTCCAGCTACTCCGACCGCTGCGCCTACGAGGCAACGGCCGAGGCCTCCGCGTACATCGACGAACGCGAGAGGGGCCGCGGCGTGGGAACCGCCCTCATGCAGGCCGTGCTCGACGCGGGGCGCGCCGGCGGCGTGCACGCGGTGCTCAACCGCATCTGCACGGAGAACGCTGTCTCTCTCAAGATGGCCGAGCGCCTCGGGTTCTTCGAGGTTGGGGTGATGCGTGAGGTGGGCGTGAAGTTCGGGCGGACGCTCGACGTCATGCTGCTCGAGAAGATCCTGTAGACGCGTCGAAACACCACGACCGGCGAGACCTTCATGCGCACGGCCTTCCGCCGCACCGCCTGTTGCCGTGCCTCGACGCTACTCCATGATCTTGGTCGCATCGGCGAGATCCATCCGGAAGATACGGCGGATCGCTGGGATCTCCGACACGATCAGCACCAGGAGCGTCAGCGCAGAGAGCATTGCGATGCTCTCCGCGGTGATCGTCGCCCTGAGGGTGTAGGACTCGGATGAGAACTGCGCGTAGATCGCCTCCGCAGCGAGCTTGCCCAGCCACACCCCGAGCGGGATCCCTACCAGCGACAGCATGACGTTCTCGATGGTCACCATCGCCGCGAGCCGGCCGTTGCTCTCACCGATGGTGCGCATCGTGGCTATCTCCCGCGTCCGCTCCAAGATGTTGGACGTGAACGTCGTGTAGATGACGACGAACGCCATCGCGAATCCGAACGCGAAGAGGATCCCCTCGTAGAAGTACGCGAACTCCATCATCTGCAGCAGGCTGCCGAGCATCCCCGCTTTCACGGTCACGCTCATCGCTCCCGGGAGGTCGAACAGGTCGTCCTTGACCGCTTGCGCGCTCCGATCGTCGACGTTCACGTACAGCGTGTTGTAGGACACGACCGCGGTTCCCAGCAGTTCGCGGGTCTTGGCAAGACTCAGATACATCGGCGCACCCAGCGGCTCCTCGCTGATCGCGCCCACCCGCAGGCTCAGCCGCTCGTCCCGGTACGGCGTCTTGGCCAACACGGAATCCCCGACGGTCAGGGCGAGCTTGCGCGCGAGCCCCACCGACAGCACCAGCTCCCCGCGCGTCAGCGTGTCCCGCGCGGGCGCACCGGACGTGATGTCGAAGCCGTGGAACGTGGCTCCCGGCTCCATGGCCGTCAGCGCACCCTCGTGCGTCTTGCCGCCCGCGGTGAGCTCGACCGGGACCATCAGCGCCCCTTGGACGCTCGTCACCCCGTTCCACCGCTCCACTTCGCGCAGCCGTTCGCCGCCGAACGGCATGTCGTAGACGGCCATCACGCCCCAACGCTCACCAACCGTGAAGAACTTGTCGATGAGCCCGTCGATGGAATCGAAGGAGGCCCGCGTCGCCACCGTCAGGACCATCGCGAACGCGATGCCGATGATCGTGTAGACGGTGCGCCGCCTGGCGCGGAACACATTGCGCAGCGGGATGCGGAACGTGAACCCGCGGGGCAGCGCCCATCCGAACGCCTGCTCCACCAGCGGCCTGCGACCGCCCGCCAGCGCGACGTTGGGATCCGCGCGCATCGCGTGCGCAGGAGCCATGCGCGCGCTGCGCCACGCGGGGGCGATGCCGGCCAGGATGCACGCCGCTGAGCTGAGCGCCACCGAGGTCCAGATCACCTGCGGGTAGATGTGGTGGTCCATGTACGGGATGCCGAGCATATCCACGTACTGCTGAGCGATACCTCTGGCCGCGAGGTCACCGAGGGTGATCCCTATCAGCGAGCCCGTCACGGCGATCAAGATGGAGAACAGCAGGTAGTGGAGAAGGATCTGCCCGTCCGTGTACCCGAGCGCCTTCGCCAGCCCGATCTGACCGCGCTGGGAGGTGACGAGCCGCGAGAGCGCGATGAACAGAGTGCTTGCGGAGATTGCCAAGATCAGCGCCGGCAGGAACAACGCCATCACGCGATTCTGGTCGATCTCGGAAAGGACGGCCATCTGGGACGGCTGGTCCGCCTGCTTCACCGTCTCCACGATGCGATAGGGGTCCAGCACGTCCTCCACGTGCGCGATCACCGTGCCGATCGTCGCACCCGGATCGATGCGAACCGCGATGTCGTTGATCGAGCCCGGCCTGCCGAAGAGCTCCTCGGCATCCCTCTCCGGGACCCACAGGACCACGAACTCGCCCGGGGTGGGCAGACTGCCCTTCTCCGGGATCGCATACATGTACTCGGGACTCGCAGCGATGCCCACCACGCGCAGCCGCTTCCGCTCGCTGCCGAGGCGCAGCGTCACGACGTCGCCAACTTCGGTCCCGGTGTCGTGGGAGTACTGGACGCTGAGCAGGACCTCGTCGCGCCCCGTCGCACTCAGGTACCGGCCCTTCTCGATGAGCACATCGTTCACCCGCGGACGATGGTCGACCGGCACGCCGATCACGCGCGCGACCGGCTGTCTGCTCGTGCCTACATCAAGCCCGGTGTCCACGACCAGTCGACCCTCCACGGCATGCACTCCCGGAACGCGCGCGACAGCGGCGATCTCTCCCGCCGGGGCCCCGAGCACGCCCACTTCGAAGTCGGCGAACTTCAGTTCGCGACCGGCTTTGGCGACGGAAGCAGTGAGGTCGAGGTAGCCGGTCAGGAAGGCCACATAGGAGAGGATCCCGAGGCCGACGAGCAAGATGAGCGCGACGAACTGCCCTTTGCGCGCGAGCAGGTCACGCCACGTCTTGAGCAGCAGGATCCGCATCACGCCTCACCACTCGACATCCTCGGGAGACACCGGATGCTCGTTGATGACGATGTCGGCAACGTGCCCGTCGCGCAGGTGCAGCACCCGGTCGGCGACCTGTGCCAGCGGCGTGTTGTGCGTGACGATGACCACCGTCTTGCCCTCGATGCGGTTGACCTCCCGGAGCGCCGCGAGGACCAGTTTGCCGGTGTGATAGTCGAGGTTGCCGGTGGGCTCGTCGCCAAGGATCATCACCGGGTCCTTGGCCAACGCGCGGGCCACCGCCACGCGCTGCTGCTCACCGCCCGAGAGTTGGTACGGGAAGTGGTCCATGCGGTCGCCGAGTCCGACCTTCCGCAGCAGGTCCGCGGCCTCGAGGTCGAGCTTCGTTCCGTCGCGACGCGCGAGCTCGAGCGCGAATTCCACGTTCTCCTTGGCCGACAGCGTCGGGATGAGGTTGAAGAACTGGAACACGAAGCCGACCTTGCGCCGCCGAAAGAGCGTGAGGTCGCGCTGGCGGTAGCGGGAGATGTCCTCGCCATCGACCACGATGCGTCCTTCGGTGGGCGAGTCGATGCCGCCGATGAGGTTGAGCAACGTGGTCTTCCCCGAGCCGGACGGCCCCAGGACGGCGACGAACTCGCCCCGCTCGAACGCGAGGTCCGTGTGGTTGAGCGCGGTGACGGTCACGTCGCCCATCGGGTACGTCTTCACGACGTCCTCGATGATCACGAGCGTGTTCTCGGTCACCGTGACCTTGGACATGTGCGCCCCCGCCCCTCGACCCCCATCTTCGTGTTCATACCCGAGCCACCGCGCCGAGGCTGCGCGTGCCGGGCCGCTCGTCGGAGTGCGCCCGGTGCGCTACCATCAGCTCTGCGCCTGGGGCGCGAACGGAGACGTCCACGAGTGGGAGTCCGCCGGTGCGCATCGGCTTCTTCACCGACACATACACGCCGCAGATCAATGGCGTCGTCACGTCCATCAAGCTCTTCACCGAGGCCCTGGAGCGTCTGGGGCACGAGGTCTACATCTTCGCGCCCACTCCGCGCCAGCCGACCGACGGGCCTCGCATCGTCCGCATACCCTCGGTGCCGTTCGTCTTCCAGCCCGAGATGCGGCTCGCGTCCATCTACTCGCAGCACGCCTACAGCCTCGTGCGCAAGGCGGACCTGGACATCGTCCACAGCCACGACCCGTTCGCGATCGGCCTGTTCGGTCTCGCTGTGGCGAAGCGGTTCCGGCTTCCGTACGTGCACACCTACCACACGCTCTATCCCGAGTACGTGCACTACATCTGGGAGACGCACTTCACACGCGCCATGGCCGAGCGCCTCTCGCGTGAGTTCTGCGACCAGTGCGATCTCGTGCTCGCGCCCTCGACCAAGATCGAGAGGGCGCTCACCGAGTGGGGCGTCACCGCTCCGATGAAGCTCCTGCCGACCGGCGTGAAGGCGGACCGGTTCGCGACCGCCGACCCGGCTGCCACGGCGGCGTTCCGCGCCCGATTCGGCATCCCGGAGGGCGACCGTCTGCTGACGTTCGTTGGTCGCATCGGCCTCGAGAAGAACATCGGAATGCTCGTCGAGGCCATCGGCTACGTGAAGACCCCGGGTGCGCGCCTGCTGATCGTCGGCAACGGCCCGTATCGCCCGGAGCTCGAGCGCCGGATCGCCGACCTCGGCCTCGAGGACCGCGTCACGTTCACCGACTACCTCCAGCGTGACGACGTAGTCGCCGCCTACGCGGCGTCCGACCTCTTCTTCTTCGCTTCGCTGTCCGAAACCCAGGGACTCGTGATTGCCGAAGCCATGGCGTCCGGACTCCCGGTGGTGGCGGTTCAGGACCTCGCGATCGGCGATGCCGTGACCGACGGCGTGAACGGCTTCCTCGTGCCCGATGACCCGCAGGCGCTCGCCGCAGCCGCGGACGTCGTCCTTGCGGACTCGGAGCTGCGCACCTCCATGGGCGCGGCTTCCCTGCAGCGTGCCCAGGAGCTCTCGATCGACCTCATCGCGACGCGGCTCGCCGGCTTCTACGAAGAACTCGCCGCACAGAAGCCGGCCGCGCGACGCAGGCCGCGCGTCGTGCGCCGCGTCGAGCGCCAGATCGTTCGTCTGCGCCGCCGCAGCCGCGATGTGATGCGCCGCTACTTCTAGCGCGGGGCGCCCGCGGCGTCCCTTCGCCGCTCCGTTGCTCACGAACGCCTGTTCGCATACAATCGAACGCGTGTTCGCATCGTGAGCCGCTGGAGGCACCCATGCCTGTCGTCGAACGCACCACCGAGACGATCGGCGACGTCCTCGCCGATCTGAACCCCGCCCAGCACGCCGCCGTCACTCACGGCGACGGTCCCCTGCTCGTCGTCGCCGGAGCGGGCACGGGCAAGACCACGACGCTCGCGGCGCGCGTCGCCTACCACATCAGCGAGGGCGTCGATCCGCGGCGCATCCTCTTGCTCACCTTCACCCGCCGGGCTGCGCAGGAGATGACGCGAAGAGTCGACGGCATCCTGCGCCGGCTTCGTGGCGAGGGCACGCGCCTTCCCGGCGGCGAGGCGATCTGGAGCGGCACCTTCCACGCGGTCGGCACGCGGCTTCTGCGGCTGCACGGTCCCTCGATCGGCCTCGACCCCGGCTTCACCATCCTCGACCGCGGCGATTCCGAGGACCTCATGGGGGTCGTACGCGCGCAGTCGGGGCTCGCCCGCACCGACCGCAGGTTCCCCCAGAAGGGGACCTGCATGGACATCTACAGCCGCTGCGTGAACTCACAGCGTCCGCTGAACGAGGTGCTGAAGTCCGCGTTCCCATGGTGCCTCGAGCACGAGGATGACCTCAAGCGCCTCTGCGGCGAGTACGTCGAACGCAAGATCGAGAGCGGCGTGCTCGACTACGACGACATCCTGCTCTACTGGCTCGGACTGCTCGAGGACCCGGCGGTGGCGCTGGAGGTCCGCAAGCGGTTCGACCGCGTGCTCGTCGATGAGTACCAGGACACCAACTCCCTGCAGGCGCGGATCGTGGCGCTGCTGCGCCCCGACGGCACGGGCGTGACGGTGGTCGGCGACGACGCGCAGTCGATCTACTCGTTCCGCGCCGCGGACGTGCGCAACATCCTCGACTTCCCCACCTTCTACCCCGGCACGGAGGTCCTGCCGCTCGAGCAGAACTACCGCTCGACCCAACCGATCCTCGATGCCACCAACCGCGTGATCTCGCTGGCGGCAGAGCGTCTGGACAAGAACCTGTGGACCGCGCGTGAAGGCGGCGAGCGCCCCGGCGTGGTCACCTGCGCGGACGAGGACGAGCAGACCGACTTCGTCATCCGTCGCGTGCTCGAGCTCCGCGAGAGCGGCACCCTTCTCAAGGAGCAGGCGGTGCTCTTCCGGGCCACTCACCACTCGCTGCCACTCGAGATGGAACTGCAGCGGCGCAACATCCCGTACAAGAAGTACGGCGGGCTCAAGTTCACCGAGACGGCGCACGTGAAGGATCTCGCGTCCGTGCTGCGCCTCGCCGAGAACCCGCGCGACCTCGCGGCCGGGATGCGCGTGCTGACGCTTCTGCCGGGCGTGGGTCCGGCGACCGCGCAGCGCCTCATGGACGCGCTCGCCGAGGCGGGGGGCGACTTCCTCGCGTGGGCGGACCTGCCCGCGCCGACGCCCGCGGCCAAGGTCGCGTGGGCGTCGTTCGTGCCGCTCATGATCGATCTCACCCGTCCCGAGCCGATGGACCTCACCGCGCAGGTGCACGCGGCCCGCGAGATGTACGCGCCGCTGCTCGAGCAGCGCTACGACAACGCCACCGCCCGTCTGCGCGACCTCGAGCAGATCGAGCGGCTGGCCTCGCGCTTCGGCGACCGTCTCGCCCTCCTCGCCGACATGGCGCTCGATCCTCCCGCGTGGGCCGAGGACCTCGCGGGCCCCCCGCTGCTGGATGAGGACTACCTCATCCTCTCGACTATGCACTCGGCGAAGGGCCTCGAGTGGGACGCCGTCTACGTCATCCACGCGGCGGACGGCAACATCCCGTCGGACATGGCCACCGGGTCGGTCGAGGAGATCGAAGAGGAGCGCCGGCTCTTCTACGTGGCCTGCACGCGCGCGAAGGACTGGCTCTACGTCTGCTTTCCGCTGCGCTACTACAAGAGTCCCCGGAGCCACTCGGACGCCCACGGATATGCCCAGGTCACGCGCTTTGTCGCCGACGGCGCCCGCGACACCTTCCGCGAGGAACAGGGCGGCACCGCAACGCCCGCAGAGGCCGACATGCCTGCCGACCCTGCGGTCAGCGGCGAGGCGCTGCGGGGCCGCCTGCGCGCCATGTGGTCGTAGCGCCTCGCCGCTCGGTCCGCCCGGGCGGGGCGGGCGCATCGGCTCCCCGACCGTCGGGCGTATTCCCCGCGCACCTGCCGTGGATGTGGGTAAGCACAGGTGGGTGCGACGCGCCCGCCGCGCCGCTCTCTCGTCACGCAAAGGGGGGCGAGATCGATGGAACAGGTCTTTGCGATCCTGATCTTCGTGCCAACGACGCTTGCTCTGCTGCTCGTCGGAGCCTACATCGCAGGAGCGATCCTGAGCTTCATCGCTGCCGGGATCGACGGACTCGTCGTCGGCATCAGACATCGGCTCCATCCGGTACCCGCAGAGCATCACACGCACTACGGCAGGCCCGCGCTGCATCACTGACGCGATGGCCCGATTCGGTGCTCCGGCGCGCATGCACACGCACGCGCGCCCGGTGGAGCGTTACCAGCTGAAGCTTCCCGGCTCGCCCTTGAACGGCCCCGCGACGTCCTTCGTGACCCAGCCCCAGTAGAAGCTGCCGGGCTGCGGGGTCGCGCGCGCCCCGTCGACGAACGCCTCGTCCACCCGTGCGGCGTGGAAGGCGATGTGGCCGCGGATCGCCTCGAACCCGGGTGCCGGATCGGTGAAGACGCAGGCGATGCTCTTCACGGTCCTGCCGTCGAATGAGAGGTCGTAGTAGCTCGCGGTCCCGAGGTACTCCCGCTCTGTGCGGAGCGGGTTGAGCGTCAGCACCTCGAGACGCACGTGGTGGGGCGGGATGAAGTAGGTCGGCGGGTGGGTCTTCTCGAGCAGGCGGAACGCCTGGCGCGTGTCGGCGATGGCGACGTCACCCATCCGCACGACGATGTGCCGATCGGTCCGCTCCACGCGCGGCGGGCGCGGGTAGTCCCACACCGATTCCTGGCCGGCAGCCGGCTCGATCCGCTCGCTCATCCCACGCTCCCTTCCACGCGGATGGTACCGCGGAAGGGCTCGTCACAGGACGCTGGCTGTAGCGTTGGCGGGCGCGGATTCCCCGACCCGGCTGACAAGACACCGAGGGGCTCCGGGAGAAGATCCCCGGAGCCCCCCAGGGGCAGTACTGCGCACTGTGCTGCGCAAGCTACTTGACGGTCACGTAGATCGAGCGCGAGGAGCAGCTCGCATAGTCGGCGGTTCCGGCGTACCTCGCGCGGAAGTAGCACCTGCCGCGCTTCGAAAGCTTCACCCTGTACGACCAGGAGCCGTCGGCGGCCGTCGTGCGGGTGCTGAGCGTCCGGTAGCTCGAGGAGCCCGGACTCTTGATCTGCAGCACGACGGGCGCTCCGGCGGGAACGCCACCGGCGAGCTTGCCGGAGATCGTGACGTAGTGGTACCGGTAGATCGACGACTTGCTCCGAGCGATCGTGAGCGAGGTCGCAACCTTGGAGATCGTGAAGGTCGACGTCACGTGCGCGGACTCGTTGCGGGCGACATCCTGCGTCCAGAACTCGACGGTGTGCGTCCCGATGCCCGTGACCGTGATGCTCTTGGAGAACGTACCGCCCGGACCGGTTTCGCCGCCATCTTGGATGAGGGCGTGGCAACCAGCGCAGTTCGTGCCGTAGTGCGGTACGGGCGGGTTGTCGTAGTTCGGCAGATCGGGCGGTCCGAAAGAAGCCGCCGTCCCGGAGATGGCCGCCAGGCGGGCGAAGAAGAGCCTCGCTGCCGCGGAGGCACTCGGAGGCGACACCTGCACGTAGTTCTTGCCATCGACCCTGTAGCACAGGAAGTCGATGCCGGACCCGTTGAAGTTGTCAGTCGCCGTCGCCGTGATGCTCGCCGCGAGAACATAGGAGCCCGTGGCGTCAGACACGATGGTGGGGTGAATGTCGTCGTCAACGAAGAACGGAGCGGTGATGGTCGCCTCGGAGACGCCACCTGCATCCACTGACCAGAACTTCAGGACGTGCGAGCCATACACGCTCGTCGTACAGCTGAGCGACTCGACTGCCGGTGCGCCATCCAGACTCAGGTACGTGTGCGCGGCGCCCGTGGCGTCCAGGCTGATCGCTGCGCTATCCAGGTATGAGACTTGCACGTCGGCGTGGGTCACAGGAGCGACCACGCCGTACGCGGCGAGTGGCAGCAGGCTGACGACGAGCATCAGGCAGAGCACGACCGCGAGGCGGACCGCTGTGCGGCCGCTGCGATGCGTGGTGCGGTTTTCGTTCATGCTCTCAGATCCTCCCTACTGGTTCGAGTTGAGGTACTTGTCGACTTCGTCCCATTGCGCCATGTTGCGCGCCACAGGTTCAGTCAGGAACCTGTCGGAATAGAGGTAGACCATGCCGTTCGAGACCGTGACCCGCTTCACGTCCGCGTACTCCTCGAGCGATGCCATCACCGTCAGGTGTGCGAACACTTCGGCCAGCTCGAGCGAGAACGGCTCGAACTCGAAGAACGCGACCGAGGTAGGGCGGGGGTAGATCTCGGAGTTGTCCCGGACCGTTTGCGCGATCATGAATGCCGGGTCGTTCGCCTGGCTCCGCAAAAGCAGCCGGGCATACGGGACGCTCAGGTACTTCTCGCAGTGCAGGGACTCTTCGCCCGTCCGCTCGTCCGGAGTCCGGACGATGTCGGCGAGTTCGGGATCGGCCGCGATCGCTTCCCACAGCGCTTCAAGCTCGTCCTTCGTGTACGAGAACGGCTCGGCTGCGAACACCGCGGGCGAGGTGAGGCGCGCCGCGCGCGATTCGCTGCGGATGTGGTCGACGACGGCACGCACGCGAGCTGCCGCGGCTTCCGCCAAAGCGGCGGCCTCCGCCTCAGCGCCGGCGTCCATGACCTCGTCGAGATCGGCTGCAGCGTCTTCCGTTGTTGTGAGTTCCTTGTCCACCACGTTCTCCATCACGTCTCGAAACCGGTCAGATCACACACAGGTCCGGTCCATCAACGCACCGGCTATCTCGCTTCCGCCTCGGCTAGCCGATTGCTCCCGGAAGAAGTCCAACCGCCGCGAGCTCGTCGGCGACGTCCTTCATTCCGTGGCTCTCGAGGGTCTCACGGGTGGGCGCACCGGTCGTCTGGTCGAAGCCGAGCTCCTCGTAGAAGTAGTCGAGAGCAAGATCCCAGTCTTCCTGGGTCTCGTAGTAGTTGGTGCCATCGAAGGGGACGGTACCGGGGTGATTGACTGCAAGGCCCCACGGGGGCAGCTGATCGTGCAGCGTGCGCATATTCATCGAGTTGAACGAACGGACGGTGAGCGCACGGTGGAGGACGTAGAACTTCACGCCCTCGGCGTCGAACTCCTTGGTGGTCATGTTGCGGCCGGTCGCCGCGGAGAACAGCTTGGCCTCGAGACCGATGTCCCCGCGATAGCCGCGCTCCTTGAGGGGAGACGGGATCCACGGCCACATCCAGTTGCAGATGCCGAGGCTGTCGCAGAGTTCCTTCTTCACTTGCGCCCAGACGGCGGCGACGGCCTTCGCGCGGTTCATCGGAGTGGCGGCGCTGCCGAAATTGCAGGCATCGCCCATGGCGATCGGATCGCCATTGGCCGCGTGTGTGTAGCCGGCATCCGCGAACAGCTCGGTCGCGACGTCGCGAATGATCTGCTGGGGCAGACCGCACGACAGGTAGCTCGACCAAGAGTGGTTCTGAGAGTCGCGGTTGTAGCCGGTGTTGATGAGCCCGCCGACCTGCGCGCCGTTCTCCAGCGAGTGGTGCTTGGGGAACCCATGGTTCCACCACTGCACGCTGGCGCTGGCGTGGTACGCCGCGGTGATGCCGGGCGTGTTGACTTCCCAGCGCGCGAGCGCCGTCTCGACCGGATCGCCGAGGAACCGGCCGAGCTCGGTCGAGCGGGTGGACATCATCTTGCCGAAGGCCATCAGGAAGTTCAGGTCACCCTTCTCGTACAGGTCGAAGAGCCCACCGGTCGCGTTCAGAGCGGTCCACTCAGCGGGCGGAACGTTGGGCTGGATGTACGTGACGCCCTTGTCCGTCCCGCCGTAGATGAACGCCCAGCCACGGTCGGTCAGACCGTAGTTGTTGTGCAGGCCGAAGTCGTCGGTCATGTGCTTGCCGACGACATACGCCTCGAGCGCACGAAGGTTCTGGTCCTGAACGATCGTTCCGGCGCCGCTCTTCACCTTGGCAGAGTCCATGAGGCCGCGGCCCCACCAGCCGGTGCAGGTGTTGGCGGCGGTCGGGTCGACGCCCCACTTGGCCGCCGTCGGGACCAGCAGGTCCTGGTGGCAGCGGACCGGGCAGGCGTGACAGCCGTCCATGCGGACGGTGAACTGCTCGGCGAAGGTACCCGGGTCGGACTTCAAGCAGCGATAGCCGACGCTCTGACGATCGTGCGGCTCGCAGATACCGGTCTCGACCGGCGGGTCTGCGGCGCCCCAGTACTGCCCCTTCTTGGCGTACCAGCGAGCGCTGCTGACGTAGTCGGACCACGGCTGCGGGCTGTTCGGAACAACGGCTTGGTTGTTCGAACCGACGAGCGACATCGAGTAGTCGATGAGATTGCGCCACACCTTCTTGTCGGCGGCGATCTTCACGGTACCCGTTCCCACGACGCCGATGGCCTTGAGGTTCTTCGAGCCCATCACCGCGCCCTGGCCGCCCGCGGAGTGCGAGTAGTTGGTCATGATCACCGACTGGGCGACGAGGTTCTCGCCGGCCTGTCCGATCGCGGCCACCTGGCAGCTGCCGCCCATCGCTTCGACGATCTCAGCGGTGGCGCGATAGATGCCGTTGCCCCAGATCTGCGGGCAGTCGACGATCTCGACCTTGTCATCCTTGATGGCGATGTAGACAGGGCCGTCCGCCTTGCCGGTGATGATGATCCCATCCCAGCCGGCGTACTTGGCTTCTGCGCTGAAGTGACCGCCCATGTGACCGGTCGTGACGGCGCCGAAGGGGTGCTGGGGTCCAAGAGCGGTGATGCAGGTACGGCCGCCGCACGGCGCGCCGGTACCCGTCAGCGGGCCCCAGCCGAAGATGATGATGTTTTCCGGACCGAGCGGATCGGTGTCGGCCTCCGTCTCGTCCCACAGGACCTTGTAGGCCATGCCGGTGCCGCCCCAGAACTCACCGTACTTTTCGAGGGTGTTCTCGACCGTGGACGTCCGCGTCGTGAGGTTCACGCGGAGCGTCTTCCCGGTCCAGCCTCCATAGGTTGGCATGCGTTATCTCCTCCCGAATGGATCAGTGTTCGCACACGTGGGCAGTCCCGGATCAGCTGTGGCAGTCTTCGCAGACGACAGCGGTCGTCGACGGCATGGTCGTGGCCTGGACCGGCGGATACGAAAGCCGGAGGTCGCGCCATGACACGAACTTCAGTGCTCCGGTCGGGCATGCGCGGACACACTCGGGGCTCCCGTCGCACAGGAAACACTTCGTGGCCTTCCACGTCGTGCGATCCGAGCTCGGCTTCTTGAGCGTGATGACTGCCCACGGGCACGCCTTCGTGCAGTACCCGCAGCCGATGCACAGGGCCTCGTCGACCTTGCGTGCGCCGGTCTGCGGATCAGCGACGATGGCGCCCTTGGGGCACGCGGTCGCACAGGGGACGGGATGGGGGCACTGCTTGCAGGTGTCCGCCTGGACGCGGAAGTTGCCGGCTTTGCCGGTCAGGTTCACCAAACCGGTCGAAGGCCCGGCTCCCCACTGCATGTTGCGGCCGACCTTGACGCGTGCGAGATAGGAACTCGCGGCACCGTCATTGAACTCGCTGCACGCGAGTTCGCAACGACGGCAGGCGACGCAGCGGGTGACATCGTGGATCAGGATGCCCTTCGCGTCGGTCAGGATTGGTATCGAGCCGGTCAGGGCACTCAGCGAGGGCACGCCGCTGAACACTGTGCCGGCGAAGAGACCTGCACCGGTGATGCCGGTGATCTTCATGAAGCTGCGGCGGCTTACCTTGCCTGCCGCGACCTCGGCGCCGATGGCGCCGAGCTCAGAAAGCACTTCCTCATGCTGGGCCATTGCGTTGCGATCCCTCCGATCACTGACGGAAAGAAGCCTCTCGTCCGTGACGCTTCAGGTGTGATTCGCCCATGTACCCAAGGAACGGGTATCCGGCACAGGCCGACGCCCCCCTTCTCGCCGCATGACATGCGTCAAGGCGGCGCGTGACATGAAGGCCTCTCGGCCTTCGTCCGCGCCCCCTTTGCGTAGTGGGAGGCGTCGCGGTTTGCCGCGGCACCCTAACGGTCCAGCCCCCGTGGCGCGACCCTCGCGCTTTAGGCGACAAGACTCGGAGGCGATCTCCGCTACGGAGTCGCCGCTTCGACACCTGTCCCCCGCCCCCTGTGCCGGCTCTTCCAAGCTCCGGGCCAGCACATTGTGCGTGCGTTCACATGGAAGCACTAGACGAGTCGGTGTGCCAGACCCGGACCCGGGCGATTAGCCAGTTTCCGCCAGACGGACACCCTGACGTGATGGGCGGTTCACGGGCGCTGGATATCCGCCTCGGGGAAAGAAGAAGAGCGACGTGATCGACGACGAGAGGGAGAATCCATGAGCGCTCTCAACATTCAGGTTGCCGGCGGCCTGGTGCTGCTGCTCCTCGTCCTCTGGCAGCTCGCGACTGGTCTGCACTGGATCAAGCTCGGCCGCACGAGCGTGAAGATCCACCGGTACACCGGGATCGCGCTCGCGGTCGCGGGGCTCCCCCACCTGGTGAACGGCCTGATGATCGCCGGCATCCTGAAGTTCTAGGCCGACGCGAGGCGGGCGGCTGGTGGGCGATGAGGGATTCGAACCCCCGACCTCTTCCGTGTAAAGGAAGCACTCTCCCGCTGAGTTAATCGCCCGTGCCAGCCCGGCACGTGAAGGTGCGCCTGCATGCACCGGGCAATTGAAGCATACGAGGTGCCTGCAGCGCCGCGTGCGACGCGGCATCGTGGGCGTCCGCGCGGTCAAGGCGCGGGCGCCGGCACGCACGCGCGCGATCAGCGAGAGGTCAGATGCAGGGCCGTCCGAGCGATCCGCAGCCTTCGTGCGCGGAGCCGCACCGAGCGCACCTGCGCACGTCGCCACGCGAGCTCCACCGCCCGCTGCGCGTCGCGAGCACGGGCAGTGACCGCCGCGATGACGCGGCCGCGCTGGAACACCACGGCCAGGGCGGCCCCTGCGAGGCCCGCCGCGAGCGCTGCGGCGTACGCGATCCCGGGGCTCGCGACGCCCAGTTCGAGCGCGATCACAGCGAAGAAGGCGGCGCCTCCCCAGCAGCCCGCGAGCGCGCCCCGGAGCAGGCCGCACGCGGCCTCATGCCCCGAACGCCGGTGAGCGGCAGCGGCCATGAAGGCAAGAAGCACAGGGAGCGGCGCGAGCAGACCGGCGACACGGGGACCGAGCACGCCGGCGGCACCGGTGATGGCGACGACGATGACGCTCGCCGAGAGCATCTTGACCAGGAGCGGCCGCGGCGCGGGCTTGGGAACCGGCTCGCAGGCATCCGGGGAAGGCGCGAGTATCGCGAGGCCGGCCAGGATCGCCACGACGCCCGCTGCCACCCACGCGACGGGAAGGTCGACGAAGCTGAGCGCCCAGGCGACCGCGAGGCACGCCGCGTAGGCGACGGGCAGCGAGAACCACCAGCGTGAGCGACGAGCCAGCAGCACGTACCAGGTGCAGAACGCTCCGGTCGCCAGGAATCCGAGCAAGGTTCCGCGGGCGGCCGACTCCGCGAACACGGGGCCGTGCTCGAGGAACAGCAGGAACGACACGGGGCCGGAGATGAGCGGAAGCCCGAGGAGCCAGCCGCCGACAGCGGTCCCCCAGCGCCAAGCCGCCAGCGAGCAGGCCGCGAGCAGGACCGGCGCGAGCAGAACCTTCATGACGAGCAGAACCACCGCGCACTCCCGTGGTCGAACCTGGATTTCGCCCTTCAGGTGTATCTTCGACCCGAATGAGAGTAGAGTCTATTTGTTCTTTTGTTGTATGAGCATCGTATATTTCTTCTCTCGAACCACGGAGACCGCCCATGCTGAACACCACGAGACTCCAGATCCTGCGTGAGGTTGCCCAACGGGGGACGATCATCGCGGCAGCGGAAGCGCTCCACCTCACTCCCCCCGCCGTGTCGCATCAACTCATGGTTCTCGAGCGCGAGGTGGGCGTGCCGCTTCTGGAGCGCACACCCCGATCGGTGCGCCCGACGGAAGCGGGGCGGCGCTTGGTGGCACGCGCCGACGTGATCCTTGCCGAGTGCGAGGCGGCGGTCGCGGACGTCCAGGCGACTGCGGCCTCGGTCAGCGGGACGGTGCGACTCTCGGTGTTCCAGACCGCAGCTCAGAGCGTCGCCCTGCCTGCGCTCGTGCGTCTGCGGACCGAGCACCCGGATCTGCAGGTTCTGACGAGCGACCTCGAGCCGGTGTTGGCCGTTCCCGCGCTCAAGGCGGGGCGACTCGACATCGCACTCTCAAGCGAGTGGGACTTCGTCCCGGTGCCGGCCGATCCGGGCATCGACCGCCACGACCTCCTCGAAGAGCCGGTCGTGGCGCTCCTGCCCAAGAACGACCCGCGGGCGGCCGGACCGGTCCGGCTCAAGGACCTCCTGCGCGACAACTGGTGCGTCGCAAAGGAGACAGCATCGAGCCGCCGGGCGGTGCGCCGTTTCGCACAGTCGGCCGGCTTCGAGCCCCGCGTCGTGTTCGAGAGCAACTACTTCCGTGCGATCGGGTCGGCAGTCGAGGCGGGCCTCGGCGTGGGTATCGCTCCGCAGATGACCGACCTCCGCGGCCTCGACGTGGCGATCGTGCCGATCTCCGAGCCTCCGATGAGGCGCAGGATCTACGCGGCCGTGCGGAGCGGCTCCGGCGAGATGCCGGCCATACGCGCCGTGCTCGACGCCCTCGCATCGAAGGCGCTGCACCCCGACGAAGCGTGACGACCGTCGATTGCGCTACCTCGTTATACGCGGTACTATGCGCTGTGTAGTAGAGAACGAGGGGGTGCGCGTGGACGTCACCGATCAGTGGCTCGTGCAGTTGCGCAAGGGCGTGGTCGAGCTTCTCATCCTGCGTCTGCTGGTCCTCAGGGACGAGTTGCACGGCTACGCCATCGTCAAGGAGCTCGAGTCGAGAGGCCGGTTCGTCGCCGGCGAGAGCACGGTCTATCCGGTTCTCAAGCGACTCGAGGCGGACGGGCTTCTGACGACCCGGTGGGTGGAGTCGAGTGCAGGACCACCGCGCAAGTACTACCGCGTGAGCGGGACGGGGGCGGCCTTCCTCGCGGAGGCTGGAGACGAGTGGGATGCGCTCGTGGCGGCCATGAGCGCGTTGAAGGGGGCAGAGGACGATGAGTGACTCGAAGGCGGCCATCGACAGCTACCTGGAGCGACTCGCCGAGCAGCTCGAGGCGCTCGGCCCGGCCGAAAGCGCAGACGTGGTCGCGGAAGTTCGCGAGCATATGGATGAAGCGCTCACCGACGAGGGCGGCAGCGAGGGGCGCGTGGTCGAGCGCTTCGGACCGGCCGAGGCTCTTGCCGCACGGATCCTCGAAGAGCGTGGCATCTCCCCGACCGGCTCCGGCGTGCTCCCCGCGCCATGGGTCCTGCGAGCCGGGGCGCTCGTCGCCGACATCGCGATCTGGCTCGCAGTGCTCGTCGTGCCCGCCACGCCTGTGGCGGTGCTTCTGTTCTTCATGCCATTCAGCGGGGCACGTGACGTCCCGATGGTCGCGCTCGAGTCCATCGCGCTGCTCGCCGCCGTCGTCGGCGTCGTGTGGTGGCGCATCGCGAGTTGGCGCAGGCCCTCACATGCGACGCTCGGCATGAGCCTCGCCGGCTTGCGGCGGATCCGGATCGGCGCGAGCACGCGTGTCGTGCGCGGTCGCGATATCCCCGGAACGCCGTCTCCCCGCCGCCTGTGGCCGGCCATCGTGCTGGGCGCGGCTCTGATCACGCACGCGGCTGTGATCTTCTCCGTCTCACAGACGTTCGGCGCGGACATCCAAGGCCGGGCGCAGAGCGCCGTCCACGACGCCAGTGTCGGAGTGAGCATCGTGAACGACCTGTATCGCGCGGTTCTGGCGGGTGAGGATCCGGTCGGCAGCCTCGGCCAGAGCGGCTCGCCGGCCGCTGATGCGGCGATCGCAGCGCTTGCCACGCGGCACGCGTCCGGCGCGCTCGACAGCTACCTGATCTCGAGCACCGAACTCGGGGACTGGAAGAGCCGACTCAGCAGCTGGTTCTCGCCGCCCAATGACATCGTCGTGTACGTGACCATTGACGAACTCGACGACACGCCCGGGACGACACCGGTCCTGTGCAGGTGGAAGGTGGCCTGCCACACGGAGCCGCAAGGCGCGGGCGCATATGGCGGCGAATGGGTCATCGACTCGGCGGAGATCGTCCCGCAGTAGCCGGGCTGTGACGTCCGCACGACGCGAGGGCCGAGCTGCGGCCGCGTCGGTCATCGCGGCCTGCCCGGGCTGCGGCCATCGCGCTCCCGGCACTCACACGCTTCGGCCTCACTCGTCGCGGGAATAGGCGTGACTGGAGGTCGAGCGCTGACCGCTGCCGTGCATGCCCTACCCCAGGCGGGCCGCCATCGATGCCAGATTCGACACCGTGCTCCGACTCGCCACGCAGGCAGAACGCCACGGCGTCCGCTCGGCCACCCCGCTGCGCTCCTGGAGGTGGGAAGAGATCATGAGGCGAAGATGGAGATCCCCGCTGGCGCTGGGATTGGGACTGTGCCTGCTTCTCGTGGCTACTTCCTGCGCGCCAACGAGCACACAGACTCCGAGTATGCCAACGGCCACGCCGCAGCCGTCCCCGAGCGGCGTGTTTCGACAGTCACCGCAGCTGGCCGAGCAGGTGGCGGCCGGCAAGCTCCCGCCGGTCGACCAGCGTCTGCCACGAAACCCCATGCTCGTCCAGCCCGAACAGCAGGTCGGCGTCTACGGCGGAACGTGGCACTTGGCGATGGTGAACAGTGAGCCCATCTTCATGAACCGGGTGATGGGATACGAGAACTTGGTTCGCTGGGACAAGGAATGGTCCAAGGTCATCCCCAATGTCGCTCAGTCGTTCACCGTCAGCCAAGACTCGAAGACGTTCACGTTCCAGCTGCGCGAGGGGATGAGATGGTCCGACGGTCAGCCGTTCACTGCCGATGACATCGTCTTCTGGTACGAGGCGGTCTATCTGAGCGACGAGCTCCACTCGCTGGTGGATCCGTGGGTAGACGTCGGCAAGACGGGGCTGACCGTCGAGAAGCAGGGGGACAGCACCGTGGTCTTCCGCTTCGCCAAGCCGCAGGGCCTGTTCCTCCAGCACATGTGCACGATGGATGGCGCATTCGCGACGGCCTATCCGCGCCACTATCTCGCGCAGTTCCACCGGGACTACAACCCTGATGTCGGCACGCTGGTCGCCCAGGAGGGCGTCGGGAACTGGGTCGATCTGTTCCTGAAGAAGACGCGCCAGAGCCCTGCCGCTGCGATGTTCAGCACTGCTCCGGAGAAGCCGACCCTCTTCGCGTGGGTCCTCGAACCGGGGTCGTTCAACGCCGATGGGACGCCGGCCTCAGTGGTCTCTGCAGTGCGCAATCCCTACTACTGGAAGATCGACACCGCCTACAACCAACTGCCCTACATCGACCGCATCGAGTTCCAGGTCGTGCCGAGTGCCGCAGACATCCTGCCTCTCGTCTTGGCGGGCAAGATCGACAGCCAGGACCGCAACATCCCTGCGTCCGCCGCGCTGCCCGAGAACCAGGCGAAGGGGAAGTACGGTCTCTACAGGCTGGAGTCGAGCTTCTCGAACTACATGGCGATCTCGTTCAACGAGACTCGGGCCGACCCCATCAAGCGCCGGATCTTCCGCAACAAGGACTTCCGAATCGGGCTGTCCTACGCCATCAACCGTCCGGCGATCATCAAGGCGACGGGGCTCGATGTGAAGCCCTACCAGGTAGCGCCGCTGCAAGGAACGCCGTTCTACAGCGAAAGGATGGCGACGCAGTACCTCGACTACGACGTCAAGTTGGCGAACCGATACCTGGATCGCGCGGGGTATTCGAAACGTGATGCGGCAGGGTTCCGCTTGGGACCGAACGGCAAGCGCATCAGCTTCACGATGCTCGTCCCGACACCGATCCCCATCGGCAACTTCGACATCCACCTTCGCGCGATCCAAGCTGACTGGAGGGCGGTCGGCATCCAGATGGCCATCGAGACCGTCGCCCGTGCTGACGCCGAGAAGCGTTGGGCGGACAACGACTACGACGTGACGGCCTTCACCGGCGCAGGCGGGTACGACGTCATCCTTGGCCCACGCCACTACGTCCCGGTCGAGGGGATCTGGTCGCAGCAGGGGCCGCTGTGGGCCACGTGGTACGTGAACCCGAACGACCCCAAGGCTGAGGAGCCGCCCTCGGCGGTCAGGCAGACCATCACGCTGTACCGTCAGCTGCTGCAGAGTGCTGACGTGTCACAGCAGAACCAGCGGATGCGCGAGATCATCGCCATCGCCGCAGACGAGTTCCAGGTGATCGGGATCCACCAGGCGCCCACGAGCTACGGTGTTCTCAGGCCGAGCTTCCACAACGTACCCCCGCTCATGTTCTCCTCGTCCAACTATCCCCAGCCGGCGCCCACGAATCCCTGCCAGTACTTCATCGGAGAGGCGGCCGCAGGCGGCACGGGCACAGGGGGCTCGTGAGCCGTGAAGCCGACCCGCCCATCGGTCACCCGCTCGCTGGCGTTCAGGATCGGCGTGGTGGTCGTCCTCGCCGAGATCGTCATCTCCGCCGCCACGGGAGCGTTCTACACCAACAACTTCGACACCGAAGTCGATCGGCGGATCTCGCGCAGCGTGCTCCTGCCGGGCACCCTGATGAACGCCGGGCTGCTGGATCTGGACGTGGTCGGCGACGATGCACGCATGCGCGAGCTGGTGGGCGAAGAACTCGTCGACGCGTTCGTCATCGGGACCAACGGCGACATCTTCTACTCGTTGAGGAAGGAGTATGTCGGTCTGCCGGCGGGCAGCGTGCCGCAGATCGACTCCACCCTCTTGACCTCGAACCTCACGAGCCCGGTTGTCCGGCGAGAGGACGAGAAGGGGCGCATCCTTGCCGTGTCTCCTCTGCGCGGAGCAGACGGACACCTGAGCTTCTCCGTCTACATCGAGGCCTCCACAGCAGCGGCGACGGCCCAGAAGTCGACCAATCTCTGGCTGTTCGTGCTGGGCGCGCTGGCGATGGTTGTGTCGACTTCGATCGTCATCCTGCTCGCCTTCAAGCTCACGGTCTCGGATCCGCTCCAACGGATCCTGAACGCCTCCAGACGGATGGAGGCCGGAGATCTGACCTCCCAGGTGGAGGTCGCCGATCGCGATGAGCTCGGCGATCTGGCGCGGGCGTTCAACCAGCGCGAAGAACGGTATCGCGCGATCTTCAAGGACTCACCCCTGGGCATCTTCCGTTCGACGGTCGAGGGCCGCTTCCTCGAAGTGAACCCTGCCTTCGCAACCATGCTCGGCTACGACTCACCCGAAGCGGTGATCCACGAGATCCACGACATCGGCGAGCAGATCTACGCCCGCGCCGAAGATCGTCGCAGGATCGTCTCCGAGCAGTTGGAGTCGACGGACGTCACCCAGCACCTTCTCCATCTTCGGCGCAGAGACGGCGCTGAGCTCATCGCCGAACTGCATCTGAGGACGGTGCGCGAAGCAGCCGATCAGCCTGCCCTCCTTGAGGGCATCGTGGAGGACATCACCGAACGTGAGCGCGCAGAAGAGGCGCTGAGGGTCTCGCAGCGCAAGCTTGCACTCCACATCGAGCAGACGCTGCTCGGCGTCATCGAATGGGACACGGACTTCCGGGCCAGGGAGTGGAACCCGGCGGCCGAGGCGATCTTCGGCTACAGCCGCGAGGAAGCAGTGGGGCGCCGTGCGGACGAACTCATCCTTCCCGAGTCGGCGCGGTCGGAGATCGAGTCCGTGTGGCAGAGTCTGATGCACCAAGCCGGTGGCCAGTTCAGCACGAACGAGAACGTGACCAAGGACGGTCGCACGATCCTGTGCGAATGGGTCAACACCCCGCTCACCGACGACAATGGGGATGTGGTCGGCGTCATGTCGCTGGCCCAGGACATCACAGAGCGGCGGCAGGCCGAGGAACTCCGCATCGCCAAGGAGGCCGCCGAGAGGGCGAGCGTGGCGAAGAGCACCTTCCTCGCGAACATGTCCCACGAGATCCGGACCCCGATGAACGCGATCTTGGGGTTCTCCCAGCTGATGAGGCGCGACAAGGGGCTCTCCGAGCATCAGCGGCAGCAACTCGACATCATCAACAGCAGCGGCGAGCACCTGCTCGCGCTCATCAACGACGTGCTGGAGATGTCGAAGGTCGAGGCCGGGAGGATCTCGACCAATCCGACGGCGTTCTCCCTGCAGACCCTGCTCGATGAGATGAACTCGCTCTTCGGTCTGCGGGCCGAGGCCAAGGGGCTTGACTTCCACATCGTCCGCTCGGAGGACCTTCCCCGTTTCGTCGTCACAGACGAGAACAAGCTGCGCCAGATACTCGTCAACCTGCTCGGCAACGCCGTGAAGTTCACCGACGCGGGCAGCGTCGAGTTGCGGGTGGCCGTCCGGCATGAGGAGGGAGGCGGGCTCCGTCTCCTGGTGGAGGTCGAAGACACCGGCCGCGGGATCGCTCCCGAGGACATGGGGCGGCTGTTCCAGTACTTCGAGCAGGTCGCCGCCGGGCGCGAGATGGAGACCGGCACCGGACTCGGGCTGGCGATCAGCCGCGAGTTCGTGCACTTGCTCGGCGGCGAGATCGTGGTGGAGAGCACCCTCGGGGTGGGCAGCACGTTCAAGTTCGACATCGCCGTCGAGCAAGCCACGGCGGAAGCCGTCCCTGCCGGCCCCGAGAGGCGTCACGTCACGGGGCTGCGCCCCGGAGAGCCGCGGTACCGCGTGCTCGTCGCCGACGATTCCCCGGACAACCGCGAGCTGCTCGTGCAGCTGCTCGAGCCCATCGGGTTCAGCGTGAGGTCCGTCTCCGACGGCAAAGCGGCGCTCGAGGAGTATGAGGAATGGCGTCCGCAGCTCATCCTCATGGACATGCGCATGCCGGAGGTGAACGGCTACGAGGCGACGCGGCGGATCCGTGCGATGCCGGGAGGCGCCGACGTCGCGATCATCGGCGTGACCGCCAGCGTCTTTGCCGAGATGCGGCAGGGGATGTACGACGCGGGCGTCGACGAGTACCTGGGGAAGCCGTTCCACGAGAGCGAACTCCTCGACAAGATCGCGCAGCTTCTGGGCGCTCGCTACGTCTATGAAGAGGCCGAGGGGGTCGCGGAGGAGCCCGCGGAGGCGTTCGACGCCGCGGCGCTTGCTTCGCTTCCGAAGGACCTGACCGACCGTATCCGTCAGGCCACCATCAACGCCGACTTCGACGCCGTGGTGGAACTGACCGAGGAGGTCGGGCGCTTCGACGAGCACGCGGCGGCGGCGCTGCGCGCCTCGGCCGAGCGATTCGACGCCGAGCACATCCTTGCCGCACTGCCAACGGAACTCGAATCGTGATCGTGTTGCTGACTGTTGGCGGCTGTGGGACTCCTTGGCACGGCTGACCGGCCGGTTCGTCCCAATAGGTACCGACGAGCACCAACAGTCACCACGGACTCACCCTGGGAACGCCATGCGGGCGTGTGCGACATGGACGGTCACGAACACCGCGACAACTGCCAGGTAGACCCAGCGATGCCAAGGCAACGCCAGCCAGCTCCGCTCGCATACGAGACCAATTCCTGCGAGCCACAGCAGCGTCGTCCACGCGGGAGCAGTGAACCCGATGACACTGCTGCTCCACGCGCTCGCAGGCAGGTAGATCTGAGCCAAGTAGCTGCCGAGGTAGGCGAGCAAGCCGACGAGGTACACGTACCACCCGCGGACTTGGACTTCGCTCTGCCGCCCGAAGTACAGGACGACCGGGATCCCGAAGATGGCGAGCCTCAGCGCGTTCTCGGCGCTCAACAGCCATGAGGGGATACCGCGGTCGAAGGCCTCTGCGCCGTATGGTGCTGGCAGTGCCGACCACAGACCGAAGGTGATCACCATCACCGGGATGATGAGCAGAAGGCCGTTTCGCAGGACTGCGGTTCTCGGAAGCGACTCCTCGCTCACAAGCCCCCCGAACGACTCTGGGCGCCGGCTGCCGGCTCCACCATCCATTGCCTGACCCGATACTCGCTGATGGCCCCCGTCTTCACGAATGGATCTCCGGATGCCAGTCTGCCGGCAACCTCGTCGCCTTCCGCGGAGAACGTGATCAGCCCGCCGGAGCGATCGGCGAGCGGACCTCCGATGTAGTCGGGAAGGTCAAGCGTCTTCCAGTACTCGACGTGTTGCGGCACGGTCTCTCGGATCAGCGCCACGTCATCACTCATCTGATAGGAGAATGCGTATCTGTTCATAGGGTTGGCTCCTCTCGCGACACGCAATTGCAGGTCCTTCTGCCGACAAGGTGCGGGAGAACCTCGACAACATCCTGACAGTGTCAAGTTGACAGTGTCAAGATAGGCGTTGCCAGGGCCGGCGCGGCCGAGCTACCGCGCGATACCGTCCATGCGAACAAGGTCGGCGAGCACCGGGCCGATGCCCGGGATCTGACCGGCGTCCCCCCCGAAGGCCACCATCACACTGCCGGCCGGTCCCGTCGCGATGATCCGTCCATAGCGGGCAGTCCCAGTCGCATAGGGAGGACCGGACTTCTGGTAGCCGCGGTAGGGCATGCCGTGGAACGTGCCCTCGACGGGCGTCCCCTTGTTCGCGAAGTCGCGCAGGTATGCCGCCTGGTCCGCCGGACTCAGCGGCGGCATCGAAGTCACGACCACCCACGCGTGCACCGCGTCATAGTCGGATACGTAGTAGCTGGTCACGCGCTCGTTCGCGACAGGCGGACCGTCGGGGATCGCGTTCTCAAGGTCATAGGTCTCGGGGGTGACCGGGTTGGCAGCCCATGCGGCCTGGCTCGGATCGGCGAGCCCGGTGGCGAGGTCCCCCAGCGTGTAGTCGAAGTCGTAGGCCCCGCCGAGACTGAGGTGTCGGCTCCTCGCGAGGGCCGATTTCTCCGACAGTCCCCAGACGGGGAAGCCGGTGAACGTGCCGATGTCGCGCGTGCCGTAGACGATGTGCGAGACGGCCGCTTCCGTCGTGGGCAGCGACGACATCTCGAAGAAGTCCGGGGCAAGGGTGGAAGTGGGGACGACCTCCCAACCGGTGATCCGGTACGCGTTGACCAGGGTCTGTACCCGCGCGAAGCCCGGCTGGATCTCCGCTTCCGGACCGAAGTCGACGTCCAGGCGGACGGTCGCCTTGACCGGAGCGTAGTCCCCGACCCTGAGGTACGCGTCAATGGTCCGCCGGTACGCGGGGAACGGTGCGGTGCTCTCGACCGCGGAGTCGGCCGAGAGCCACTGCTGCGCCGAGGCCGGCGTGAAGGTGGTATCGACGGAGCGGATGTGCCAGCACGTGTCGTCGCCGATCTGCTGCCTGCCGAGGACCTCGGCCGTGCCTGTCGAGAGCGTCGCGCGCAGGTGGATCCACCAGTCGAGGTCGCCGAGCAGCGGACGCCCGGAGATCGCGATCGGACCGTCCTGCAGCCATGCGAAGCGGGGCCCGGTCGTGGACTGCGGCGTCATCGTGGCGCCACCGGAAGCGGGAACATCGACCACGGCCTGGCGGATCCGGCCGTCCGCTCCGCGGGAGATGACCTCGCGCAACACGGCTCCGGCAGCGTTGCGCTCGGTGTTGCGCGCATTCAGCCCACCCTGCGCGAGCCAGTACTCGTTCACGATCGAGATGTCGCGGGGCGAAGCGCTCGCATTCGGCGCACCTGTCGCCCAGGCGCTCGTGACCGCGATCGTGAAGTGCACCACCCCTTGGTCGGGGAAGAGGGTCTGCCGGGCGGAGGCGGTCGCGAACGACTCCGGCCAGAGGGCCCCTGCGCCGACGACCGCGGCGATGACCGCGGCGGCGGCGAGTGCGAGTACCCGTGCGTACCGGCCGGGGAAGCGAACGACCGCAGTCGCGCCGGCCCCGGACGCCCTGTCGCGCACGCGCTCGCGGACCCGGCCCAGGGCGTCGTCGCGAACCGGCGCCGCGGAGAGCCGCAGGGCTGCGGCGTTCTCGAGTGCGGCGAGTTCCCGCTCGTCTTCTGTGCGCATCGCGCTCATCCTTCCTCAGCCACCGGGATACCCGCGCCGGGAGCTGGCGTGAGGACTTCCTTGAGACGGCGAAGGGAGCGCAGCACGGCCATGCGCGTCGCGCCCTCGGGACGGCCGGTGGCGCGGGCCACCTCGGCATAGGGGCGCTCCTCCACCACGCGCAGGTACAGCGCGAGGCGGTCCCTCTCCTTCAGAGCCATGAGCGAGTTCCGCAGCGCGGGGTCGAGCACGTCATCGAGCCTCGCGCCCGGACCGGGAGCTGCCGGCTCACCGGGCAGCGCGGTCCGGTCCCGCAGGACCTGCCGGCGCCGTGCCGCGCGGTGATGGCTCATGCACTCGTTGCGCGCCACGGTGAACAGCCAGGCCTCGACGCGATCGTCGCCGATGCCATCGCCGTGCAGGAGGAACTTGGTGAACACGTCGGCAGCGACGTCCTCGCCTGTCTCGTGCGCGCCGGTCGAGAACACGCAGTAGCGCGTGATACGTGCGGCGTGTGCGTTCCATGCTCTGTCGAAGCGCTCGTCGTCGACCATCGACCCGGACTCCCCACGTGCAGACATCGCGACCGTCCGAGCGTACAACGAACGGCGGGCGTCCGTTGTCACAGTGGGCGCGAATCCATGGAGATCACCCGCCCCCGAGGATCCGGAAGACCCTCAGCGAGCACGGCCCGGATCCGTCGCGGGCCCGTTCGGCGTCTGAAAGGCACGTTCTGGGCACACCCCTGCCCCAGGAGGTGCAGCCGGCCTTTCGTCGTCAGTGGCAAAGACGCAGGTAGACCCGCCTGCTTCGCAGACGGGTCCACCGATGATCGTGGTGCCCCCAAGGGAATTCGAATCCCTGTTGCCGCCTTGAAAGTGCCCCGTGGTCGCATCAACGTCTTGCCTCTTGTGGTGTCCAGGACCCTCGTCCACCAGAGGAGACTGCTCTCCGCATCGTCTGGCACCTGCGTCTCATTCGGTTCTCCGCCGTCTTGTGCGCCCAGAGTGTGCCTGAGCACGCTCGCCTTTCCCAAGCGGTGTCGGTACGATGGGCTCACCGGTGGGGGTCGCGCTGCCAATTGCCTGTGCGCTGTCAGTGAGCGGCGTCCATGAGAAGGGGCCTCTTCATGCCCTCTCCGAGTTTCCAGCCTCTAAGTTGTCGCGTCGTGTAAAGAGGAATAGTGCAGACCCCCACCGGAATCATTAGTGCTGGAGAGTTGCTCTCCGCGGCAAGCTGCGAGGAAGTCGCTGCGCTCCTTGGTATGACCTACGCCGACCTGGGGAAGCTCGCGTATGGAATGCCCGACTCGCTGAAGTACGTCAGTTTCACCATTCCAAAGAGGAGCGGCGGGCGGCGGCGGATTCAAGCGCCTTGCACGAGGCTCAAGGCCATTCAGTCCCGGCTCAGTGACGTCTTCTATGAGGTCTACCGCCCCGCCGACGCCGCGCACGGGTTCACTCTCGACCGTAGCATCATCACCAATGCTCACAGCCACTTGGGCAAGAGCGCGGTCCTGAACGTCGACCTAGAGGATTACTTCGCGTCCATCAACTTCGGGCGCATACGCGGCCTCTTCAAGTCTCGGCCTTTTGGGCTACCAGACGAGGTTGCGACTGTCCTCGCACAACTGTGCTGCTTTCAGGACCGGCTTCCTCAAGGCGCCCCGACCTCACCGATATTGGCGAACATGGTGTCGTACCGCCTGGACCGCCAGCTGCAGGGCCTGGCCGCCAGGCACCGCGCCACCTACACTCGCTATGCCGACGACATCACCTTCTCGTTCCGACAAGAACGACCGCCACGCGATATTGCCTCGTACTCGACCGATGGAGTCCAGCTCGGCGCGAAGCTGGTAGGAATCGTCGAGTCCAATGGTTTCAAGGTGAATCCGAGCAAGGTGAGATTCGCCACCAAGGCTCGTTCGCGCATGTCGGTCACCGGCATCACGGTGAATGAGACCTTGAACGTGCGACGAGCATATGTCCGCGAGGTGCGCTCCATGCTGCGTGCCTGGGACCGATTCGGGTTGGAATCGGCACAGTCGACATTCAATTCAAAGCGGGCCAACAGGCATCACGCGTCCGATACGCCCAAGTCCTTCCCGGACGTGGTCAGGGGCCGTCTCCTGTACATGAGGAACGTGCGGGGTCTGAGAGACGACATCTACTGCCGGGCCGCGAGTTACTTCAACAGCCTGGCGCGCCGCGACGGGCTGGAGCGCATGCAGCTGAAAGTGGTTCCCCCCACCGCAAACGAACGAACAGCGCACGATGCTCTGTGGGTCATCTCCTCCGAGTTCAGCTACGGAACCGGCTTCTCTGTACGTGAAGGCTATATCGTCACCTGCGCCCACTGCGTGTGCGGCGAAGACGGGCAGCCGCTGTCCGAAGTAACCGTGTTCAAGTGCAGAGACCACAGGACCCAATGGCGAGCAGAGGTCGTCCACACCGATGCTGTCCGCGACTTGGCGGTGTGCCGCCCCGTCGGCTACGAGATGAATACCGAAACCTGTATCGACTTCTCGGATGCGCAAGTCACGCACGGCACCGACGTCGTTCTCCTCGGATTCCCTGGCTACTACGAGGGAAGCTTGGAGAACCGCATTGCTGCGTCTGTCACGAACCCCCTGCTGGTGGCTGGTCCGCCTGAGCGCAGACTCGTTCGCCGATTCGAAATCGACAAGACGATTCACCACGGAGCGAGTGGCGGACCCGTTGTCACGGAGGACGGCCACCTCCTCGGCGTTGCAGCCGAGGGCGCGATTATGGTCTTGAACAAAGTGACCCTCGGCGGGCGTAACACCGTCGTCCATCACTCTGAAGTGCGAGCATTTCTCGACGCGCTCACGTCACAGGATGAAGCGAAAGACGCGGCGACTCGGGAATGAGTCGGATTGGCGCCTTCTCCGTGGCGCCAATCGCGCAAGCTCATTCCTGTAGACCCCGTCGGCGAGTGGATGCGGCATCGGGCGGGATGGGTAGCCTCGTGCCAGCAACGCGAGCGTCTTGGTATGCGCCCCTCTGAGTCAGCTCGTCGGACGCAATACCTAGAAGAACCGAGAAGGCAAGTTCCGACGCAGTGTTCAGATTGGCTGCCCACGGACGAAACTCGCTCATCGTGAGTGATGTCTCCGTGGCCTCAGACGGGTGGACTAGAGTCAGCCATTCCCGCAGGGCTGCGATTGCCTGTACCAGCCGCGGCCGCATCAGCAAGTCACCCTCTCCCAGTGCAGCAAGCCAGCTAATGACCAGCGTGCCCTCGTCAATTGCTCGCTGCAGCGTTGCGCTCAGCCGGCCAGTCGCAGCATTCACGTATTCCTGCTCCTGCCGGAGAGAGTCCCCCTCGAGGTCCGGCAGCCGGCCCAGGTCGGCCAAGTGCATGGCCAGCCAATACGTTTCCGCGGTTTGCAGCCACATCTGGCGCACGTTCTCGGCGACCGGAGAATCCAACGACAAGGTTGTGAGCTTGTCAGACAGCTCCGGCGGGGCAGCCTCGACACTCAGTACTCCAGTGGCGCCATCGACCAGCCAGCAATGGTCATGAAGCATTCCGCCGCAGACTGTGGGGACAATGCGAACGCCAGCGCAGTTCAGCCTCCAGACGCGCGCCCGGGACTCATCCGCCTCACCCTCAAGACCGATGGTGCGACTCACCCAATCGACTACCGCGCCCACAACGCCTGCGAGCGATTCGTAGGTGCGTACCGGGTCTTCTGAATCGAGGGTCAGCCACAGCTCACTTGGAGTCCACCACTCGGCGACTTCAGAGCCCAACGGGCGCAGCGACGCAGAGTCGCCCGTCTGCTGAGTGGCCACTTCGAGCAGCTCGCCTCGAAGGGTCTGGGCCAAGCTCAGCACCTCTTCGGAGGCGGTCTTGAGTGGCGCCGACATCAGACGTCTCGGATTGAGGTCCATCTGCTGAAGCATCGCCCACGCCGCGGCGAGGCTCCTTCCCTCACGTCGCTCAAGACCCCTTCTGCCACCCAAGAAACGCGTCATGAGAGGACCGGCGGCTGCCTGCAGCCTCGGAAGCTCAGCAATGGCATTCGCGAGGTTCAGGCTGATAAGTGGCCCTCTCACGTCGACCCCGAGTGCCTCCGCCACCGCCCCCCTGTCCAAGGAGTTGCTCGGCGCTCGCAAATACGGCTCGACAACGAGCAGCGGGGCGATTTGGTCCAGAAAGTTCCTGAAGCTCGTGACGTACCCCGATAGGGGCTTCCTGAAGACGTCATACTCCGCCATTGCGACTGCCCAAGGGCTCGATGTAGTGCATAGCTCTGCACCGCCCATTTGGGACTCTCGACTCGAGTTCGCTTGCGACTCGTGGACATAGCCCCACTCATCGACGGCCACCGCCGGGAGGAGCGGGGCCTCGTACCGCTGCAGGTCGAAGATGTCCTTCGAGACGACCTTACCGACCAGCAGGTCTACGTCGGTACTCCGGAAGTACTTCACCATGCCTGACGACAGGGCGTCACTCGCCCTGATGACGCGAGACCTGAGCCCATCGACAATCCGGCAGTACTCCCGCCAATCGGCGGGTCGAAAGAGATGACTCCCAAGGCCGATGAACGTGCTGTTGAGTTCTGGCAGCCAGCGCGGGAAGAGATTCTCGCGGTCTATCTCCTTGTGTGTGTCATCTGGCTGCCCATCGACCAGCAAGTGCCCGTATCCGTGAGTGATGAGCGTGCTCCGGTCGGGATAGAGCTGCGCGAGCATGCGGCAGCGGCGGAGAGCCTCGGCGTGGGGTCTGTTCGCTCCATCGGCCCCACCTGCAGCCGACTCAAGTTGCTCAAGGGGCACGATGAAGTGAGCCGCAACTCTGTCGTGTGCGTCTTCAACGAGCACCGTGTGCGCCTCGCTCTTCAAGCGGTTGATGAGCGCGTGGCGAGCGTCGTCCAAGCCAGCGGATTCGTGGTCCGCGCCAACCAGAGACCCGTACAGCTCGCACATCTGGTCAAGGCCCTCGCGCTGGGCGGCCGCAATGATGTTCTCAGTACCAAGCCATTCAACGACGGGCCACCGGGCGCCGACTCTGCGTGCCCAGAAGCACGCCTCCGCAATTGCCGACCACTCCTCCGCCGAAACCGGCGCGCTCGGTGGCGTGGAGCGCGACTGGGCCCAGACTCGAAGTTCTTGGTACACGTGCTCTCTGTCAGTCTGCTGTCGTCGCCAATCGCGCAGCTGTTCCTTGGACTCTGCAGAGAACATCTCGTCGGGCAGCTCCTCGAAAAAGGACCGGGAAATCGGATGGATTAGGGCGACATCCACGTCCAGAAGAACAGTCCAAGCGTCTCCTTTGACGGCGTGAACGCTGCGAATGAGGGCCTCGTTCTCCAAGCGGTAGTTGTGCAGACCCAACCACAACAGTGCACGCACGACTCCGACAGTGTCCGGCCAGGACAGCTGGAGGTCGTCTCGGAGCCGTTGCGTGACCGTGGCTGCTGCGCACGGGTGACGAGAGAAGACGTGCAGGAGATAGGTGCCCAAGTCGCCGGGCGCGATTACGTCAAGACTCGATACCAGTAGCGCCGAGAGCGGTTCCAGCGCCTCGTCGGTAAGGAGCTGGGCGAGGATTTCTGAACGGAGTGGATGAAGGCCGTCCACGCTGTCACCGTCAACGCGAAGGAGGTACTCCCTCTCAAACAGCTCAACGGTCCGCTTGGGAACTGTCAGGCCCGCCCGCTGCGCCGCAACCGGAAGCCTCAGCCGAGCTCCCAATGATGAAACGACCGCGACCATCCGCAGGAACTCGACCTCGCACGTTTGCAACCGCCCCTCGCGGACATCATCTTCCAGCCTCGAGACCTGGAGTTGCAGCCGCTCGCGAAGGGAGGTGCCTTGAGTAATCAGATGGATGAATTCCATCATCGGACCGCGACTGTGAAACTGCGTCCAAGCTTCTCGGAAGCTGACGAATCGGCTGTTTCTGCCACTCTTAGTCAGCGCATCGTAGACTTCTCTGGCTTCGTCCTCCGTCAACTCCAGACTCAGAGAAGCCACGCCGGTGAGCTGCGTGGCGGATGTCGTCCTTCTCCAGTCCTCCTCGCGCACTGTCACCAACACCTTGATGTTCGTGACCGCTGCCAAACGACTGACTAGGTCCGCCCATCCCACGTCGCGCGGCGAGACGTCGACATACACGAGCAATGGAGCATCGAGCGCTTTCGCTTGGCCCTCGAGTGCCGTGGCGACTGACGCCGCATGGGCCCGTCCGTCAACAACCGTCACCGCGAAGCGCCAGTCCTCCGGGTAGTAGTCGTGAAGATAGCGCAAGGCCAGTGTCGTCTTGCCCTCTCCAGACGCTGCGTGAAGCAGCACTACCGACTTGCTCTCGAAGGCCTCGGCAATTGTCTCGAGTGCCCGAGGCCGAGCCACGTCAAGGCCCAGCAGAATATGTTCGTATCTGGCCGACACGCCTTGGAAGTACTCCCGCTCGGCAGACGCTTCGTGGTCGGATGGAACCACGTAGTCGGTAATCGGCAGGATGGTTGTGTGCCACTCTCGATAATGGGCAGCGCGCTCGGCCAAGAACCTACCGGCCTTGAGCATGCGCTCGACAAGCTGGCTCTTGTCCACGTGCTGGCTTTGCTCCGCCAGCGTGTACAGCCAGTACGTGACCAGGTCGAACCCGCTTTCAGGGTCCACGCCCAGGAAGCTGTCCCCGAGAGCTTTCGAAACGTCTGCGCGGAGTCCCGGCTCATCCACCGTTCGGAGGTCCAGGCGCGAGAGTAGTTCCTCCGCCTCTGAGGCCGTGGCATCGAGCTTCTCGCTCAGTTTGGACGCGGCGGCCACTCTCGCCTCGCCAGGCGCTTCAAGCGCGCGCAACAGCTCGGGGCCAACCGGGCCGTAGCTGACTAGCACAAGGCTCGTCTGTCGCTGCATGTCCGCCTTTGCAACCGCCAGCGCGCGAGTCAGGAAGGGAGTGAGCGCAGAAACAGTTAGCGCTTCGGAGTGCGCCTTGACCTGAATCAGTTCGGTCGTTCCGTCCGCTTGGATGACGTCTAGGTCCTCCCGGCCCTCCAAGTGGTACAGCCGCTGAGGGGAGTCTGCATCCGTGAGGAGACGCCAGAGGATGTACAGCGCCTGCAGCCGATATCCCCGATACGCAGCACGCGCACCAGCGGCGGCATCCACCGTCACGGGTCCTCCTCCCAGGGTCACAAGTCGGCTCGTCGCTGCGGGCTTCGCGCTCTGCCGACCGATACGGCTGTGCCGCGCCGGACGAAATCTAGCGCCCTACGCCCAGTCCACGTTCGGGACCGTTGGTAGCTTTGGACCACCTTGGCGAGACAGGACGAGAATCCGGTCCGTCTTCGTCGCCTTGCCCTTGGTCGACCCCCAGATACGGGACACCTTCCGCCCCACTGAAAGGTCGTCCACCACGATGCCGTCGACTTTCAGATGCGCCGGCACGCAGCTAGCCGCAACGTGCTCCGCAAGCCGCAGGTTGTCGTCACCCGAAGAGACATCGCCTATCACCAAACAGATACGGCCGTCTTCAGTGAGAACGTCGGCGAGACGCGAGACGACCAAAGACATGAAGTCGAGGTACTTCGGGAGCGACGCCGTTGCCAGCAGATTCGCATCAACGTCCGCGGGCTCATGGCCGAGCATCCAGAGCCGAATCCAGTTGAACTTGCCGTACTTGATGACGTGCAAGTACGGGGGCGACGAGAAGATGAGCTTGGCGCGCTGGTTGTTCTCTTCCATCCACCCAGCGATGCTTGCGTCCTGCGACCAGCTTCTTCCCGTCTGTGGCAGGGTCAGCTCTTGTCGGTACTTCGTCGCCCGGTCCCTAATCGCCCCGACCACGTCGACTTCGGGTGCCTGCAGGTCATGGTCACGGACGTAGCGCATGACGTATCCCGGGGCCATAGCGAAGGTATTGGGCATCGAGACTGACATGCCCCGCGGCACGCCCGCCGTGTTCGCGTTGAGGTGAAGAATGCCGAGCAGAAGCGACATCAGGAACGCATCAGTCGGTTCAGTGACGTCGAGGTGCTCCCGGAGCCAGAGCAGCTCCCCGAGAGTACCGGGCGCGAAGATGGTCCTGATGACTTCGGCCTGGCCATCGACCGGCAGACGCTCGATGTCGGTCTCCAACTCCTTGAGTCGGCACTCGATGGACTCCCAAGTCGGCGGATTCGTCTTTGCAGATGTCAGGAGGCAGGCAATAGGATTCAGGTCCGAGCCGTAGCCGATTCGACCGGCCAAGCAAGCCTCAAGAGCCGTCGTTCCGCGCCCCGAGAAGGGGTCGTATACCACGTCGCCCGGCTTGGTCAGCCACTCGATGAAGGTGTGCGGAATGGACGGCGGGAACATTGCCATGTATGAGCACACTGAATGCAGTGGGTGCCCCCAACGCCGGGGCGCCTGGTGCCAGGTCTCTGCCGCTTCTACGCCGTTCGCTGTCACGCCTATTCCTCCCGGCTGGGCAGTCCCAAGGCTTCCGAGATGGGGAGACCTTTCTCGATAAGAGCACTGTACAGGTACAACACGCCCTTGTTCGCCAGCCTCTGCACCCAGCGGTAGGGCGCATCCGCGTGCTCGGGTGAAAACGCGGAGACCAGGAACTTCATCTTGCCGTCGGGGTCGATGGCACCGACATGGAACTTAGTGTTGTACCCCATGTCAGGCTCGTTCGGCTTGGGCTGCAGGTCTCGCGCAATAGCAACGGCCACTGCCACCCTGTAGACGTCTTGGTCCGCCGCGAACCACGGGGTCTCCTTCACGAGCTGCTTGAGCTGGTCGTCGGTCGCATCCGGGAGACCTATCTGCGAACGGTCGTTGGATGCTTGGCTGTCTGCAGGCATCAGCGAGTCACCCCCACAACACGGTCAGCGCGTATCTCGCTTCGCATCTCGCTCACTCGGTGAATCTCGTACCGTCGGGCAACACTGACGCCGAACTGGCTCAGGTCGAGTTCGCGGTCAATCTCACCCGAGTGCACGAGAATCACGACCTGCCCTCCAAGGTGTGGCAGGAAGCGGAGTACGTTCTCCCTGTGTCCGCGGTCGAGTCGAGCGAAGTTGCTGTCCATCACTACCGGCCCCTCGCGCACCGCGGCAGCGTTGAGACCACCGATGAGCGAGAGTGCGATTATCTGCTCGGCGCCGGCGGACCTGCCAGGTACGGGTGAGCCATGGCTGTCCAGCAAGACGCAACCGTAGTTCTCGTCGATAGCGAGCCCTTGGTACGCGTCCTCCGTAGTCAGTTCCTTGAACATCCTCGAGGCGTCGTCGCCGACACTCTCTCTCAGGCTGTCTCGGAACGCGACTATCGCGTGCTCGAAAAGGTCCGACAGTTCACGATACAGGCCCTTCTCGAGCGCCAGGCGGGGGTCAGCGTCCGGCACCTTGTTGAGCGCCTCCTGCTTCTTGGCGTGCTCAGACTCCTTCTCCCGGAGCAACTCTCTGCGCTCCGTGATGCCCGCCTCGAGCTTGCGCACCTGCTCACACAGTCGCTGCCACCGGTCGTACTTGGCGTTGTAATCCCCGTAGGACCGGTTCTCCATCGTGGCCTTTACTTCGCCGATTCTGGTCTCCAGCTCCGACATCGCGACCATGGCCTCGGCAGCGTTCTCTTCCCGCACGCGAAACTCCGCCAGCTGCTCCTGCGCACTGAACTGCTGATACAGTTCGGCGCGCTTCGAAGCATCCAGTAGCGCGGAAAGGTCCTTGCCGAATGTGGCGAGCTTCAAGCGAGATGCCTCGCTCTGCATCTTCGAGACCTCGCCCTGATGCAGGGGCGATGCGCACAAGTCGCAAACCTTGAGGCGTACGGAGTCCTCAAGCTGGCGAAGCCGGTGGAGTTCACCCAGAGACGTCATGGCTCCAGCGCTCTCATCTTTGAGCTTCAGCAGGCGCTCTTGGATAGGAGCCGCCAAGGGCATCCACCACGCGTCACGTATCAGCCCGGCCAGGGCCTCGCGTGCGGCCGCGAGGTGACTCTCCTCCTTCTCAATGTCGGCCTCTAGCTGCGCCTTCAGCTTGATGCGCGACTCGAGGTCCGCATTTCGCTTGCACTCAAGTTCCGCCTCATCGGCGTCACGCTGCTGCGCGTCTCGCTGGCTCTCGAGCTCCTTGATGTCACTGCGGAGACTGAGAATGAGGTTCTTCAGCTGTTCAACCTCGACCAGAAGCGTGCCGTACTTCTCTCGCTTCTTCAGGTGTGCGTTCTGGCGTCGGTCGGCGCTGTCAGCCTCTTCGCCCAGCGGCACAAAGGCCTTCAGCGCGGGGACTCCAAGAATCTTCTCGATTGCCTGCTTCACCGCGGCCGCTTCCTGCTCCGGGTCCTTGAGCAGGTCCTCGTAGTCCTCGAGCATCTCTGCGTCAAAGAGGAAGAAGCGGGCAACGTCCTCGCTGAGCATGTTCTGGACATAAGCGTCGACAGCACTCTCGGGGAACACGCGAGTACCAGACTTCAACTCCTTGTGAATGGCGAAGTCCGATTCAGACTGCGGCGTCAGCACTTTGGCGGTGGCGAGACGTTTGAGCGTGTACTCGGCGCCGTCGTGTTCGAAGGCAATCGCCACCTCCATCACGTAGTCGCTCTCGGATTCCGCGTCACGGCTCAGAAGCTGTTCCTTCGTGGCGGGGTCAATCACCGGAATCTCCCGACCCTGACGGTCACGAGCGGTTCCGTAGAGCCCCCACCTGACAGCTTGGAGGAGCGAGGTCTTTCCTCGCATGTTCTCGCCGAAGAAGAGGACAACGTTGGAGTCTTCCGTCGTCGTCAGGTCTATGGGCCCCTGTGGGCCGTAGTAGCACCTGAAGTTCTTGAGGCCGAGGGAACTAATCTTCAAGGCTGGTCACCGTCCGCTCCACGGCAGTTCCGACCACGGTGCGAGTCTCCCTGCGGAAGTCCTCCGTGTTGCGCTCCCACTGGTGCGCCCACGCGAGTTCGAAGACCTCAAGCACCAGGTCATCACTGAAGGCCAAGGCAAGCGCATCATTGTCCATCGCCCCCCGGCGCTCCTTCGCAAGGTCAAGCAGTAGCTCGACGGCCTTGCGCTTGGTCTCGTCGCTATGCTCCAAACGACTCATCCTCCTGCTCGTTCTCGAATTCGATGCCGACGTCCTCAAGCGCCGCCTGGAGTTCATCGAGCTTGAACCGGCATGCGGCATTCCTCGCGGTCGAAGCGAACACACGTGCCCTGTCCAGGTCGCGGTTCAGTACAAGCTCCCCGGCCTCGGACGACTTGCATACGAGAAGGTCGTAGATGTCCGCCGAGTACTTGCCAGCGGTCGACCTGAGCACTCGCCCTCGGCGCTGGATGAACTGGCGCGGGTTGGTCGAAGACGCAAGTATCAGGGCGTGGTCAATCGTCGGAATGTCCACGCCCTGGTCGAGGCACCTGATGGAAACAAGGACGCCGCCGTATCGCTGAAACGAGCGAAGTGTTGCTGGGGCATCTCCAAGCATCTGCGTGTGGTACTCCAGCACCTGCAGCCCCTGCGAGACCAGGCGCCCAGTGACCTCGTTGAGCTGGTCTGAGTCCTCGCAGTAGAGCAACCATTTCTGACCGTCGGAGTACTCGCGCGCGAGCAGGTCGCACGCTGTCGCGACCTTGTTCCGTGCCTTCTTGACCACTCTCGCGCGACGGATGCGCAGCATTTCCAGGCCGCTCTCGAGGCTGCTATCAGCCCCTTGGTTGATTCGCGCTTGGAGCACCGTAATCTTCTTGGTCAGCTGTTCGTAGTCTTGGGCTTCATCGGCATCCAGGAGCACCGTGCGAACGTGGTAGTCATACGGAACGAGACGACCAGCCGCTAGAGCTTCGGGGATTCCAAAGGGCGGCGGCAGTATTGGGCCGAAGTAGTCGAAGATGCGCTGCGTTCCCTCAGCATCGTGAAACCTCTCGGGCGTGGCGCTTAAACCGAGTCGGCCTCCGGCATCTATGGACATGATGGAACGTGCCGCCGGACTGCCTACGGAGTGGACTTCATCGGCGACGACCAGCAGGTGCGGACCGGCTGACACTCGAGTGACGAAGTCCTCCTTGGAGGCCGACGCCACAGTCGCCACAACGACGCGCGGGCCGGCAGGGCTCGGACTTGTGAAAGCCGACAGTCTGTCGCGCCACTTCTCGTTGCCGAGAGACCCGCCGACCATGAGCAGACTGGGGCTGAGGTCCCCAAGCTCGGTCCGCAGCTCCTGCATCCATTGCTGGCTGAGCAGGTCACCTGGGACCAACACGATGACGCAGTTTCTGTTGCTTGACTCAAGCCAACGCCGCGCGACTTCCAGCGCGGAGAGGGTTTTGCCTGCGCCCGTGACGTGGTCGATTATGCCGCGCTGGCACTGCAGCCAAGATTCGACGGCATGCAACTGGTGAGCTTGGAGTTGCCGCCTGTTTCGCCGGTTCAGTCTGGCGACGCGGTCCAGATGTGAGCGTGCCTTCTCCACGGCGACCTCGACACCCGCACTGTTTGCGAAGCGGGAGAGGGTCTCCGCCGGCACGTCCGGGAGCGACCGAACGGTCAATCGACCGATTCGGTCATTCCACAGGTTGTCGAAGTACTCGATGTGGCGAGTTACTCGCCGAGAATCGCCCTCGTCCCAACTGCCGAACGTCTCAATGCCCTCGTGATTGGCGGAAGGGTCCCACGCGGAGAAGGTCTCATTAGCACTGCCTGAAAAGGTCAACGAGTCGGTCGGCGAGTGAAAGAGCCCAAGCTTCTCGTGGAAGATGCCAGTGGCATCGGGTCGGTACGCGACCTTCAATTCAAGCGTTCCAGCCTGCAAGAGCGTGGCGAGTAGTTCCACCACAGGAACGTTCTCAGGATGAGCGAGCACGCTCTCAATCTCGCGAGTTAGCGAATTCGACAGGACTTCGTCCTGCTGGCGCGACTGCGCCCCGAGAGCCTCGATATCCTCCGGCGCCAAACTCGGGGAGCAAACGACCCGCATACGCCCACCCCGAAGGGCGAAATCCGAGACAGCCACGCCCACAAGGCTGTAGATGCTGCTGCGGAAGTACCCCACTGCACGGTCGTATCGCGACGAGACGTCCAGACACGGCACGTAGAAGTCGTGGATGAGGTCAGACTCCGCGGAGTTGTATCCCAGCTGCAGTCCGAGCTCTTGAAGCGCCTGAGCCAAGGGACCCCCCGTCCGTGGCCGCACTGCTTAGGACGCGAAGCTCCGCCCCGCACCATCCTACGCCAAGCTCTGACATCGCAGCTCGAGGGCGGACTCGCGCTCATGGATAGTCGATGCAGCTCTCGAAGTTGTCGGGGCGACACCGGGTCAGGCGGTCCCACGTCTTGGCGCAACCCTTCAACGGCCCGTACTTGCGAATGGCGAGAATCGCGTAGTTCGAGCAGGTCGGGTGAAATCGACAACGTACTCCGAGGCGACCGAGCGTCGGCGAGATGAAACGCTGATATCCGCGAATGAGCGCAATGAGGAATGCGGATAGGCCGCCGCTAGACCTCATGAACAACGAGTTCGCTTTCCGAGTCGCGGGAACCGCAATTCGGGCACTTCGTGGGGTCCACCACTGTCCGCTGCGGACGCGGGAAGCAGCAGGAGCAGGGGGACATGGAATCGCCCGCGTTGGCCACGGCGTTCAGGGCGTTCTGGGTCTGGTCCTTCTTGCCCCAGTACCAGACTCGCCCGCACGCCTTGCACGTGTACTTCGTCTCACTGATAGTCCGCCCTGTCGCAACGTCGCTCATCCCGCGCGCCTCGGAAACCGGTCCGAGCGTGGTGCCCTTCTTCGCGGCCTTGCGAATGGTCTCCCGCACGTCGTACCTAGTCCAATTCAGAGCTTTCGCCTTGTCGAGCGCGACTACCTCCGACGGAGTCAGCACCGCGCCGCCCAGCGTCAGCTCGCGTGATGCCTCGTCGAATTCCAGCGGCCTACCATCCGAGTGAGTCGCCAATTGCATGTGCCCAGTCCCCCCGTTCCGAGTCCCCCCGACTTCCGAGCCTCCAGCCCCTGCTCGAAACCCGAGTCCAAGTCACGTCCCTGGTGGTCAGTCTAGCAAGAGATGTGACTCGAATTCCCGAAACGTGACTCGGATTCGGTTCTGCGGTGGACCTGCTTCGCGTTCACTCGACGCATGGAGCGACGACAGCAGGTATGCGGTGACTTCGGGCGAAGGCTTCGGTTGCTGCGAAAGGCCAAGGGCCTGACGCAGGAGAAGCTGGCGGAGCTGTCTGGACTGGACCGAACCTACGTTCCACAGGCCGAGTCCGGCAGCCGCAACGTCTCGCTTCTAACGGTAGACAAGCTCGCACGGGCGTTGGAAGTCGATGCAGCTCTGCTTGTCTCGGACCTTCCCTGCCTGAACGACGACCGACCTGAGTAGCTCAGAAGTCGTCGTCTCCCAAGACATCGAACAACGGTGTGTCGGACGTCTCCTCACCCTCGCGGGCATCGTAGAGCGCCGCGACCTGCTCCGCCGAAGGTGCGACAGCATCTAGGAAGCGCTGAATCCCAGCGTCGACATCGCCGAGGCCCCGCCTCGTCTCGAACTCGTATGCCTCCCGCTCCAGCCGAATCCCATCAGTGATGAGAAGCCGCAACTCACGCACTGTCTCCAAGGAGAGGTCGCGCTCGGACAGGGACTGGAAGGCTCGGCTCTGCAGTTCGCGGGCGAGCTCGGCCCATCTTCCGGGTGAGTCGACTAGAGCGCGCTCTCTTGCCTCCCGAAGAAGCGAGTCCCGGTGGCTGTCGTACGCAGCGGCGCGCACGACCCACTCGTGCTCAGAGGACCACTTCTTCCACTGTGACGGTACGGGAATGGTACTGGCTTGGTGCTGCCCCGAGCAGCTGCTCCTATGCGCGGCGAACGCAGCAGCAATGGAACGCTGTCGGGGCTCAACGTCGCGATAGTGCGTGAAGGCGTGGAATGCGCGGCTTGACTCGCTGCCTCGGCGCTCCCACACCTCACTCACAGCTGGGCCTTCCGCTTGCGATGACTGGGCCCGTCTCCGTGCGGTTGCGCTGAAGAATCCGTTCGCACAGCCGTGGTGGGCAAGAAGGCCCGCAGTCCAATGGGCGAGGTCACGCGTGCGGTCAGAGCCTGGGCCTTCGCGTCTTCGATGGCAGCCGGCCCGTACTCCGAGCAGAGGGCGACGAAGACTCGGACTTCATCATCGGTGAACCCGCCTTCCTGCCAGCTCTCGAAATCCGCGAGGAGGCGACTGACGACCACGTCGAGGTTCTCCCTCGGGCTCCCACTCCTATTGCTTCTCGCTCTCGTCTCGCTTGACTTGGTTTCGCTCTCGCTCTCGCTCACACCCTCACTCCCACTCTCCCTCTCACTGGAGCCTCTGGAGCCAGTCTGGAGGGCGTCTGGAGTGGCTCCTGAGAGCATTCGCGAACACGGGCACGCCGAATAGGGCTGTTCGCAGTGAACTGGGTAACCTCGCAGGACCGGCCGGCCGCCCTCCTTCTTCGTTATGTTCTCGACCCTCACCTCAACGCACGGCGTAGAAAGGTAGGGCTTCAAGACCCCGTCATCGCTAACGCCGACGTAGACGTACTGGCTCTGCTGCCGGTCACCGAAGCCCTTCAGATACAGCATGGTCGGCGACTGGAGCGTGTCCTCGACGAGCCACCGCTGACGAATCAACTCTTCAATCCATGTGTCAATTTCACCCTGTGAAGGAGGGTTGCTGTCGGGGTCCTCCGCGAGCCAGTAGCCTACGGTTGCGCGAATCTCGCGAACATTTCGCGCCACACACCCGGTCGGCTCAGCCATGGCTTCGAGACCGACCGCCAGCATGCGAGCTCCGCGACTGACGGCCAGCAAGCGCCCCTCGACGAATAGCTCGGGCTTGATTGCCCGCTGTGTGAGCTTCGGCACGGCGCTACTCCACGAGTCCCATGTCGGCGGCGCTGCGACGAACCTCGCCTGCGAGCCACTGCTGCAAGGCATCCTTCGAAATCAAGACCCTGCGTCCGCAGCGCACGAACGGCATACCGTCAGGACGACGCAGGTGGGCGTAGATGGTGTTCTCAGCGACACCACACAACCGCGCCACCTGTCGGACAGTGAGCACTTCAGGCAAGTCCTGAAAGCGGGGCGACCTTCTAGCGCTCATTGACCGTCACCTCGTCCAGGAGTTCCGCGGACCGCTCTGCAGGCCATGCCAATGCCTCCGCCAAACGCACGAGCTGCGACGCGTACGGCCGACCGATGTAGCCACTCTCAATCTGGCCTACCGTCGCCGGGTTCATCACCGCAGCTCGCGCGAGCGCCGCGATACTCAACCCGCAGCGACGCCTTTCCACTTCAATTCGGCGCATATCCACCTCACCAATCCCTTCCGCTTGCAACAAGGCCATGGCCAATGTACGATGAGCCACGGCATACGCACTAGACCATGAAGGGGCACAAGTTCGTATGATGCGGTATCCACTACAGACTGAAGTCCGAGCCCTTGCAGCCGCCGTCCTCCCGGAGTTCCCCGTGCAGCTGCCTGGCGCACTGTCGGTCGATAGGGCCGGCCAGGTGACAGGTGAGCCCCGGATGGGCGTCTTCCGCGTTGAGCAGCGCTGGCTTGCCCAGCTGCCGCCGGAGTTCTACCTGCGGCAGCTGCTCGAACTCGACCTGGCGTCCGATGCCGCCCTGGTGTCATTCATGGCGCGGTTCGGACTCCTCGCCTCGGACGCCGCGAGCGAGCCTGATGCGAACCCGGGTCTGATGGTTCCGAGGACGACGCTGGCTCGGGCGCGCGAGAGCGCTCGGAGACTCCGGAACGCTTCACGCGCGCTCATCGCGAATCAGGGTCAGATGGGCGTCGAGGACCTTTGGGACGCGTGGGAGACAACCGGCACGAACCCAAGGGACTCTGCCGTCTTCGCACCGGACCCATTCGAATCGGCCATCGTGCTGGCTGCGGGAACAATCACGCGTGCGTTGACGTCCCTTGGGCCTTCGGTGCGAATCAGGGGTTGGGCTGACACGGCTGAGACGATGGGCGTCCCGCTTGAAACGGCCATCGCTGTTCAGATGTTCAACCACCTCTACGAGGATGCGGACTACCGCCGCTGCAGCTTCTGCGGACGAACCTTTGTCCGACAGCTCGGTCGAGCCCAAAAGGGCCAGTACAAGATGCGGGGGGTTGAGTACTGCTCCCTGTCGTGCGCTCGCGCTGCCGCCAGCCGCGACTACCGCATGCGCATGCGCGCCAAGAGAGACCAGGAGAATGCGGGGGCTGAATCATGAGGGGAACTCTTCGCAGGAAGTCCGACGATAGCTTCCAATACCGCATCTACCGCGGCCTCGACCAAGACGGGCACCAGCTCTTCGACTACCACACCATCTATGCGAGAACGCAGCGTGAGGCTGAGGCCGCCGCGACACGGCTCCTGTACGCACTGGACAACGGGACATACTGCGAGCCTTCTCGTCTCACCGTAGCCGAGTACATGACGACTTGGCTGGAGGACTATGCGGCGCACAATGTCAGCCCCTACACCCTGAGCCGATACCGCAGTTTGGTGAACCGACATCTGATTCCGGCACTTGGCTCAATCCGCCTGAATCAGCTCACAGCGTCACGAATTGAGCGCTACTACGCATCGGAGCTCTCAAGCGGTCGCCTCAACCGCAAGCGAGACGGCGAGGAGACGGGAAGTGCCCAGGGCTTGGACCCCCAGACGGTCCTTAAGCACCACAGGGTACTGCGCACGGCGCTCAAACGCGCCGTGCGGCTCGGACTCATCTCCAACAACCCCTGTGACAACGTAGAACCGCCGCGAGCGGCCCGTAGCGAGATGCAGGTCCTCGACGAGAGGGACACGGAGCGCTTGCTCGCTGTGGCCTACGAAACGCGTCCGCTGAGCCTGTACGCCGCAGTGCTGCTCGCCGCCAATACCGGGCTTCGCCGCGGCGAGGTCCTCGGGCTGCGATGGTCCGACATCGACTTCGGGGCCGCCACGCTCAATGTGAACCGCTCACTTCAGCGCTCTGACGACGGCATCACCTTCGGCAGTCCGAAGACGACCGCGAGCAGGCGACGACTGATGCTGGACGCCCACACGTTGTCCGAGATGAAGGCTTACAAGGCGCGGCAGACAAAGGAGCGCCTCGCGCTCGGCGGTCTGTGGCAGGACAACGACTTGGTTTGCCCTGGGCACAGGGGCGAACCGTGGCATCCCAACATGCTGACGCGGGACTTCGCCAAGCTCCGCAAGCGTTGCGGTTTCAGTCTGCGCTTCCACGACCTTCGGCATACGCACGCAGCCCAGCTGATTCGAGCGGGAGCACAGGCAAAGGTGATTCAGGAACGACTTGGACACTCGTCCGCGGGGTTCACTCTGACCGTGTACGGGCACTTGCTGCCCGGCATACAGGATGAAGCTGTTGCGCGATTGGGAGAGGCAAGGGCCGCCGCCAGACGCGGACTCGCAGCAAGCGAATAGCCGTCCCGGCTAGCTCACTGCGAAACCAAGTCCCAACGCGCCGACGTGGGCCGGCACGACATCGTCAGGCAGACCAGCCGCCGAGCGTGCGCCGATACCTACCATCATCGAACGAATACCGAGGTCCTCGCGCTTCGGATACGGACGACGCAGGGGCTCCAAGTCGCGCATCAAGGCTCGTCGCGGCGTTCCGGACGCCGCAACCAACACGTACCTCATCTTCGGCCGGAGGCGCTCTACTACCAGTTGTGGGTCAATCTCACGGAGGCGGGCGACGTCACGGGTGCCGAACTTCTTCCGCACCGTCCACCCGCTCATGCGGCGCCCTTGGATTACGTAGTTCGCCTGACCCTTCGGGTCAGTCCAGCCGGTGTGGACGGCGTTGCAGGCCTGGTAGATGGTGCCGACTTCGCCGAAGTGCGGGTCAGCATAAGCCGCCAATAGGGACGGGCCAAACTCGGACTCGACCGCCTCGAGCATCAGGGCAATGACGCGGGAGCCGGTGTTTCTCGGGGCGGTGGTCGAGGTGCCACCCCGGCAAAGCTGCAGGAGCCTTGCATCATTTCGCTCGGCTGTCGCCGCCAGAGCACCTCGCCCCCGCGATGAGCACGGAACCCCGACACTCAGCACCGACTGCAGAGCACCATCCATGAGAAGCCCGTAGTGCCACACTCCAAGGCCGACATTCCCCAAGTGTTCGAAATCCCGCATGAAGCGGTTCGCGTCGTCCTTCGTGACCCTGGTCAAGGTCGTGCTCGCGAGTCCCACTACTACTAGACCGGCTTCTTGCCGAAAAGGACTACCAGCCGTACCAAAGCAGCAGCCTTCAGCACGGACAAGAGGACTCCACCCCAGCCCACAAGCGCAGTCAGCCCCAGGAGGGACGCATGATTGTCCGTGCTGAGGAAGTCGACGATGGCAAAGCCGACCACAAGAGCGACCGCTTCGTACCAGAAGTCGAGACCCTTCACGATAGCGGCGGTCAGCGGAGCACTCGCGACGAGCAGGGGCCTATCTCCCACAGCAAGACCAACGGATGCGTGCTTGCCCTCCGGCTCTCGAGACGTCGAGAAGTGAAGCGTCACGGTGGTGGCCGCAGCTTCCACTGCCATGAACGGCTCGTCTCCCCACAAGATGCCCCCGCGGGCGTTCACGTCTACAACGTTGGACCCACGTTCCTCGTGGTGGAAGTGCCGGTAGCTGAGACGGAGCATGTAGCTGTAGTCAGCGGAGAGCCGGTACTGGCCCGCATCCTTGCGCCGTATCCCTCTCGGTGCGACCGCCTTGTCCCCATCGGCAAGCAGCTCTGCGCGCACGAAGACGGGGTCTTTCGCGTCGCCGGCGAACACCTCACGCGCCGAGAGATACTCTGCCGCTCGCACCCACTCGGCGTCGCCGACCTTGAGCGCATTTAGCACCTCCGGCGATTCGGACGCAGAGATGACGTAGTGCTCATCCTGGGTTTCGTCCCCTACTTCGTTCTTGGCGGGGGCTTTGTGGCCCGCGAGTGCCGCCTTGAAGACCGGCTGGAGCGAGGTGACGTCGTCGGGGAACACGTACTCGTCAAGCAGTACGTCGACGAGAAGCTGTTCGCCTTCCTTTCGAGACGCGAGAAACCTTGCCTGCCGTAGGGGTGCGTATTCGTACCCGCCCGCAGCATGCCGGTCCACGAAGCTGATGAGGCATTGACCACCCTTTGCCGGGAGGTCACCACCATTCCAGACTCCATCAGGCAGGTTCTTCCGGCGATATCGAAGGGTCAGCCGAGAGCCTCTCGGCAGGAAGAGCAGGTTGAGCAGATTCCGCCGATACAGCTCGCTATAGCCTGAGTTGAACAGATACAGCATCGTCCGGCCTCCCTGGGTCGAGACGTGAGGGTTTCGCACTGCCGCCATTGTTGCACGGGCATCTGACAACCCATCCACAGGCTCGCGTCGGGAGTTCGTGTTGTTCGCGGAGGACCGCGAAAAGGGGTCTGCCGATTGGGGTTGTGCGCCTCCAGTGTGCCTCGGAAGCCGATTTCGCCCTGCAACGCAAAGCGGGGACCGAAGTCCCCGCTGCTCAGATGTGGTGCCCCCAAGGGAATTCGAATCCCTGTTGCCGCCTTGAAAGGGCAGAGTCCTTGGCCGCTAGACGATGGGGGCGTATTCGGTTCTTCGTGCTCTGCGCGGAGGCGCGGGCTCGCAAAGTGGTGGGCCGTACAGGTTTCGAACCTGTGACCTTGGGATTAAAAGTCCCCTGCTCTACCAACTGAGCTAACGGCCCGGCTTGTGGCGCGGGTACGGATTATACGCAGCAGCGCCGAGCCCCGTCCACACCGCGTTGCGCGGGCAGGCCTGCGACAGACGTGCCTAGTGCCGGAAGTGGCGGTGCCCGGTGAACACCATCGCCACACCGAGCTCGTCCGCCTTGGCGATGCACTCCGCGTCGCGGATCGAGCCGCCCGGCTGGATCAGCGCCGTGACGCCGGCCGCGCCCACCACCTCGAGGGTGTCCGCGAACGGCAGGAACGCGTCGCTCGCGGCCACGCTGCCCGCCGCCTTCTCACCGGCCTGCTCCACGGCGATGCGCGCGGAGTTCACGCGGTTCGGCTGTCCGCCGCCCACGCCGACGGTGACGTTGTCCTTCGCGAGCACGATGGCGTTGCTCTTCACGGTCTTGCACACGCGCCATGCGAACAGAAGCTGTTCGAGCTCCTCAGGCGTGGGCTGGCGCTTCGTCGGGACGGTGAAGGTGGCCGGATCCTCCGTGACCGAGTCGGTCTCCTGCACCAGCAGCCCGCCTTCGACCGAGCGGTAGTCGCGCCCTGCGACCGGCAGGATCCCGCCGGTCCTCAGGACGCGGAGGTTCGCCTTGGTCGCGAGCAGCTCGAGGGCGCGCGGCTCGTAGTCCGGCGCAATCATGACCTCGACGAACTGCTTGTTCGCGAAGACCGCCTCGACGAGCTCGGCCGTGACGGTGCGGTTGAAGCCCATGACGCCGCCGTACGCGCTGACCGGGTCCGCGTCGTGCGCCTTCTGGTAGGCGGCCACGAGGTCGTCGTCCATGCACGTCCCGCACGGGGTCAGGTGCTTGATGATGACGACCGCCGTCCGGTCGAACTCGCGCACGCCCGTCCAGGCCGCGTCGGTGTCGAGGAAGTTGTTGTAGGAGAGCTCCTTGCCCTGCAGCTGCTCCGCGCGCGCGAGCGTGTGCTCCTGCGCGTCGAGGAAGCGGTAGAACGCCGCCGACTGATGCGGGTTCTCGCCATAGCGCAGGTCCTGCACCTTCTCGAGGCGGAAGCGCGCCTCGTGCGGGAACGGCGTCTCCTTGTAGCCCGACAGGTACATCCAAATGGCGCTGTCGTACGCGCTCGTCTTGCGGAAGACCTCGACCGCGAAGGCCTTGCGCGTCTCGTAGCGCGTGGCGCCGTCGTTGACCGCCATCTCGGCCAGCACGGAGTCGTAGCAGCTCGGGTCGGTCACTACGGTCACGGACTCGAAGTTCTTCGCGGCGCTGCGCAACATGCTCGGGCCGCCGATGTCGATGTTCTCGATGGCGTCCTCGAGCGTGACGCCCTCCTTGGCCACGGTGGCCTCGAACGCATAGAGGTTGACCACGACCATGTCGATCATGCCGATGCCATGCTCCTCGGCCGCCGCCATGTGCTCCGGCACGTCGCGACGCGCGAGCAGGCCGCCGTGCACGCGCGGGTGCAGCGTCTTCACGCGGCCGTCCATCATCTCGGGGAAGCCCGTGAGGTCGTCGATCGGCCGGACCGGGACACCGGCGTCAGCGAGCGCTTTCGCGGTGCCGCCGGTGGAGACGATCTCGACGCCGTAGCCCACGAGTGCCCGGCAGAAGTCGACCACGCCGGTCTTGTCGGTGACGGAGACGAGTGCGCGACGGATCTTGACCTGATCGATCACGGGAGAGGCCCCTTTCGAGGAATGAGGAGCGGATCTGGCCGCCCTGCGGAAGGGCGGCGGCGCGGACATTGTAGCCGAGTGGTGCGGGTTGCGGGCGCCGCTCGCGGCAACCTCGACCCTCGTTGACGGAAGCAGACCCTCCGGAGAGAGGCGAGGCCCGACGAGCGGCTATGAGCTCCAGATGCGCGCGAACTCCTCGCGCACGCGTTCGCAGTGCGGTCCGCCCCGCCCTCGAACGGCCACCGCACCGGCGAATGCGTTCGTGAGCAGGACCTCATCAGCGCGCATCAGATCGGTCAGCGTGAGGTCGCCAACGCGCACAGGGAGACCGACCGCAGAGCAGCGCTCCAAGACGAAGGCGCGAGCGACGCCGGCCACGGCATCCGGAGCGGCCGGAGTGCACAGCGCGCCGTCGATCACGAGCCACACGGTGGCGGTCCCGCCGTCGAGAATGCGCCCGCCGAGCGTGACGATCGCCTGGTCGCCTCCCGCGGAACGCGCGCGCCGCTGCGCGGCGTCCCACCAGGAGCGGTCTGCCGGCTTCGCGGCGTGCAGCGGGAGTCCGGGCGGCGCGTCCACCTCGACCGGCACGGCGATCGGGCCGCCCGGAACGTCGAGCGAGGAGAGGCGGCGCTGCACGCGCGCATCTGCCGCGCCACCGCCGTCCACCACCACGGTCAGGCGCAGCCTGCTCGAGTCGGGCCCGGTCCAGGCCTGCGCCTCGCGCTCGACGACGGCGTCCGCGGCCGAGAGCACGTCGGGGCCGCATCCGCCGCTCTCGAGGCGAGCGCGATGGTAGGGCCACAGCGGGACCGCGCCGCAGACCAGCCGGCAGGTCTCACGCAGCGCGACGGCGGGCGCGCCGTCGCCCGTCATCGCGCAGCGACGCGTACGCGGCGACCCTCCACCGCGACGCGACCGTCGGCGATGGCGGCGAGCGCGGCGGGCAGCAGCCGGTGCTCGACTTCGTGGATGCGCGCCTCGAGCGTGTCGATCGTGTCGTCCTCGAGCACCGGCACCGCTTCCTGCGCGATGATCGGGCCCTCGTCGAAGATCTCGTTCGCGAAGTGGACCGTGACCCCCGTCACCTTCACGCCGTGCGCAAAAGCGTCGCGAATGCCGTGCGCGCCGGCGAAGGACGGCAGCAGGGCGGGATGGATGTTCACGACGCGCATCGGGTAGGCCTCGAGGACCGCGGCGCCCAGCAGCTTCATGTAGCCGGCCATGACCACGTAGTCGACCGCGTGGGTCTGCAGCGCGAAACGGACGGCGGCGTTGTAGGCGGCAGCGCCCGCGAAGGCCTTCGGGTCGATATGGACCGCGGGGATGCCGGCGCGACGCGCGCGCTCGAGTCCGAACGCGTCCTCCTTGTTGGAGATGACGACCGCGACCTTGCCTGCGATCTCCCCCGCCGCGCACGCGTCGATGATCGCCTGCAGGTTGGTGCCGCTCCCCGAGATGAGTACGCCGAACCGGATCATGCAGGAAGCTCCCCTCGCGCGTCAGGCGTAGCGGACGACGCCGCTGCCGGCAACGATCTCGCCGATCTCGAACACGGTCTCGCCCGCCTCGCGAAGCGCGGCTGCGGCATTCGCCGCGTCCTTCGGCGCCAGCACCAGGCAGAGCCCGATGCCCATGTTGAACGTGCGGAGGAGTTCGTCTTCGGTCAGGTGCGTCGCCTCGGCGAGCAGCTCGAAGACGCGTGGGCGCTTCCAGGACGCTGTGTGCAGAAGCGCGTCGACGCCCGAAGGCAGGCAGCGGTTCAGGTTCTCGGAGACGCCGCCGCCGGTGATGTGCGCCATACCCTTCACGCGCGTGCCCGCGCGCACGAGGTCGAGCACGGGCTTCACGTAGATGCGGGTGGGAGTCAGCAGAGCCTCGCCGAGCGATGCCCCTTCCAGATCGAGCCTGGGAAGTGAGAGCTCATCCTCGTGCCCATCCACGAGCACGCGACGGATGAGCGAGAAGCCGTTGGAGTGGACGCCGCTCGCGGCGAGCCCGAGCACGACGTCGCCCGGCTCGATGGTCGAGCCGTCGATCATCTTCGGACGGTCGACCACGCCCACGCAGAAGCCGGAGAGGTCGTAGTCGTCTTCCGCCATGACGCCCGGATGCTCGGCCATCTCGCCGCCGACGAGCGCGCAACCGGCCTGGCGGCACCCTTCGGCGATGCCGCCGACGATCGCGGCCACCTTCTCCGACTCCACCTTGCCGATGGCGACGTAGTCGAGGAAGAAGAGCGGCTCGGCGCCGGAGACAAGGATGTCGTTCGCGCACATGGCCACGAGGTCGATGCCCACCGTGTCGTGCTTCCCGAGCAGCTGGGCGAGCTTGAGCTTGGTGCCGACGCCATCGGTCCCCGAGACCATCACCGGGTCGTCCATGTCCTTGAACGCGGCCGCGGAGAACAGACCGCCGAACCCGCCGATGTCGCCGATGACCTCGCTGCGGTAGGTGGAGCGAACGGCCGCGCGGATCGCGTCGACGGCACGCGCTCCCTCGTCGATATCCACACCGGTGTCGCGGTACGAGATGGGACGCTCGTCGTCGCGGTCGGGCATCTTCGCACTCGTTTCGTGAGGTCATCGGACAGCAAGACGGCTGCATTGTCGCATACGCGCCCGCATACGGCGGCGCGTCTCCCGGGGCTCCCGCTAGCCGAGAAGTCGGGCGAGGGCGGGCCCGAGCGTGTCGCCGACCTGCGCGAGAGCCGGCACGAGCGTGAGCGCGACCACGCCCGCGCTCAGGTAGCCGGTCCCCTTGTGGACGAGGCGTCCGACGTAGGCGCCGGTGACAGCCGGGAGCACGTATCCCACGGCCAACGAGAGGACCGCCCACGCGATCGTGCGCGCGCCGGACCCGGATTCCCCCGCCAGGCGGATACCGTCTCCGATCCCCCACCCCGCGAGAAGGATCCCCGCCGACCACCAGAGATGCGCACGCGGTGCGCGCTTGTATCCCGAGACACCGGCGGCGAGCGCCGCGGAGACCGCAGCGGCGATCACGTTGAATTGCATCCCCGCGGCTGCCCCGAGCCCGAGTGCGGTGAGCAGCGTCCCGGCCTGCGTCAGCACGAGGGTTCGAGTGCCATCTTGCCGCGGCGGACGCTCTCGGGGATGTCGATCGGGTAGTCCCCGTTGAAGCAGGCGAGGCAGTAGGTGTCCGCCGGCGCTTCGGTGGCTGCGACCATGTCCTCGATCGACAGGTACGCGAGCGAGTCCGCGCCCACGTGCTGGCGGATCTCCTCCACCGACTTCATCGCGCCGATGAGCTGCTCCTGCGTGTCGGTGTCGATGCCGTAGAAGCACGGCCACTTCACCGGCGGCGACGTGATGCGCATGTGCACCTCGGTCGCACCCGCCTCGCGCAGCAGCGCGATGAGCTTGCGCGTCGTGTTGCCGCGCACGATGGAGTCGTCGACGACCACGATCCGCTTGCCTGCGAGCGCGTGCTTCATGGGGTTGAGCTTCAGCCGGATGCCCTGCTGGCGCAGCATCTGGCTCGGCGAGATGAACGTGCGGCCCACGTAGCGGTTCTTCGCGAGCCCCTCGCCGAACGGGATGCCGCTCTCCTGCGCGTAGCCGGTCGCCGCAGGCGTCCCGGAGTCCGGCACACCGATGACGAGGTCGGCTTCGACCGGCGCACTTCTCGCGATCGCGGCGCCCATGCGCTGGCGCGCCTCGTACAGCGTGCACCCATGCATCTCGGAGTCAGGACGCGCGAAGTAGACGAACTCGAACATGCAGAGCGCGCATCGCCCCGGCTCGACGGCCTGCTCGGACTCGACGCCCGCGGACGATATCTTGATGAGTTCGCCCGGTGCGACGTCGCGCACGAAGGTGGCGCCGACGATGTCGAGCGCGCACGTCTCGGAGGCAACGACCCAGCCGGTCTCGTCGGGCAGGGTGCCGAGCACGAGCGGGCGGACGCCGTTCGGGTCACGGAAGGCGTAGAGCGCCTCCTCGCTCATCATCACGACGGCGTACGCGCCAGTGATGAGCTTCATCGCCTCGCGGATGCCGCCACGGATCGCGTGGTGCTCCTGCGTGAAGTGGTTGATCAGGGTGGCCATGACCTCGGAGTCGGTCGTGGACCGGAAGCGGATGCCCTTGCTCCTCAGCTTGTCGCGCAGCACCACGGTGTTCACGAGGTTGCCGTTGTGCGCGAGCGCGATGGTGTTTGGGCCGATCGAGGAGAGCATCGGCTGCGCGTTCTCCCAGCTCGTCGACGAGCCGGTGGTCGAGTAGCGCGTGTGACCGATGCCGATGTGGCCGTCGAGCGTCTCGAGGTCGGATTCCTTGAAGACCTGCGGGACGAGCCCGAGTTCCTTGCGGAGCGTCATCGTGTGGCCGTCGGCCACGGCGATGCCGGCCGACTCCTGCCCGCGGTGCTGCAGCGCATGCAGCCCGAAGTAGATGAGGCGGCTGACCTGCTCGCCGGGTGCGTAGACGCCGAAGACGCCGCACGCCTCCTCGGGAGCGTCGGCGCGTTCCGAGAGGATCCAGGGTTCCATATGGATGAGAGACACTTCCCTTGGCGGTCGGGCGGGGTACGGATTCTAGCACGGGTCGAGCCGAACTCAGGGGCCGAACGGCGGCCCCGGCCTCCCTATCCTTCGACGAGCTCCTCCGTCTGCGGCGCGTCGCCGGCGACCAGCCGCTCGAGCGTCGGGATCCACGCGTCACGCAGGTCGCCGAGGGCGATGTCGACCTTGTCCTCGATGACGAGCCTGTCCCCGCCGACTTCGCCGATCACGCTGAACGGCACGCCGTGCCCCACGAGCAGCGCGACGAGCGCTTCGGCGTCGTCCTCCGCGCAGGTGACGACGATCCGTCCCTGCGTCTCCGAGAACAGCGAGTAGGCGGGCTCGAGCCCGTCGTCGAGAGAAACGCTCGCGCCCAGCCCGCCGACGATCGCGGACTCGGCGAGAGCGACGGCGGCGCCACCCTCCGAGCAGTCGTGCGCGGACTTGACGAGCCCGGCCTCGATCGCCGCGAGCAGCGCCTCGTGCGTCGCGCGCTCCTCGGCCATGTCGATCGCAGGCGGGGCGCCGGCGATGACGCCGTGGACTGTGGAGAGGTACTCGCTGCCGCCAAGCTCGGCGTCGGTCTCGCCCATGAGGACGATCACGTCGCCGGCGTCCTTGAACGGCATCGTGACGCGCACGCTCGCGTCCTCGAGCACGCCCACGAGGCCCACGGTCGGCGTCGGGTAGATCGGGTTGCCGAAGCTCTCGTTGTAGAAGCTCACGTTGCCGGAGATGACCGGCACCTCGAAGGCCTTGCAGGCGTCGGACATGCCGCGAACGGCCTCGTGGAAGGTCCAGAAGACCTCGGGCTTCTCCGGGTTGCCGAAGTTCAGGCAGTCGGTGATCGCCGCGGGACGTCCGCCGGAGCACGCGACGTTGCGCGCGGCCTCAGCGAACGCGATCTGCGCGCCCACGTAGGGGTCGAGGTAGCAGTAGCGGCCGTTGCAGTCGGAGCTCACCGCGATGGCGCGGCCGGTGTCGGCGATGCGCAGCACGCCGGCGTCACTGCCCGGCAGCACGAGGGTGTTGAGCATGACCTGCTGGTCGTACTGGCGGTAGATCCACGCGCGCGAGCAGATGTTCGGGCTCGCGAGCACCTTCAGCAGCGCCGCCTCAAGTTCGACCTGCGCCTCCGGATGCTCGAGCGAGTCGATGTCGAAGCCCTGCACCTCGTCGAGGTACGCGGGGCGCACCATCGCCGGGTCGTAGACCGGCGCGTCGGAGGCGAGCGTGTCCGCGGGCATGTCGGCGACGACCTCATCACCCTCGCGGACCACGAAACGCCCCGTGCCGGTGACCTCGCCGATGACGGTGGAGCGCAGGCCCCACTTCTCGCAGACGGCCTGCGCCGCCCCGAGCTTCTCCGGCGTCACGACCGCGAGCATCCGCTCCTGCGACTCCGAGACCATGAACTCGAACGGCTTCATGCCCTCTTCGCGCGCCGGGATCTTCGTCACGTCGATGTCGAGGCCGACGCCGCCGCGCGACGCCATCTCGGACGCGCTCGAGGTGAGCCCGGCCGCGCCGAGGTCGCCGAGGCCGACGAGCAGCTTGTTCTCGAGCAGCTCGAGACACGCCTCGATGAGCAGCTTCTCCTCGAACGGGTCGCCGACCTGCACGGACGGGCGCTTGTTCTCGGCCTTCTCGTCGAACTCCTGGCTCGCGAGCGTGGACGCGCCGCCGATGCCGTCGCGACCGGTGGTCGAGCCGATGAGCAGCACGAGGTTGCCGGCGCCGGACGCTGTGGCGCTCGTCAGGTTCTCCTCGCGCATCAGCCCGATCGACATGGCGTTGATGAGGCAGTTGCCCTCGTACGCCTCGTCGAAGTAGACCTCCCCGCCGATGGTCGGCACGCCGATGCAGTTGCCGTAACCGCCGATGCCGGCGACCGCGCCCTCGAACAGGTAGCGCTGACGCGGGTTGTCGAGGGTGCCGAAGCGCAAGCTGTCGAGACTCGCGATCGGGCGCGCGCCCATCGTGAAGATGTCGCGGATGATGCCGCCGACACCGGTCGCCGCGCCCTGGTAGGGCTCGATCGCGCTCGGGTGGTTGTGCGACTCCATCTTGAAAGCGACGGCCCAGCCGTCACCGACCGAGATGACGCCCGCGTTCTCCCCCGGGCCCTGGAGCACGTACGGCCCAGTGGTCGGGAACATCCGGAGCGCCTTCTTCGAATGCTTGTACGAGCAGTGCTCGCTCCACATCAGCGAGTACATGTAGAGCTCGGTGACGGTGGGCGTGCGGCCGAGGATCTCGACGATCTTGTCGTACTCGTCGGGCTTGAGGCCGAGCTCCACCGCCAGGGTCGGGGCGAGTTCGGGCGAAAGGTCCTCACGCATCGGGCGTGCTCCCGTCATCGGAATCGTCGAGGAAGTGGTCATCGGGGTCGGTCATGCGCTCTCGTGCCGCGGCCTCGTCCTCCGCATCGCGCGCAGCTGCGACGGCCGCCTTCTTGCCCGCACCCTTCACGGGCCGCACGACGCCCGCCGCGCGCTCGGCCTCCAAGCGCTTCTCGAGACGGTGCGCCGTCGGGAAGACGACGCGCAGGAGATAGCCCATCTGCTGGGCCAGGGCGAGCGGCACGGCGAGCACCATCCAGCCGATCCACGGCAGGTTCGTCTCGACCCATGGGATCTGCCAGGCGAAGAAGGCGATGAAGAACGCGATCTGCGGGACGGCGTAGAACCAGCGACCCTCGATGACGCCCGCATAGTCGGTGCGCAGGCGGCGGATCGCGTCGATCGCAACGTAGGCCGACGCGACCCAGATGAGGACGGACACGGCGACGAGCGCGATCAGGCCGGGTCCCACGAGTTGGATGGTGTGGATCACGCGCTAGACCCCCGCCAGTCGCTCGACGATGGCTGTGAAGAACGTCTGACCGTCCGTGCCGTTGGCCTCCGGATCGACGACGCGCTCGGGGTGCGGCATAAGGCCGAACACGTTCCCGCGCTCGTTGCAGACACCCGCGATGTCGTCCATCGCGCCGTTGGGAGCGCTGCCGCCCGGCCTGCGCGTCCCGTCGTGCTCGCAGTAGCGGAGCACGACCTGGCCGCGGTCCTCGAGGCGCGCGAGTGTGTCGGCGTCGACGGTGTAGTTGCCTTCGTTGTGATTGATCGGGATGCGCACCACGCTGCCCGCCGGCGCCCCGACCCACTGGCAGACGCTCTCCTCAACGCGCAGGGGAACCGTCTCGCAGATGAACTTCAGGCCGCGGTTGCGAAGCATCGCACCCGGAAGCAGGTGTGCCTCGGTGAGTATCTGGAAGCCGTTGCAGATGCCGAGCACGGGACCGCCGCGCTCGGCGAAGCGAACGACCTCGGCCATGACCGGAGAGAAGCGCGCGACAGCGCCACAGCGGATGTAGTCGCCGTAGGAGAACCCGCCCGGCAGCACGATCGCGTCGAAGCCGGACAGGTCGGTGTCGCCGTGCCACACATACTCGGCCTTCAGGCCCAGGTACGTGGCGGCGATCAGGACGTCCTGCTCGCAGTTGGAGCCCGGGAAGCGGACGACTCCGAACTTCATCTACGCGTTCACCGCGCCTTCCGCGTCCACGATGCGGTAGTCCTCGATGACCGGGTTCGCGAGCAGCTTGTCGCACATCTCGCGCACGCGGTCGAGCTCGTTGGGCCCGTCAGACACCTCGAGCCGGATGTACTTGCCGATCTTCACGCTCTCCACCTCGTGATACCCGAGGCTGTCGAGCGCGCGCGCGGCCGTAGCTCCCGGCGGGTCGAAGATGCCTTGCTTGTAGGTCACAAAGATCTCGTAGTTCGCCATTCTGCTCTCCTTCACGCACCGGTTGCGGTGTCGGTTTCCACTTCTGCGCTCGGGTCGTCGAGACCTGCGAGGGCCTCCGCTGTGGCGGCTGCAACATCCCCGCGCGCGCCTGCGCGCGGCGTGCCGTCGTCACGGCGGTAGCGGTGCAGGACGATGCGGACGACCTGCAGCAACACGAGGGAGCCGCCGAATACGGCGACTCCCGGCCACGCGCTCGGAGGTATGGACGCGCCCCCTCCGTTGCCCGTCTCTATGCGGACGATGTCCACGAGGCTCCAGGCGAACAGCCCGATGCCGACGAGCATCGCGAGCAGCAACGTGCTCTCGAGAACCCGGAGCACCCAGAACGTGCGGCTCTCGCCCGTCACTCAGTGTCATCCTCTTCGTCATCGTCAGTCGGAAGGCCGGCCGCGGCATTGTCCGAGGTCGGGATCGTCGGCGCCTTCGCGTGCTTCGCGGCCTTCTCGGCCTTGTGCGACTTGCCCGACCTCGCGGCTTCGGCCATCGCTGCTCGCTCCTTGCGGATCGGCACGAACTCGAGGTAGAACGCGATGCCCATCGCGACGAGCCACAGCGCCCAGCCGACCGGCACGAAGCCGAGGAACGAGCCGCCAAGAGTCTGCAGCCCGAGGATCGCGACAGCTACGAGGAGCGCGACGATCCAGGAGATCCACCACCACTTGCGCAGCTGCTTCATGCGAGGAGAGGCGACGGGCTCCGGAGCAGCGGTGCGCTGCGAGGCCTTCGACGCGGACTTCGCGCGGCTCCACGCCGTGCTCCTCGCGGGCTTCTTCTTCGCTGCGGTGCCGACATCGGCCACAGCGCGCTTCGGCTTGGCCGCCGAGGCGCTCCTGCGGGTCTTGCCCTTCTGGTCGACCTTGTAGCGGTCGTTGTACGGGCTGCGCTGCGACATTCTCTAGCCTCGTTCCGGCTCGAACGCACGGCCCGTGATGAGCTCGTACGCCTTGATATACATCTCAGTCGTCTTCGCGATCACGTCGGCGGGCAGCGCCGGTGCGGGAGGGTTCTTGTCCCAGCCCGAGGCGGTGAGCCAGTCGCGCACGTACTGCTTGTCGAACGACGCCTGGCTGCGCCCGGCCTCGTAGGCCGCCGCCGGCCAGAAGCGGGAGGAGTCGGGGGTGAGCACCTCGTCAACGAGAGTGACCTCGCCGTCGATGAGCCCGAACTCGAACTTCGTGTCCGCGATGATCACCCCTCGGGTTGCCGCGTGATCGCGCGCTGCCGAGTACAGCGAAACGGATGCCTCCTGGAGCGCGGAGCCGTACTCCTCGCCGACGATCTCGCACATGCGGCGCACCGAGATGTTCTCGTCGTGCGTGCCGATCTCGGCCTTCGTCGACGGCGTGAACATCGGCTGCGGCAAGCGGCTCGACTCCACGAGACCGGCAGGGAGTGGCATGCCGCAGACCGTGCCCTTGCGCGAGTACTCGGCCCAGCCGCTGCCCGCCAGATAGCCGCGGACGATGCACTCGACCGGAAAGACGGTCGCCTTCTTCACGAGCATGAAGCGTCCGGCGAGCCAGTCGGCGCGCGGCGCGAAAGCGGCGGGGAGGTCGGCCACATCGGCGGAGAGCAGATGGTTCGGGACGATGTCGCCGAGCAGCTCGAACCAGAAGAGCGAGAGCTTGGTGAGCACCTCGCCCTTGTAAGGGATCGGGTCCGGCAGCACGACATCGAACGCGCTCAGGCGGTCGCTCGCGACGAGCAGCAGCTTGTCGCCGAGATCGTAGATGTCGCGGACCTTCCCGCGTGCGTCCGGCCGGATATCGAGTGTCTCTTCCACGTTCGTTCCTCGTCCTCGAGTCCGACAGCGATCCGGCCTTCACACACCCGCTTCGCACGCTCTCGCGCGGGGTCGGTGTGTGGTGGGGTCATTGTAGCCAAACGGAGCGCCCCGAACGGCGCGTATCGGGGCCGAAATCGAGCGACTTCGCGCGAGTGCGCCGCAGCAGGGCCACGTGGAGCCTGCGGCAGACGGACCATCTCGCGCACAGGCGGCGTCCAGACCTAGCTGACGCCGGTAGCGCTCTCGCCCTCAGGCGCGTCCGGCAGAACCTCGCCAGCGTCCTCACCGATCGCCTCGCCGACGCGCTTCAGGTCGGCGTCCTCGAGCCCCGACCAGCGAGCTTTCTCGTCGCCCGACTCCTGGATGAGCCCCCGCTGTCTGCGCCACAGTTCGCGCTCCTCGGGGCCTCCGAGCAGCGGCTCTTCGACGGCGTCCTCCGGCGCGCCCGTGCGACCGACGTCGCCGAAGCCCGCGCTCGCATGCTCGATGCTCAGCACCTCGATGTCCGCGGCTTCGGCGCTCTCGACACCGTAGTCGTAGGGCAGATCGTCCTGCGTTCCGGGCACGCCATGGTCGTCGAGCGAGTCCTCGACGAGGTCGTCCGGGGCGCACCGGTCGTCGCATCCGACCTCACGGCCTCCGTTGACGGGGACGAACACTCCGCCGATCCGCTCGTACACTTCCTCTTCGAACGGCCTCTCGCCGTGTAGACGCGCCATGTCGGGCCTCCTGGACGTCCGAATCTCGCTCTCACTCGGTCTATCCCCCGAAAACGAAGAGGTTGGCGCACCGCTTCCCGCCGACCGGGCGGCACGAAGGGCGTCACCGCGACTCCCCCACCCGCGCGCGGCGGCGGCGCGGCATTCTCTCGAGTTGTCGCACATGCGGCTGTGGCCTCTACTCGCCTGTCGCGCCCTCGATGGCGGCGTAGTGCATCGGGTAGTGCTCGAACGCGTCGATCGCAATGAGCTCCCACGGTGCGCGGCCCTCGAGCCACGCCGGGTCGAGCGCCGCGGTCGCGCCGACGGGCGCGGCGAGTTCCTCGTCCGAGAGTTGCCCGACCTCATGCAGGAGTGCAACGAAGACGTCGCTCGCGTGGCGCAGCGCCGCCTGCGGCTCGACGCGGGCAGCCTCGCTCCACACGCGCTCGTTGAACGCCTCCCACCCCTCGCGATCCCGGTCGAAGCTCGTTGTGGCGCCGTGACGGGCGGACACGAGCCGCTGCACGATGAGGTCGTCGTAGGCGGTGATGTGCACCACGATGTCTCGCACCGAGTGCACGGAGCCGGGGATCTGCGCCGTGAGCCGATCGCGCGGCACCGCGGCGACCCTCGCGTCGAGACCCGCGCGCGCGGTGCGCAGCGCGGCCAGCACTTCTTCCCGTGTCATCGTGCCCTCCCAAGTCCGGTCGTATCGGGTCGTGGAAGGCCCGCACCGGAAAGCATACCCGCGAAGTGCGAGGGCGACGTCGCGCCGTCGGGTATCCTCACGGCGCCATGCAAGCACACACCGTCTACAAGACGACATCCCGCTACCACGAGATCAACGTGGAAGACTACGGCTACCTGCGCATCCTGCGCTTCTCGAGGAACCGTCAGTCGACCATGTACCTCGACGCACCCTTCGACACGGACTTCGAGTACCCCGGGTACCTGCACCTGCCGATGGCGATCACCCCCGGGGCGACCCGCTCGCTCGTGATCGGTCTCGGTGGGGGAAGCGTGGTCAAGCGCATGTGGCGTGACTACCGCGACATGACGATCGACACGGTGGAGCTCGATCCCGAGGTCATCGACGTCGCGCGCACCTACTTCGCGCTGCCCGACGACGAGCGCATCCGGGTCTACACGGGCGACGGACGCGGCTTCGTGCGGACCAGCAATGAGGTCTACGACGTGGTGGTCATCGATGCGTTCGACGAGGACCGCGTGCCGCGCCCGCTCACGACCGAGGAGTTCATGCGCGAAGTCCGCGACCGTCTGGCGCCTGGCGGCGCGGTCGCCTACAACTTCATCGGCGCCGTCTCGGGCGACCTCTCGAAGCCGTTCCGCAGCCTGTACCGCACGCTCGGAAACGTCTGGCGCCGCGTGTGGGTGTTCGTCGTGACCGAAGGCGTCGACACCGAGGGCGCGAACATCGTCTTGCTCGCGACGGACGCGGACGTGTCAGAGGAGCAGTTGCGAAACCGGATCGCGAGCCGGGTGGATGGCAGGGTGACCGTGCCGGCGTTCGACCAGTTCGGCGAGGACCTCTACACCGGCTCGATCCGCACGGGCGACGTGCCGCTCATCGTCGATCCGCCACGGCCGAGGCGCTGACCGGGAGCGTAGGTGCAACCGGCCATCGAGTCCCGCTTGACGACGCCTTCGCTCGAGCAGATTATGACTGATTGTCAGTCATAATCTGCTGGTTGCCCCAACCGGAGCTTCTCATGCCGCGCATCGTCGACCGTACCGCCCGCCGTGCGGAGATCGCATCGGCTGCCGCCCGTGTCTTTTCCGAGCGAGGCGTCGCCAACACCGCGGTGAGCGACATCGTGAAGGCCGCGGGTATCGCCCAGGGCACCTTCTACCTCTATTTCGAGACCAAGGATGAGGTCATTCTGGCGGTCGTCGACGAGATGGCCTCGCAGATGATCACCGCGATCGAAGCGGCGGTCGAAACCGCCGGGGCGACCGCTGTCGAGAAGTTCCTCGGACTGCGCGACGTCTTCACGTCGTTCGACACCGACCCGACCGCGCTCGAACTCGCCGGGTTCATGCACCTTCCCGAGAACCGGCCGCTGCACGACCGCATGGCCGAACACTTCGTGCCGGCGCTCATCCCGCTCATGGAGTCGATCGTTCGCCAGGGTGTCGCCGAGGGCGTCTTCAACGTCCGCGATCCGCGCGCAGCGGCGTGGTTCGTCCTCGGCGGCCTGCAGAGCGCCGAGCTCTCGGGCACACCCGCTGCTGAGATGCCGAACGCCATCAAGGCGGTCACCGGCTTCGCCCTTCGCGCGCTCGGCTACACGGGGGTGGGCTCATGAGCGCAGACGCCGCCATCACGACCCGCGGGCTCTCCAAGCACTACGGCGCCGTGCGCGCCGTCGAGGGCCTCGACCTTGAGGTTCGCCGCGGCGAGATCTACGGGTTCCTCGGCCGCAACGGCGCCGGCAAGACGACCACGATCCGCATGCTGCTCGGCCTCATCCGTCCGAGCGCGGGCGAGGTCGAAGTGCTCGGGCGCCGCGTCGCGCCGGGTGAGACCGGCGTGTTCGCCCGCGTCGGATACCTCGTCGAGAGCGCGACGGCGTACCCCAACCTCACCGTGCGCGAGAACCTTGAGATCCAGCGGCGCCTCACGGGAGCGCCGCGCTCCGCCGTGGCCGACACGATCGCGCTGCTGCGCCTCGACGAGTACGCCGACCGGCGCGCCGCGCGGCTCTCGCTCGGCAACAAGCAGCGCCTCTCGCTCGCCCGCGCGCTGCTGCACTCCCCCGAGCTGCTCGTGCTCGACGAGCCCGCGAACGCGCTCGACCCCGCCGGCATCGTCGAGGTCCGCGAGCTGCTGCGCACCCTCGCCACCGAGCGCGGCGTGACCGTCTTCATGTCGAGCCACATCCTGTCGGAGGTCGCGCACCTCGCCGACCGCATCGGCATCGTGCACGAAGGCCGGCTGCTCGAGGAGTCGTCGCGCGAAGAGCTCGCGGCCAAGGCTCGGTCGTTCTCGGCCGAGGCGCTCACCGAGCAGCAGCGCGCCGACGCGCTGCTCACCATGGACCTCGAGCGCTACTTCCTCGCGCGGACGGGAGGCGACGAGTGATGTTCGGACAGGTACTCGCCACCGAGTTCCTCAAGCTGCGCCGCGCGAAAGTGACGTGGGGCACGCTCGGCGTGTTCTCGATGACCCCGCTTGCGATCGCCCTGTTCATGTGGATCGTGCGCGAGCCCGGACGCGCCGCGCAGCTCGGTCTGCTCGGGACCAAAGCGAACCTCGCCGGTCTTGAGGCGACCTGGCCGTCATACCTCTCGATGCTCACGCTCATCGTCGGCTTCGGCGGCATGATCCTGCTGGCGTTCGTGGTGACGTACGTCTTCGGCCGCGAGTACGTAGACCTGACCGCGAAGAACATGCTCGCGCTTCCCGTGCCCAGGCATTGGTTCGTCGTCGCCAAGCTCATCGTGGCGGCGGTCTGGTGGCTGGTGCTGGTGCTGGCGGTGCTAGCCGAGGCGTTCCTGATCGGGCCGCTGCTCGCGCTTCCCGGATTCACGCTGGCGCTGGCGGTTCACGCAGTCGGCAACGCGCTGCTCTCCGCGGGCATCTCGTTCCTGCTCGTCCCGCTGGTGGCGTGGATGGCCACGCTCGGCCGCGGCTACATGCCGCCGCTGGCTTTCGCGCTCGCGATGCTCGCGCTCGGCAACGTGTTCGGCAAGACCGGCTGGGCGGAATGGTTCCCGTGGTCGATCGTGCCTCTGCTCATCGGCGCCGTCGGGCAGCCCGTGAGCGGCCTGCCGCTGGGGAGCTACGTGGTTGCCGCGCTCACGTTCGTGGTCGGCGTCGCGGCGACGATCGCCCAGGTGCGCTGGGCGGATACCGCGCAGTAGGTCGCCTAGAACTCCAGCGCCTCGAGGCGCTCGAAGAGCACGCCCTTGCGCTCGAGGAACTTCCACGGGTCGAAGCACTCGTCGAGCGCTGCCGCGGTGAGCAGGCCGGCGGCCTCGGGGTCGCCCTCGAGCCGCTCCCGGAAGGTGAGACCGCTGCGCGCCTGCTGCAGGTCGTCCCACACCTTCATCGCGTTGCGCTGCACCACCGCGTACGCGTCCTCGCGCGACAGTCCCGCGTCCACGAGCGCGAGCAGCACGCGACTGCTGTAGATGAGCCCGCGCGTCTTGTTCAGGTTCGCCAGCATGTTCTCGGGATACGTGACGAGGCCGTCGAGGATCCACTCGAGCTTCGACAGGATGTAGTCGAGCGCGATGAAGCTGTCGGCGAGCACGACGCGCTCCGCCGAGGAGTGCGAGATGTCGCGCTCGTGCCAGAGGGCCACGTCGTCGAAGCCGACCTGCGCGTTCGCCTTGATGACGCGCGCCAGCCCGCAGACCCGCTCCGCGGTGATCGGGTTGCGCTTGTGCGGCATCGCCGAGCTGCCCTTCTGGCCCTTCGTGAACGGCTCTTCGGCCTCGAGCGTGTCCGACTTCTGGAGCGCGCGGATCTCGGTGGCGATCGACTCGGCCGTGGCAGCGACGACGGCGAGGACCGCGAGCACGTGCGCGTGGCGGTCGCGCGCGATGACCTGCGTCGAGAGCGGATCGGGCGTCAGCCCCAGCTTCTCGCACACGTAGGTCTCGACGTACGGGTCGATGTTCGAGTAGGACCCGACGGCGCCCGAGATCGCGCCCCAGGCCGCGGAGAACTTGCGCGTCGCGATCAGGCGCTGCTCGGCGCGCTTGAGCGCCCAGGCCCACGAGCCGAACTTCATGCCAAAAGTCATCGGCTCGGCGTGGATACCGTGGGTGCGGCCCACGCACAGCGTGTCCCTGAACTCGAGCGCGCGCCGCTGGCAGATGCGACCGAGACGCCGGACGTCCTCGAGGACGATGTCCATCGCCTGCGTGATCTGGTAGCAAAGCGCGGTGTCGCCGAGGTCCGAGCTGGTCATGCCGTAGTGGACCCACTTGCTCGGCTCGCCGATGTGCTCGGCCATGTTGGTGAGAAACGCGATGACGTCGTGGTTGAGCGTGGCCTCGAGCTCGTCGATCCGCTCGACCTCGAAGGCGGCGCGCTCGCGGATCTGCGCGGCCTCTTCCTTGGTGATCCCGATCTGCCCCAGCTCCGCCTGCGCCTCGCAGGCGAGCACCTCGATCTCTTTCCAGATCTCGAACTTGTTGGCGGCAGACCAGATGCGGCCCATCTCCGGGCGGGTGTAGCGGTCGATCATCGGAAGCCTCCGGGGCCGGCGTGAGCGCGCGATTGCAGGTGCATTATCGCCCAGGAGCACCCTGCTGACCACGGCGGAGGCGCGGCACGCTCTGGAACGCGCAGCCACGGTTGAGCTTGCTCGCCGCGGAGCAGAATCTTCGTGGAGTGGATCCCGGCTGCGGAGGGAGCGCGCGTGACAATGGAGCGAAGGCATGCGCGCGGCGTGCTGGCTGTCGTGCTGACTGCAGTGCTGCTCGCGATGCTGCTGGCGACGCCACTCGCGTCCGGCTGCGCGCGGGTCGGACCGCCGGCTGCCACCGCACCCGCCTCGGCTGCAGCGAGCACCGCCCCGGCGCCCGAACCCACCGGCACGCCGGCGACCACGGCCACGGCATCGGTCACCCCACCCCTCACCTTCGCGATCATCGGCGACTACGGCACCGGCGACAGCCACGAGCGCGCCGTCGCTCGGCTGGTGGCCTCGTGGGATCCGGCGTTCGTCGTGACCGCGGGGGACGACTACTACGCCCGCGCGGGCGGCTCCGGCACGAACAAGTACCGGCGATCGACCGGGGCGTTCTACGGAATGTGGCTTCCCGGCTCCGAGACCACCCGCAACGACTTCTTCCCGGTGCTCGGCAACCACGACTACAGCGACGCAGGGCTCCGGTACTACCTGCGCTACTTCGATCTGCCCGGCCCGGGATTCGTCAGCAGCTCCGGAAACGAGCGCTACTACGACTTCACGTGGGGACAGGTGCACTTCTTCATGCTCGACTCGAATCCCGGCGAGCGCGATGGGACCGGCAAGACCTCGAAGCAGGCGAAGTGGTTGAAGCGCGAGCTGGCCGCGTCGATGTCCCAGTGGAACATCGTCGTCGACCATCACCCGCCCTACTCATCGGACTCCAAGCATGGGTCGACCGCTGCGCTGCAGTGGCCCTTCGCCAGCTGGGGCGCCGACGCGGTGGTCTCCGGTCACGCGCACACCTACGAGCGGATCTCGCGCAGCGGCATCGTGTACTTCGTGAACGGGCTCGGCGGAGCCGCCCGCTACGGATTCGACACCAGGGTTCGCGGCAGCGCGAAACGATACAACGCGAACTGGGGCGCCCAGAAGGTCACGGTCGATGACGGCGGGATCACGTTCGCGTTCTACAGTGTGTCGGGAAAGCTCGTGGACCGCTACCGGCTGCAGAGCGCGGACTGAGAGACGACTCGTCCAGCTCGCACGGGTTCTCCGCGTGCGTACCGGCGGCTGGCGTCAGAGTGCCTTGAGCCGCATCCCGGTGACGGTCGCAAGTTCGTCGAGTGAGGCCGCCCCGACCGCGTCGCAGCATCCGAGCGCGATGGCCGCGCACGCGTGAGCATCCGATCCGGCGTCGTGGTGGTTCAACTCGAACCCGCAGTGACGCGAGACTGTCGGGAGCCGATGGTCGCTGAGATCCGGCCATGCGGTCCGCGCCATCGCCACCGTGCAGTGGTAGCCCACGACCCGCGGCGGGTCGAGGCCCAGCGCGCCGAGCGATGCGCGCAGCACCGCCATGTCGAATGAGGCGTTGTGCGCGAGGAGTGCCGCACCGCTCAGATACGGCTCGATCTCGGGCCACACGCCGCCAAAGCCTGGCTCGCGCGCCACCGTCCGCGCGTCGATTCCGTGCACCCGCGTGTTCATCCATTCGAATCTGTTGCCGGGCGGGCGCATGAGCCAGTCACGCGTTTCGACGATACGGCCGCCCTCGATCACTGCGATGCCGAGCGCGCACGCGCTCGCGCGCTCGCGCGTGGCGGTCTCGAAATCGATGGCGACCCAGGTCCGGGACATGCGGATGCTTCCGTGAGCGGAATGGTGGTCGCCGGAGCATAGCAGCCTCTCCGGACGCGAAGCGACCGCCGACTCTGCAGCCGGCGGTCGCTTCGATACAGTTCAGGTCCCGGCGCTAGGGCTGGACCGCCAGGTCCGCCTGCACGAGCCCCGCCCCGTAGCTGGTGGCGACACCCAGCGGCTTCGCCGTCCGCTCGAGACGATGCTCCACATCGGCGGGATCCCACACGTGGTCGCCGTCGAGGTCGTCCTGAGTGCCGAGCGGCGACATCAGCACGAGCGCCGCCACGCCTGCGACATGCGGAGAGGCCATCGACGTCCCGGAAAGCGTCGCGTACGACTGCTTGTAGTAGGTGGAGTAGATGCTCACACCGGGAGCGGCCACGTCAACCTCAGGTCCGCGGCTGCTCCACGACGCGACGACGTCGTTCGAATCGGTGGCTGCGACGCCGATGACACCCGGAAACTTGGCCGGATAGTTGACCGTGTTGGCCCCCGGCCCGCTGTTGCCCGCTGCGGCCACAACCACGACTCCCGCCGCGATCGTCTTCTGCACTGCAGCGTCGAAGGTCGAGCTGTAGCTCGAAGTCCCCAGACTCATGTTCACGACGTCGATGTTGTGGTCTATGGCCCAGTTGAGTCCGTCGATGATGTCGGACAGATAGCCACTGCCGCGACGATCCAGCACCTTGACCGCGTACAGGTTGGCGTTCGGCGCGACACCGACCACGCCGATCGTGTTGTCGGTGGCCGCAACGATGCCAGCGACGTGGCTGCCGTGCCCGTTGTCATCGTTGTAGCTCGTCGTGTAGCCGACCTCGCTGACGCCACCCTTCAGATTGGTCAGATCCGGATGCGCGGTGTCGACACCGGTGTCGACGATCGCGACGTTGATCGCGTCGCCCTTGTACGTCGGCCACACCGCGGGGGCGTTCACGCGAAGGACGCCCCACGGCAGCGTCTGCGCGGGCTGAGGCGCCGGCGGCTTCTTGGCGAGCGCGGTGACGACCAGGTCGGGTTCGACATAGGCGACACCCGGGATGTGCTCGAGGGCGCGCTCTGAGACCGTCGCGGGGAGCGCCACAGCGGCTCCGTTGACCAGCGGCAAGTCCTTGAGCTTCACCCCGCCGAGCTCTTGGATGCGCTGCATGGCGGCAGCGTTCACCGTCGAGCCGTCGAACACGACGATGCTCCTGACCGGCGAGCCCTGTGACGCAGCCACCGTCGGGACCATAGCGGCGACGACGAGCACCACGAACAGGATCCGAACCGCCCGAAACGCTGGATTCTTCATGCGTACCACCCCATCCGGAGCCGAAACGCACCGCCCAACCCATGCCGTCGCCAACCGGCAGCAAATGCCGTTCCTGTGCTGACTATTCCCGCACAATGCGGGACCCTGGCACGCATAGAGGACGTATTGCGCTCAGCCTACCAGCGCCGGCACTATCTCCCGGGCCCACGACTCGATCGCCTCGGGATCGCTGAAGTCCCCCCTCTTCGCACCCCACATCGACGCTCTCGCGCGCTCTATGAACGACACCCTGTGCGGGTCGTACGAGCCCGCGAAGATGGCGAGCGCCTGCGGATCAAGTTCGAGTTCCATGGTCAGCGCCACCGCGTAGCCGCGCGCCTCGGGAGTGCGCTCCGGATGGCACGCCGGCGTCAGGCACACGGAGAACAACGCGAGTGGTCGGGCGCGCAACACGCCGGCGTGGCGGCGCATCCATGCTGCCGCCGTGGGGTGCCACGCTCCCTGACGCACCGCGCTGCCGATGATGACCGCGTCGTAGGCCGCCGGGTCCGGTGCCGACCCCGCCGGGACGGTGAGGACCCTGATCCCGCGAGCGGTGAGCGTCTGACCGACGCGACGAGCGATGCCAGCCGTGGACCCGGTCCACGAGCCGTAGACGAGCAGAGCGGACGCCATCGATCCCCCTCTCCGCCCCGCAGACGTGCGCGAAGCGGATGCATGACGGCACGACGCCTGTCGAGGTGACCGTGCCTGAATCCCCCTGAGCCGCTTGCGATCCCCCCGGATCATCTGCTCCCTGCCAGCACTATAGGGCTCACCGGTGACAAACCGAAATGGCCCGCCGGAAGGCGGACCATTTCGGGTCGACGCGCGAGGTCGAACGATGCGGCTAGCAGTCCGCGCTGACGTCCGCTTCCATCGCCTGACGCAGCGACGCCACCTCGATGTAGATACGGCTGACCTCCGGGAACGCCTGGCGCAGCGAGAACTCGATCCGGTCGATCGACTCACGGATGCTCTCCGCTGACATGCCCTTCCGGAACGCAACGTCGAGGTTCAGCAGCAGGTCGTTCGGCCCGAAGTACATGGTGCGGATGCCGCCCACCGCCTGGACACTCTCGTCTGCCGCGACGAGTTCCCGCATCCGTCCAAGCACCTCTGGCTCGACGCCCTCACCCACAAGCAGGCCCCGCGATTCGCTCGCCAGCGCCCACGCGACGCTCATGAGCAGCAGGCCGATGATGATCGACGCGGCACCGTCGAAGTACGGGCTGCCGGTGATCTGACCGAGCAGCACGCCGAGGAATGCGACCGCGAGGCCGAGCATCGCGGCCGAGTCCTCGAAGACGACCGTGAACAGGCTCGGGTCCTTGGAGACGCGGATGAACTCCAGCGCGCGGCGCGAACCGCGCGCCTTGCCGAACTCGCGCATCGCGACGAGGAACGAGCTGCCCTCAACCAGCACGGAAATGACGAGCACGATGTAGTTCGGCCAAGGGTTCTCGACCGCCACGGGGTGCTGGATGTGCACGATGCCCTCGTAGAGGGACATGCCACCACCTATGCCGAAGATCGACACGGCGACGATCAGCGTCCAGAAGTAGAGCTCCTTGCCGTGACCGAATGGGTGCTCGTCGTCGGCAGGGGCGGCGCTGCGGCGCATGCCGAGCAGCACGAGTCCTCCGTTGCCGGTGTCGACGAGCGAGTGGATCCCTTCGGCGATCATCGCCGAGCTGCCCGTCATCGCCGCCGCGACGAACTTGATGACCGCGATCGCGAGATTGCCGATGACCGCCGCGACGACCGCGACTTTGGATTCGCCTTTGCCCGACATGCGTCCCCCGTCTGTTCCGATTCGCCCGATCACGTGCGGCGCTCCGAATCAGGGTAGCGGCGCGAGGAGGTGTCGGCAAACCGGCATCGTGGGTACACTGGCGGCAGGGAGGTCCCGTGAACGCTGCATCCAGCGCGCCTGCGCTCATCTCGTCGGTGCCCGCATCGACCCTCTCGTGGCTGCTCGAGCCCGAGAACCCCGCGGTGGCGGTGCTGACCCGCCGTACTCTGCTGTGCGAACCCGACGCCCCCGAAACCGAGGCGCTCTGGCGCCGCCGCAACGAGTACGCGCCGTTAGCGCGGATCCTGGAAGCCCAGCGCGAGGATGGTGCGTGGGAGACGCCCGGCCGCGACTATGCGAAGTACGGAGGATCGCTGTGGCAGATCGTCTTCCTGGGCGAACTCTACGCGAACGGAGAGGACGAGCGCGTGCGACGCGGGGCCGCCTACGCCTTTTCGCGCCAACTCCCGGACGGTTCCTGGAGCGCCGTCAACGCGCGGCCCGCCGGCTCCATCTCGTGCCTGACGGCGAACGTCGGACGGGGTCTCGCACGCCTCGGCTTCGAGCGAGACGAGCGCGTGGTTGCGGGGCTGCGCTACTGCGTCGACCTCTACCGCGCCATCGGCGTCGTCGACTGCCGCGAAGGGCGCGACTACCAGCTGAACGGCTACTGCCACATGCTCACGCCGAAGCTGCTCCTCTATCTCGCGGCCGTTCCGCAGGAGTTGTGGCCCGAAGGCGCCGACGCTCTTCGTGCCGAGTGCGTCGCCAAGCTGCGCGACAAGCAGGTGTTCCGGTGCCTGCCAGCGGAGGCGCGCGAGTTCACCGACATCGTGTGGTCGGCGCCCGCCGGCCAGCGGCACGGCCTCCGCGAGCGCTTCCTCGCGGAGCACCCGCAGCTGCACTACGGCGACAAGCCGGGCTGGCTGCGCTTCGGCTTCCCGCTGTCGTACAACTCGGACGCCCTCGAGGCGCTGCTCGCGCTCGCCGCTGTCGGCGAGCCGTGCCGGCCCGAGTACGAGCCGGCGCTCGAACTCGTGCGCGCGACCGCAGACCCCGGGATGCGCTGGATCATGCGCAACACCCACAACGGCAAGATGATCGCCGACGTGGAAGCGAAGGGTGCGCCCTCCAAGTGGCTCACGCTGCGGGCGTTGCAGGTGCTCGCTCACTTCGCGGGATGAGCACCGGGGCCGGGCCCTCTACCGGATCAGATCCAGCCACCGCGCCGCGAGGAGCACGAGCCCGACGGCCATGACGGAGCCGAAGAACCTGAACGTGTAGCGCGTGATCCTCTCGGGCAGGAACGTGTCGCCGACCCGACCGGTCTCGGCGCCGTACTTCACGGCCACCGAGGTGAGCGGGCATCGCATGCCGCTCCCCACGAAGACCACCGTCTCGATCGCGAGCAACCCCAGCGCACCCAAGACCACCGGCCCGCGTGCGCCTGTGATCCCGGCGTACAGGAGCACGAACGTTGACACAGCCATGACCAGGTAGATCGCGGTGTGGACGGCCTGCACCAGCGCGAGCCGCGCAGCGTCGTCCACGTTCGCCCCGAGCCACGCGAACGGCGCCTCGCACACGCGCTCCAGTACCGGACGGACGCGCTTCAACATCGTTCTCCTATCGGGTCGAACGTCGTATGCCTACTCGGCTGCCTGGCGAGTCAACTCAGTAGCGCCGTACAGCTTGCTCGCCCGGATCATCTGCAGGCCCGCGATCGAGACACCCGCGTGGAATGCGAAGGGGATCAGCAGCTCCACGACCGTGCGGAACCCCTCAACGTGCGTGGCCACGGCCACGAGCACGTACGTGATTCAAATGGCGCCGAACGCCACGAGCGTCCAGCCCGAGATCCTCAGGAACGCCTTCATCGTCGTCTCCCCCTCACGCGCCGACCGCGCGCTGCATCAGCCACAGACCCAACACCGCGAAGCCGCCGTGGAACGCGTAGGCGAACCACATCTCCTTCGCGACCCACGACGTGCCTTTGCGGAACCCGTCCGCGACGACGAAGACGATTCAAACGCCCGCCATCAGCAGTGCCGCAATCGCCCCGATCCACCACCACATCGCGATCACTCCTCCTCGATGCGCGGGCCACTGCGCCCACGCGGCTTCCCTACGACCCGGCCGGCGCCGGACCGCCGAGCATCCTCATCGCCGCCGCCACGACCGCCTCATCAGCGTCGTAGCCGGGCGTCTCGCGCACCATGACCCCGTACTGGGTCACCATCGCGCCGATGAGCGCGTTCGCCAGCTCACCATCGGCCATCTCGAACTCGCCCGCGGCGGCACCCTCGTTCACGAGCTTCACGCCGATCGCGCCGTAGGCCCGCGCCATGGCGTCGTACGCGATCTCGAACTCCTGCAGCCAGTCGGCCTTCCTGGTCTCTTGGATGTGCGTCCGCATCCCCGTCACAACCGTCCGCAGGAATAGCTTCATCTGCTGCCGGTACGTGCCCGCCGACTTGATCGTCTCTTCGAGACGCACCTGCTCGCCGTCCGCAACGCGGTCGACGACGTACGCGTAGATGTCACGCTTGCTCGAGAAGTGCTGGTAGACGGTCCGCTTCGAGATCCCGAGTTCGGCCGCGACGTCCTCGACGCTCGCCTTGCCGAACCCGAAACGCTCGACATGGCGGGCGAAGGTGTTGGCGATCTCGTCCTTGGTGGCGGCCATTTCTGCTCCCGTGTTGGTAAACGATACTCGTTTCTCGTTTACTCTACAACGCGATGCAGACACGTGCAAGTGGATGTCTAGCGCGTCGGGACCGACAGGTCCTCGAGCTCGCGGGGCAGCGGCTCGTCCCGGACCCAGGCCCGCACGGTCTCCGTGAACAGCCCCGGCTCGACAAGGTTCCAGTTGTGCTCCTGCGCGAGCGAGCGCTTGCGGGGATGGTGCACCTGCACCGCCCGCGCGTTCGGAAGGGCGGCGGCGATGTCCGCGGCCGATCCCTTCATGGCCGCGTACTCGTGCGCCCCAACGACCGCGAGGGTGGGAGCGGTGGCCTGTTCGAGCCCGGCGGGCAGGCGGAATCTCTGGTTCGCCAGCATGAGATCGGCGAACCCCGATTCCGAAAGGGTCCGGAAGCTGTTCGCGAAGTCCTCGTAGTACTCGTCGGGCACGCCCGCCGCGCTCCGCATGTTCAACCGGATCCACCACGCCACGTTGCGGAACGGAGCGATGGTGGAGCGATACGCCCACCTCAGCGCCCCCTCGGACGTGAGGCCGCCGCCCGGAAGCGCACGGACGATCGCACTCGACAGCACCGCGTGGTCGACCACCGAAGGCTCCGAGGCGAGCAGCTGAAGCCCCACCTGCGCGCCCTCCGAGAGACCGACGACGTGGGCCCTTCCGCCAGTGCCGCGCGACCGGATGAGATCGGCGACCTGCGCGGCCGCGCCCGCCATGGTGAACGAGCCGGCATCCGTGCTCTCGCCCTGCTCCGGAAGATCCGGAACGAGCAGGTGGTACTCCTCCTTCAGAGCTTCCACCTGCGGACGCCACATCCAGCCGGCTCCGCCGCCGCCATGAAGGAAGACGATCGTCGGTGCGCCGGCTGGACCGTATTCGACGAAGTGCAGAGGCATCTGAGACTCCTCGGGCCGAGAGACTATGAAGCATCGAGCGAAGCGCCACGCACCATGATCGGGAGCACCGGGTCGATCGAGACGTGCACCACAGCCGGCACTCGTCACCCGTGTATGTCGCGCCCCCACCGCACTGGAATATTCTTCTCCGATACCGGGACGGCGTCCACCCTCCGGCCGGCCCGCTCTCTCCCGCGCTACGCGCCCTCCCGCGCCTCCCATAGTTCGCAAACCCAGGATCCGCATAGGGGCGCGCGATACTGTCGCGGGAGCAGGCAGCCCGTGTCGGGATGGCAGAACTGGCACTTGCGGACGTCCACCCATGCCGGCAGCGCGGCCCGGTGGGCTTCGCCGACAGCGTCGGGCCGGTGGCTGAGGCGCGGATCGTGCAGCGGCGCGACACCCGCCACACCCGCGACCATCGCGTCCGAGCCGTCGATCGCGAGCGCGCCGCTCGAGACCAGGCGCTCGGTCCACAGGTCGATGTACTCCGGCAGCCAGTCCTCGCCGATGTAGTCGCCGTTCTCGTCGTGCGCAAGATAGAGCGCGCAGCACAGCCCGCCGCACTCCCCGCAGAGATCGGGCTCGTCCCGGTCGTTCGGGTGGCTCACGCGACCCGCCGCCCAACGTTGAGGAGCAGCGCGGCCGCAGCCGCTGCTCCGACCAGTGTCCACGCGCCCCAGATCGGCACCTGCGCCATGGATCCCTCGATGCCTCGCAGCCCGCCGACCACCGAGGCGACGGTGAGCACCGCGGTGTAGGCGGAGCCCTGCGTGATCGCGATCGTGGAGATGAGGTACCCCCATGCGCGCCGACGCCACAGCAGAACCGCGCCCACCAGCATCGGCGGCACCATGTAGCTCAGATCCATCGCGGCGACGAGCCGGAACGGTGCCTCGCCGATACTCGGGACGGTTCCCGCGAAGACGTAGGCACCCCACTGCGCCAGCCACGCGACCATCAGGCCAACACCGGTGAGCGCCGCGTACCCGGCGACCAAGCGGACCGGCGTCTTCGGTCCGAAGCGCGCGGCAAGCGCCGGAACGTCAGCCGCCGACACGGACAACGCGAGCGCCCACACGCACGCCACGAACAGGGCGACGAAGGCCGGGAACAGCAGGCCTATGTGTGCGCCGTACATGTAGTACGCGTAGTTGTACGTGCCGTATCCGAGCCCCGCGAACCAGAGCAGCTCGCCGCGCACCGAACCACGACGTGCGAGCAGCAGCCCGCCGGCCAGCATCGGCATCCCCACGAGCAGTGTGACGATGTCGTTGCCGAACCACGCGGCCTTGATCCACGCGGCGTCGCGATAGACTGAGGGGGCCGCGATGCCTGTGACCGCCTGCAGCGCCATGCCGGCGACGATCGCCCACGAGAGCCCGGTGGCGATGCGCCGTGAGGAAATGCTGTCCCTGGCCATGTCAGCCAGCAAGCCCGAGCTTCGGTGCGACATCCGCGGCCCAGGCGTCGATCTTCGCCCAGTCGCGGAAGTCGCCCTCCGGGGCCTTCATCATCTTCAGTATCGTCCGCTCGATGAAGCTGAAGCGCTTCGGCTCGTTCCAGCCGGCGAACAGGCCGATGTCGACCGGCTCGACGCCCGTCTCGGCGATGAGCGGGTCGGTGTAGGCGCGGACCTCGGCGGTCTTCGACGGGTCCTGCGCGAGCGTCAGGCACGCGGTGAAGAAGGCGACCGGCCGGGACTTCAGCGCCTCGGCGTTGCCGGCCGTCCACTCCTTGACCGGTGCGTGCCAGTTGCCGGCGCGGATTCCGCTGCCGACGAGCACCGCATCGAAGCCGTCCGCCGACGGAGCGTTCTTGGCGGCGACGACCTCGGCGGTCACGCCCTTCGCGGCTAGCGCCTTGCCGATCCGCTCGGCGACGCCCGCGGTGCAACCCGTGCCCGTCCCGTACACGACCAGAACCTTGCTCATGACCGCACCTCCGTGATCCCCACGCCCGCCAGATAGATGTCGAGCAACTGGCGGATGACCTCATCCAGATCGAGACCGTACTCCCCGAACCTGCTCCCCAAGACCAAGCGCGACATCACGAACGTCGACGTGAGCGCGAAGAACGCCTCGGCCATGACGTGCGGATCGAGGTCCTGCCTCAGGTCCCCCGCCCCTTGGCGCGCAGCCAAATACGCGGCGAGTCCCTCGAGGTTGCTGTTCGGACCGGCGCCCATGACCTCCGTGACCTCCGGCACGGAGCGCGCGTCGAACGCGAGCCGCATGGCGGGCGCGCCGAACGCCAGCGCGCCGGCCACCTCCATCTTGGCGAGCGCCTCCAGCGTGGCGCGGGTGTCGGCTGCGTCGGGGAGCGTTCCCACGGCGAGGCCGGCCATCTGCGTCGCCCACATCTCGCCGAGCGCCTTCAGCAGGCCCTGCTTGTTGCCGAACCTGCGGAAGATGGTGACCTCGTTCACGCCGGCCCGCTCCGCGATCGCGCGCGTGGTCGTTCCCTTGTAGCCGTGCTCGCCGAACAGCTCGGCGGCGGCCTGCAGGATCGCCTCGCTCGTGTCCTTCTCTGAAGCGACCATCTCGCGACTCCCTCTTGACGCATGCAAGTGCTTGCTTGCATACTGATGCCCGTCGAAGAGAATGTCAAGCGCTCCCTGCCGGATGACGGGACGAGAATGGGGTGAGGACGGTGAAGGCGAGGAAGGTCATGGTCGTGCTGGCGTGGATCGTCGGCGTGCTGGCTGCGCTCGTGTTCGTGGGATGGCTCGGCTTGCAGGTGCAGCCGGCACCGTTCCCCGCCTACTCGCCGGATGCCGCTTCGCAGATACCGACCGTACCGCTGCCGGCTGGCCTGCCCGCACCGGTCGAGCGCTTCTACCGCACGGTGTATGGCGACTCCGTGCCCGTGTATACGAGCGCCGTGCTCACCGGGCGCGCGAAGATCCGTCCGGCGGGGCCGATCGAGTTCCCCGCCCGGTACCGCTTCACGCACGTCGCCGGGCAGGACTACCGCCACTACATCGAGGCGTGCTGGTTCGGCATCCCCGTACTCACCGTCAACGAGAGCTACCTCGACGGCACGAGTCAGCTCGACATCCCGGTGATCGGGAAGGACTCCGGACCGAAGGTGGAGTGGTCCGCGAACCAGGGCATGTGGGCGGAGTCGTGGCAGTTCCCCGCGCTGTTCCTCACGGACGCCCGGGTGAGGTGGCTACCGGTCGACAAGAAGACCGCCATCCTCGATGTCCCATTCAAGGACACGCGCCAGCAGTTCGTCGTGCGCTTCGACCCGGAGACGGGCCTGCCGGCCTGGACCGAGACGATGCGTTACCACGGTTCGAGCAGCGCTGAGAAGACGCTCTGGATGACGCACGCGCTGGAGTGGACGGACGTGAACGGCGTGCTGACGAACACCGTCGGGTCGGCAACGTGGATGGACGACGGGAAGCCGTGGGCGACCTTCACGCTCGAGAAGGCGGAGTTCAACGTGGACGTGAGCAGCTATGTGAGGGCTCGCGGGCTGTAGGCGGCGCGCCTACCCGAGTATCCGCACCTCGCCCGCGTCGCCGTCGACCTCGATGAGCTGTCCCGTCGAGATGATCCGCGTGGCCGGACCCACGTTCACGACCGCCGGGATGCCGTACTCGCGCGCGATGATCGAGCCGTGGCTGAGCAGCCCGCCCATGTCCATCACGATGCCGGCCGCGGGCACGAAGTACGGCGTCCAGCCCGGATCGGTGAAGGGGGCCACGAGGATCTCGCCGGGCAGCACGGGCTCGTCGGCGTCAGCGGTGAGGAACACGCGGGCGCGGCCTCGCACGACGCCCGAACTCACGCTGATGCCCTTGAGGGTGCGCGACGGCACGGTGGGGGTCCACGTCGCGCTCTCGTCCCACTCCCCCACCACCACCGGCGGCGGCGTGAGCGCCTCGAGCCGCTCGTGCTCCGCCCGCCGCGCCGTCACGATCGGGCGCCAGTCCGTGGACGTGTCCGCCACGAGCGCGCCGAGCTCGTCATAGTCGAGGAAGAAGATGTCGCTCGCCGCGGCGAGCGTCCCGCGCCCGGCCATGAGCCGTCCGAGTGCGAGCAGCGAGTGGCGGATGGCGACGAGCCAGCGAACCCCCTCGCTCTTCATGTTCTCGCGCGTTCGCGCGCTCGCGCGGCCCCACCGCAGCGCCGCGCGGAACAGTGCCCGCTTCAGCGGGTTGCGGAGGCCGGCAAGGCTCTCTGCCGCGGCGCGCTCCGCTTCTTCGGCGCGTTCCCGGTACGCGGCCATCGGGTCGCTGCCGCGGTCCTCTGCCAAGTAGCTGCGCACGATCCCGAGCACGTAGTCGGGCGTCTCGGCCCACGTCGGATTCGCGAACTCGAGCTCGCCGCGCCGGTGGTGCCCGTGTTCGGCCATGAACGCGTCCCACGCGGCCAGGAACCCTGCTGCTTCCGGCACGCGTTCCGCCTCGAGCCGGTCGCGGACGCCCGCGAACCCGATACCGAGCAGCACGGCGCTGTGCACCCGCGGGGATGCCTTCGCGAGCGAAGAGAGCCGCCACATCTCGTGCCCCGCATCGGCGGAGGCGACCTCGCCCTGCCCCGCGACGAGCTTGTTCGCGAGCGCTCCGGTGGCGTCGTCGAACCAGCGGCGAGTCAGCGCGCCGAGCAGCAGGAAGCCGAACATCGCCACTGCCATGTAGGCGAGCATGTCGTTGAACTCGGAGAACTCCTCGTTGAGCGAGCGAACCACCCCGAGCGCTTCTTCGGGCGTGCGGACTGCGGCGATCCGCTCGAGCGACCCGCCGGTGGTGTCTCGCATGTGGGCGGCGAACCGCTCGGCACGCCGTGGCGTGTGGCGCAGCACGTACGCCGGCATGCGCACCGCGGCACGCATCACGGTGCGTGCCTTCGTGAGCGCGTCGGTGCGTACCGGCGGCAGCGGCGGCAACTCCACGAAGTCGTGCAGACCGCCGAGCGCGGTGTCCGGGTTCAGCCCGGGCATGTTGCTGAAGGATTCGCGCAGGTCCGTGAGGTTGAAGTAGATGCGCCCGCCGACCCGACCGATGATGCGCTGCGCATCCACTGGCACGCCGAGCGCCGAGAACATGCCACCGACGATGTCGTCGGCGTGGCCGTAGATGATCGACCAGGTCATCGGCGTCGCGACGTCCGGCAGGATCTCGCCCGTGTTCACGTTCGACCAGATGGTGGTGTCGCGCTCCGCAGGTGCCGCGTGCTCCGATGGCGCGCTCGCCACGTGCAGTGCCGTCACCGGACGCGCTTGGAGCAGCCACACCCTCTCGCCGTCCCACGCCCACTCGACATCCGCGGGCCCGCCGACGACGCCCTCTGCCGCCAGCGCGAGCCGTGCGACTTCCCGGGCGACGGCCTCGCTCATGCACAGCTCAGCCGCATCCGCTCGCGACACGGACTCGGAGACGATCGCGTTCGTGCCGTCGACGACGAGTCGCACCGGCTTGTCCCCGGCGATCGAGCTCCTGAGAGGCAACCCGTCCGCGCGGTCGAACACGAAGCGGTCCGGCGTCACACGACCCGACACGAGCGTCTCGCCGATGCCGAAGCACGCCTCGACGAGCAGGTCGGGCGAGCCGTCGAGGGGATCGACCGTGAACGCGACGCCTGCCGCGACCGCCGGCACGAGCGCCTGCACGACCACCGCCATCGCGACCCCGTCGTGCGGGATGCCGTGACGAAGCCGGTAGTCGACCGCGCGGTCGCTGAACAGCGACGCCCAGCAGTCGAGCACCCGCCCGTCCAGCTCGTCCTCCGCCGCGACGAAGAACGTGCCGTGCTGCCCGGCGAAGCTCGCGTGCGGCAGGTCCTCGGCGTCTGCCGACGAGCGCACGGCGAGATGGCCGTCACCCAGCTCTCCGCGCCAGCCGGCGAGCGTGGCCGCGACCCGCGCATCGAGCGGCGTGCGCAGGATCGCCTCGCGAACGGCGTCCGGGTCGAACACGGCGCCCGCCAGCAGCTCCGGCACGCCCGCGCGCGCCGCGTGTTCGCGGTAGGCGTCGCAGTCGAGGAAGCGGGCCGCGGGCGCCGGCAGCCCGGCCGCCGCCAGCGCACGCAGCGACTCAGCCTTTGGGCCGATGCAGCCGCGGTCGCCGTCGGTGCCGTGCGTCACAGCGCTCCCGCGATCCGTGCCGCCAGGCGCGCGTTGCTCCACACGAGCTGCTTGTTCGCTTCCTCGGTCGCGCCTGCCGACAACCCGTGCAGGCGCGCGAGCAGGAACGGCGTTACGGCCTTGCCGCGCACGCCCGCCTCGTCCGCATCGGCGAGCGCGCGGCGCGTCCACCCGTCCAGCGTCGCGGGGTCGATCTCATGCTCGGGCGCGATCGGGTTGGCGACGACCTCGCCGCCGCGGAGTTCGAGCCGATCCCGAGCACGCAGCACGTCGGCTATCTCCTCCGGCGACTCGCATCGCACGTCCACGCCGAGTCCGCTGCCGCGGGTGTAGAACGACGGGAACTCATCGGTGCGGTAGCCGATCACCGGGACGCCGTGCGTCTCCAGCACTTCGAGGGTGAGCGGCAGGTCGAGCACCGACTTCGCACCCGCGCACACCACCGCGACCTGGGTTCGCGCGAGCTCGAGCAGGTCCGCCGAGATGTCGAAGGTCTGCTGCGCGCCGCGGTGCACCCCGCCGATGCCGCCCGTGGCGAACACGCGGATGCCCGCCATCGCGGCGATCGCCATCGTGCCCGCGACGGTCGTGGCGCCGTCCGCTCCGCGCGCCACCATCACGCCGAGGTCGCGCCGCGATACCTTCGCGATACCCTCGGCCGTCGCGAGGTGCTCGATCTGTTCGCGGGAAAGCCCGACGTGGAGGCGGCCGCCGAGCACGGCCACCGTCGCCGGCACCGCGCCCTCCTCGCGCGCGACGCGCTCGCACATCAGCGCGCACTGCACGTTCGAGGGATACGGGAAGCCGTGGCTGATGATGGTGGATTCGAGCGCGACAACAGGCTCGCCCGACGCCAGCGCATCGCGCACTTCTTGGGAGATCAGCAGGTACTGGTTCACTCGCTCACTCATTCCGCTCTGGCGGCCCGTGCCGCTCTCGGAGCCACGCGCCGGCTCACCGCACCCTCATCCGTCAACGCCATCGCAGCGAACGCAGTGCCCGCGGCGGCTGCCTCGCGCGCGCTCCCATGCGCGAGGAGCGCCCACGACACGCCAGCGCAGAACGCGTCGCCGGCGCCGCTGGCGCTCGCGACCTTGACGTCCGGCGCGGCCACCACGCCGCTGCCCGCGACGTCCGCCCACGCGGCCCCGGCGACACCGCACGTCACGAATGCCGACCCCACGCCCAGACCGACGAACTCGCGCGCAGCCGCTTCGGCGCCATCCAGCCCCTCGACTGGATGTCCCAGCATCTCGGCCGCCTCGATCGCGTTCGGCGTCACCGCCGCAAGCCGCGACAGAACCGCAACGGCGCGGCCGGCCTTCGCGACCGACACGGGCTCGAGCACCACCGGCGCAGTCGCGTGCGATGCGATCCACGCGATCGACTCCGCCGGCACGTTCGTATCGACCACGACGAGGTCCGCGCAGGTGATCGCGGCCGCGCGCGCAGGCGCCGCGAGCGCCTCCGGGGTCACCAGGTCGAGAACGCGCATGTCGTTCACCGCCACGGACATGTCGCGCGCCTCATCGAGGATCGCAAGGTAGTGCGCGCCGGGAACGTCCTTCGAGACGATCGCGAGCGAGGTGTCGATGCCGAGCGCCTCGCAGTCGTCGCGCAGCGCACGTCCGGCGACGTCCCCGCCGAACGCGGTCACGAGCGAGACGCGCACCCCGTAGCGCACGAGGTTCTCGGCGATGTTGCGGCCCACACCACCCGGGCTCAGGCGAATGTGCCCCGGGTTCGAGTCGCGCGGAACCAGCGCCGCTGTCGGCACGCCGACGATGTCGGTGTTGGCGCCGCCGATGACGACGATGCGCGCGCGCTGCGCCGCTCCGATCCTTTCAGTCACCCCGTCCCCCTCATCCGAGTGGCCTGACTCACGCCTACTGCAGAATGACGATCGTCCCCGTGGTCGCCTGCACCGGGTAGGACTCGGCCACCGCTCCCGTGAACCACACGTTCAGGAACGCGGCACCGATCACATCTTGGGCGCTCGCCTTCTCCACACCGTTGGCCGTCTGCCGCAGGATCACCGTCTTGCTGTCCACGCGGACACTCGCCACGGTGTACCCCACACCCGCGTCCTGGATGCCAGCCTGCTTCGCGGCATCAACGTCGACCTCCATGCGGAAGCTCCACGTGTCGCCTCCGCCCGACTTTGCCACGACGCGCGCGCCGGACATGTCCGGCGTCGTGGTCGGTGCATGCAGAGCGGCGGTACATCCCGCCAGCGGCACCAGCGCGACCAGTGCCGCCACCACGAGTCCGACGATCCACAGAGTACGCCTCATGGGGTTCCTACTTCCCCGGCTTGCCGATCACGTCGGCGACCCGGAACTCGACGATGCGCCGGATGAGGTCGACGGGCAGCGGCGTACCGAGCGGGAACTGCACCGACCCCTTGCCACCTTTGTATCCGGAGAGCTCCTCGGCGAACGCCGCGGCACCACGCCCCGTGGGATAGAACCCGACATGGTGCGGGTAGCCGGCGAAGTGCACGAGATGTCTGCCGTTCAGATCGAACGTCGGGATCGCGTAGCTGATGGTCTCGGTCGCCTCGGGAGCGACGGACCGGATGAGCGCCCGCATCTCCTGAAGAACCAGCTGCGTCTCAGGCGGGAACGCCGCGATGTAATCGTCGATACTGGCTGCGCTCGACCCATTCGGCATCGTCGTGGACCCTTCGTCTCCGGCCGTTCGCTGCCATTGTGCGCCCGTGCGGGCCGCGTCAGTGCGGCCAGATGAACTCGGCGCCCACGAAGAGCAACCAGAACAGGGACGGCACCGCCGCCAAGGCAAGACCGGCCCAGTTCGTCCAGCGGCGGCCGCCGCGGACGACGGCTCCGATACTGAAGACGAGTGCCGCCACGGGAAGGCCGATCGACACCCTGGTGATCCAGCCCATGCTCGAGCGCAGCGGCGTCATGGTGATCGCCAACGCCACCACACCCGCAAGTCCCGCGACCAGCGACACCCAGCCCGCATCCTCCGCGCGCCGGATGAGTGCGAGAGCCACCCCTCCGAGCACCAGGCCCGTGACAAGAGCGATCGTGAATTGCATGCCCGTCACCCCCCCTGTCGGATCCAAACGCCCTAGCGCGTGGGTGCGGAAACCACGACCAGCTCGGGAGTCCACTGTGGCTGGTCCCAGTCGCGGCCGACGCGCCTCACCATCACGATATCCCCGGCCTCAAGACCCTCGAATCGGACGAGTGCCCGCTCCTGTGGCCCGGCGGCGACGGTGCGCCACTCGATGAGTGCGGCCTGGCGCCCGTCCGGCAGCGTCTCGTAGCGAACGAAGCGCGCGGGATCGCCGACGTCGGCGCAGCCGGCCACCATCGCCAGGCACATCGCAGCGAGAACCAGAGCCACGGCGGCCTTCGCTCGACGCATCGCCTTCAGGTCGCCGACGTCGCCATCGGACTCCTCGGCGAAGAAGCGCTCGATCGGCTCGATCAGGCACTTCCCGATGCCTTGGGCGACCTTGATCGCCATGCCGCACTCCTATCCGACCGGGAACGTGTCTGCAGCTTCGCGGCTCTTCCGCAGTCCATGGAGCACGCGCAGGCCGACCCACAGCAGGCACAGTGCGACCCCCGCTGCCAGACCGTAGATCGTGAACGACAGTCCCCAGCTGCCCGTCCCGGGCGCGCCGTAGTCCCGCGCGAAGCTGAGGTCGTTCACGACGAGGAAAGCATCTGCGCACAGGAAGGCCGCAGCTCCGGCGAGTGCGAGATACCCGGCGACGAGCGACCCGCCCCGCGAGGGGGCGATCGCCTTGGGCACCTCCCCACCGGCCCGGATCAGCCGCACCGAGCCGACGAGCACGGAGATTGCGAAGACGCGAAGCGCGATGTCGATGAAGTTGCCTGTGCCCGCGGCCGCAACGAACACGATGGTGTCAGCAACGAGGATGGCGATGCCCGCGATGAGCGCGCCCATGCGCTGCTTGCGGACGAAGAAGCCGAGCACCGCGACGACCGCGGCGGCGCCGACGACGAGCACCCCCTCGATGATGAGCCCGAGTGTCCCCAGACCGATGATGAGTCCGGTGGCCAGGCGCGTCGAGACGAGCCCGAGCACCATGCGCGTGTCGGTGTTCAGATACCAGAACACGCCGTTGGCCACCGTGAGACCGGCGATCATGAAGAACCAGACTGCCGCACCGTTCCAGGCGCTACGGAGCTTCATCGCCCGAAGTGCATCAGCAGTCGCCGGCGGCGCGACCGGCATCGGCGCCTGCTGCCCCGAACCTGCTTGCGGATCCCCCAACTCCTCCACGCGTTCCTCCTCGCCTCGACGACCTGCGGAGAGTCTAGCGCGTCGCGTCGTCGCGTTCCCCGAAGATCGGGCGAAGCGCCTCGACCGCCGCAGCAAGACGCCGCGTTCCGGGGGTCTCTTCACCCGAATGCGCCTCGAGTTCACCTTCCGCCGCAGCCCACAGCTCGCGCACGTCGTCGCGCGCGTTGAAGAGCATGACGCTGAGGTCGATCCGCGGGCCGCCACGCTTGGTCAGCCGCGGGTCCATCGCAAGCCGCTCTGACAGGTCGTCGAACAGGCTCTTCATGATGTCATCCCCTCTGGCTCGCCCCCGCCGTGCAAGGTCCGCGGCGACTCCGTCGCGAACGGGGCGTCCATCTCCCGCATCTGCAAGTCGTCCCCCTGCGTCTACAGAATGGCGACCAGGGCTGCCACGCCCGGCAGTCCCGCCAAGATCCACACCGCCAGCGCGCAGTTCCCGACGATCGTGCACCACAAGATCGCCCGGAACGGCTGCTTCTGTGTCTTGTGCCGAAAGACCCGCTGGCCGGCGAGCGCCCCCGGCCAGCCCCCAGCGAGAGCGATCAGATGCAGTGCGAACTCCGGCGTGCGGCGGGCGCCGCGGCGGGCTGCCGCCTTGTCCGCTCCGTACAAGGCGAAGGTGAGAACACTCAGCACGACGTACGTGCCGAGCATCGCGAGCCTCAGCGGACCCAGCGATGTCACGATCGACACGAGCGACTCCTCACGGTTTCCCGACGCGGCCCGACATCTCCGACCTCACGCAGGCGAGTTCCGCCCACGCCTCGTCCAGGTTGAGCAGCACATCGCGCGTCGGAACCTCCGGCTCCGTCGCTCACGAGCGAGCGGGCTCGCGCAACACCATCACGTGGTTCTCGTGTGACGCGGACGCCAGCTCGAACCAGTACGTCCCCACTTGCTCGAAGCCGCGGCGCAGGTAGAACGCTATCGCGCCGGGATTGCCGGCATACACGGTGAGCCACAGACCCCCGCTACCAGTGCGCTCGCGCGCGAGGTCGGCGGTCGCCTCAAGGAGAGCCGTCCCGATGCCCGCGCGCGCGAAGTGCTCCTGCACGTAGAAGCGCGTGACCTCCGTCGTCACCCCCGCGTCGTCGGGGCACGGGGCTCCGAACGCCAGCTCGGAGAACGCGACGAGGGCGCCGTCGTGCTCCTCAACGATGACTGCGCGCGACGCGTCGCCTATCGTGCGCGCGAAAGCCTCCGAAGAGAACGCCTCGAGCACGAAGGCCGAGAGATCGTCGGTGACACCGCCAGTGGCGTACGTATGCAGGAAGACCTGCGTGGCCAGCGCGGCGAGGTTGTTGGCGTCAGTAGCAGTTGCGAGTCGCATTCGTCTCCAGATCGGTGTCAGTCCGGATCCCTCTTGGGCGGGCCGTCCCTACGGCGCGAGCACGAGCGCGTACAGTTGCGGATCGCTCCCGAACGCGACTTCGGCCTCGGTGACGGCGTGCGGTTCGGCATTGGCCATCTGCGACGTGCGGCTCACGGACGTCAATGCCTGGAACTCACCGAAGTGCCCCATCGGCTCGCCCCGTCTTCCCTCGGCATGAGCAGGGGTGCAGGCCCTTCGGCTCAGTCTAGCGTGTGGATCCCTGCGCGGCGCCTGGGGTCGTCGGCGCATCGGCGGGGCCGAGCCGGTAGCGCACCGTCCACTGCGCCCACCGGAAGAGCGACCAGCCGGCGAACCATCGATACCACCCGATCTTGGGTTCGTCCTCGTCGAAGTACGTCCACTGGCTGAGAAGCTCGATCCCGGGCGCCCACGCCTCGAACTCACGGCCGTCCTCGACGCCATACGTGTAGACCACGTTCTCCGACAAGCTGAACTCGCGCTTGAACTTGCCGCGTCCGAACCGGCTGTTCAGCAGGCGCACGCTCCGGCGACTGGCGACCTCCGCGATGAGCTCTGCCCCTGTGAACCGATCGCGAAGCGTGGTCACGAGCGAGCGCACCCCCTCGGGCGGGAGGTACATGAACAGCCCCTCGGCGACGAACAGGAAGTTGCGCCCGGGTTCCCGCGGAAGCTCGTCGAGCCACGCGAAGTCGAGGACGGAGGACGCTATGAAGCGCATGCGGTCGGTTTCGGGCAGGAACTGTCGGCGCAGCTCGATGATCTCAGGCAGGTCGAGGTCGAACCAGCGCACACGGGAGTTGTCGACGCGACGACGCCGATCGTCGAGGCCGCAGCCGAGGCTCACGACGATCGCATCCGGATTCCGCTTGAGGAACTCGGTGACGAGGCGGTCGTACTGACGGATTCGAAGCGACATGCTCGTGAGCAGCGCGCTGGGAAGACGTCCCGCCGCGAGCCGCCGGAAGATCGGCTTGTCGCTGTCGGCGAAGTACTCGTTGAGCCGGTGGGTCAAGGCGACCGCCCCGTCGTCGACCATGATCGGATCGGGGCGTTGTGACTCCAGGGCAAGGGAGTAGATGGGGAGAAAGAGCGTCTCAGAGACCGCCGAGATGTCCGCGTTCTCAGCCATCGATGGTCCACCTCCACGGATCGGGCGCGCTAGCCGAGGGCCTGAGCTCTCGCTACATTGGGCCCATGATGTATGTAGCCCTGCTGCGCGGCATCAATGTCGGCGGCAACAGCAAGATCGACATGAGGGAACTGACGACCGTCTTCGAGGCGGCCGGGATGGCGTCCGTGAAGACGTACATCAACTCCGGCAACGTCATCTTCGCGGCCGACGCGCCGGATCGCTCGCTGCTCGCCGAGCAGCTCGAGCACGCGATCGAAACGCGGTTCGGCTTCGCAGTCAGGGTGCTCGTCCGCAGCGTCGACGATATCCGTTCCCTGGTCGAAGCCCTTCCCGAGGACTGGGCCAACAACGAGGCGACCAAGTGCGACGTCTTCTTCCTGTGGGATGAGGTGGACCAGCCCTCGATCCTTGCGAGGCTCGAGTACGACCCCGAGATGGAAGACGTGCGCTATGCGCCGGGCGCGGTGATCAGGCGGGTCGGCCGCAAGGACGCGGCGAGAAGCAAGCTGACCAGGATCGTCGGCACGCCGCTCTACCAGCAGATGACGATCCGCAACTGCAACACCGCCCGCAAGCTGCTGGAGCTCCTGGGCGGCTAGCCGGAGCCCCCGCTACGCGTCCCACCCCGCCATGCGAGCCTCCGCCATCCCGGGCTCCAGCGCCGTGGCCAGCTGCTCATCGATGCCTGCGAGGTAGCGCTCGACCACCTCCGGTGCGATGTGCTCCTCCCGGAAGCCCATCCAGATCGTCATCGCGTCGCGGTAGGAGCTGATGAGTGCGGGGAGTCCAGCGAACCGTGTTGCCGGGCCGGTACCGATCGCCGCGACCGGAAGAACCTCCCCGAAAGCGAGTCGCTTCTCGTCGAACGGCCCGACGTTCATGCAGACGAGCGACATGCCGTGGAGAAGCCGCATCGTCGCGGTCATGAACGCGAACATCGCGCGCATCGCCACTGGCGCGGGCATCGTATCGACCTGGCTGGCGGTGATGCTCCACAGGGAATCCCGGTACGGCTTCACGCCGTCGATGACGTGCCGCAGCGTCTCGTCGAAGCTCTCCCCATGCCGGTAGTCCATCAGCACGATCTGCGTGGTGGCGATGTTCGCGAGCCGGTTCAAACCCTCGTTGCGGGCGATCCGGCGTGTGTCGGCGGAGATCGAGACACCCGGCCGCACCCCCGGACGCAGCGGGAACATCGATGCCGCCGAGCGGACTGCGGAAGCGACCAGCGCCTCGTTGACCGTGGCGCCCCTGTCGTGGGCGTACGCGCGTATCGCGGCGACGCGCTCGGGTGCGAGCGTGAGCGTCCGCACGGCATAGCCGCTTCCCCTGCCGCGCTGCGCCTTCATCGCCCACTTCGATGCGCTCATCGGCGGCGCTTGCGTCTTCAGCGCGCGCTGCTCGTCCGTGAGCGCGGCCCAGACGTCCGCGTGGGTCGGGCGCGGTGCGGTGCGCGGGACCGGCACGTAGTCAGGATCGTCGAGCACCCGACTGTAGGTCTCGGCGAGCAGGTGGGTGACCTCCCGGGCGCTCCAGCCGTCGCCGGCAACGTGGTCGAAGCGGACGCACAGGTCGTCGTGGTCACGGGACCGCAGGAGCAGGACCGCAAGGCGCGGACCCTTCGGGTCAAAGGGGGTCCCGTGGAACGCGGCGGCATCGCGGTCGGGATCGTCGGAATCGGCCGTGGAGAAGACGACTTGTTCGTCCAGGTCCGCGCAGCGGACCCAGTCTGCGCCGCCGAAGCTCTCGTCCCACCAGCATCCGAGGACCGGCTCGAGATCGAGCAGGAGCCTCGCCGCGCGAGCCAGAGCATCAGGATCGAGGCGTTCGGCGAAGGTCAGGCGGGAGCCGAGCACCATCTCCATCATCGAATCCATCGCGTCGGCGACGACGTCGCCGAAACCGGCCGGGAAGCGTTCCGGAATCGCCCCTGCGCTCACGTGATCCCCCGATCACTTCGGTTGCCTGCGCGGCTCACGTCCGACTTCGTCGAACGCGCCCCGCCCCCACGATCATGCGCGCGGCCGCGGCCGCGCTTCTCAGTCCGGTCCCCTTGCGACGCTTCACCCGATGTCGCGATCGCCTACGCCCGCGACCGGAGTGTCACGGTCCGACCAGGCTCAAGGCGATCAGCGTCTGCCCCACATAGTAGGCCGGGAGCCCGAGAAGCCGGTTCGCGAACCGGGGCTTCCCGAAGCGATCGCGGGCCACCGCGGCGTCCGAGCCGACAACGAGCAAGACCCCGCACACGAGCAGCCACGCCCGGTGCGAGATCCCGGTGGCGGTCCCCGCAGCGAGCACGGCCGCCACGATCACCAGGTAGACGCCCACGGGCGTGCGCATCGATCCGGTGATGCGATCGCGGAGCGTCAGCCATGCACCGCCCGCGATCAGCGCCGCGACGAGGGCGGTCACGGCGAAGACGGGCCCGCTCGTGCCGTGAAGCACGAATGCGGCGAAGTACATGGTGTGAGCGGCAGCAAAGAATCCGAGCCCGACACGCAGGCCTCTCGTGCCGGGCCCGGCCAGGGCCACATCGCCTGCCGCAGCGAGTACGAGCGCGCCGAGCGCCAACGAGCTCCAAGCGGCACCCGTCGCGCCCGCCGCCACCGCCGTTCCGATGAACGCGAGGGATGCCACGGCCTTCATGACGCCGTATGAGCGCGGCGCCTCGGCGCGCGCCGCGGCAAGCGCACCCGCGCAGCCCAAGCCCGTGACGATCGGGAACACAACGGACGCTGATGACATCGCGGTCCCCCGTCCCAGCCATTGGCCGGCACCTCGCACGTAGTCTGCCCACCTATCCGAAAGCCTAGCGTACTGACGTTGAAGCGTCAGGCTGAGGCGTCAGGCGGACGGGACCTTCCCTCGAGGCTACTCCCACCCCCGGCGTGACACACTGGGTATCCTGTGTGCTCATCCAACGCGATGGTATCGCTTGTGCTCATTGGCTCCGTGAAGATCGAGGTTCGTAGTAGTGGCGTACCTGCTCGGATGTGAGAACGTCCATCTCGAATACCCGACGAAGAAGGTCTTCGACTCGGTCACCCTCGGCATCGGCGACGGCGACCGGATCGGCGTCGTCGGCGGCAACGGGGACGGCAAGTCGACGCTCCTGAGGCTGCTCGCCGGCACGGTCGAACCCGATGACGGTCGCATCATGCGGCGCGGCGGAACCACCGTCCGCATGCTCGAGCAGACCGATTCCCTCGATCCGGAAGCAACCGTCGCGCATGCGGTCGTCGGGGATGTGCCCGAGCACACATGGGCGTCAGATGCCCGGGTCCGCAACGTCATCCGTGGCCTCATCGCGGACATCCCCTGGGAGAGCCGCATCGGCGAGCTCTCCGGCGGGCAGCGGCGTCGCGTCGATCTCGCCCGCGTGCTCGTCGCGGACAGCGACGTGCTCATGCTCGACGAGCCCACCAACCATCTGGACGTTCACGCCATCGCGTGGCTGGCCGACCACCTGAGGAGCCGCTGGCCGAAGAAGTCGGGCGCGCTGCTGGTCGTCACGCACGACCGCTGGTTCCTCGACGAAGTCTGCCTGGAGATGTGGGAAGTGCACGACGGGCAGGTGGAGCAGTTCGAGGGCGGGTTCTCGGCCTACGTGCTGCAACGGGTCGAGCGCGCGGAGGCCGCCGCGACAGCTGAGCAGAAGCGCAGGAACGTCCTGCGCAAGGAACTCGCCTGGCTGTCGCGAGGCGCTCGCGCCCGCGCGACCAAGCCGAAGTTCCACGTTGAAGTAGCGCGTGCGCTCATCGCCGATGAACCGCCCGTGCGCAACTCGCTCGAGTTGAAGCGGACCGCGATGTCCCGCCTGGGCAAGCAGGTGGTAGAGCTCCTCGGCGTGAGCGAGAGATTCGGCGACAAGACCGTGATCGACAACGTCACGTGGCACGTCGGTCCGGGCGACAGATTCGGCATCCTGGGTGAGAACGGATCGGGCAAGACTACGCTCCTGAAGGTCATACAGGGGTCGCTCGAACCGACCTCGGGGCATGTGAAGATCGGCAAGACCGTCAAGTTCGCCGTGCTGTCGCAGCATCTCGACGAGTTGAACGAGTTGGGAGGCTCCCGCGTCCGCGAGGTCCTTTCGCGATACAAGACGCGCTACGAATTCGACGGCAAGGAGCTGACCCCGGCCCAGCTTCTGGAACGTCTGGGATTCGATGCCGCCCACCTGTCGGCGTACGTGTCGGACCTGTCCGGCGGACAGAAGCGCCGGCTCCAGCTGATGCTCATCCTTCTGGAGAAGCCGAACGTGCTGATCCTGGACGAACCGGACAACGACCTGGACACCGACATGCTCGCGGTGGTCGAGAATCTCCTCGACACGTGGCCCGGCACGCTGCTGCTCATCACCCACGATCGCTACCTGATGGAACGCGTGACCGACGATCAGTTCGCCTTGATCGACGGGAAGATCCGCCACGTCCCGGGCGGCGTCGAAGAGTACCTGCGGATTCTCGACGCACGCGGCGATGCGCGCGCGGAGGCCGCAAGCCAGAAGCTGAGGGCGAAGGAAGACGCGGCCGACCTCGCGAGCCGAGCCTCAGATGAGGAGCTGCAGCCGGTGCTGACGCGCGCCGAGGAATACGGCCTGAAGAAGGAGCTCGCGTCCACCGAGCGCAAGCTGGACACGCTCGGCAAGAAGGCTGACGCGGTCCGCGCCGAGCTGAAAGAAGCTGATCCGTCCGACTACGTGGCCCTCGGGGACATCCAAGGGCGCCTCCACAGCGTCGAGCGGGAGATCGCCGAGCTTGAGGACAAGTGGCTGGAGCTGTCGACCCGGCTCCAAGGCTGATCCCCGCGAGACGACTGCGCGGAAGGTCCATCGCCCGAAGACCGATCCATTGACAGCTATGGCGTCCGGAGATATAACGGTCACAGATATATCGCCGCGCGATATATCTCCGTTTGGGCCACAGGCGAAAGGCGGCCAGACATGCCCGATGAGACACCCGGACCGCTGACCGAGACCGTCTTCTACGTCTTGCTCGCGCTTCACACGCCGCTGCACGGCTACGGCGTCATGAAGTATGTGAACGAGATCAGCGACGGGCGCATCGCCCTGGGCGCCGGGACGCTGTATGGCGCGCTCACCACGCTCGCCGAGAAGGGTTGGATCGCATCCGTTCCTGGCAGCGCGGGCGAGCGCAAGAAGAACTACGTCGTCACTGACGAAGGCCGAAGCATCGTTCTGGCGGAACTGAAACGTCTCGACGAGCTGGTGCGCAATGGGCAGCGCGTCATTCGGGAGGAGTCGAAATGAGCGCGAAGACCATCCACAAGCTCTACTGGGACTTCGAGAAGGAGGAGCGCTGGCTGAACGACATGTCGGCGCAGGGCCTCAACCTCGTCCACTACAGCTGGGGCACGTACACATTCGAGACGGGGCCGGCTGGCGAGTGGATCTACCGGCTCGAATTGCTCCCGGGAGACGTGCGCGACCCAAAGAGCCAGAAGTACCTCGAGTTCATGTCCGAGGTCGGAGTGCAGGCGGTCGCCACCTACATGCGCTGGGTCTACTTCCGAAGGCCGGCCGTCGACGGGCCGTTCGAGGTCTTCTCCGACCTGGACTCACGCGTAGCTCACTATCAGCGGATCCTGACGATGTTCGCGTCGATCACGGCGGCGCTCGTGCCGCTCACCGTGGTCAACGTCGTCAACATGACCCGCAGCGGCAGCAGCCTCGCCTTCGTGCTGCCCCTCTTCGCGGTCTATCTCGCGCTCGTCGCCACGCTCGCGACTCAGACGATCCGAGTGTGGTGGCGCGTCAGGGAGTTGCGCGAGCAGAAGCGGGTGTGCGAGTAGGAGAGTGCTCGAGCCCGGCATCCGGCGGAACGTGCACGGCGCACAGCAGCGAGGCCCCAGAGTCCTGCCGAACGTCTTGCGTCTGACCGGCGGTCGATGCGTTCTGGTCGGCTCGACCTCGCGCAAGGACCCGCAGTCTATGACTTGCTGATCCTCTTGTACGCCGAGCTCGTCAGAAGAGCGTTGTAGCCCTGCGACCGCAGAGCGCGCTTCCTCACCCGAATGGCCACTCGCTCGCCGAACTCCTTCTTGCCCCTCAGAACGAGCACGATGCCCGCGAGCATCAGCGCAGCAGTGAGCGCCAGGCAGGGGACGCTCTCGGCATCCGGGCTACCCTCCAGGGCGAAGGCGACAGCCCCCGACAGCAGCATGATCACGAACGGAAGCACCCAGAGCGCCTGGGCGAACCGCACACAGCGGTCGCAGACCCACACGCTCTCCGACCCGACGATCCGATAGGGCGTCGTCGTGACACGCTGCATGCGGTCGAAGTCGCGATAGGAGGTCGACGGACCCTTGGTCCCGTAGTGGAAGGAGTATGCGTTCCCCGCCCCGGTGTCCCGACCGCACTTCCCGCATGCCACGGCGCACCTCCCCATGCATCTCAGGGTGTGTATCCCCCGATCCGGGAGTGGCGGGGCGCTCGATCCTCACGTGCTAGGACCCGAGCAGGACACCTTCGATTTGACCCAGGTGAATCCGGCGATGCTGTGCTCGCTCCAGAGTGCGCAGCTTGCCGTTGGACTGGATCACCTCAGCCAGCTCGGGCGACACTGCTTCCGCCTCGCGGTCCACCGCATCGGCAGCTGCACGAACCATCTCGACCACGGCGCGATCCGGGATGGCGGCGGCCAGGGCCACGACTGCCGAGTTGATGGCCTCGAAGTCCGTGTGGGAGTCGACGAACCCCGAATCCCTCCATCCGCGCAGCGTCGAGAGGCCGTACTCGTCCCAGAACGCGAGGTGCACGAGCACGGTCGCGATGGTGAGCCCGTTGGGGAGCCGCCGGGCGAGGTCCTCGTCAGACAGCCGCGCCAGCAAGGCGCCGAGTCGAGCACGCTCGGAGTCGTTCGCAACAACGTACGTCGGTTTCAAGCCGTTGCCCCCTTTGATCCAGAGTCCCCATCCGCCTGGGATGCATCGAACGTATGGCGCTCGGCGGCGGACCGCGCGCCTAGCGCCAGCGTACCGCGTCCACCGCCCGCTGCAAGCGCATGTACAGCGCCGGACCTCCTACCGACAGGCTGGGACCACGGCCACCATGACTGCCCAAATGGGGGTGATGACGATGCCGCACATGCCTAGTCCGAACAGCCCCCAAACGACAAGATCTGCGGCACGCGCCAGCGTCTCGGCAAGCCCTCCCGGATACGTCAGCTCGCCTGTGTAGCCGGCTCTCTCGTCATGTTCGGCTATCCGGGTGTGATTGCTCATCCCCAGCTCGTTCTCTATTTCGTGAGCGCGTGACAGCCGTATCTTCGACGCGGCCTGGAGCTGACAGTAGGCTCGTTTCCCCACCCAGACGAGACCCGAGGCCAGGAGCAGCGCGAGACAGACCGCGTACGGAAGACTCACCGCGGTCCAGGCGATCGACGCGGCGGCTCCGGTGAAAGTCAGCGTGACGATGGTCCACTTGATGCTGTCCTCGTGACGGTGGTACGTGCAGACCTCTTGATACTCGGCCAACACGACCTTGAGGTGATCGTCCGCTGTGTTCATGATCCAGTCCTATCCGATCGTGGGAGCCGCCGCGCCGAGTCGTTCGCGCGTTGAACGTCTGGCGCATGACCTGCACGCCGCTGCCCAAGCATAGTGCGGGAACCTCGATGCGTCAGGCTGACGAACTGGGCAGCCCGCGTGCCACTCAGGCGGGAATACTGTATGCGCACGCCCGAGCCGGCTCAGAGGGTGAGAGACATGTCCAGCACATGGGATCTCCGAAAGGGCAAGGTCAAGGTGGTCGAAGACGCCTCGACTGCCTCGCTCGTCGTGATCGCACGTGACCTGAAGGACCGGGACGAGAAGATCGCGGTACTCGAGGAGGTAGTGCGGAGATTGAAGGCCTGAGAGGGCCACCTTCGCATGTCAGGTTGACGTCTGGCGCATGAGCGGCGTTCACCGCTCAGGTCGCTTGGCCTTGCGCCGTCTGATCGATACGCGTGCCAGGCTGGCCGTCCCAGCTCACTCGGACCGATACGCATACGGCAGCAGGTCCGTCGCCGTGACCGCGATCGCACCGGATTCGCCAGGAACGATGACCTCACAGTCGGGCGCGTAGTCCAAAAGCATCTGGCGACAGTTGCCGCATGGCGGAAGAAGCTCATCGCCCTCGGCCCCGCGTACGCTGGCCAGCGACACGAAGTCGCGATGCCCCGCGGCGATCGCCGAGCCGAGCGCGATGAACTCAGCGCACGATCCGTGGAGGCTGTAGACGTTCACGCCGACGAACACCTCGCCGGATGCAGTGCGTACCGCTGCTCCCACGGTGTGCCTCTCGGTATCGACGTCGTAGTTGCGACGAATGACATCTCGCGCCGCCTCGATGAGTTCGCGGTCGGCGGCGGTGTTCGCAGGACGAACCATTCATTCCCCCATTGCCCGGTCAGCGTCTTGGGCATGAGCAGCCGCGCATGCCCTGTCAGGTCAGTCTACCTTCCGGCGTTCTGCTCGATGCTCTTGCCTGGCCCGGCGCTCATCCGACAGGACGCAAGGTCGTCCCATACAGAACGCCGAGAACCAGCATCTCCCCCAAGCCGGTGACCAGCGAATAGAGCAGCGTCCTGACCGGCACCCGGAACATCATCCATTGTGACGCCACGGACATGACGACCCGGAAGAACCACGCAACCAGGGCGAAGCTCATGCCTCTGAGCAGTCCGGTGCCACCGGGGAGACTGTCGTAGAGCAGCAGGAACACTCCTGCCATGACGAATCCATAGACGAGGTCGATGGTGATGCCCGCCGCAGGGTTGACCGACGTACGCGCAATGGGCTTGTAGACCTCGAGCAGCCGCTGGGCCACAGGGTTGGCGTTGATCACCGCGTCCAGAACCCCGAAAAGGATCCCGCTGACCCCCGCGACGATGACGTAGGTTGTCATCGAACCCCCTCCCCGAGACACTCATATGGCGTGCTGGACATGAGCGGATGCTCAGTGCTGTCAGGTCGAAGTCACTGTCGGGCCGCCCAGTCTGGGGAAGAACCGGCCCGACCTCCGCATGTACGCCTCGTAGTCCTCACCGAACTCGTCGATCATCATCTTCTCTTCCCTGGGGACGCGGGCGGTCGTTGCGACGATCGCCAGCACAGCGAAGGCGAGGAAGACCCAGTTCGCGGTCACCAGGGCAAGGCTTGCCGAGTAGCCGAACATCGCCGTGTAGAGCGGGTGACGGATCCGAGCGTAGGGCCCAGTAGTCACCAGCTGGTGCCGCTCACGGAGCTGCAACTGAGGTGACCATTGCCTGCCGAGCGCCACTTGGGTCCACGTCCAGAAGCCGAGACTGACGAGCCCGAGCGCGAACCCCGCCCAACGCAGCCAGCTCGGGAATGGGACTGAGAGTCTCGCCATCCACCGCGGATCGATGGCATACAGCACCAGCCAACCGCCCAGGAAGAGGCCCGACGCAACTCGAACGGCGAAAGCTCCCCGACCTTCCCGCTCAACGGCCTCACGGTCGGGCATCAACCGCTCCCCAGCGCGTCGGATCTGGACCGCGAAGTACACCCGCATGGCGAGGACGCCTCCGAGCAGGATCCAGAAGGCGGCGCGGAATGCCGATTCCGTAGCCATGCGCCTCCCCCTTCAAGGTCGGGCCTTGCCCAACGTTGCTGCGGGTGAGTCGCGAACGCCCCCGCTTCGCAGCGTATACCCGTCGTCAGTCAGCTCGATCCGCTGGCTGGACCGATCGGAGGGGCGAGGACGACCCCGTGATGCCACCACACCGAGGTATCCTGCGAACAGACGCACCGGCCATGTCGACAATCTGGACCGAGCCGCGCCAACGCGGCAGAGCAGAGGGGGCATTCGATGGCACCTGGCGGACAGAACGTGCGCGTCGATACGGGCATGGGGATCATCTGGTTCATAGGCTGGCTGTTCACGATCGCGTTCGCGAAGCTGGGCTTCTGGACCGCCGTGCTCGGGATCATCATCTGGCCCTACTACCTTGGAGTGGCCGTCAGGTAGCCAGGGACGAGCCGTTCAGACCGAGTTGGCTCGTGCGCATGAGTTCGGTCCGGCCTTGCGCGGATGAGCCGCTGGGCGCCGTCCGCCCGCCTTCCTCCGAGCCCGCGCACTCACCTCCGCGCGTTGGACACGCTGCGTGCGGCGATCGCCGGCACGGCCGCTGGCCGGACCGCTTCATCGCCCGTTCTCGCCCGCAGCAGCGTCGTCCCGAGCACCAGCACCCACAGCATGGTGCCGTAGATGTTCACGCGCTCGAGGATCCCTGCCCAGGGCGTGGATGTGACCGCGGCCGTCATGTGCTGTGAGACCGCGCCCGTTGAGATGCCGCCCGCCATGATGACCACGATCGCGAGGATCGAGAACACGCGGAAGCCTCTCCCGCCCGCGCCCGACGCGAGGATGATCATCGCCACGATCGAGAGGACCTCCACCGCCGTGAGTACTATGTGCCCGACGTCGGTAGCGGTCATCGCCCCCGAGCCGCGCGGGTTCATCGGCGAGAAGACCTGGGTGACCTCGCCGACGACCGCGTACACGACGAGCGCGACCGCGGCGGCCTTCGTCGTGCGCTTGCCGCCTGCCGCCTGCCACACGCCTGCCGCGAAGAGAACCACGAGTGCGTTGTAGACGCTGAAGAGCGCGAGCATCCACGGTCGCGTGGAAGCGCCTATCGCGGCAAGTTCGCTCACCGCCTGGTTCACGTAGCTGTAGCCCTCCCGGCTCGTCGACGCGAGCACCTCGCCGCCGACGTAGACCAGCGACGACACGATGCCGCAGACGAGCAGCGCCTTCACCAACGTGGTGAGCGCCGGGCGTCCGTTTCCTGTCTGAACCGTTGTCGAACGCATCGTTCTCCTCCTTGATCTGCCTTCAGGCAGCGGCGACCAGCCGCTAGCCCGCGAATCCGAACCCGAAGGGGTAGCCGGCGAACCGGCCCCACATCGCATAGCCCACGAATCCGAGTGCCGCGAGGGCCACAAGCACCGCGAGAATGCCGAACGTCCAGCCGACCCAGCCGCCAGCGCGGATGGCGAGCACCGCGCCGACCAGCGCGAGCACACCGAGCAAGCCAAGGCCGCCGACCATGCAATTCGGCACCGTCATGATCCCGACCGGCACTTGTTGGATGCTGCCGGAGGCGTCACGCGCCTCCAGGTGCAGGTCCTCTCAATAGAACTCGGGGCTTGTGACCAACACGTCGACCTGAGCCTCCACCCCATCGCCCGTCTTCCTCACGCCGGAGACCGTGATCTCCAGGCCCTTCTTCGCCTCGGGCACGATCAACTCAGTGGCGCCGTCCGCACTGATCGCGTAGTGGAGGGTCTGCCCCTCCCAGCCGAACCGGCCGGCCGGCACCGTCGTGACCTTCATGTCTTCCGCCTCCTCCTTCGGTCTCGGGGTCTTGCATCCCCGTGACTTTACGGCGTATACTTTACAGCGTAAAACGTACGCCTTTACACCGTAAAGTCAAGCCCCATCTGAAGAAAGGCCGGAGAAAGATGGCGCCGCACCCGAGCAAGGACGGCCGCGAGCCTCTGACCAGGGAGAAGATCGTCGAGAAGGCCATCGAGCTGCTTGACGCCGAGGGCGTGGAGAGGCTCAGCATGCGCCGTCTGGGCGAGGCGCTCGGCGTCGAGGCTATGGCGCTGTACCACTACTTCCCGAACAAGGACGCGATGCTCGACGCCGTGGTCGGCCGGATCGTGGCTGAGACGGGTCCGTCGGAGCTGGAACCGGGCGCGGACTGGAAGCTTCAGATGCTGAGCGGTCCGGCGGCTGCCGGTCGCGCCCTCGACGCGCACCCGAGGGCCGGCTGGCTCTTCCTTGGCCGCCAGTACACCACCGCGGTGTCGCTCCAGATGCTCGAGGCACCGCTCGCGTTGCTGCACTCTGCCGGCTTCCGTGGCCGGGAGCTCATCGACGCTGCGCACGCGATCTTCGCGTTCGCCGCCGGGTGGTACATCCTCACGTCCGGTGAGGGAGGCACGTGGAGCGGTCCGGCCGACGAGGCGATCGCGACCGCCACCAAAGCTGACACCGAGGCCGCACCTCTGGCGTCGTCGCTGGCGCCCGAGTTGCGCGACTGGAGCCGCGGGTTCGATGAGGGGATGATGGCGCTGCTCGAGGGGCTCGAGGCTCGACGCCGGGGATAGCACGGCCCCACAGAGCGCTCGCGACGTCGCGGCTGGCTCTGTCGAACGTCCTGCACATGAGCACCGGCGGAGCAGCTCTCAGGTGAGCCTACGCCCCGGCGGCCTGCTCGATGCCCGTGTTGGGCGAGTCCAGTTGCAGGAGTGCTGCGAGTTCTCGAGCGTCTGCGTCAGAGGTCATGTGGAAGGCGAACCGCACCTCATGCCCCTGCTCGTCCGGAGCGAAGAAGGAGACGGCTCGCGTCCCCGCCATCGCATCCACAGCGGCCTTGTAGGGGAACAGAACGACGTTCATCCCGCCCTTCGACCAGCCCGGACCCACGTCGACCTCGCTCACCGCGGCACGCGGGAACTCAAGAGCTTTGAAGTGTCCGGTCTCGACAGCATCCAACTCACCCAGACCGGGCCAGAGGCCAGCGCCGCCCATGGATATCGCCCAGCTGACCACGAAGATCGCCACCGCCGCCACAGCCCAGTGCCAATCCAGCCGGAGCACAGCCGCAACCAGAGCCGGCGCGACCAGAGCGAGCAGGAGCGCTTGGGTCGCAATCCACACCCGATACAGGCCACTGGGCACGCGCGGGCCCGCAACTGAGACGCGGTCCTCCCGGACAACGACGCGCACGCGGCCAGCGAAGCGCGCGCCCACCCGATACGACCACCCATCGAATGCACGCGCGCCCTCGGGGATTGTCGCGCCGGCCAAAGCGGACTCGAGCGCACTCGCCTCTCGCGCAGTTGCCTTCTCAGACGCGCGGCGCGAGAAGAGACGGATGACGCCGGTGGCCATCCAGCCGATCGACGCCGCAGCGGTCACGGCGATGCTGAGCAGTTGCCACGACACGCCCGCGATCAAGCTGACTCCCATCCTCTGGTTCGGAATCTCACCTGGCGTTCAGCGCTTCAGAGGTGCACCGCGCGCCTGGTGTCAGCGTGCCGCTCCCGCCGCCGGCCGGAAGCGCCTGTTCGAGCCGGCGGACTCAGACACTACGTGCAACGCCCGAGCCTGCTGGCGATTGCCTCAAGATGTGATCCGTCCGTCCCGCAGCAGCCCCCGAACACCCGAAGACCGCAGTCCTCGCGCAAGCGCATCATCTCATCCGCAAGGACATCCGGATCCGATGTCGCAAGATCGGTTGCGCCGTCGAGCTCTTCTGGAGACAAGCGGGCGGCGTTGGCCTGGATACCCCAGAAGCGAGACCTGACAAGTGAGGTCCTATTGAAGGCTTGGGAAAGCGCGCCGTGAAGAACCGTTGGATGAACACAGTTCGCCATGTAGCACACAGGCGGTGTCTCGCTGGAGGCGTCTATCGCCGCGATCGCTTCATGGACTGTCGTCCCGTCGAGCAAAGCGCCGTCTGCCCTGACCATGAAGCTGATGACGTACGGCAGACCGCTTCCGGCCATCGCGCGAGCCATCCCGACCGCCTCAGGCAGCGTGGGCATGATGCCGGCGAACAGGAAGTCGGCACCTGCCAGAGCGAACAACTCAGCTTGCCAGGAGTGGAACGCCTGCGCCTCAGCAGCAGAAGGCCCGGGCGCTCCGGAATACGCATCCCCCCTGCACCCCATGAGTCCACCGACGTACATGGGAGCGGACGCATGCCGCTGCTGCACCTCGCGCAGGACCGCCATGTTGTCCTGGATGATGGACGAACCGTGGGAAGAGGCTGCTACACGTTCGCGATTCGCGCGCCTGGTGGGGGTGGTGGCAACAAAGGGCAGACCGTACCGGGCGGCGATGTCGGCATACTCACCCCAAAGGGCGCACAGCGCAGCCCTGCCGCGCTCTGAGTACACCAAGCTCGCCATGGCAACATGCTCATCGAAGTGAAGCCGATGCTCACGCTTCAGTCGTTCTCCGAGGGCACCCTCCATGAGAACGCTCGGGCTGTCTTCCAAGCAGGACACGAAACCCATGACCACCCCGCGACCTGTCGACACGGACACTACCGGTAGTCGCATCGAACGGTTTGCGCTTGACCTGTAGCCCAGGCTTGGCCTTGGCCTCGGAGGAGACATCGCTCCCCGCCGAGCCTATCAGGTCGAAGCGCTTGTTGGGTGACTGTTGGTCGGGAGCCTGCCACTGCCGGTCAGACGGCGCCATGAGACCATGTCGACGAGCACCGCGAACCCGATTCCCGCTGCGTCAGCCGCTATGTCCAACGGATCGTACACGTTGGCCATGACGCCGAAGCCGTTCGTCACCTCGAAGGCCGTGACTATCACGAATACGACGACTGCGGCGAGCGGGCGCGGATACCGGAATCTGTGCACCGCGCCCAGGAGTGCGAAGTAGAGCGCGAATGACACGACGAAGTTCCCCGCGTAGGCGTGGACGAACCGCTCCCCGATCCCGGCATACGAGTGTTCGAGCACGAGCACGGAAGCCCCGAGCAGGGCGAAGATGACATTTCGTCCGATCAGTCTCAGTGGCAGCATCCGAGGCCTCCTGTGCTGGCGTGAGATCGAAACCGGGGTGTCACCCAGCGTCGGACGCATGACCTGCGCGCCCGTTCCCTGCCATTGTGCGCGAACCAAGATGCGTCGGGCCAAAGCGCTTGCTAGCCCGACGGGGTGTTCAGTACACGAGCACAGAGTACGCTCCCAAGCCCTGAACTGAGCCCAGGTACTCTGGCTTCCCGCCCGTCGGGAACGAAAACACGTACCCCGCGGTGCCCGTTTGTCGATACAGTCGGCGGAACTCACCTTGTGTCTCGGCGCCGGGGGTGACGACCCAGAGATCCGCCACGGGACGTGTCTTGCCGTCTATCGTCGCTACTTGTCCGGCGGGAGTCCGGTCGTCCAGGTTCTTCCTCCGAGCTGTGGCGTAGCTTTCGAGCGCCCCACAGGGCTGACTGTTCACGGCACCGTATGCGCGCAACAGTTCGCGGAACCGCTCCCCCGACATCCAGTCGCGCCCAAGGGGCGTGTCCTGCAGTTGCGTCAGGGGTGGAACGACGCTGGAGTCGGTCAGGCCCAGAAGCGATAGGAACGTGCTGACTTGGACCGGACAGTCGGTGAGTCGGTAGCGCACGTAGAAGTCATCCGGATACGTGTCATCGCTCCATTCGTCAGACGGGAAGAACGTCGCCGCGACCGAGACTTCTGTGAGCATCGGGCCGAATGCTCGTCGTATGTCCTTCTCAATGCTCGAGGCGTCCTCACCTCGTCTGGGAACCAGCGCCTCCGGCACGACCAGTTGGTCGACCGGAACGACGAGCGGTCCCGGGGTGGGCGTCACCGAAGGCGCAGCCGTCGTAGGCTTGGGCGCCGTGCTGGCGGACGGGTGCGCGGATTGCCCGCAACCGGACATGAGAACAGCCGTGACGGCAAGCAGCGCGGCGACCAAGATGAGAAGGCTCCCCCGTCTAGTCACCGAGATCCTCCGACCAGCCGATTTCGGCGACCTTGCCCAAGTACTTTGGCGTTCCACCTTTGGGGAATGAGAACACGTAGCCGGGCACCTCGTATGAGTCGTACTGCTGACGCTGGAATTCCGCCTGAGTCGCAGCGCCCTCGGTGACCACCCACAGGTCGGCGACCACATGGGGTTTCCCGTCGACTACGCTCCTGGTCTCCCCGGGGCGCGGGGAGGCGGAGTAGCGGCCCACGGCGGTCGCGTAGCTCGTGAGGCCACCGAATGGCTTCTCGCTCACCCGACCCCACGCCCTCAACAGCTGTCGGAACCGCTCTGCGTCCATCCAATCGCGGCCCGGCGGTGTGTCATACATCTGGGTGAGCGGCGGGACGAGCCCGCAGTCATCGAGGTCCATGACGAACATGATCGCCGGGGTCGGACAGTCCACCAAGCGATACTCAATGCGGTAGCCGCCCTGCTCCGTACCGTCGTCATACGTGATACCGACGAACGAGGTCGGCTCCACGGACACTGTCGCCAGAAGAGAGCCGAACGCCCGCCGAACGGCAGCGGCCACGTCTTGCTCACTATCGCCGACCTTCGGAATGAGGTCGTAGGGGACCACAAGTTGGTCGGTCGGAAGGGTGAACGGGCCAGGTTCGGTCCACGCTGCGGGGGCGGATTCGGGAGAGGTGGCCGTCGGGCGTGGCGAACACCCTGTCACCGCACATCCGAGCAGGACTATGATCACGATCATCCATGCGCGGCCGACCGACATGAGCCGCATTCGTGAACCCAATCTCGTCCCCCCGGTCAAGATTGCGCCTGTGGTGCCGAGGCGTCGTGCTCGTTTGGGCCGGCGCCCAGCGCTTCACCCGCGCGCCGCTTCACATCCTAGCGACCTGACCTCCGGCGCGTCAGTTCGATGCTCTTGTTGCACAGATCGTGGTCAGTCCAGCGCCTTCTCGTAGCAAACGCAGAGCGTAGCGCCTTCGTATTCGCCGAACAGCGGTATGCGGCAGTATCCGCATGACTCGTAGAGCGCCAGCGCTTCCGGCTGGCGGACACCGGATCCGAGCCGCACAGCCGAGTAGCCCAGCGCGCGCCCTCGCGCCTCAAGCACTTCAAGCATCCGGCGGGCAGCGCCGAGGCGCCGAGCCTCCGGCAGAACGAACATCCGCTTGATCTCGACAACACCGGGCTCGAGCTCGCGCAGCGCGCCGCAGCCGACCGGAGCGTCGCCGCTGTACGCGACGACAGCGACGAGCAGGTCCTGCGCGGGAGGCGGCCCGTCCGTGCTGAGCCCGGGATAGCGGTCTTCGAGTTCCGCATCGAGGGTTGAGACAAGGACAGCGAAGTCGGGCGAATCACACTCCACGAGGCGAACAACGAGGTTTGAACACGAAGTCAACGGCACTCCCCTGATCCTGTCCAACGTCGGGCGCTTCAGCGGCTGACCGCGCCCACTTCCTTGGTGCTCACACCGTACGCCATCCACTGTATGCGCCTGTTCCACACACCGTCTCCACCTGGAACGACTACGATTCAGGCAGTTGCACGCCGTCGGGGGGAGACTTCGATGCCATGGAAACGCCGTGTCGTCACGGGCACCTTGCTTGTCGCACTCTCGATAGGCGCCGGCGGCTGCGCAAACGCTGCTCGGACATCGGGTCCGTCCGCAACGGCCATGACCTCCACGCCGGGCGCCCAAGCCGTGGCGTCACAGGAAGGGACCGCGGCGATCCAGCGGGCTGTCGCCGCCGACGCCGATCAGATCATGGCCGACATCGCGGCCTCGGCCGTCCAGACGAGTTCCAACCCGTTCGACTACGTAGGGGTCTCTCCCCGGTTCAAGGTGCTCGTCGCGCGCGGCACGCCCGCCGTCGAGGCGATTGCGCGCGAGATCGAGACGAGCAAGGACAACGGCCTGCGCGAGTACCTGCTGGCGATTGCAGCAACGCAGATTCTGGGCGAGAGCGATGCAAACAAGGGCTGGTCGACGGGCAAGGAGTGGGCGATCCAGTACCGATCGACGCACTAGCTCCGGCTGCGCTGCGGTTGTGCAGAACGTCCAGCGCTTGACCTGCGCGCCCATTCCAAAGCCTGGTGCACTTGCCAAGACGCATCAGGTTGAAGCGCTTGTTGGGCCGGTGGACCCTAGCTTTCCCAGAAGGTGCCCGTCGTTCCGGTCACCTTCCATGCGCCGCCGGACTTCGCGACCTCATACGTTCGCCCGCCGCTTGCCAGACTCGCGAGGTAGACGCTGGCGGGCACCCACACATGAGTGTCATCCTTCAGCTCGATCTCGCCGAGCGTGATGATCACGCCGCCGCCTTCGACGGTGCTGTCCGGCGCGAGTGGCACGCTCTCACGCCGATCGATCCATTCGATTCGCGCGGGCAAGTCCGACAACTCGCGCGCCACGGCCTCTTGGGTCACGACCGAAAGGGTCGAGGATCCCGTGCGCCGCAACTGCGGGTCTCCGACGCTACTGTCCGTAACGCGCAAGACGTAGACCGCCGGCTTCGGGAAGTTGCCCCCGGCCGTGTCGTCCTTGAGCACGACTTGCCGGATCACCCCCGCATAGATGGCCACCCGATCGTCTTGCGACAGTGGCGCGACCGCCGGACCCGCTATCGACGACGATTGATCGGTCGAGCGATCGCCGCCGGCGCAGCCGGTGAGCGTGGCCGCGCACACCACGAGAAGAAGTGCCAAGCAGCCTGTGCGTGTCGGAAGATGCACGAACCCTCCTCAGCTCGGCCCAACGTGTTTGGCATGAGCGGCGGCCCACACCGTTCATCAGTCTAGCGCTGGCGCCGTCCGCTCGATGCCATTGTTGGAAGGCGTCCACCCCTGGCTGGTGACGTGATCGCTCGCCTGGTCGGCCGCAGTTGCTGTCGCCTTCGTCATCAGCAGCGTAACCCCGACCCACGCGAACCACACGATCTGCAGCAGTCCGAACACGATGGCGCCGTCGTGCAGCGGCGGGACCACCGAGGCGAGACCGACAACGCCGAGAGCGGCGCCGAACCAGCCGAGGAGTTTGGGAAGTGCGCGGCTTCTCAGCGCCACCACGCTCACGAGCAGGACCCACAGCCCGCCGAGGATCTCGCCGCCGGCTCCACCAAGCGCCGACGAGACCGGCTCGATCGCCTGCCACGCCAGTTGGGCCTGCGCAGGATCCGTCTTGGCCAGGGTCACGATGGTGGTCATGCCGTAGTTCCAGACCATCCCGCTCGTGACCAGCGCAACGGACCACAGCAGGCCGATAGCGGTGGCGACACGCATCGTGGAGGACGCGGCAGCCTTCAGCCTGTCGTAGAGCGCGAACGCCAGCACGCCGAGCGCGATTCCGAAGAACACATAGGTGACGAGGTACATCGCGTACATGCTCGCGTAGTTGCCGACGATGACCGCGACCTTGTCTGCAGCGGTGGTCGCACCTTGGTAGTCGGCAACGAGCAGGAAGTAGGGCATTGCGGCGATATAGGCGAGCGCGAGATAGAGTGCCGCCATGCCTCCTGCCTTCTGCCGCCGGGCGTCATTGCGGGTCAGTGTCTCCATTTCCATCCCCTCCTTGTCTGGCCACAGCGCGCTTGCGCGCCTGACCACGAACGCTATACTTACTAAGTAAGCAGAGTCTTGCACTTACTTAGTAAGTACGTCAACCCCCTGGGAGCGAAATGGCCAAGAAGACTCGTGAAGGCGCCGACCGGCCCAGCTCGCGCCTCCCCTTGAACAGGGATCGAATCCTCGCCGCAGCGGTGGAGATCGCCGACGAGCGCGGGGTCGGCGCGGTCACCATGCGCGAGGTGGCGTCGCGGCTCGGCGTGGAAGCGATGTCGCTCTACAACCACGTCGCGAACAAAGATGAGATCCTCGACGGCATGGCCGATCTGGTGGCCGAGCAGTTCGACCTGCCGGAAGACGTCGATCACTGGCGCGAGGCGATGCGCCGCCGGGCGGTCTCTGCTCACAAGGTCTTCGGCCGCCACCCCTGGGCGCCGATGCTCTTCGACTCGCGAGAGTCGAGCGGTCCGGCGAGACTCCACTACTTCGACTGGGTGCTCGGCAAGCTGATGACGGCCGGCTTCTCAGTAGACGGCGCAGCGCGCGCGTTCTCACTGCTCGACAGCTACATCTACGGCTTCGGCATCCAGCAGTTCAACTTCTCTGCCGACAGCGATGTCTCGACTGAGGAGATGGCCGAGGCCATCCTGGCGTACATCCCCGCTGGGACGTACCCATACCTGCACCGGATGGCGTCGCATGCGATGCAGGGCGGCTACGACGCCGAGGCCGACTTCGACTTCGGACTCGAGATCATCCTCGACGGGCTGGAGCGAATCCTCGACGAGTCGCGACCGGAGTAGCAGAGCGAGCAGCTAGTGCCCGTCCTGCGCGTCCAACGCGTTGCAGTTCAGCTGCGCGCCAAAGGCGCGTCGGCTGGAACTGCTTGTTGGGCGCCTCTGAGAGCAGACGTGTCGCAAATGGCCACTGCATCCGACGCTGCGCACATGCTCATGTCCACTCATCCCAGAACCGCACTTCGAACCGAGGCTACCTCAGGGGCGGGGTGTTGTCTGCCAGATGCCGTTGTTCGACAGCTGACATGCGAGAGCACTCAGCTCGAGCCCGCGCTAGTCCACCGCTTGCGGCGCCGCGGCTTCGGACCCGCGCCGCGACCAAACGGTCCAGACGATCAGGGCCATGCACGCGACTTCCGCGGCTTCGAAGACGTAGTAGTGGAGATACGGCGACCCGCCCCCTATCACGAAGACGGTGGTGAGCACGGCTGCGACGGTGTTCACCCAGCGGTTGGCTGCCGGCTTCAGGGTGCGCGACAAGAAGACCATCGCGATCGGGATCTCCAGCAGGATGGCGAACACCAGCAGAAGCTCTTGAGTGACCTGCACGCCCACCCGTCCGGCCGCCATGTCCAGCAGCGCCCCGGGAACCAGCAGGCCGAGGATGTCCGCGAACACCATGCTGAACATGACCACGATCCACAGTGTCGAGATCCTCGTCCTCGAGTCGTTCATCACAGCAGTCCTCCTTGATCGCATGATCCGCCCGGTCCTGAACCGGGGGTCTCACGACTACTAACGTTGTTAGTATCCGGTAGCCGAGTCTGTACTAACAGTGTTAGTATGTCAAGGGAAGAGATCGCCGCCGCGCTGCGCGGCCAGTCGAAGGAGGCGCCACGATCGCTCGGGCAGCAGCGAAAGACGAATCGCGAGACACGCTCAACCGGGAACGCGTCGTGCGTGCGGCCATGGATCTCGCGGACGAGAGCGGGATCGAGTCGGTCACCATGCGCGAACTCGGTCGAAGGCTCGGAGTCGAGGCGGCGTCGCTCTACAACCATGTCGCCAGCAAGAACGACCTGCTCGACGGCATGGTGGATCTCGTGGTGGCCGAGATCGACCTCCCCTCCAGTGATGTCGACTGGAAGGAGGCGATGCGGCGCCGGGCGGTCTCCGCGCGTCAGGTCTTCTCGGATCATCGATGGGGCGCCGCGCTCATCGACTCCCGAGGACGGAGTGGCCCGAGCAGCATGTCATACGCGGATCGAGTCCTCGGCACACTGCTTCAGGCAGGGTTCTCCCCAGGACTCGCTGCGAGCGCGTTCCTCGCGCTCGATAGCTACATCTATGGCTTCGAGAGACAGCGGTCGAGCATCGCGCCGGCCGATGGTGAGGAGACCACTGAGGTCGCCGAAGAGGTCCTCGCGGCGATCCCGGAAGGCGCCTATCCGTCCTTGACCCGCGTGGCGATCGAATACGCTACGGAACCCTACGACGAAGACGCTGCCTTCGATTTCGGCCTCGGCCTGATCCTCGATGGCCTTGGGCGCCTGCTGTAGCTGCGTCTGGCGAGCGTGTGAGGCACGGGCGGCGCACAGACGCGATGGGTGAGTGTAGCTTCCGGCCCCCGCTCGATGCGCTTGTTGGGCATCGAGCCGCCGGCCACTGCAGGGCCAGCGCGCCCGAGATGACGGCACTAGCGTGCGTCGAGGGCCGACATCACCGCTGAACGCGCGATGCGAAGCGCTTTCAGTCTGTTGCGCTGCAGTGAGTGCTGAGAGGTCCCCGGGGAGAACTTCGCCTGGGTTCTGTCGACCCGTTCGATCATCGAATCCAGAGCTCCAAGGGCCTCTTCGAGATCACTGCGAGTCGGCTCATCCGAATCACCACTCGCCTCCCCGATGAGTGCCAAGCCCATCCGCAACGCCTTGATGTTGTCCCCGAGCATCCTGTGCTGCCACGTGCCCTGGGGGACCTTCAGCTGCGACTTCTCTGACTTGCTGAGCAGCGAGGCAATGGGTGCGAGTGCTTCGCGGACTTCCTCCGTGGTGTAGTCGTCCATGGACCATGACCCCCGAGGCCGATGTGTTGATCGAGCAGGAATCCCACACACACCATGTGCGCCGGCGATTGAAGCGGCATGGACGCAGTGCCGTGATGCCATCCGGTACCTCACTCCGGCCGGAGGCGGTGAGTGTCCGCATGCCGAGCGTTGGGCGCATGAGCGGCGCTCGAACGCTGACATCAGCATGGCGCTCACGGCGTTCCGCTCGATGCGCTTGTTCGAGTCGACTCGCGGTCAGAACTGACACTCTCATCGCACACGGCGACGGTGCCTATCCTCAACCGTACCAGGGCTTCTCGTCCGCCTCGACATGGAGGCCGTCGACGAGCCTGTTGAAGCCGCTGAACAGGTCGATCACCTGCATGATCTCGAGCAGTGCCGGATCATCGAGCCCGAGCTTCCGCACCGCGGAGGCGTGGACGTCTGTTCAATAGGCGCACCCGTTGACCGAGGACACGGTCAGAGCGATGACCTCTTTGGTGAGCCGGTCAAGGCTGCCCGGAGCGATCATGATCGCCTTGACCCGCTCCCAGTTCGCGGCGAGGTAGTCCGGATCCGACGCCATGACTTTGTAGAGGTTCGGGACGAAGTCGACGCCGAGTTGGGACTTGATGTCGTCGTAGATCTCACGAACGCGCCCAACGGCCTCGTCCTCTTGCACCAGTGGAATCATCGCCATGTCGCGCCTCCCTGACAGCCAACGGGCTCTTCGCGTTGCGGCTCTGGCCGCAAGGCCGTTCGGCCTGCAATGCTCCCCCATACGTCGAACGTCTGGCGTGTAGGCGGCGCGCCGATCCCCCACCATTGTGCACGAGCCTTGAACGCGTCTGTTTCGACGCGCTTGCTAGGCGTGCCGACGTCAGGTTCGCGGATGCTAGTCCAACGCCCCGAACTCTGTCGGAGGCCAGTACGTCCAGAAGGCACGACCCCGAACATGCGAGATCGGCTGCGGGCCGAAGAAGCGGCTGTCGCCGCTGTCCGGCCGATTGTCCCCCATGAGCCAGACCTCCCCCTGCGGCACGGTGATAGGGACTCGGACGGTCCCGGGAGTGGTCACCTTGCCATGGACGTACGGTTCGTCGAGCTCACGGCCGTCGACCCACACCTTGCCGCCGCGTATGTCGACGGTCTGGCCCTGCGTTGCGATGACGCGCTTGATGAAGATCTTCTCCACCTGGTTGGTCGGATCAGGGTTGTCGAAGACGACGACGTCGCCCCGACTCGGCGGGTGGATGAAGCGATAGGTGACCTTTTCCACCAGCAGCTGGTTGTGGAGTTCGATCGTCGGAATCATCGAGCCCGACGGCACTACGAAAGGCTGGATCGCAAATGCCCGGATGCCTTGCGCGACGGCAAAGGCGAGCACGATGAGGAAGGTGGTCTCGAGGAGCCACCTGCGAGCCGACAGCGCTGGAGACTCCTCGACATGGGACCTGGACGTGGTCGAGGACTTGAGCCATCGAAGCATCGTATCTCCCTCACGTTGCTGCCCTCGCGAGACTCGTGAATCCGGTCCCGCAGTGGCCACGCCTAACGTTGGGCGCTTGGGCGCCGCGCCGATGCGCTCTCATGTCAGTCTACCGTGTGGCGTTCTGCTCGATGCGCTTGCTAGACGTCCGCTTCAGCCTCAGTAGAGGCCCCGAAGCCGCGTCCCCAACTCCTCCATCACGGGTTCATAAGTCTCCATGGCGCGCCCCATCAGTGCTGTTGAATCCTCAACGGACGTAGCCAGGCTGCAGTCGGTGAGCGCGCGCCGGAGGGTCTTGAGGCCGCGCCTCAGGTTGTCGTCGGCGACTCGCTCCGTGAGGAGCAGGAGTCTCACGCCCGCCTCGTGCGCGCCATCATTCACATCCTCGGGTAGCGGGTAGCACTTGCGCCATTCGCCTGCCTGCTGCGACGCCCGCTGGTCTGCGTCCCAAATCAGCGCCACGTACCGCATCGCCGCTTGAATCGTCTCCTGAAGCTCCAAGAGATTGTCCCTCTGGAAAGCCCGAGCCCGTTCATTGCGTTCCAAGCTGTCGCCCTGCATCTGCCGGCGGTCCTCGCTTCGCGAGGCGATCCAGCTCGTCGCGATGCTAGTCGAAGCACCGATGACCGTCCCAAGGAATCCCCACCACGCCGCCTCCACGAGACCTCCCGCGTTCACTGAGCATTGGGTGCGTCCAACGTGTTGCGCATCAGCTGAAGCGCGACGTCTTGACGCTTCCAGCCGAGAATACCTCACACGGTCGCGCTTTCTGCTGGATGCGCTTGTTAGGCCGCCGCCGAGCAGGCAGCTGCTTAGGGCTTCGCGGACAGCGACAGGAAAGCTGCCCACAACGCGATGCCAATCGACGCAATCGTCAAGACTACGAGCAGGCGCTGGATCCTCACGTTGGACACCGACTGGGTCAAGTGACTGCTCGTGGACAGCGCAGAACGAAGGAGCTTCTCCTCCCGAAGCACCTGCTGCGCCCGTGCCGCTTGTCTCTCCTGCATGTCAGGCACGAACTCAAGGGTCTCCCCCCCCACCTTCCGGCAGTAGGTGAGCTCCATGACGTCCCAACGGTAGATGACCTTCGAATTGGCAAAATCAGCGATCTCCTGAGCTGACACGCCGATGTCATACAGCGTGGTGCGCACAAGCGAACGCAGAGACTTGAGATCACGAACCGGGCGGTAGGAACCGTCGCGGGCCGTCCTGTCCCTGAGTGCAGCAAGCGATTCGTGATAGCGATCAAGCAGTTCTGATAGTGCCCAACGCGAGAGCAGGCCACGCACATGGTCGTCTGCACGCTGCCCCATCGACCAATTGGAGGTTGGGTCCGCGTAGCCCCTCTCGTCAGGGAACGCGTCATGCCTGCGGCACGCGAAGACGAGACGTGGTCGGTCGTCGTCCCACCGATCCGGCAAGACCACCCGAACTCCCGGCCACTCCTCTGACTCCCACGAGTCGAAGTCACGATCCAAACCGAGGGCGCCGAAGGCTCTAACGGCCTTCGCCTCTGCCGTGAGTGGCCGGGCATGCTCCGAGATCAGCAGAGCAGCCGTGGGCGGGCCAGCGCCGGGCACTCCCGAGAAGACGCCCGGAAGGTTATCTCGCACCCACCCAGTACAACGTGATTCCATCTCACGCACCGCGGCGCGCGCAGCCAGTCGCCGCTTCATGTCGGGGTGGTCAATGTGGCGCATCGTGTGGAGAGTACCGCCCCACAGCACATAGCGCAGGACATGCCACGAACGGAATCTCGAGTCCCGCCGCGTGCTCGTCATGAATGTCTGCCGCAGTGGTGCGCTGATCGACTCGGCCGCCTCGTCTTCGAGAAGGAACAGGGACACGAACGCCGTGATGCTTGGAGTGATAGACATCAGCACCGGGACGGCCGCCCGTACTCCTGACGGTAGGTTCGCAGTGCGATCCGCCATGAAATGCGGCTTAGCGCGAGGTGAAACCAACCCCAGGCTCATCCATCCGGCTTGACGACCCTCCCGAACATCGTTCATCCATTTCATGAGGCTTTCGTCGTGGGTCTTCGAGAACTCCCAGCCCATTCCCCGGATTCCATCTAGAAGTCCAAGCACGGTGGCTGGCGTGTACAGTTCAGCGACCCACAATGCGCCCAGCTGAAGATCCTCACCCTCCGGCAGACGACCGCTCGCATTCTCTTCTGGATCCCTGTCGCGCCAGTACCGGGGCTCCTCGCGTGCCCCCTGGGACATTTCGCGAAACCAAGTCCACCTCTTCAGCGGACCCCATCTGAGAACCCAGCTGTCGCGTCGTTCCCCCTCGCCAGCTGACGCCGAGCCTTCGCCCTCAGATGGCGAGGGGGTTTCCGCTTGGGACAGTGCGGCTTTGGCGGAAGCTGCCTCGCCGCTGGACGGAGCCGGGGGGTGTCCGGGCCGAGACCTCTTGCGCGCTGCCTTCCGATTCATACCAATCCTCGTAGACTTCGCCGGTCGATCGAATCGCAAACGGGTCGGCCTAACGTCTGGCGCGTAAGCGGCGCGCCGATTCCCCCACCATTGTGCGCCAACCCTGAACGCGTCCGACTTGACGCGCTTGTTAGCTAGACGGGAACTGCCGCTAGCTGGCAGTCGATTCGGTCGGTCGCGCGTGCTCAATCCAGGGCTCGAAGTCTCGGAAGCCACGTTTCGCGAGAGCCGCCTCGAGATCCCGAAGTTCAAAGAAGGCGGTGCTCAGCATCTCCTGGTGGCTGTTACCAGCTTCCCACAGCACAGTAGTCATCCACGAATAGCCGTAGTCGACGAGGCCGTAGGCATCCAAGTAGTAGTCCTGCATCGCGACAAGGCCCGGCGCGGGCTCTTGGGCGCCGGGGTCGCCGATGCTTGTGACCCCATACGAGAACATTCGAGAGACCAGAAGGCGATGATCCTTGAGAGCGCTTACAAACTCGAGGCCAAGCACATTGAGAACGTGGCGGGCCCTTCTTCGCTTGAGCCAGCCAATCCGCCTCCCCCGCAGCGCTACGAAGTCCAATGACGCTGCCAGTGCAGCGTCCCACGAATGACCTTGGCGGCCGCAGATTGCTTTGTAGATCCTGTTGCCGAGGCTCTCTCGCCGGTCGCGAGCGCGGTCGGTCTCCCAGAAGAAGCCCCGAAGCGACCGGTACAGCCCCATCCAGTCGGCGACGCGGCGCACCAGGTTGTAGAAGTCGATGAGATCAGCCCGGAGTTCCTCAGTGAAGCCCGGACCGAGAGCCTCTCGCGCGAGCTCTTGCACTCGTTCCCGCGGCGCTCCGAGCGGACCCAAGTCCTTGACGAGAACGGGCTGGTCTTCTGTGAAGATCGCTGCCCAAGCGTCCAAGGTGGCGGTGCGGTCGTTCGGGTACAGCATGATGTGACCGCCGCGTGAGCGAAGTGCCATACTCAGGCGCCAAAAGCGGTCGCGGAATCTCTCCGACTCGAGCCTTTCAGCAAGGCGACGCAGCGCAGCGAGTCTGTATTCCCGGTATGCCACGGCTGCGGAAACGGCGGCTACCAAGACACCGAATGCTGCCGCAAGCGAGGAAACCCACTCAGTCACAGACCCCCCGTATGTCCTAGCCAACGTGTTGCGCTTGAGCCGCGCGCCAACAACCTAGCATGTTGCGCCGACCGTGAACGCGTCGGCTTGAAGCGCTTGTTCGACACGCCGCATCAGTAGTCGAGCGGGCTCGTTTGCGTCTCAAGCGACGCCGTCACACGATCGGCCACAAGGTACGAGCCGTCGCGATGGAACTCCACGGTCAGCGCGCGATCCTCAAGCCCGCCCAATGGAGGCCCGTCCTCCGAGTCCCCGAACAACGCCTCGGCCGCGCTCGACGCGTCGCCCTTCGGGTACTCCTGCGACCCGATCATGAACACCGTCTTGCGCGTGAGGTAGACCGGGACTCGGTAGGTGACCGTAACCCCGTCAACTGACCCGACGTTCCCGACTTCGAAGAAGGCGATGGTGCCCGCAGGTCCATTCCCATTGCCAGCGTCGCCCGAGGAGCCGCCATCCCAGCCGCGGAGAGTTCCGGCGCCATCCGCGCCCACTGAGAACCACGGCTTCCCGGCTGTGACTGCAGAGACAACGACCGGGGACGTGGGGCCTTGCGCGGCGAACTCACGCACCTGGATGAAGACGATCGCCGACACGGCGATTGCGAGGATGCTCACCACCGCGATCGCGCCCGTGGCCAGTCCCCACGCGAAGCCTGGGCGGAACCGGGGGGTCTTGGCAGCGGGCGTGGCCGAAACGCTCACTGGCCCCGATCCGCCCGCGGCATCCTCGGGCTCGCTTTGCGACACCTCCGTCGAGTCGGTCACGGGACTCCCCTCCGTCGCCGTCCAGCCGGTCTGTCGAACGTTGGGCGCTTGACCTGTGCGCCGATTCCACATCCTAGCGAACTGACCAAGACGCATCAGGTTGAAGCGCTTGTCAGATGAGACGGCAGTCCCGGCCTAGATCGTGCCGTTCAGCGCCGCTTCTCTGGCCCATTCGTTGAAGGTCGGCGAACTGTGCGAGTGCTGTCTGCCCTCGCCCATGCATCTTTCGGTATACGCGACAATCCGCGGCTTCAGTTCTGGTGGCAGTAGCGGCGCCCTGTCCTTGTCACTTGCCTGACGTCCGAAGTCGAAGTCGCAGTAGGGCAGCGCGTGCCATACCTTCGCTGCCGCCTGACCCGGAGGCAGCCCCTGATCCATCGCATTGAAGAACCCAGCCATGTGCGCCATCTCGTCATCGTGCTCGACAACCGCGCGCTCGACCTCGTCCAGGTTCCACCACTCGCGAATATCCGCGTCGCGGACCCCGTAGTACTCCCGCGCCCACGCGAAATACGGGGCGTAGTTCGGATCGTTGAGCATTCGCTCGCCCAGCGGACCGGACTCGTACCGGCCGCGGGACTTCGCGGTGGCGATTGCCTTGTCGACGATGGTGACGGCCGCCTCCTGCGCCTTGCTCGCCGGCAAACCCCGGGCAACGAACGCCGCGGTCTCTGACCGAATCAAGCCCGACTCGATATCGCGGTACTTTGCCATGTTCCCCCGCCCCCAATTCACGGAACACACTGGACGTGAGCGATCCGACAACGATTGCGATTCGCGTTCTCACCTAACGGGCACTTCAGCTGAAGCGCCGCCCCCTCCTGACTCGCCACCCGAGGATACCGCACACGGGCGGCGCTTTCTGCTGGAAGCGCTTGTTAGGCGGGAGGCAGACCGTAGGCTGATGCCTCGTCTGCACGAGCTTCCTCAATCAGGTCGAGAACCGTCTGGATGAACTCGAGCGAGTCCGCGATCGACGTCATGTGCGTGGAGACCACCTCGAAGTTGATGTGTGTGGCCTCCGCAAGATACGGATGCCCGTCTCGATCCTCTGGGTACCGAAACGCCATGGACTTGCCATCGATGCGGCCGATTGCCGCCAGCGCATCCCCCATGCCCGTGGCATCAACCTGCGGAAGCTTGGTCGAGTAGTCAGCGAAGCAGGCGTCAACCATCCCGCGAACCGCATCGAGCAGGCGGGTGAGGTCGTGCTTAATGGGAGGCGTCCAGTCCTGACCAAGAATCTGCGCCGCCTGACGACCGATGCCCTTGAGCGTAAGCTCCAGGTGATGCCGCCACATGAAGAGGAATGGGAAGATCAATCCATCCTGGTCCGCGTGGGTCTCTCGAACGTGGTCCAAGATCACGTCCGCCGCGATGCGGTAGCCCATAGCGTACAGGTCCCAGTGGTCAAGGCCGTAGTTGAGGCACGCGTTCATATGGGGGTCTTCGCCGGGGGCGAGCAGAGGTTCCACCAATGCGCCTTCCTGCCTAACGTGTTGCGCATGAGCCGCGCTCCGGCGCACCGGGACGAGACTAGCTCACGGCGTCGGCTCGATGCGCTTGTTAGGCGGGGCGAATTCAGATACTAAACGCAACACCCCCGCCCCCGGAGGGTGGGGTGGTCTGGGCCACAATCGAGTCCTTACTCCCGCCAAGAAGTGAGGACTGTATGCACGCCCAGATCACCCTGGAGGAACGATACGCCATCGTCGCGCTGAGGAAGCAGCGCCTCTCGATCCGCGCGATCGCGGCAGCGATCGGGCGCGCTCCCTCGACTGTGTCGAGGGAGCTGCGACGCAACCTGCGACCATCGGGCCGCTACAACCCCGACGTGGCGCACTCCTACTGCGTCGCTCGGCGAAGAAGGTCGCGCCGCAACACGCACTTCAGCGCCGAGGACTGGGGGCTCGTCGAGCAGCTCATCGCACTCGACTGGAGCCCGGAGCAGGTCGCTGGGTGGCTTCGTCGGCACCGGATGCTCTCGATCAGCCACGAGACGATCTACATGCGCATCTGGCGCGACAAGGCCCGCGGCGGGCAGTTGTGGCGGCACTTGCGGCAGGCCGCGAAGAAGCGACGAAAGCGCTGTCGCAGCCACGACTCGAGAGGAAGACTCGCAGGTAAGCGCCACATATCCGAGCGGCCGAGCGAAGTCGAGACACGAGCCGTGGTCGGGCATTGGGAGATCGACACCATCAAAGGAGACAGCCAGGCGGTCCACTCCGCCGTGACGATGGTGGAGCGTGCCACCGGCTTCACGGTCATGGGAAAGCTTGCGCGCCACACGGCGAGCGAGTGCACGGATCGGGTCATCGAGATGGTTGCGCGACAAGGCGGCAGGGTGGCGACGATCACCGCGGACAACGGCACCGAGTTCCACAGTCACAAGGCGATTGAGAAGGCGACCGGCGCCCAGTTCTACTTCGCCACCCCGCACCACTCTTGGGAGCGCGGCACGAACGAGAACACGAATGGGCTCATCAGGCAGTACCTGCCGAAGCGGACGAGCATGGCACACAAGTCACAGCAGGATCTCGAAGCGATCGCAGCCAAGTTGAACACCCGGCCACGCAAGCGGTTGGGATACCGGACACCGGAGGAGTGCTATGCCGAAACCCTCTAGGCGGGAGCGTCCGAATCAGAGGAAGTGTTGCGATTCAAACTTGAAGTCAGACGCGCCCTGTGACTTCCGGCCCACCGAGTTGAGCCGCGTCGAACTGCTGCAGGATCCGGTTGATCTTCGCCGCGTCGTATGGGGCGGACGGGTCCTCTGCCTCGTCGAGTCTGTTCAGGAGTTCAGTGAGAGATGGGACAGCGTTGCGGATTCCGAATCTGGCAACGAGGCCCAGCCCGACATACCGCCTTCCAGGATCATCCGACATGACCCACTCGACGATTAGGTCATCCGCGATGAGCCGCTCAGATGCATCCAGCGAGTCGTAGACTCCAGCGAAGGCAGGCAGGACGCCGTCCATGTCCCTGCTTCGAGCGGCGCGTTCCGTGATCTCCAGCCACAGCCGATCCAATGCCGTCCGCAGATCGGTCCGGCTCACCAGGGTCCGCATCCGGGCATGCCATCTCATGCGACCGACCGACTCCTCCGTGCTGCGTCTAGCGTTGGGCGCGTCAGCGGTGGACCGCGCCACTTCCTTGTTGCGCATACCGTACGCCATCCGCTGGTTGCTCCTATGTCAATCCTACACGGCGATGGCGACACCCCCGGTGCGAAACGCCACCTCGATGAGCTGGCCCTCCGCTGAACGCTCGATGCGCTTCAGCGTTCCAAACACGGATCGCGCGATGTGGCGCTTCAGACAGCGCATCGCCTCACGGTTGCTCTTGCCCTCCGCTCGTTTGCGCTCCATGAACCGCCTCGCTGGCTCGTGCGAGCGCGCCTGCGTCAGCGCCATCATGTGCAGCGCCGAGTTCAGGCGCCGGTTGCCCGAGCGGTTCAGACGGTGTCGTGAGGTCTGGCCCGAGGAGACCTGAAGCGGTGCGACTCCCGTGTGCATCGCGAAGGCGGCCTCGCTTCTGAAGCGATTCGCACCGGCGGTCTCTGCCATCAGGCGCGCCGCGATGATCGCGCCGCACCCGGGATGGGCCAGAAGCTCAGGGGCGATCGTTCTCATCACGGCGGTGACTTCGCACTCGAGCCGCCTGATCTCGACCGTCAGGCTGCGACACCGCTCGATCAGATCGGCGGCGATGGAAGTCTGGACGGTTGTGGGGACCTCGGCGAGCTCGGCGGCGAGACGATCCAGCCACACGAAACGATCGAGCGCGCCTGTTGGGACACCCGACCCCAGCTCGAGATCGTGCAGGTGCCAGCGCAGGCGTGTCTGTATGCGCGTTCGCTCACCCACGAGGTCGTCTCGGTGGTCGATGAGCAGGCGCACGTCGTGCTCGGGCCCGGATAGGTGTGCCTCGGGAAGGTTCGGCTCACGCAGCGCCGCTTCGGCCACGGCTCTCGCGTCGATGGGATCAGACTTGCCGCGGCAGCGGGAGCTTCGGCGAGCTCTCGCAGTGAGCTTGGGCGGCACGCGCACGACCCTCTCGCCTCGGGAGATCAGGAATCGTTCGAGAGCGCCGGACACATGCCTGCAGTCCTCCAGCGCGAAGAGGTGCTCTGCATCGAGCGCGCGGACCCAGGCCAGCAGCCTGTCGTGTCCGGCGCGGCCGCTTCCCACGCAGATCTCACCGCGCGCAGCTGCGGTTGCTGCGTCGAGAGCCACGGCGGTGTGGGTCTTCTTGTGCGGGTCGATTCCCACTACGATCATCGCTGTCCCCCTTGCTCGGTCGTACCCGATGTGAGGCGGGACCGCCGGTGGACATGCCTCGGTGGGGGCCTCTAGGCCAGGCTCCTATCAGGTCACGCCGGCGGGCCTTCGGATCCAGGCGGCGGGAGACACAACAACCGTGGGTCAGCCCCGTTTGGGCGACAGACGCGCTTGGGGTCATCCCGCCGTCGGATCCGAGGCTACCCGATGTCGTATCGGGAGTCCCTAGGGGTCAGAGTGACACCGAGACGCGCTTGTTAGACAGCGACTCTCACAGACGGCCGACGACCACTTCAGGCATTCTGGCGGCGCAGCAGCAACCACGCTGTCAGCCCGACCATAAACATGGCGACGCTCGTAACCATGCTGCCGGCCAGACGCAGTGCACTGAAGGACGCCGGCGCGCGAAGGAGCAGGGGCTGGAGAACCACGAGTCCCCAGAAGGCGAATCCGACGAGGGTCCAGTCCTTTTGCACCTTGCGGAACCTGTCAACAGACCCCCGCGCGGACTTGGCGAATGTCATTACGGAGACGCCCGAAAGACGCCGAGTCCCGTTCTCCCACACACGGGCGTTCGCGGTTTTCGCCAACCACGCGTTCACGCCGACGATCACAAGTCCCATGATTGCCTGCGGCGCCAAGTCGAGCGGCGAGCGCGGCCATCCGGGGTAGAGCAGCGGGAGGAAGGCGAGCATCGTCGCGTTCACCACGGCGAGCCCGAGCTGCAAGAGCAGGCGGGGCCAGAGACCGTACGCCAGGGACCACCAGGCACCCCACATGAATGCTGAGACATTGAACCGATTCAGGTCAGCCGGAATCGGATCTTCGCCAACCACGGGCCCGGCGGACTGGACGCTTGCCTCGATAGGCCTGGGCGCCTCCGGCAGAACCGTATCTGCAAAGAAATCGTCGCCATCCGACACGCTTGCCCCCATCTCGACTGTCTAACGTCCGGCGCTTCACCTGCGCGCCTGATCCAAAGCGTAGTGCACAAACCAAGACGCGTCAGGTGGAAGCGCTTGTTCGACAGACGGCCCACGTGCGAATCATCGCGGCCCCGGGACTCTAGACCGCGCCCCGCGAGTCGGCGATGGTGTCGATCAACCGCTCGAGTTGCAGCCCGTAGCCGTTGACGATTACGTCCGATATCCCGTGTGCGACGAGTTCGGCGGCAAGAGCCTCATGGGTCATCCGCCGCCAGGCTTCCACCTGATCCGCCGATTCCTCGGCGGCCGGTGGCAGCAGTGCTACGCCCCGTGCGTTGCCCACGAGCTCAAGAATCCGCAGGTCGCCCTCATCGAACGCAATAGTCACGAAGCTCCCGCCTGGTTCTGTCGAACAACGTTTCTACGGTCTGAAAAAGACCTGAAGTTCCCCTAGAGCAGAATGCCTGACTTCCACGTAATCCGCAAAATCAGGCGGCCGAGTGGGTCTTCCGTCGTTCGCTCCATGGAGTGATCTTCTTCAGTTCGTCAGCGATCTTGCGTTCCGCCACCTCTGTATCAAAGGCATTCTGCGCCCTCAGCCAGAAGCCCTTCGAGAGACCGAAGTACTTGCAGAGCCTCAGGTCAGTATCGGCCGTGATGGCTCGTCGACCGGCAACGATCTCGCCGATGCGCTGCGCCGGAACGCCGATGTCCTTGGCCAGCCGGTACTTCGTGATGCCCATAGGAATGAGGAAGTCCTCCAGCAGTAGCTCCCCAGGTGTGATGGGCGGCAAGAGTGTCATCGGTTCTCCTCAGTGGTAGTCCACGATCTCGACGTCTTCGGCTGCACCGTTGATCCATCGGAAACACAGTCGGTACTGGTCGTTGATGCGCACGCTGAACTGTCCCTCGCGATGGCCGTGAAGCGCTTCGAGCCGATTGCCAGGCGGGACGCCAAGGTCGCTCAGCCGCCCCGCCGAGACGAGGTATCGCATCTTCCTTCTGGCTACCCGTTCGATGGCCACGAAACGAGTGACCCGCTGGCCGCGCGCCAGTCTTTGCGTGTCCTTGCACGCGAAGCTGCGGATCACGGTCGGATAGTAACGCGTCGCGTTATTAACGGCAAGCGTGAATAGTCCATGCCATCCTCACAGCCGGTCGAACGGGCTCTTCACCCCGAGGCCGCCCTTGTTGAGCACGTGGGTGTAGACCATCGTGGTCGACAGGTCCTTGTGACCGAGCAGCTCCTGGATCGTCCGGATGCCGTAGCCGACCTCGAGCAGGTGCGTCGCGAACGAATGCCGGAACGTGTGACACCCCGCGAGCGCCTGGTTCTGCGTGGACGCCGCGACGTGCTGGTCCACCGCGAGGTGGGTGAGGAACTCGTTGATCTCGCGCTCGCCCATATCCCGCGGGTGGCGCTTGTGGTGGAACACGATGTAGCGCCGCGCCCATAGCAGGTATGCCTGCTCGGTGCGGCGGCTGTAGTGACGGGTGCGCAGGGCTTCGCGCATCTGGTCCAGCAGGTGGGGTTGAGCCATGTCCGCAAGCGTGCGCGCGACACCTTACCCGCGCCTCACCGGCGTCCACCGACGCAGAGAGGGCCGCCACAGGTGTGTGGCGACCCTCTCCCATCGCTGCCGAACAGCGACATTCATCCCAAGAAACACGGTGGCGCTGCTTTCGCGCCCGGGAGGCTAGACCCGGAACGCCGCCGTCCTAGGAGGTGCGGACCTCCGTGAGATCCACGTCGGACCGGACCTGCGCAGCGATGCAATGACTACACATCTGCGCGATCACCTCCTTTTCAACCTCGTCGGACGCCGGACTGCGTCCTCGGGGATTCCCGTGACCATGAGCGTAGCAAGCACCGCGCCGCAGCGCTCACTCGCATCGCCGAAGCGTCGAAACCCCGCGCCGAACGGTCCCCGGCCCGGTCCGACCGGCGCGACCGATGCGGGCGGTCGAGCCACGGGCTACAGTTGGCCGGCTTCCCTTGCGAAGCTGTCGGGGTCTCTGCCGAGCCGCTCCGCGCGGTCGAGAGAATCGATCGCGGCCATCTCAGCATCGGTCAGTTCGAAGTCATAGACGCCGGCGTTCTCGGCGATGCGCTCGCGGTGCACCGACTTCGGGATGGTCGTCACCCCGTGCTGCAGTATCCAGCGCACGGTCACCTGCGCGGGCGTCTTGCCGTGGACGTCCGCAATCCTCACGATCTCAGGGATCTGTGCTACGCCGCCGCGCATGATCGGCGCCCACGCCTGCATGGTGATGCCATGGGTCGCGCAGTACTCGCGCAGCTCGGGTTGCTGCAGCCGCGGGTGGTGCTCCACTTGGTCGACCGCCGGCGGGATGTCGGCGATCTCGAGGACCCGCTCCAGGTGCGGTACGAGGTGGTTGCACACGCCGATGGCCCGGACCATCCGCTCGCTTCGCAGCTTCTGCAGCGCGCGCCACGTGTCTTCCATCGTCTCCGGCATGGGCCAGTGGATGAGATAGAGGTCGAGGTACGGCATGCCGAGCCGCGTCAGGCTCCGCTCGCACGCCGCGAGCGTCTCGTCGTACCCCTGCTCGTCGTTCCAGAGCTTGCTCGCCACGAAGAGCCGGTTGCGCGGGATGCCGCTCGCCGCGATCGCGCGCCCCACGCCCTCCTCGTTGCCGTACATCGAGGCGGTGTCGATGCCCCGGTAGCCGAACTCGAGCGCCCAAGCCACCTCGTGCTCGACCTCGGCGCCCGGGCGGGAGCGGAACGTGCCAAGCCCCAGGCGCGGCATCGCCACGCCTGGGGCTATCTCGACGGTATCGGTCAGCGAGTGCAGTTCGACATGCACCATGTGCCGCTTTCGATCCTTCCTACGCGGCCGTCCATCCCGCGTCGGCCGGGATGATCGCGCCGTTGATCTTCTTTGACTCGTCGGAGGCGAGGAACAGCGCGAGCTCTGCGATGTCGAGAGCCTTGAGCTGCCCCGGGATGGCCGCGTACCAGGTGCCGAACCTCGCGGAGCCCTTCGGGTCCATCTTCGTCGCATCGACACTCTGCATGATGTTCGTCTCCACCGCACCCGCCGCGATCGCGTTGCAACGCACGCCGTCCGGCGCGTACACGAACGCGGTATTGCGCGTGAGCCCGATGAGCCCGTGCTTCGAGACCGTGTACGCAGCGCCTGCTGCGCCACCACCGAGGCCGGCAACGGACGCCGTGTTCACGACCGAGCCGCCGCCCTGGGCGATCATGATCGGGACGACCTTGCGCGTGAGGAACATCGGCCCGTTCAAGTTGATCCCGAGCACCCGATCCCACATCTCGTTCGTGACCTCGGCGACGCCCTGGTTGATGTCCATGACGCCCGCGTTGTTGCACAGCACGTCGACACGGCCGAACGCGTCCATCGCGGTGTCGACGATCGTGCCGCAGTCGGCCTCGAGCGCCACGTTGCCCTGCACGCCACGAATGACTCCGCCGGCAGCTGTGACCTCGTCGACAACCTCCTGCAGCGTTCCCGCATGCCACTCCGCCGCGATGATCTTGGCGCCTTCTGCCGCGAACAGGTTCGCCATCGCGCGGCCCATGCCCGAGCCCGCTCCGGTGATGATCGCGACCTTGCCTTCGAGCCTCATGTGCGTCTCCTTCGTCTCGCGTGACGGGGCGGTGTCCGGCCGTCCTGCGTCAGGGACACCCGCCGATACAAACAGTACATCCCCAAGAGGGGACGGCAGGCGTCCGGTCGAACGCGGAGACTAGCGCGCCGGGCGACGCGAGCCGAAGAGATGGCTCAGCAGGTGCCGGTGATAGAGCAGGCTCGTCGTCAGCAGAGCCAGCCCGATGCCCAGGTATACGGGTGCGAGCCAGGTCTTGGGCAGCGCCGAGTGCCGCAGCACCACGCCCAGCCCGATCATGAACACGGTGACGACGTAGCTCTTCCATCCCTGGAAAGCGAGCACGTGGGCGTGCTTCGGGCCGGCCTCGATGCGGTCGATGTTCTTGCGCACGATGCCGTGGAAGACGAATCGGACGAACACCGCCGCGACGGCGATGCCGGCGATCGTGAGTTCGATCTCGAGCGGGATGGATTCGGGCTTCAGCCAGCTCACGGCGTAGGCGAGCAGCAGGATGCCGACGCCCGTCCAGATCACACCCGCGATGGCGAAGAGCCAGCGCCGGTCGACGTCGAGCGCACCACGCTCGGCGGCCTTTGGGTCGGACGGAGCGGTATCGGGTCGATCAGCCATCGATGCGGGCCTTTCGGTCGGAGTCGCGCAACAAAGGATGCCCCATACCGGGGGCGGACGCACACGCAGGGAGCAAGCGGCCTGCCGGAGCCTCCGTCCAACGCTCAAGGCGAGCGGATTCCCGGCCGCACGTGCTAGCATTCACATGTTCACAAGCGAGCCTCGCACGCACGGGGCGCGACTTCCCACAGGAGCACCGCTACATGGCTCACGTTCGCTCGCTCTTCTTCACGGGCCCCCTCGCCGACGTCGAGAACCGGGCCGTCAAGGCCTTCAAGCTCGGCCGCCCCTCGGACGTCATCTGGAACATCACGAACCGGTGCAACCTGCTCTGCGACCACTGCTACATGGCCGCCGATTCTCACACGCGCCCGAACGAGCTCACCGACGAGGAGACGCTGGCCCTGGTCGACCAGATGGGCGAGCGCGGCCTGCCGGCGCTCTTCCTCTCCGGCGGTGAGCCGATGATGCGCCCCAACTTCTGGGAGATCCTCGAGAAGGCGCGCGGATACAACATCCGCGTCACCGTCTCCACCAACTGCACCCTGATGGACCGCGAGGCCGCGCGTCGGCTGAAGGCGAACGGCATCGACTGGATCGCCACCTCGCTCTACGGCCCCGACGAGTTCCACGACGCGATGGTGGGAGTCCCCGGCACGCGCCGCCGCGTCACCGAAGCGATCAGACTGCTGCGCGAAGAGGGCGTGAACGTCGCCATCAAGACCGCGATCAGCGCCGCCACGTGGCCGTATGTGTACGACCTCATCCAGGACGCGCGCGACCTCGGCTGCGGCCTCATCTACTTCTGCGACCTCATCACCGCCGGCCGCAGCGAGGGCGAGGACGACGGCCGCATCACGCCCGAGCAGTGGCGCGAGCTGGCCGACTACATCATCGAGGACCTTGTCCGCGGTCAGGAGAGCGGCGAGAAGGGCCTCGAGTGGGACATCGGCGCGATGCCGAGCTTCATCCCCTACGTCGCCGAGCGCTTCATGGAGCGCGGCATCGACGTGAGCAACGGCCTCGAGCGCCTGAAGACCATCAGCGCCTGCCCTGTGGGCAAAGGCCACATGAACATCAACTCCGAGGGCGGCATCATGCCCTGCCAGTTCGCGCAGGACTGGACCATCGGCAGCGTGCGCGAGATGACGCTGCAGGACGCGGTCGCTGCCCTCTACGAACTCGACCAGCAGGAGGCCAAGGGCGTCTGCTCCCCCACCGAGTGCGAGTACAGCCGCATCTGCCGCGGGTGCCGCGCGAAGGCCTGGCAGCGCACCGGCGACCCGATGGCCGAGGACGTCACGTGCCTGCTGCACGCCGACGCCGACCGCAGCGCGCTCGTCGAGCAGATCGAGGCCGCACCCGAGTTCGTCCGCTCCGCCCCGTGCTCGGCGCCCGGGAGCTGTTAGCGCTCTGCCCTCGCGAACCGCTGATGAACAGGAGCCCGCTCGATTCGAGCGGGCTTCTTCCGTGGATGGGCGGTACCATCGTGGCAGCCTGCAGAATCTGGGAGGGACGCTGCCATGCCGATGCTCGACATCATCTACGGGGTGCTGCTCGTGCTGCACGGGCTCGTGCACCTCGCGTGGTTCGCACCGACGCAGCCCGACGAGTTCCCGTTCCGCTGGAAGTCGCTGCTCCTGCCGCACGCGAGCGAGGCCACGCTGAAGCGCTACATCTCCCCGATGATCGTCGCGCAGGCGGTGCTGTTCGCGCTCGCCGCCCTCGGCGTGTGGGGCGTCCCGCTGCTCGCCGCCGCATGGGTGCCGATGGCGATCGTCGCCGTCGCGCTGTCCACCACCATCATGGTGCTGCTGTGGCACCCGTGGTTCTTCACCGGCCCGGCCGTGAACCTGCTCATCCTCGGCAAGGCGATCTGGGACCTGGGCCTCATCCGCTAGCGCCCGAGAAGCTCACGCAACACGAAGAACGCGACCCTTCTGGGGCCGCGTTCTTGTACTGCCGTGCCGGATACCGCCGCGTCAGTAGACGCGCAGCCTGACGGTGCGTGAGGTGCTCGCCGCGAGCCCGGAAGTCCCGAGGAATTTCACCCGGATCTTGTACGTGCCGCGCCTCGAAGGCTTGTACGAATAGCTCCAGCGCGCCCCGGCGTTGGTGGTGAGGCTCGTGGCACTCACGATCGCGACGCGCGTCCAGCTCGTGGATCCGGGCTTGACCACGTACACGCGGATCGAGTTGCCGATCGCGCCTGGGGTGAGCGCGCCGCTCAGCTTCACGCTGTGGTAGCGCGCCACCGACGTGCGGCTCTGCGACAGGCTCAGCGTGGTCGCGGCGGGGACGGGCGTCACCGTCGGGTCGGCGGTCGGCGTCGGGTCGGGACTGGGCGTCGGGGTGGTCACCTGGGTCGGCTCGGACGCCGGTGTCGCGGTCGGGACGGGTGTCGGTGTCGGCCCCGGAGTCGGGGTGGGCGTCGGCACCGGCGTCGGGGTCGTCAGCGACGCGAGCGCGAGGTCCACGCGCACGAGTCCGTGTCCGTAGGACGGGTCGGTGCCCGCCGCGCCGAGGTCCTGCGCGGTGCCTTGCAGCGCGCTCGCCAGCTGGCTCGCGGTCAGGTCCGGATGCGCGGACCACACGACCGCGGCGGCGGCGGACACGAACGGGGTCGCCATGGACGTGCCGCTCATGTAGGCCATCTGGCCGTTCGGGATCGTCGAGAGGATGCCCACCCCAGGAGCCACGACGTCGAGGTTGGTCGAACCGTAGTTGGAGAACGAGGCGAGGTGGTTCTGGTTGTCGACCGCGCCGACGCCGATGACGCCGGTGACGGCCGCGGGATAGGTCGGGGTGGTGACGCCGTCGTTGCCGGCGGCCGCGATGACGACCGCGCCCTTGGACTGGGCGTACGCGACGGCGGAGGCCAGGATCGGGTCGCCACCGGGGGCTTCCCCGCCGAGGCTCATCGAGATGATGCGGCACGGCGTGTGATCCACGGCGTCACGGATGGCCTGCGCGACCGCGTAGTCGTCGCCGCTGCCGCTCGCGTCGAGCACCTTGAACGCGTAGACCTTGGCCTTCGGAGAAGCGCCAACGCCCTCGGTCCCGTTGTTGCGAATGCCCGCGATGATGCCGGCCACGTGCGTGCCGTGTCCGTTGTCGTCGAGCGCCGGCGAACCCGGATTCACGTAGTTCTTGTAGAGGATGACCTGGCCGACCAGGTCGGGCTGCGTGTTGTCGATGCCGGTGTCGATGATCGCGATCGCGACGCCGGAACCTTCCGAGGTGCTCCACGCGGTGGTGGCGCCGATGTCCGGCAGGCCCCACTGGTACGAGAAGCGCGGGTCGTTCGCGGCGCCCAGGGCGTGCATCGTGGTGTTGACCTGCGCGTAGCGGACGCCGTCGACCCTCCCGGCCGCCTTCGCGAAGCTCTCGCGGCTCATGCCGCTCGGCACGGTCACGAGCAGCGCCCCTCCGCGGGTCGACTTCGTCACGATCGCGCCGTCGAGCTCAAGTTCCCGCTCGACCGCGACCATGTCCGAGGTGTGCGAGACCTGCACGATGACCATCTGGCCGCGCTGCGGAGAGGCGCCACCCGCGACCATCGATTGGGCGTGGGCGATCGCGGGGGAAAGAGTGACCAGCAGCGCCGCAAAAGCGGCCGTCGCGAGCATGCGATTCAAGCGCCGGACCAACACGCGATTCGCCTCACAAAGACGCGTTCTCTGATCTGACAAGCCAGCGGCACACCGAACGCATTCGGTGCACAGTGCTTGTATCGGCAGCAGACAGGGGAATGTTGAGCACGAAGCGCGCCCGCATCGCGCCCGCGCGAGAACCGTTATCCGCACGTTGATTGAATCGCACCCCTGTGGTGCGATTCCACCGCACCTGAACGGTGCTAGGGTGGAATCCCATCAGCGAAGTGACCTTGGACTCTGATATCCCATGCCCTCGATCATCGAAGCGTGGCGCGCCGGTCTCCTGAAGCGCGACAACTGGATGAGGAACGTCGGAGCGGGCCTCGTCGTGGGCGTCGTCGCCCTTCCGCTCGCGATGGCGTTCGCCGTCGCCTCCGGCGCGACCCCCGAGCAGGGCCTCTACACCGCGCTCGTCGCGGGCCTCGCCGTCACACTCTTCGGCGGCAGCCGCGTGCAGATCGCCGGCCCCACCGGCGCCTTCGCCGTCCTGCTCGCGGGCATCACGTCCCGCTACGGCTTCGCAGGTCTCCAACTCGTCACGCTCATGGCGGGCGTGCTGCTCCTGCTCTTCGGACTCGCGAAGATGGGTTCGGTCATCCGGTTCATCCCGGAGTCGGTCATCCTCGGCTTCACCGCGGGCATCGGCGTCGTCATCTGGGTCGGCCAGTGGGATGCCTTCTTCGGACTGCCGAAGCCCGCGGGCGCCCACTTCCACGAGAAGCTGCTCGCGCTGCTGACGTCACTGCCACACCTCGATGTGGCGACCACCCTGCTCGGCCTCGCCTGCCTGGTACTGCTGATCGTGTGGCCGATGATCCCGAAGGCCGGTCGCGTGCCCGCGCCGCTCGTGGCCCTGATCCTCGCCACCGTCGCGCAGGCCGTGTTGAGGCTCCCGACCGTCGCCACCATCGGCTCGATGTTCGGCGGCGTGCCCGCTGGTCTGCCGGCCCTGAAGATCCCCAACGTGAGCGTGAACATGGTGCTCGAGCTCGTGCAGCCCGCCTTCGCGGTGGCGATGCTCGGCGCCATCGAGTCGCTGCTGTCGGCCACCGTCGCCGACGGCATGACCGGCACGCGCCACGACTCGAACCAGGAGCTCGTCGGCCAGGGCATCGCGAACGTGGCGTCCGCGCTCTTCGGCGGGTTCGCCGCCACAGGCGCGATCGCCCGCACGGCCACCAACGTCCGCCACGGCGGCAACAGCCCGATCGCCGGCATCGTGCACGCCGCTGCCATCGCACTCGTGCTCATCGCGCTCGCGCCCCTCGCCTACAACGTTCCGCTCGCCGCGCTCGCCGCGATCCTCTTCGTCGTCGCGTTCAACATGAGCCGCGTCGGCCACGTGTGGCGGACCGCCCGCCGCGCTCCGAAGACCGACGTCGCGGTCATGCTCATCACGCTCGGACTCACCGTCTTCACGGACCTCGTCCTGGCCGTCGAGGTCGGGATCATCCTCGCGATGATGAACTTCCTGCGGCGCATGTCGGAGACCGTCGAGGTCCGCCCTGTCGGCGAGAGCGAACTCGCGGGCGCGCCGGGCGCGCCAGCGGTCGCGATCCCCGAGGGCGTGATCCTCTACACGGTCGAGGGCCCCTTCTTCTTCGGTGCGGTCGACCAGTTCGAAGAGGCGCTTCTGCATACGCATACCGCGCCGCACGCGCTCGTGATCTCGCTCGAGCGCGTCCCCTTCATCGACCTGACCGGGCTCGCGAGCCTCGACGAGGTCGTCGCGAAGCTCGACCGGCGCGGCGTGATCGTCGCGCTCTGCTGCGCGAACGACGACGTCACCGAGCGGCTCGAGAAGGCGGGCATCACCGCGCATCTCGCCGTGGCGCCTTCGGCGTCGCTCGCGCAGGCGCTCGAGGCAGTGCACCGCTAGCTGCCCACCTGTCGCTCTGCGCAATCCCCGGAGATGGCGCCGATAAGAAGAGGCCCGCGCCTGCGATGCAGGTACGGGCCTCTCTTTCTGTGCTGCTTCCGCCTACGCGCCGGGCGGCGGAGTCTGCTCGCAGCACGTGTACGTGGCCTGGGCGCCCCTCTTGATCTTGTTGAAGACCATGAAGAAGTACGCGATCGCCACCGGGTGCAGCAGCACCATGAGCACGACCCAGATGACCTTCCGGTTCGGGTCGGTGCCCGGATACTCCGCGTCGGTGCGCAAGACGCCGTCGACGATCATCCAAACGACCAGGACCGCGTACGCGAGGCTCGCGAGCCCGCTCAGCGCGCCGAGTCCGGCGAGGCCGAGCCCGAAGAGTCCGAATGCGTGGAACATGTGGTGCCTCCTCTCTTGCTTCAAGTCGCAGGTCACGGCGGCGGCCTTCCGCGCGCCCGCTTCCGGGCGCGCTTCCGGCCGCCGCCGGGGTTGTCTTTCGCCTAGTCGACGAGGACGAGCGTCACGTCGCCGACACCGCGGACCAGGTCGATCTCGATCTTGGGGCCGGGGCCGCTGTAGGCCTCGTTCACCCATGCGTTGCCCTGCGAGATGAACCCGTCGGCCGAGAAGTCTCCGACGCCGTCCTCACGTCCGTCGACCTTCACGCCGACGCTTCTCGGCAGGCGAACGACCAGCTTGCCCACGCCGGCCTCGATGCGCGCCGGCAGATCGGTCGCGCGCGGTCCGGACAGGTCGATCGTCGTGTCCCCGACGCCCGTGAGGACGTTCAGGTCCGTGATGTCGAGCCCGCGAAGATCGAGGTCGCTGCGGCCCACGCCCAGCTGCAGGCGCAGCTCGGTCGGGACGCCGGGTGCAAGGCGGACGTTCCACTCGTTGCGCATGTCGGAGAACATCGGCGCCTTCACACTGTCCGGCTGCCTCACGACGAGGCTCCCGGCCGTGCCCTCCACCGAGTAGTCGACTTCGGGCTGCCAGCTCGGCGGCGCGTACGTGAAGTCGGCCACCATCGCCGATCCGCTCGTCTCGGCACCCGAGACGGTGAGCTCGCCAACGCCGATCCGCAGCTCGGTTGAGAGCTGGGTCGCGCCCTCGAGCGCGACGGCCTTGTTCTCCGTCGTCGTCTTCGTCTCCGGACGGTCCTGCAAACGTACCCTCGTGCATCCCGTGGTCGCGGCGAGCGCCGCCACCAGAGCCACGACCGCCGCAGCGGTCAGGATCCTTGTCTTCACCGATCCACCCCCTCAAAACGACCGACCAACATCACCTTCGCGAACAGCCCGTGCAGGTAGCCGACGCCCTTCGCCATCCACATCGTCACGAAGAATCCGAGCATGCCGCCCGCGAAGAACAGCGGCGCGCCCCATGGTTCGATCAGATAGCCCCACTCGTTGATGCGGACGATCGGCGTGTCGAGCGTCCACTGGACGATCGGTGCCGCGAACGTCGCGAGCGAGAGAGACAGCGCCGTGACGATCACCGTGAAGTAGGCGATCCCGAGCGGCAGCATGAGAAGCATGTAGAGCATCGTGGTCCACGTGCGGTAGTCCGAGAACCAGGCCTTGATGCGGCCCCAGAACGTCCCGTCGGCCACCACCACGGTGCGCGGCCGGCGCGGCATGCGCTGTCCGAGCAGTCCCTCGACGATCCGGCCCTCGGCCAGCGAGATGGCCCGCACCGCTCCGATGAAGAGCAGCGTGATCGGGACGCCGATGATGAGGATCATGAGTCCCAGCGAGAGCGAGAGGCCCGTGACGACCACGGTGAAGTACAGGACGCCGGTCGCCAGCGAGAGCAGCATGTAGGCGAGCGCGCCCCAGGCACTCGGGTCCGCGACGATACCGAAGAAGCGCAGGAACGGGTTCGTCGACGTGGTTGCCGGAGCCGGGCGACGGAGCGCGGCCGTGACGGTGCGCTCGGTCTCCTTGTACGCGGCTGCGATCTCCGCCGGCGTGCCGTAGGCCTCGATCGCTCCTGCGACCGCCTCCGGCGTGCCTCCCGCTTCCGCGACCGCGCTGCGAAGGTACTCCTCGGCATCGTAGGTCGCGTCCTGAACCAGTGCGGGATCGGCGCCCGCGAGTGCCCCTCTCAGTTCGACCAGATAGGCCTCGATGGTGTTAGGCACCGTTCCTCCCCTCCAGGGTCGTGTCGACGAAGTCGCGGGTGCGCGACCACGCCGTCCTCCAGTCAGCGAGCACCGCCCTGCCCCGGTCGGTGATCGTGTAGTACTTGCGTGGCGGACCCGAGACGCTCGGCTCCACCCGGCTGCCGAGCAGCCCGGTCTCTTCCATGGATCTCAGCACGGGATACAGGGTCCCCTGCTTCACCGGCGCGCCTTCCTGCCAACCGCCCTCGATGCTCTTCGCGATCTGGTAGCCGTAAAGCGGCTCCGCCGAGCGATCGAGGATGGCGAGCAGGACGAGCGAGACGATGCCGGAGTTCAGTTCCTTCTGGAACTTCCGCAGCATGACGTCGTCAGCGGTGTCCATAGCTCCCCACCTCCTTGTGTGTCCTGGTTGCACGGGTGACGGATGCGTCACCCGATCGCTATTCCGTACTCGATACTATTGTGAAGGTGCTACTAGTTCGAGGCCATACTACTACGAACTTCATACTAGTCAACACCCTTTTGGATATTTCCTTTCGAGGGCGGAGCAGGGCGAGGTGACGCAGGGCGGAGGTGGCCCGGGGCGGGGGTGGAGCGGGGCGGAGGAGTCGCCCGCGCACGGAGGTGGCGCGGGCAAGCAGGCCGGCCGCGCCCCGAGGTGGGACGCGGCCGGCCGGGGACTCCTACTTGAGGCGCCAAGCGCTGGTGGCATCGTGGGCACGCAGCAGCTGCTCGCGCGGCCCGAGCCGGTCGCGGGGACGCTCGCAGCGGCTGCGATCGGCGGAGCCCGACGCGCTCGCGCGCAGGGTCTGAGCCGCGTTCGCTGCGCCGCGGGACAGGGCGTCGAGCGCCACGGCGGCGTTGAGTGCGAGCGGGCGGTTGAGGCCGAATGCCTCGGTGGTTCTGTCGTACATCGTGGGTTCCTCCCTCGAAGGGTCGGTGCCCGCGACGCGACAGCTACAGGTCGGTCAGGCGGCGCGGCGCACCGGGATGTGGACTCGTGCAGATCGGGACGGTCGCGTCCCCCAAGAACAAGTCGTCGTATTCATCTGTCGGTCCCTCCTTCCGGTGACTCGGTCGTGGCCTGATGTGCTGGTGCATAATACCAAATCCCGCGTGCATAGCAAGCCGCTCTCCAGGCGACCCCGGGACTACTTGCTGTACTTGTCCTTGAAGTACGCCTTCGACGCCTTGCTTATCATCTTCCAGCGCCGCGTCTCCTCGGCTTTGAGGCGGGCGTCCCCCTGCCGCGCTTGGAACGCGGATTCGCGACGCAGTGCGAGGTACGCCTCGTAGCGGGCGGGATCCAGGCCGCCGGATTCCACGGCGGCCCGCACAGCGCACCCCGGCTCAACCTCGTGCGCGCAGTCGTCGTAGCGGCAACCGTGACCGAGCTCGGCGATCTCGGCGAACGTGGTCTCGACACCTTCCTCGTCCCCCCACATCGCCACCGCGCGCAGGCCCGGTGTGTCGATGAGCGCGCCCCCTCCGGGCAGCGGGATGAGCTCGCGCGTGACGGTGGTGTGCCGGCCCCTTCCGTCGATAGCGCGCACCTCGCCCACGCTCTGCACGTCGCCTCCGACGAGCCGGTTCACGAGCGTGGACTTGCCGGCGCCCGACGGCCCGATGAGCGCCACGGTCCGGAAGTCCGCAACGTGTGCGCGCAGCACCTCGATGCCGACGTCGCCGGGAACGCTCGAGGCGATCACGTCCACGCCGGGAGCCGCGAGAGAGACGGCCGCCACCTCGGCGTCCGGATCCTCCACGAGATCGGCTTTCGACAGCACGACCACCGGCACGGCGCCGCTGTCCCACGCGAGCGCGAGCTCGCGCTCGATGCGGCGGATGTTCGCGCCACCGTCGATCGCCTGCACGATGAACACGATGTCGATGTTGGCCGCGATGACCTGGCCGACGGAGGCCTTCCCCGGGTCGCGCCGCGTGAAGAGCGAGCGCCGGGGCAGGACGACCTCGACCACCGGCGACGAGGCGCCGTCGCCGGGCCGCAGGGCCACCCAGTCTCCGACCACAGGAAAGCCTTCGGGCCCTGCTTCGGAGGTGAGCGCGCCGGCGGGCAGCGCGCGGATCACGCCATCGTTCGTGGCGACCCACACGTGGCCGCGGACGGTCTTGACCACGCGCGCGGGGACGAGCGGAGGCTGGGCGCATTCGTGGAACAGAGCGCGAAACCGCTCGTAGCCGAGTTCGACGAGCGCGCGGTCGCTGCGGGGTTCTGAGGTCGAGCTTTCGAACATTGCGGGGCTCCTCCCTAGGGGGTTGGTGCCCGCAACGCGCGGAGAGGAACGGTCAGGCGACGCGGTGCACCGGAATGTGGACGTGACATGGGCGGGACGATGCCGTCCCGGCGGGGCAGGTCGTCGTATGCATGAGCTCAGTCACTCCTTCCGGTCGTCTCGAACGCGGCCCGAACGTGGCTGCATCGTAGCAGACGCCCTCGCGCAGCCCCGCGCGGGTACGTACGCAGTGGAGGTGCGCAATGGCAGACCTCGCCGCGCTCGCGATCGGCTACCTGATCGGCTCGATCCTGCCGGCGCTCCTCATCGGGCGCGCCTCCGGCGTCGACATCCGCAGCGTCGGCACGCGCAATCCGGGCGCCACGAACACGTGGTCCGAACTCGGCCCGGGCCGCGGGATGGTCGTGCTCGTGTTCGATCTCGGCAAGGGTGTCGCCGCAGTGTGGATCGCGCACCTCATCGGCGCTGACCCGCTCTTCGTCTACGGCGCGGGGCTGATGGCCGTCGTCGGCCACCGTTTCCCGCTCTACGCTCGCTTCCGTGGCGGCGAGGGCGTGGGCGCGAGCAGTGGCCTCATGCTGTTCTCGGTCGGCGTCGCACTGCAGCGCTCGTGGCTCTCGCCTGTGACCTTCACCGCGCTCGCGATCGCGGCGCTCGTCGTCTTCCTGGTGTGGCGGCGCGGGCCGGTCGTCGCGGTCTTCGTGCTGCCGGTTCTCGGCGCGCTCCTGCTCGTCCACGGCGACGCCGCCTACCGCATCTTCACGCTCCTGCCGATGGCGAACATCTGGCTGATCAACGTGCGCAACGTGCAGCGCGAGCATCTGCTGCTGACGCCGCGCGGTCTCGGTGCCACGCGCGACACACCCCGCGGCCGCACACTGCACCGCTGACCGGCGCAGTGTGCGGCCGCGCGCCTACGAGCGCAGCGCCTCGGCGGTCGCCTTGATCCCGTGCAGCGTCTTGTTCGCGAACAGCGCGCCGCCGAAATCGAGCGGGTTGTCGAACAGCCACGCCACGAAGCCGCCCTGGCCGCGCATGTCGCCGCGGATCCTCAGCACGAGGCGTGTGTGGCTCTCGTCGATCGGAGTCGCGACCCACACCCAGCTCGTCGACGCGCTCGTTGCCTTGCCGGCATCCGCGGCGCGCAGACTCGAGCCGTCGGCCGCGCCACCCGCGTACAACAGGAAGACGCCGGGAGTGCTCGAGGTCGGCGCCGTGTCCTGCTCGACGTAGTAGAAGACGGCGCTGTTGATGTAGACCTTGTCGCCAAGCTCGATGTCCTGCAGCTCCGGGACGATGCGCGTGGAGAAGTGGCCGTCGACAAAGTCGCCTGAGCCGGTGGTGTTGTAGAACCAGTCCCACCCGTGCCACCCGCCGCGCTTGTAGCCCTGCTGGCGGACGAGCGCCATGACCGTGGACGCCGGCGCGTCGATGGTGATGCCGCGCGTGGCACTCTGCCGCGCGTCGCGCACGAGCTCGTCGCCCGGCAGCGTGGACGCGACTTCCGCGTCGGTAGCGCCCCAGCGGTCGGTGAAGCCGCGGGTGAGCGGCGGCACAGCGATGAAGCCCACGAGCAGGATCGCCACGAGCGAGCCGGCCACGATGCCGATCCACTTTGCCGTCATGAGCGCCCCGTGCCCGATCGACTGCATGTCCATCTGAATCTCTTCCTCCCGAATGCCGACCGTGTTATCCTTACATCGTATGGCTTACGGCGTAAGGCTAGCATCCGTACAGTGTAAGGGTCAACACCCCCGACGAAGGAATTTCCGATGGCCGCAAGACGCACGCCCCTCACCCGCGCAGACATTCTCACGACCGCCCTGCGGATCGTGGACGACGAGGGCGTCGATGCCCTGTCAATGCGCCGTCTCGCACGCGAGCTGGGTATCGAGGCGATGAGCCTCTACCACCACTTCGAGAACAAGGACGCCATCCTCGCCGGGATCATCGATCTCGCGCTCGAGGCCGAGGCACCCGGCGCCGGCGCCGCCCCGCCGACGTCGTGGCGCGACCCGGTGGCGGCGGCCGTCCTCGGATTCAGGAGGGTACTCGTGAAGCACCCGAACGTACTTCCCGTGATGGCGGCGCACCCGCCCGTTTCCGGCAGCAGCACCGTCTACATCCAAGGCCCGCTGCAGTACCTGATCGCGCGCGGGCTCTCCGAGACCGACGCGACCGACCTGTTCCAGGGCGTCTTCGCCCTGGCGTTCGGCCACGCGATGCTGTCGACGAGCTACGGCTCGATCGAGCTCGCCGACGCGCCCCCCGTCGAGTTCACCGAGGAGTCCTTCACGCGTACGCTCTCGGTGGTGCTCGACGGCTACGAACCTCATCCCGGCGAATGACGTCGTGACCTGAGGGGTACCGTAGAATCAGTGATGCGCGAGAGTGCGCACACGTCCTGTCCCCGACGACACCAAGGAGGCTTCTTTTGAGCATCAAGGGAACCAAGACCGAGCAGAACCTGCTGAAGTCGTTCGCTGGCGAGAGCCAGGCCCGCAACCGCTACTGGTTCTTCTCAAGCGTCGCCAAGAAGGAAGGCTACGAGCAGATCGCGGCCCTCTTCCTCGAGACCGCTGAGAACGAGATGGAGCACGCCAAAGTCTTCTTCAAGTACCTCGAGGGCGGCGACCTCGAGATCACGGCGGGCTACCCGGCCGGCCGCATCGGCACCACCGCCGAGAACCTGCTCGCCGCAGCCGAGGGCGAGAAGATGGAGTGGAGCGTGCTCTACCCGGACTTCGCTGACGTCGCCGAGGCCGAAGGCTTCGCTGACGTCGCGACGTCGTACCGCGAGATCGCCGAAGTCGAGGCGCGCCACGAGGCCCGCTATCGCAAGCTGCTCACCAACGTCGAGGCGAAGAAGGTCTTTAGCAAGGACGCCCCGATCAAGTGGAAGTGCCGCAACTGCGGCTACGTCTTCGAGGGCAAGGACGCCCCGGAGATCTGCCCGGCCTGCCAGCACCCGCAGTGCTACTACGAGGTCTTCACCGAGCCGTACTAGGCATCGCGGCAGCACTCGGACAAGCGGAAGGGCCGCCCACTTCGGGCGGCCCTTCTCGCGGTCCCGTGTGTGCGCCGACTCCGCCCGGTACGAGCCGGCCGCAGCCCGGAGGCCGTCGAGGAGCGCGAGGACACCCTCACGCAGACTGCGGGCCCCGGCCTGCTCGGCACGCTTGTTGCGGCGCTCGGGGCGACGATGTTCGCCGGATGGGTGAAGGAGCGCATCAGGTCCGATGGCTCGGCAGCACGCACGCCGCGGGGTCGCCCTCGCCCTCGCCGCAGCGGCACTCGCGGTGATCGCGATCGCGTGGCACCTCGCTGCGCTCACCGCGTACGACACCTCGGCAGGCACCGGCACCCTGGTGTCGCGCATCAACGCCGCCGAACTCGCCGCGCACCTCGAGCCGTGGAGCGAGCGCTTCCAGTGGCGGGTCGTCACGCTGCGCGCGCAGCGGTTGCTGAACGCGGGGCGGATCGACGAAGCCTTCTGGCTGCTGGAGCCGCTGTCGCAGATCGTGCGCGGCGACGCGCTGTACCGCTCCGTGTACCAGGAGGCTGTGCACCTCAAGGCACCGCTCGATGCGCGCAAGGCGCACGTGCAGCACGCGAAGGAGAAGGCGGGCGGCGTGCTCGACCCCGCCGACGTGCAGCGCTAGAGACCCGCGCGCCGGGACCGGTCGCCGAGACTCCCGAAACGCCAGAACGCCTCGCAGGGGGAAGCGAGGCGTTCCGTCTCGAGCAGGGATTCCGTCGGCCGCCGCCGCAGGGATTCGGCGACGACCAACGGCGGGATGAGTGCGGGTCTAGTGGACCAGGGAGATCGCGTAGGCGAGAACGGTGGCGGCGGCGATCACCAGCGCGAAACGGCCCCAGTAGATGTGGCCCTCAGAGAAGCTGTCCTCGAACATTGCGTACCTCCTGGCAGGATTTCGACTGCGTCGTTGACTACATGCAAATCATCGCCGCTTCTACTCGGTGGAAACATTGTCGGTTTCTTCCGTATCTCGTAAGATTCTCTTAATGCTCAACGTGAATCGCATGCGCATCCTGAGGGAAGTCGCCGCCCGCGGCTCGATCGTCGGCGCGGCCGCAGCCCTCTACCTCTCCCCGCCGGCCGTCTCCCAGCAGATGGCGACCCTCGAGCGTGAGGCTGGCGTCGATCTGCTCGAACGGGTCGGCCGCGGGGTCCGACTCACTCCCGCCGGGGAGCGCATGGTGCAGTACGCCGACCGCGTGCTCGCCGTGCTCGAGGAGGCCCAGGCCGACGTCGACGCAGTGGCTCACGGCATCGCGGGACGCGTGCACACCTCCGCATTCCCCACCGCCGCGCGCGCCCTGCTCGTGCCCGCGCTGTCGCGACTGCACGCGCGCTACCCGCGACTCCAGCTCAAGATGGTCGACCTCGAGCCGGAGGAGAGCATCCCGCTGCTGCGCGTCGGCGATCTCGACATCCTGATCGCGTACGAATTCGAGATGATGCCCGTGCGCGAGGAGCCGGGCATGGAGCGGGTGCCGCTCATGACCGAGCCGATGGCGATCGCTCTGCCGGTGTCGCACCCCAAGGCCGCGGGGCCCGTGTCGATCGCCGACCTCAAGGACGAGCAGTGGGTCGTGGGGCGAGACGGCTCGCCGTTTCTCGAGGTGCAGAAGCGCGTTGCCCACCAGGCCGGCTTCAACCCCCGCGTCGACTTTCACAGCAACGACTACCAGGTCATCCTCGCTGCGGTCGAGGCAGGACTGGGCGTCGCGCTCGTGCCGCCGATGGCGCGATTCGCCGAGTACCCGGGGGTCGCATTCCGGCAGCCGGTCGACATGGAGGTCCGCCGCCACATTTCCGCGGTCATCCGGCGCGGGAGCGGCAAGGCGCCGGCTGTCGCTGCGGCACTCGACGCGATCCGCGGCGTGGCGCGCGAGCGCGCGGCGGCGTCGCCGTTCGCCGGCGTCACGGCAGCCTGACCGGGCACCGCCCTCGCGCGCAATGTCAGCTCTCGCGCGGGGTGAGCCCTCCAGGTTGAGACGTGCGCGGAACGAGCCCGGTGTCGAGCGACGCCCACAGGTAGAGGGACGCGATGCTGCGGTACGGCTTCCACGCATCTCCCGCGCCCGCCATCTCGCTGCCCGTGGCGGAGCGGCCCAGCTCGAGCGCCCAGCCCGCGGCGCGCAGCAGCCCCGCGTCGTCGAGTGCGAGCACGTCGGGACGCGCGAGGGAGAACACGAGGAACATCTCGGCGGTCCAGCGCCCGATGCCCTTCACGCGCGTGACCTGCGCGATGACCTCGTCGTCCGGCAGCGCATCGAGCGCCTCCAAGTCGAGCGACCCCGTCGCCACGTGCTGCGCCAGGTCGCGCACGTAGCGGCTCTTGGCACCGGAGAGCCCCACGGCGCGCATCTCGGACTCCTCCAGCAGCAGCACGGACTCCGGCTCCACGGGACCGAGCGCGGCGAACCGCTTCCAGATCGTGTCCGCTGCCTTGGTCGAGAGCTGCTGGCCGACGATCGCACTCGCGAGCGCGACGAAGCGGTCGGACTCGACGCCGACGCTGACCTCGCGCACCGCTTCGATGACGCGCGCCATCACCGGGTCCGCCGCGAGTGCGACGACCTCCGGCGAGGCGGACGAGTACGTGAGGCGGGCGCGGCCGGCCACTACTCGACCCAGACCGCGGCGTACCAGTTCTGCGGCTCGTCCTCGGACGCGAGCGTTTCGATCGGCAGCCCGAATCGGTGCGCGGTCGCAAAGACATCGATGCCCACCGAGTGGAACGCGGGGCGCGCCTTCTTCGGGTTCGCGCACGGCTTGTCCTTGAGCCCCACGCACTCCTTGCACGACGCGCAATCGCTCATCGAGAACGCGAGATAGTAGCCGTCGACGAACGCCTGCTGCTCGAGCGCGAACGACACGTCCTGCGCCGTCTTCTTGTCCGGCGAGTGGATGATGATGCCCCACGTGTAGCGGCGCAGCACCTGCTCGTACTCCCACGGCATGAGCGAGCCCGCGCGCGACGGGCAGGTCGGACCCTTGCCCCAGTCGCTGCAGCCGAACATGCACTTCAGGATCGTGCGAGACTCGAACGCGATGTCGTCCGGCGTGAACGGGACGGCGTCAGCCGCGCCCAGCTCGAGGGCCATCGCGAGGTAGCGGTCGGTGTCTGCGACGCGGTTCATGGACTGCCTTTCGGATGCAGCGTGGGTGCGCCTCGGATACTAGCGCAGGCGAGCTTTGCCGCGGCTCAGAAGCGGGAGCGCTCCTCGACCGAGCCGTCGGGGTGCCCGACGAGCAGCACGTCGGCTCCGCGCAGGGCGAAGATGCCACAGGCGACCACACCGGGGAGTTGCTCGAGGCGCAACTCCATCGCGAGCGGATCGGTGAGGTCGAGACCCGTCACGTCGAAGACCTCGTTGCCGCGATCGGTGAGGAAGCCGTCGCGGGTGACGGGCGTGCCGCCGAGTTCCGCCAGAGCCGCGAGCGCCTGATCACGGAACGCCGGCACGACTTCGACCGGCACCGGGTGTCCCTGGAGCGTGTCGGCGAGCTTGCTGTCGTCGACGATGCAGATGAAGAACGTCGAGGCGCCCGCGACCAGCTTCTCGCCGCCGTGCGCTCCCCCGCCGCCCTTCAGCAAACGCAACTCCGGATCCACGACATCGGCACCGTCGACGTAGAGGGGCAGGAGGCCGGCACCCCACAGCGGCACGACCTCAATGCCGGCGGCCTGCAGCAGCTCCATCGAGCGGACCGAACTCGCGACTGCGGCGCGAGGTTGGCGGTCCGAGCCGGCCAGCGCCTCGATGAACGCCGCGGCAGTACGGCCGGTGCCCACGCCGACGAGCGAGCCCGGTTCCACGAATCGGAGCGCGACCTCGGCCGCGGCGCGCATCGCGCGGGCCTGCGGCTCGCAGTTCGGGCCGGGGGCGGTCATCGCGGCGGCCGGCGCGACGCTACCACAGCGTCGCGTCGTCGTCGGACGGCGGCGCCGGCCGCTTCGCGGGCTTGCCGTTGCGACGCTCTGAGCGCGTGCGCATGCGCGACGCGCTGGCGGCCTCCTCGGCGATCCTGCGCTCGGCCAGGAAGCGTTCGTGCGCGACGCGAGCGGCTTCGAGCAGCTCGGGCGCGGGGGCGGGTGCGCTCGACGCCACTGCGGGCTCGGGGGCGGGCGTTGGGGCTGGTGCGGCGTCGGGTTCTGCCGCGGGCTCGGGCGCAGGTTCGGATGCGACGGCGGGCTCGGGCTCGCCCGACGCGACCGGAGCGGGCGGCTCCGCACGCGCCGCCGCGTCCTCGCGCTCGGCCTCCGCAGCGTGCACGCTGGTGGCCGCGGGCTCCAGGTCCGTGTCGAGTTGCAGCTTGGTCTCAGGCGCTCCTTCGGGGAACAGCCACTCGTGGATCGACGGCTCCTCGGGCTCCGGCTCGGGTTCTGCGCCCCGTGCTCCCACCGCAGCGGCAACGCCACCCACAAGCGAGGTCACCTTGTCCGCGACGACCGCTGCGAACGCCCCCGTGATCGACGCGGGCGTTTCGAGGTCCTCGGCGGCGACCGGCGCGGGCGTTGCGGCGGGCGCCGGGGTCTCGGAAGAACCCGTGGTCTTGTCGAACTCGACCTCAACGGCCCTGAACTTCTCGTTGGCGACACGCAGGGCGTCGAGCACGGCGGGCCGCAGCTCGTCGACAACGCGCTCGCCCGCTTCGGACACCTGGGCGGCAGCTGCCGCGGCGACGCCCCCTGCTTCCACTGCCGCCTGCGCGACGCGTCCGCCGATCTCTCGCGCCGGCTCTTCGAGCCGGGATGCAGCGCGGTCTGCCATGGCGGCGACCGGGGTCTCCAGCACCCCGCCGGCTGCGTCGCCGAGGCGACGTGCAAGCGAAGCGAGGCCGTCGGAGAGCTCTCGCATGCGTCGGCGGTTCTCGTCGTCTTCGACCACTTCGGTCGTCGCGCGCGCGATGGTCTCGCCGAGCGAGTTCAGGGCCTCGGACACGTCGTGCCACGGGCCCGACTCGCCGGGACCGGGATCGCCAGCCCGGGAGTGTGCGTGGCTGCTGCGAGGATCGTCGATCACGTGCATGCACCTTTCACGTCGAAGCGCGGCTTCACACCACCCCGACGAGGTTACACCTTGGGGCTCACGGCGTACCGGCTGCCGCGCCTACTTGGGGACGAACCGCAGCGACAGTGAGTTGATGCAGTAGCGCATCCCGAGCGGGGGCGGTCCGTCGCGGAACACGTGCCCGAGGTGGCTTCCGCAGCGCGAGCAACGCACCTCGGTGCGGTGCATCCCGAACGACGTGTCGACTCGCGCTTCTGTGGCCGCTTCGTCCGTCGGCTTCGTGAACGAAGGCCATCCGCACCCCGACTCGAACTTGTGCTCCGAGTCGAAGAGCGGACGCCCGCATGCCCGGCAGTTGTACGCCCCGGACTCCTGGTTGTCCCAGTACTCATTGTCGAAAGAAGGCTCTGTCCCGGCACGTCTCAGCACCCGGAACTCATCCTTGGTGAGGATCTCGCGCCACTCGTCGTCGGTGTGATTGACCTCGTATGCCATCCCGCTCCCCTAACGCGCGTGCACGCGCTCGCGCTTCAGCGCCTGCGAGCGCACCGAAGCCTGCCCTGCCTCGCTCAACCCGGTGAGCGGCAGCTCGCTGTCGATCTGGATGCGATCGCCGTAGCCGTCGAGCCAGCCGTTCACGCGAGCGACCGCCGTCGAGCCAACGAAGTCGGCCTCCGTCGGACACAGCCGGTGGAACTCCGCCATGAGGGCTTTGTCGGCACGGAGGCGGTACTTCTGGTGGTAGTCCTCGGCGAGCCAGAAGCGGTCGAGGTGCTCGACCGCGGTGCGGATCGGGCCGAGGAAGACGGACGCGCGCTCGATGGCGCCGAGGGCGGCCTCCTGCTCCCGCTCGTTGCGGTAGAAGATCGCGGAACGGTACTGCATCGAGTAGTGGGGCTGCGTCGGGTCGTGCGCGGTCAGGAAGACGGCGACCAGGTCCTCGTAGCTGAGGACCTTCGGGTCGTAGTCGATCTCGATCGTCTCGCTGTGGTCGTCAAGATCGTGATAGGTGGGGTTGGTGAGCATGCCGCCGCAGTAGCCGACCCGCGTGCGGATCACTCCCTGCAGACTCCCGAACCGGGCGTCCGGACCCCAGAATCAACCGAGGGCGAACGTCGCCGTCTTGAAGTCAGCGGGCTGCTGCGTATCGAGCGGCGGCGGTTCGGCCGATCGCGGATGTGATGCTTCCCTGTGGGACATGACGTGCTCCTCGAGACCGCAGGCGTGTGTGCGCCTGCACGCCTCTCATACCCGCAAGGAGCGTGCCGCTAGCGTCGGCCCTGCTCAGCGTCCGATGGGCGCATCGGACGCGCTCGAGGCAACGCCCGTCGGCTGGCGCTCGAGTTCGTCTGCGAGCGTCTCGAGGAAGAGACCCACGTCGGTGACCACCCCGACGGTCTGGAACGACCCGCGGTCCGCCAGCTTCGTGACCACCGCCGGGTTGATGTCGACGCAGACAGTCGTGGTGGACGCCGGCAGCATGTTCCCGGTCGCGATCGAGTGCAGCATCGTCGAGAACATGAGGCAGGCGCCCGCGTCACGGCAGTGCTCGCGCATCGCGGCTTGGGCCTCGAGCACGTCGGTGATGACGCCGGGCATCGGACCGTCGTCGCGGATCGAGCCCGCGAGCACGTACGGAGCGCCGATCTTCACAAGCGTGTACATGAGGCCGGTCGTCAGCACACCATCCGCCACGGCCTTCTCGAAACCGCCCGCCGCACGGATGCGGTTGATCGCACGCAGGTGGTGCTCGTGGCCGCCGGGAACGATCGCCCCGTCGTCCAGCCGCACTCCGAGCGACGTCCCGTAGAGAGCAGCCTCGCAGTCGTGCGTGGCCACGGCGTTGCCGCCGAAGAGCACGGTGAGGTAGCCCATCTCGAACAGACGAGCAAGGTGCACGGCGGCACCTGTGTGAACGACCGCGGGACCGACCACGGCGATCGCGGGACGCCCCGACGCCTTCGTGCGGCGAAGCAGCTTCGCGACCTCGTTCACGATCTGCGCCTTCGGCTTCTCGCTCGAGACCGCCGAGTTCATGAACTCGAACTGGCCCTTCTCGCGCGGCCGCTCCACCGGAACGACGCGCAGGCCGCGGTGGCCGCAGACGAGCAGGTCGCCGGCGCGGACGTCGTTGATCGGCACGAGTTCGACGGTGCCGGCGTCCGGCTGCACGCGGATGCCGAGGTCCATCTCCGCGCCGGGCACGCGAACCCAGTCGCCCGACAGGCGAACCCAGGTCTCCATGTTGGTGGTGGAGTAGAAGCGCTCCGGGAAGACGCCGTCTGCCGGGGCGGGCTCCCACTCGGCGTCGGCGGGATCGAGGGGCACGGCGCCGTGCTCCTGGACCGCCGTCATGAGCCGGTCAAGCATCGCGCGATCGGTACCGATCACCCGCAGGACCGCCCTGGACTTGTCCTCGTTGGTGCGGCCGACCTCGAACGACAGCGTCTCGAAGCTGCCGCCGAGCTCGACGATGTCGTCCATGATCTTGCTCATGATGAGCGAGTCGATGAGATGGCCTTCGACCGCGACGTCCTCGTAGTTCTGCGGAGCCATGGCGTGCCTTCCGTGGAGTGGGCCCTTCGCGAGGCGCGCCGGAGAGCAGGCGCCTCGCCGTCATGATACCGCCCCGCCCGCGCCACGACGGTCGTGCGTCATCGCCCCGAAAGGACGGGCGCTCCGCCGCATCGCTGCGACGGAGCGCCCGGAAGGCGGTCACGCGCGGCTGCGCGCTACTTCCCCTTCGAGATCCACAAACGGCTCCCCGTCGCCGAGGCGAAGATGCCGTCCCTCGGACGGTTCGAGACCGAGGCCCACGTCTTGCCGCTCTTCAGGTACTGAGCCGGGACGTAGACCGAGCCGGCCCCGCCCACACCCGTGACCGGTACGGCCACGCGCACGGTGTAGCTCAATCGCCCGCTTGCCTTCTGGTAGATGCCGACGGAGTCGGCCGTCCAGTCGTTGTGCTGAAGGCCTGTGGTGAACGCCCAGCCATCAGCGGGATCGGCAGTCCAGCCGTTCGTGGTATCGCACGGGTCGGCGAACGAGCCGAGTGCGATGTCGTCCACGTACCAGCCCTGCCCGTTGGAGGCCTCGTCCGTGATGTAGCGGAAGCGGATCATGAGATCGCCGGACAGCCCGCCGAGCGAGAAGCTCGCGGTCTGCCAACCGCCGGAGGAGCCGGTGAACCCGCCGGCGCCCGGACCGTTCTTCCAAGCCGTCGAGCCGTTGACATCCGTGCTGCCGATCCTCAGCGCGCTACCCGACTGGGTCAGCACATGCCAGGTCGCGCCACCGTCGTCAGACGCCTCGACGTAGCCGTAGTCCCAGTCCTCCTCGATGTCGAACCAGGTCTTGAAGGTGAGGAGCGAACCCGCCGGGACACCGGCGATCGTGTTGGTGAGCTTGCGGTCGAGCATGTTCCCGAGACCGCCGTACCACTCGGTTGCGCCCGTGAACGCCGGCACGCCGTCCGAGGCCTTGCCGGTGAAGGACATCGTGTACCCCGGCTCGGAGCCGGTGAACGTGCGGTAGTACGCACCCCACGCCTCGACGCCGGTGTTGCGGCGCACGTTCTTGCGGGTGGGCGGCATGTTGCCGTTCACGTTGCTGTCGTAGTACGCGATGCCGTCGGCGATCGAGTAGAAGTCCGAGTCAGCGCCGCCGAGCGCAAGGTTGCGGTAGTTCCATTTCGGATTGGCAACCTTGCCATCAAGCAGGTTCGCCAGCGTGTAGTCGCGGTGGAGCTGCTCCACGTTGTCCATCCCGCCGACAAGGTCCGCGATGGCGGCGAGGCCCATCTTCGGGTTGTGGATGAGATTCCACGTGAACTTGTCGCCCGGGTCCGTGAACTTGGCGTCGGTGTCGGCGAATTCGTTGCCGATGTAGGCCGGCGTCACGCGTCCGGCAAGGGGATCGCCGCTCGGGGTCGCGAGCGTACCGCCGCCGGCCTGCTCCCACAGGTAGTCCTGCCAAAGCACCGAGTTGCCATAGTCGAAGAGCTCGCCCTTCCAGTCCAGCAGCGAGTCCCGATGGTAGACGAGATAGTCGCCGATGTGGCTGCTCGTCGTCTTGGTGCCGTAGATGAACTGTTCGGCCTGGTCGGCCATACCCTCATCGATGAACGAGTCCTCGCCGGGATCCACGTCGCTGTGGATGAGGTGCTGGAACTCGTGGGCGATCGTGCCTTCATACAGGTACGGACGGGCGCTGGTGCCGCGCGTGCGATTCGCCCAGTCGTAGCTGTCGATGAAGATCGCGTTCACGTCGAGGTCGTCGTTCAGCCCGCTCGAGAAGTACCCCGCGATGTAGTAGCGGTACGAGGTCCAGAACGCGTCGTCGCGGATGTTGTAGATGAAGATCCCTGCCCGCTTTCCGGCTTCGGTTCCGGCGGGACGCGCCGCGTAGTTGCCGAAGTGGAAGACGTCGCTCGCCCAGATACGCGCGTCGAACTCGTTGGCCATGTACTCGATGTCGGCCTGCTTGATCTCCTGGGCCTGCTGCACGGAGTCGGGCGCCGACGCGAGGTCGTCCCACGCGACGTAGATGTCGGAATGGGCGCCGGAGGCCTCCTTCCAGAACGGAGTGAGGTGCGCGCCGTGCGGTTCGCTCGACATGTCGTACAGATTGAGTACGAAGTCAGGCGTCCTGCCGTCGTGAGTGAGCGACTGGTAGTAGGCGAGGTCGCCACTGTTCACCAGATCGCCCGTGACCTGCTTCGGCACCGGCATGTTCTTGACCATGTCCGTACCGTCGATCGGGATGTTGGTGGTCGCGGTCCTTCCGGCCGCGAACGCGGGTACTGCGAACGCCAGCACCGCGAGCATCACCACCACGCTGAACGCCCCTATTCGCGCTGTCCTGTGTGCGCGCATCCCTGCCCCCTTGCATCCAGCGGCAGCCGCCTGCGAGTACGCCCGCCTGTAGCCACTAGTTACGCCGTTGTACCCCGACGGCGTGGCTGCATGGAATTGCCGTTCCGTTGTATTCTCCGAGCGGCGCCGCTTCGCCGACGAACGGTCGTCTATCGGTGACGTACGGCTCGCCACCGCCGCAGAGCGACGGGGCGCCGGGCTTCGCCGCGGTGCAGGCTGCTCCTACTCGAAGTGCAGCGCCTCGACGACGTCCAGCTTCGCTGCCGACCTGGCGGGAATGACGGCGGCCAGCATGCCGAAGACGAGCCCGGTGATGATCGTGGCGATGATGCCGTCCCACGGGAAGTAGTACGGCATGACCCACCCGACCGCCCCCATCGCCATGACGAGCGCATATCCCAGCCAAAGGCCCGCGGCCACGCCGAAAGCGATACCCATGATCGAGAGCAGCAGGGACTCGGCCATGACCATGCGACGGATCTGACGACGGGTCGCGCCAACGGCACGCAACATCCCGATCTCGCGCGTACGGGCGAGCACGCTGATCGCGAGCGTGTTCACGAGCGCGAGCAGGGAGGGCAGCGCAAGTGCCGCGACGAGCGAGTAGAAGATCACGTAGGTCTGGTTGAAGGTGGTGTGCTGCTCGGTGCTCCACTGGGCTGACTCGTAGAGCTTGAATGCGGGGAAGTCGGCCGCGACCGCATCCAGGCGAGCCTTTACGGCAGCCGCGTCGGCAGTGGGAAGCCGGTTCGCCATGACGAGCAGGTCAGAGGTCACGTTGAAGTCCGCAGCCAGGTTCGCCTGCGATGTGTAGATCGTCGCGAGCTTCGCGTTGAGATAGTCATTGCCGATGCCGGCGACGTGGTAGACGTGCGGCCCGTTCGGCCCGTCGATCGTGACCGCCTCACCCGGTGTGAGCTTGTTCTGCGACGCGTACAGCCCGTTCGCGATGATCCAGCGGCCGCTGGCGAGTTGGCTGTAGGCCTGGTTCGTCGAGGGCGCGGTCCACTCGAGGTTCCCCACCAGAGGATAGGTCTTCGGGTCGATGCCGATGATCTGCGCGTCCGTGGTCACAGTCACGCCGTTGCTCTGGTAGCTGACCTTGCCCTGCGCAAGCCGCAACGACGAGACGGGCCCGATGCCCGCGGTGTGCGCAACCTGGTCGGCAAGCCGCGGACCCGCCGCGACGTTGCCCTGCCCGAGGATGATCGACTGCGGGATGAACATGTAGTCGGCCGACAGTGACTTGTCGATGTAGATGTAGAACCCGGCGTAGATCGAGGTCACGACGTTCAGCATCGCGACGATCGACGCGAGCCCGAGCATGACCGCGGTCACCGTGATGGCGCTCCGCCCCGGGTTCCGCTGCAGGTTGCTGCGCGCGATAGCACCCTCCCGGGCGAACGCCAGCTCGATCGCCTGCGCGAATGCGTCCGCGATCGGGCTCACGACCGCGGGGGCGACGAGCGCGATCCCGATGAGGAATATCACCGCGCCGTACCCGACCAGGGCGGAGTTGCGCGTGGCGAGGCAGAAGATCGACACGACGATCACGCCGGCCCCGATCCAAGCGCGCTTGCCGACCCGCCGCTCGTAGACCTCGCCGAGTTGCGGGCGCATCGCTTCCATCGGCGTGATGCGCCCCGCCGACCTCGCCGGGATGATCGCGGCAAAGACGGTCACCCCGATGCCGAGCACGACCGACTCGACGAACGCGGGCGCGCTGAAGATGATGCCCCCGAGCCGCATGTGGATGAGCGACTCGAAGAGCGGCGACATGAACGCCATGAGCGAGGCCGCCATCCCCCAGCCCGCCAGCATGCCGAGCGCCGTCCCGAGCGCGCCCTGGAGGAGCGACTCGATCAGGAACATCCCGGTGATCGTGCTCCGCTTCGCGCCGATCGCGCGAAGCATGCCGACATCGCGCCGGCGCTCGGCGACCACGGTCCGGAAGCTGTTCAGGATGATGAATCCCGCGGTGGCGAGCGCGAAGATGCCGAACATGTTGAAGGTGTAGTTCGCAACCTGTATCGAGGCGAGCAGGGAGCTGTTCGTGGAGAGGCCGCCGATGTTGTAGCCCGACCCGACCGACTGCTCCACGGCTCCTTCGATCGCGGCGCGATCGGCTCCCGGCTTGAACGCAGCCTCAACGGCGTTGATCCGGTCGCCGAAGGCGAACATGCGCTGCGCCGATGCGAGCGGAACGAAGATCTGCTCCTGCCCCGGCAGCGTGCCCGTGGACAGCAGGCCGACCACCAGAAGCCTCGTGCTGCCCACCGAAGAGGGCAGCGTCAGCGTGTCACCGACGCCGACCCGCAGCTGGCTCGCCAAGTCCGACGCAAGCACGGCGACATCGCCGTCTCCCGCCCTGAGCGCCCGGCCCGCAACGACCGGGAACTCACGGACCCTGGCGGCGGTGGGCGGGTCGATTCCGATGACGTTCAGCTGAGCGACCCGCTCCGCAACCGGGATCTTCTCGTTCACCGGCACCGGCACGATGCGCTGGACCTCGGGAGTGGCGACCGCAACACCGTCCACGCGCTCGACCTTGTTCAGGACCGCGAGTGAGAAGGGTTGGTTGTAGACGCTCGTGACGGAGAGGTCGATCTTGCCGGCCGTCGAGAGCAGGCTGCGAGTGAAAGCGTTCTGCATGGTCGGCATGAGGCAACTGAGCCCGAAGATCAGCATCACGCCGAACACGACCGCGAGCGTGGTCAGCAGCGAGCGCAGCCCTCGACCGCGCAGATAGCGCCAGGCGAGTCTCAGCTGCGTGTTCACAGCAATCCCGACTTCTCCATCGCTCTGCGCGGGGCTTCGTGCGTCCCGTCCAAGGGCACGTCGTCGACGATCTTGCCGTCCTTCATGAGCACGAGGCGCTGCGCGAAACTCGCGATGCGCGGGTCGTGCGTGACCATGAGGACGCTGCGTCCCCAGTCACGCGCGATCTGCTGGAGCAGCATCGCGATCTCGGTCGCGGACTTCGAGTCGAGGTTGCCCGTCGGCTCGTCCGCCAGCACGAGTGCCGGCTCTGTGGAGAGTGCGCGGGCAACAGCCACGCGCTGCTGCTGGCCGCCGGAGAGCTGGTCCGGGCGGTTCTTGAGCCGGTCGCCCAAACCCACCTTCCCGAGCCACTCCCGCGCCCTGTCCGCCGCGTGCGGGGCGCCGTCGAGCGTGAGCGGCAGCGCCGCGTTCTCCGTGGCGTCGAGCACCGGGATCAGGTTGTAGAACTGGAAGACGAAGCCGATGCGGCGCCGGCGCAACTCGGTGAGCTTGTCGTCCGGCAGCGTCGTCAGGTCGGCGCCGTCTATGCTCACGCGTCCCGAGGTGGGGCGATCGAGCCCGCCGATCATGTTGAGCAGGGTGGACTTGCCGCACCCGCTCGGGCCCATGACCGCGACGAACTCTCCCGGCTGCACCAGCAGATCGACGCCATCGAGCGCGCGCACCTCGGCGACACCCTCGCCGTAGGTCTTGCGCAGATCCTCGGTCTCCACGATCGCCATGGCGTTCCCGCTCCCTATGACGGTGGCGCACCACGCTTGCGCGCAGTACGCCACCGGGTGGTGTTCGCTACATACCGCCCGCGCGGCTACTGCGCTCTGACGGTCATGCCATCCTTGAGCGCGGTCAGCTGGCTCGTGACGACCGTGGTTCCCTCGGAGATGCCGGAGGCGATCTGCGCCCTCGTGTCCGTGAGCGCGCCGGTGGTCACCTCGGTCTTCTTGACCTTGTTGTCGGTGCCGAGCACGAACACGAACTTCTTTCCGTTCTCGTCCAGCACCGACTCGATCGGCACGACGAGCGCGCTGGAGACCGCCTCGACCTCGATGTCGGCCGAGCCGCTCATGCCCACGAATAGGCGCTTGCCGGCGCCGTCCACCTTGACGAGCACCGGGAACGCGATGCCGCCGGTGGTCGTCTGGATGGCGGTCGAGCGGACCGCGGTGACCGTGCCGGAGAAGGTGTCGTCCGGGAAGGCATCGAGCGAGACGGTGACCTTCATGCCGTTGTTGACCCTGGCAACGTCGGCCTCGTCGACCTGCGCGTTGAAGTTCAGATCGGAGAGGTCGACGACGGTGAACGCGGCCGTGCCGGGAGCGATCGCGGAGCCCTCCTCGGCCTTCGGGTACGAGCCGTCGGTGCCCGGGGCACCGAGCGCGTTAAAGACCACGATCCCGTTGATGGGAGCCACGAGCGTGGCGTCATCGAGCGTGTCCTGCGCAAGCGACAGCCCGGCGGACGCTGCTGCGACGGCCTTGGCCGCCGAGTCCTTCGCGAGCGAGACCTTGGCGGCCGTCGAGAGCTTGCTCACCCCGGACTTCGCGGACTGCAGCCCCGCGTACGCCTGCTTCACTGAGATGTCGAGCCCGGCCAGCGTCGCATCCGTGGAAGGCGTGGCACCCGGGTGAAGCGCCACATAGGCGTCGTAGCCAGCCTTGGCGGCGTCGTACGCAGCCTGCGCGGAGTCCTGGCCGGCTGAGGCCGCGGCCTTGTCGATCGCCGACGGGATGCCCTTGTTCACCGCATCCTGCTGGGCCTTGGCGCCCGCGAGCGCGGATGCGGCGGACTTCACCTGAGCCTTCAGCGGCGCGGTGTCCATGACCGCGAGCGTGTCGCCCGCGGCGACTTCCTGCCCATCCTCGACCTTCACGGACTTCAGCGTCCCTGCGGTCGGCGGATAGACGTCGGCGCGACGAGCGCCCTCGAGCTTGCCGGAGGCCGTCACGAGCACCCCGAGGGTCTCGGTCGTTGCCTTGGCGGTGGTGACCGACGGCGCGCTGGAGGCCGAGCTGTACAGAACGCCTCCGACGATCGCCACGATGATGGCGAGCACCACCACACCTGCGATGATCTTGCCCCTGCTCACTTCTAGGTCTCCCGTCTCCCTTGCCGAACCCGGCCTCGCGCCAGATGTTCGATACGCTCGCATGTTCCCCATCCGGGCGGCCCCGATCGCGAACGCGCCGCTCGAACCCGCGTCATCTTCTCTGGTGAGAGATTACCCCCTCAGCGCGGCGGCAGCGCACTCGCACCCCACGGTACTGCTTGAGTGGGTCGCGGGCAACGACGGCTTCCGCTTCTTCACGCGAATACCGCGGGTGCGCGGAGGGCGGCCCCGCGGATCCGCTCAGTACGCGACGGCGACGGCGCGGCGTGTGTAGCGCTCGGACTCGGCGCACTTGAGCAGGAGCGCGGCGAGGTCGGAGCGCGAGATCTTCGCGCCACCGGGGACGACGGCCCCCTCGACAACGCGGTAGTGCCCGGTCTGCTCGCCGTCGGTGAGCGCGGCGGGCCGCACGATCGTCCACTCGAGGTCGGAGAGCATGACGTCGCCCTCCATGCGCTCCATGTCCTGATAGACCTCGCGCATCCCGGGCAGGGCGCGCATCGCGCGAGCTCGCAGCGACAGCTCCTCGGTGCGGGCGCCGACGCTCTGCGAGGAGACGACCACGAGGCGGTCGATCCCCCGCGCGGCCATCGCGTGGATGGCGTTGGCGACACCGTCGGAGTACACGTGCACGGGGCGCACGCCGCCGGAGCCGAGCACGGAGATGACCGCGTCGCACCCTTCGACCGCGCGCGCAACGTCAGCCGAGAGCGTCGCGTCTCCCTCGATGACGGTGAGGCGGTCGTTGGCGAGCTGCAGGCGCGCGCGATCGCGCACGAGGGCGACGACTTGGTGGCCGTGACCGAGCGCCTGCTCCACGACGAGCCGGCCGGTGCGGCCGGACGCGCCGAGGACGAGGATGCGCTTCGGCGGACTTTCGCGCCGGATCGCCATCTAGACCGCCAGGTCCGCCTTCATGCCCTCGATGACGGCGCGGTACTCGGGCATCGACGTGCCGAGTATCTGCGTCGCGAGGATCGCTGCGTTCTTCGCGCCGTTGATGGCGACGCAGGCGACCGGCACGCCGGAGGGCATCTGCACCATCGAGAGGAGCGAGTCGAGCCCGCCGAGGTCGGAGGTCTTCATCGGGACGGCGATGACGGGCAGCGGCGTGTACGCGGCAACGACACCGCCGAGGTGTGCGGCCTTGCCAGCTGCGGCGATGACGACCTTCACGCCGCGGTCCGCGAGGCCCGCTGCCCACGCGTGCACCTTCGCGGGCTGACGGTGGGCGGAAGCGACGAGCAGCTCGTACGGGACGCCGAAGGTCTCGAGCGCTTTGGCGCACTCCTCCATGACCGCCATGTCGGACTGCGATCCCATGACGATGCCCACCAGCGGCGTGTCACTCATGACTGCTCCTCGTCCTCGGCCGCGGAGGCCTCATCCAGTTCCGGCTTGTACAGGAAGATGCGACGGCCGAGCACGGCGATGCGGCCGCCCCACTCTCCCGCGCTCCTCGGCGACATCCCTAGCGTCCTTCCTTCGGCAACGCGTCGCTCGCGGCCTCGGTCTGCGCGACCGCCTCGGCTGCGGCCGAGTGGATCTCGGCGCAGCTTGCGCCTTCGCCTTCGCCGAAGAGCAGCTCGCGCTCGTCGGGTTTGAGGGCTGCGCGGGCCTGGTCGCGGACGTTGTTCACGCCGATGAAGAACTCGCGCATCATCGCCACGAGCAGGTAGCGGCCCTTCGGCGTGAGGGTGATGGCGTCGGCGTCGTCGCGGTCGAAGGCGCCGACGGCGCGCATGAAGCTCATCTCCATGCGCAGACCCCGGTCGATGCTCATGCCGAAGTCGCGCGCGAAGGCCTTCTTGTCCAGCTTGAGACCGAAGAGCTCCATGAGGAACCGGTAGCGCATGCGCTCGTGCGCGCCGAACGACTTCTTGCCGGCCACGCCCATGCGGCCCGCGCCGAGCTGCTCGCCGTATTCGCGCAGCGAGAACGTGTTCACGTAGAGCGTGCCGTCGAGGTAGGAGAACGCGCCGGAGCCGATACCGACGTACTCCTCGTAGTCGACGATGTACTCGTCGATCATGCCGCCGGCGATACGAGAGAACGTCCAGGCGCTGCCGTTCTCGAAGGTGTCGGAGAGGCCTTCGGACAGGATCTCGTAGAAGCGGGCTTCGCGCGCGTAGTCGACCGGGCCGACCGTCTTCGCAAGCTCGCGCGACACCGCGGGCGATGCCATGAGCGGGTAGAACGTCGTCTGGTTGCAGCCGCTGGCCTTCAGGAGCTCGACGTCTCGACGCAGCATCTCCTCCGTCTGAGACGGGAAGTTGAAGATCATGTCGACGTTCATCGAGTGGAAGGCGCCAGCGGTGGCCTGGATGCGCTCGAGGATCTGCTCGGCCGAACCGTACTTGTCGTAGCGGTCCATCTGCTTGAGCAATCCGTCGTCGAAGCTCTGCACGCCGACGCTGAACCGCTGCACGCGTGGCGCGAGCTCCTCGACATACTCCGGGATGAGGTGGTTCGGGTTCGTCTCGGAGCTGACTTCCTTGATCGAGAACAGCTCGCGCGCAAGGTCGATCGTCTTCGTGAGCTCCTTGAGCATGATGGTGGGCGTGCCGCCGCCGACGTACATCGAGTCGAAGTCGTAGCCGAGGTCGGCGACCATGCGCATCTCGCTACGCAGCGACTCGAAGTACGGCACCGCGCGCTCCTCCGAGAACGGGAAGCGGTTGAAGGAGCAGTACGGGCAGAGGCGCTGGCAGAACGGCACGTGCACGTAGAGAAGGTATTTGTGTCCGGGCGTCGGCTTGGGCAGACGCGCGAGATCCGCATGCTCAAGCGCGAGGTAGCGCTGGTTCAGGGTGCGGACGACCGGGGTCAGCAGGCGTTCGGCAAGCATGTATCAGGCTCCCAATGCACGGTGTGCGATGTCGTGGCGGTAGAACATACCGTCGAAGCTGATCTTGGCGGCCGCCTCGTAGGCGAGGTCGCGAGCCTCTTGCAGCGTCGGCGCGACGGCGGTGACGTCGAGGACGCGGCCGCCGGCCGTGACGAGCGTGCCGTCATCGGTGAGCGCGGTGCCGGCGTGGTAGACGGTGACGCCCGGCAGCGATTCGGCTGCTTCGATGCCCGTGATCGGCTTGCCCTTGTCGTAGGCGCCGGGGTAGCCGCCGGAGGCGAGGACGACGGTGACTGCGGCTGCGTCGCTCCACCGGACCGGCTGGTCGTCGAGGCGCCCTTCTGCCACGGCGACCATGACCTCGACGAGATCGGTCACGAGCAGCGGGAGCAGCACCTGCGTCTCGGGATCGCCGAAACGGGCGTTGTACTCGAGCACCTTCGGGCCGCTGTCCGTGAGCATGAACCCGCCGTAGAGCACGCCGCGGTAGCGAATGCCGTCGGAAGCGAGGCCGTCGACGGTGTCCTGCAGGATCTTCGTCATCTGCGCGAGCGTGGCCGCGTCGACGGCGGGCACCGGCGAGTAGACGCCCATGCCGCCGGTGTTCGGACCGGTGTCGCCGTCGAACGCACGCTTGTGGTCCTGCGCGGGGCGCATCGCGCGCACGGTCTTGCCGTCGACGAACGCGAGCAGCGAGCACTCGGGGCCGGTGAGGTACTCCTCGACGAGCACGGTGCTGCCCGCGTCGCCGAACGCGCCGCCGAGGATCGAGCGCAGCGCCTCCTCGGCCTGCTCGCGCGTCTCGGCGATGACGACGCCCTTGCCGGCGGCCAGTCCGTCGGCCTTGATCACCACGGGATAGCTCGTCTCGGCGAGATGCTGGAGCGCGCGGCTCAGGTCGCGCGCGGCAAAGGTGTGAGAGGCGCCGGTCGGGATGTTGTGGCGACGCATGACGCCCTTCGCGAACGCCTTGCTGCCCTCGAGGCGCGCGGCAGCGGCTTCGGGGCCGAAGACCTTGATGCCGCGCTGCGCGACCGCATCCGCGACACCCGCGACGAGCGGGCCCTCGGGGCCGATGACGACGAGGTCGACGGCGTTGGCAGCCGCATAGTCCGCGACTGCGGCCGGGTTCTCCGCGTCGAGGCCCGCCACGTTGGTGGCGATGCCCGCAGTGCCGCCGTTGCCGGGAGCCACAAGGATCTCGGGAGAGCGGCGCGACTTGGCGAGCGTGTGCACGATGGCGTGCTCGCGGCCACCGCCGCCGAGAACGAGTATGCGCATCGTCGTGTGCCCCCTTGCGGGTTGGGCGTTCAGTGGACTCTGCAGCGATCTTGGAGATGCCGCTGCCCTTGGCAGGCATTGTACGACGAGAGCCGAACGGACGAGTCCTTGGCCTCCTGCGACCCGGCGGGCGCCACGGGGGATATAGAACCGGTTCGCGTGCCACTATCCGAGGGGGCTTTGAAGGTGAATCGTGCATCTTGGCGTTTGGGCGGCTTTTGGGTCGCGGCGCTTCTCTTCCTGATCAGCGTCTGCGGAACCTCCATCGCATCGGCCGCGACCGGAAAGGCGAGTGGAGGGGCGCGCGTCGCTTCGTCCGGAGATGTCCATGTGGCCACGCTCGGGATAGCGGGGAACATCCCGGGGACCTACTGGACGACCCTGGACTCCAGCGTCGCCGCGACGTTCACCGGCGATCTGTCGGTGAACCTCAGCACCGGCTGGGCAGAGGACGACGTGCTGGCCGCGTACTTCCTCGCCGGCGAGGTGGTCACGATCAACCTGGATGCCGACGGGAACAGCACCGACTTCGGCCTGGCCCTCTTCGGTCCGGATGCTCTGGACGTGGGTACCGACGACGCGTTGGAACTCGTCCATCCGTACTTCTACGGCGGTCCGGAGGCCTACCCGCTCACGATCACGTCGTTCCAGGTCCCGAAGAGCGGCTACTACTACTTCAACCCGTATACCTGGATCGACGAGAGCGCCGCCAACGGCGGGTCCGGATCCTATTCGCTGTCGGTCACCGTCGAGCAGCCGGGCACGTGGATCGACATCACTCCGGTTCCCACGCTGGCATACCAGAGCGCTGCGATCACCGCGGGCAGGGTGCACAGTCGCGTCGACGGCGGCATCACGGGATGGGCCTGGCTGATGGGATCGGACGACGGCGTGCATTTCGAGCCGATGGACGCCCAGCAGCTCACCGATGGCGGCGACTTCTGGTTCGAGGCGCCGCAGAACAGCGTGAAGATGTACTACGTGGTCGAGTACGACGGGAACGAGTACTACAACCCGAGTTCGTCGCACATCACGGTCAACATGCTGGCCTATCTGACCAAACCGGCGGCCTCCCGCTACGGAACCAGGTCCTACAGGCTCACCGGAGACCTGGGCTCGTGGCATGTCGCCGGAAGCTCCGCCGTGCGCATCTACTTGTGGCGCTACGTAAGCGGCCATTGGAAGGCAGCCGGGTACCGGAGCGCGAAGGTCGCTGCCTACGCCGTGCGCTCCAAGTACTCCGCCAGCTACAAGTTCCCCTACACCGGCAAGTGGCGTATGCAGGCGTACCACTCGGACGCCAACCACGCGACGACACGCAGCGGGTACACCTACTTCACCGTGAAGTAGGTGGAGCAGGGCCGGAACGTCAGCACCGCCCCGGCGGCTTCGCCGGGGCGGTGCTGTGTTCGGTGCGGGTCGCGGATGCGGTGTGCCGCTCGGCCGCGCTACGGCCTTCTCTCCCAGCGACGCATGATCGTCTCGTCCCGGTCCGGACCCACCGCGATGATCGAGACGGGCACCTCGGCGAGGTCCTCGAGGAACGCGATGTAGTCGCGGGCCTCCTTCGGAAGCTCCTCGAAGGTGCGGCAGTGGTCGATGTCGCACTTCCAGCCCGGGAGCTCTTCGTAGATCGGACGTGCGTGATGGAAGACCGTCTGGTGGCACGGGAGATCGTTGTAGCGCTTCCCCTCGTACTCGTAGGCCACGCAGACCTTGATGGTGTCGAGTTCGGACAGCACGTCGAGCTTGGTGATGACGAGGTCGGTGAGCCCGTTGATCTGGACGGCATAGCGGATGATCACGCCGTCGTACCAGCCGCATCTACGCTGGCGGCCCGTGGTGGTGCCGAACTCGCCGCCCTTCATCGTGAGGTGCTCGCCGATGGAACCCGGCGTGGAGTCGAGCTCCGTCGGGAACGGGCCGGAGCCGACGCGCGTGATGTAGGCCTTCGCGATGCCGAGCACACGGTCGATCGCCTTCGGACCAACACCGGTGCCCGTGCACGCGCCGCCCGCGGTGGGCGACGACGACGTCACGAACGGATAGGTGCCGTGATCGAGGTCGAGCAGCGTACCCTGCGCGCCCTCGAAGAAGACCCACTGGTCGCTGCGGAGCGCGCGGTTGAGCAGCTGCGAGGTGTCGGCGATGTGCGGCTTGATACGCTCGGCGTAGCCCATGTACTCGTCGACGATCTCCTCGACCGTGTAGGTCGGCAGGCCGTAGACCTTCTCGAGCAGGTCGTTCTTCTCGACGAGCGCGGCCTCGATCTTCTTGCGCAGGATGTGGACGTCGGTGAGGTCCTGGACGCGGATGCCGAGGCGCGAGGCTTTGTCCATGTACGCCGGGCCGATGCCGCGACGCGTGGTGCCGATCTCGTTGCTGCCGAGCCTGCGCTCGGACGCACCGTCGAGGTCACGGTGGTACGGCATGATCAGGTGCGCGTTACAGGAGATGAGGAGGCGGCGCGTGGTGAGGCCGTCGGCCTCCAGCTGGTCCATCTCCTCGAGCATGACCTTCGGGTCGATGACGACGCCGTTGCCGATGACCGGGGTGATGTGCGGATACATGATCCCGCTCGGGATCAGATGGAGCTTGAGCGTCCGCCCGCCGTGGATGATCGTGTGCCCTGCGTTGTTGCCGCCCTGGAACCGAACGACGTAGTCCATATCGTCGGCAAGGAGGTCCGTGATCTTGCCCTTGCCTTCGTCGCCCCATTGGGCGCCGACGAGGACGATTCCGGCCATATGGAGGCCACTCCCTTGTGAAGTTCGGTCCCGCGGACACCTGTAGCCGCTCCCGGACCGGTGCGCAGCCTATCCCTGTGCAGCGCACGAATGCGCGACACGCGGGATATCCCGCGGGTCGCGCGGGGTGAAGTATGACGGATGGAGCGCCGAAACGCCACCTCTGCGCTGCATCACGCTGCCGCGATGGAGTGCCTGCCGGGATGACTGCGGGGCATGGCGCCGCGCGTCCGCGACGGTCCGGGTTCGCCGCTACAGGGCGCCCGCCTCCGCCTCGGGCTCGCCCGCTTGGATCCGGCGCAGCGCCCGCCACGTCGCCTTCTCGATGCGCGCCCTCACGGCGACGGGCATCGTGTCCCAGTCGTCAGGGTGGCGCTTCATCAACTTGAAGTCCCACATGAGGTGGCTGAGGCCGAACCTCCCGTGCCCGATCGCGTCCTGGCGCATGTGGATCGAGCGCCCGAGGTGCTCGAGGGCGGCCGCGCGGTCGCCGAGCCGCTGCGCGGCACGCGCCCGGCGCATCTCGAGCGGCGCGAAGACGAGCGACGCGGTCGGGTTGAAGTGCAGCCACCAGTAGCGGCTCCCCGGCGTCTTCTCGTCGACGCGCATGTCGGCCCGGCCGATGAGTTCCGCCTCGTCCTCGGGAAAGCCGGCGGCGAGCGCGAGGTTCATGGTCAGTCGGAAGTGCACGGCGGGTCCTGGCATTGCGGGAAGACTCCTCTCGGGTGACGCGACGAGAATACCCGTGCCGGTCGGTTGACCGTCGCGCCACCTCGGCGCTATGTTAGTGAGTGATAACTACGCTCCCCTTTGGAGGCTCGCGCGATGCACGCTTCCTCTCACGAGGCCCGACTCTCGAACGGCGCACGCCGGTGAACCGCCGAGCGATCATCGTTGCGCTGCTCACGGTGGTGCTCGTCGCCGGCGTCGGCTACGCGCTCTACGCGAAGACCGCGTCCGCGGTCGCGCCCGACGTGATCGTCGTCGCGGGTGACGTACGCATCGACGAGAACATCGTCCGTGCGCCGCAGGTCACCTATCCCACTCCGGACTACACCGTCGGCATCCCCACAGCGGCCAACGCTCAGCCGAGCACCAAGAAGCGCACGACGACCGCGAGCGCGTCGCGCCTGCCGGTCGTCTCGGGCTTCCTCAGCGAGGTGCTGGTCGCCCAGGGCGACCACGTGACCAAGGGCCAGGTCGTCGCCCGACTCGACGCCACGATGCTCGACCTCGGCGTCCGGCAGGCGCAGACCGCGCTCGACCGCGCCCGGGCCAACCTCGACGTGCTCGACGCCAACCTCAGCACGATCACCGACTCGCGCGCCACGCTCGTCAAGACACGCGCCGACCTCGTGAAGGCGCGCGCAAGTCTGGCCGCCACCATCACCGTCCTCGAGCACACGAAGGCCTCCCTCGAGACCTCCATCGCGGCGATACAGCAGCTCATCGCGCAGCCGGGCGGCCCGCCGCCCCACGTGCCGCCCTACCCGGTGCTCCTGCAGCAGCTCCGGGGCGCCCTCGCCGGCGTCACGCAGGGCCTGGCTGGTGCTCGCACCGGCCTCGCCCGGATGAACGCGGGCATCAAGAAGCTCGACGCGGGGCTCGTCCAGATCGGCTCGGGACGCACGCAGCTCGTCGGCATCCGCAAGCTCGCGCTCGTGACCATCGACGCCGCGAGAGTGGCACTGAAGCTCGCCGAGGCGGCCCGCGACCAGGCCTCGATCGTCGCCCCGGTGGACGGCGTGGTCACCTACACACGCACCGCCGGCACGGCAGTCATGGTGGGCGCGCCGATCCTGCGCATCCGGCCTGACGGCCCCACGCACGTCTACACCTACCTCACCGCCGACCAGCTGGCACGTGTGGACGTTGGCTCGAAAGCCACCGTCACATTCGATTCGAACACGGGTGCCCCGCTCGTGGGCCACATCAGCGACCTCGGACATGCGGCGGTCGTGCCCCCAACGTCCTTCCCCACCTCCATCGTGCACATGACGCGCGCCGTCCGCGTCACGATCGAGCTCGACGGCGCCTCCACCGCACCACCCGGGACCCCGGTCGACATAGAGATCACCACAAGCCGCTAGCAGCGGCCTTCCACCCTCGCCCGGCGCGAACGAATAGGAGCAGTCAGACAATGAAGCGCATCGTCCCCGTGATCGTGATCGTGGCCGTTCTGGCGGTCGCCGGCTACTTCGGCTGGACTTGGTACACCGGCAACAGCGCTGCCGGTGCGGGCCTGTCCGGCAGCGGCACCATCGAGACCGACCAGATCGCGGTCACTCCGCAGATCACCGGCCGCATCCTGACCGCGCCCGCCGAGGAAGGCGTCGCCGTGAGCCGGGGCGACGTCCTCTACACGCTCGACTCCTCGCTCGTCGACCTCGCCGTCAAGCAGGCGCAGGCCGGCGTCGACGCCGCCAAGGCGAACCTGGCGAACGTGAGGGACAGAAGCGGCCACACCACCGCCGACGTCGATGCCGCCAAGGCGCAGCTCGAGCAGGCGAAGGTCGCGCTCGACATGGCGAAGGTGCAGGCCGCCTACACCACGGTGACCTCGCCGATCGACGGCGTGATCGCCTCGATCGCGGCGCGCGCCGGCGAGAACGCGGTGCCCGGCAGCACGCTCGCGCTCGTGAGCAACCCCGCGTCACTCACCGTCACGATCTTCATCCCGGAGAGCCAGATCGGCCAGGTCACGGTCGGCCAGAAGGGCACGCTCACGACCGACTCCGTCACCAAGACCTACAACGGCGAGGTCATCTTCGTGGCGACCTCGGCCGAGTTCACCCCCGCGTCGATCGAGACGAAGGACCAGCGCGTGAAGCTCGTCTACCAGGTGAAGCTCCGCATCACCGACGCAGACGCCTCGCTCAAGCCGGGCATGCCCGCAGACGTGGTGCTTCAGTGACCGATCGCACACCCCTCGAGACCGCCATCGAGGCGCGTGGGCTGACGCGGACGTTCCGCGAGGTCACGGCTGTCGATAACGTCTCGATCACTATCCCGCGCGGCGAGGTCTTCGGCCTCGTCGGGCCTGACGGCGCGGGCAAATCCACGCTCATCCGGATGCTCGCGACCGTGCTCGCCCCCACGAGCGGAGACGCGCTCGTCTTCGGCCATTCGGTCGTGTCCGACCCGCACGCCGTCAAGCCGCGGATCGGCTACATGTCGCAGGCGTTCTCGCTCTACGGCGACCTCTCAGTGCAGGAGAACCTCGACTTCTTCGCGGAGCTGCGCGGCGTGCCCCGCTCCGACATGGCGGCGCGCTCCAAGCGCCTGCTCGAGTTCTCGGGGCTGACCGAGTTCCGGACGCGCCAGGCGCAGTTCCTCTCGGGCGGCATGAAGCAGAAGCTCGCGCTCGCGGCGACGCTCATCTCCGAGCCGGACCTGCTCTTCCTCGACGAGCCGACCACGGGCGTCGACCCGGTGTCGCGCCGGGAGTTCTGGCGCATCATCTCCGGGCTGCACCGCCAGGGCATCACGGTGTTCGTGGCCACCCCGTACATGGACGAAGCGGATCGCTGCGACGAGATCGCCTTCATGACGCAGGGCAGGATCATCCTTCGCGACACGCCGGCGGGCATGAAGGAACGCGTCCCCGGGCGCGTCATCGAGGTGGCCGTCAGCGACCACCGCGAGGCCATGGCAGTGCTCCGCGCCCTGCCGTGCGTTCACAGCCTCGAGGTCTCGGGCGAGATGCTGCGTGTGCTCGTGGCAAAGGACGCCGGCGAGTGTGAATGCGAGCTCCGTGACGCCCTCACGGCGGCGGGGTTCGCGGTCGGTCACGTCACGCCCGCGGCCACCGACCTCGAGATGGCGTTCGCGACGCTCATCCCCACGGCCGGCGCAGGCGAGAGCTCGGACGAGCAGATCCCGGCGGTGGGCGAATGAGGCGCATCCTCGCCATTACTCGCAAAGAGTTCATCCACATCATGCGGGACAAGCGCCTGCTCGGCGTGATCCTCATCATGCCGCTCATCCAGCTCTTCCTCTACGCGTACGCGCTGTCCTTCGACGTGAAACACCTGCCGACGGCGACGCTCGACATGGACCACACGGCCACGAGCCGCCAGTACATCGACGCGCTGCAGCAGTCGAACTACTTCACCGTCGACAACGTGCTCACGAGCTACTCCCAGGTCGACGGGGCGTTCGAGAGCAACCGCGACAAGGTCGTCGTCGTGGTGAGCTCGGGCTTCGGCAACGACATCGCCGCCGGCAAAGCCGGCAAGGTGCAGGTGCTCGTCGACGGATCGGACTCCACCGGCGCGCAGCTCGGCAGTGCGTACTCGAGCGCGCTCTCGCGCATCTTCGGCGCGAAGATCGCGATCACGCAGGCAGAACAGAAGGGCTACAACGTCACCTCCGCAGGTGGCCTCACCGCGTCCGTACGCACCTGGTACAACCCCGAGGGCGTCTCCGCGGCGTACTTCGTGCCGGGGCTGATCGTCGTGCTCGTCACCATGATCACCGTGCTCCAGACCGCGAACACGCTGGTCAAGGAGAAGGAGAACGGCACCTACGAGCAGCTGATCGTCTCCCCCATCAGCCGCATCGAGCTCATGGTCGGCAAGATCGCGCCGTGGGCGTTCATCGGCGCGCTCGACATCGTCGTGATCGCGGTCGTGGGCATCCTCGCGTTCGGGATCCCGTTCCGCGGCTCGGTGTGGATCTTCGGCATCTCGAGTCTGCTGTACGTCATCTGTACGCTCGGGCTCGGGCTCATCGTGTCGGCACGCGCGACGTCGGTGGACAGCGCGAACCAGGTCGCGGCGCTCGTGAGCTTCCTCCCGACCTTCATGCTCTCGGGCTTCGTGTTCCCGCTTTCGAGCATGCCGGCCGCTCTCCAGTTCCTGTCGTACTTCTATCCGGCCCGATACTTCATGACCATCAGCCGGACCGTCTTCCTCAAGGGCGGAAGCCCCGCGGTGCTCATGCCCCAGGTGGCCGCCCTGGCAGTGTTCGCCGTCATCATCGTCGTGCTTGCGGCGAGCATCTACCGCGAGAGGGCGTGACGCCGAGATGTCGTGGAGAAGGATCCGCGTTCTCATCTGGAAGGAGTTCACGCAGATCAGGCGTGACCGGGCGATGCTGCCCATCCTGTTCATCATGCCGGTGCTGCAACTCGTGCTGTTCGGCTACGTCGTCGGCTCCGACGTGCGCAACCTCGACCTCGCGGTGCTCGACCAGGACCACAGCGCCGTGTCGCGGCAGGTCGTCGACGCCTTCACGTCGTCCGGCTACTTCAAGCTCGTGGCCCGGCCGGCCAGTGACGCCGCGGTGAAGGACACCCTCGACGGCGGAACCGCCGTGGTGGCGGTCACGATCCCGAAGGGCCTGCAGGACGCCGTGCGCAGCAAGCGCGCGTCGCAGATCGGCGTCATCGTGGACGGCTCCGACAGCCGGACGAGCAGCGTCGCCGCGGGCTACGCGGCGAGCATCGTGGCCGCGCTCAACAACAAGCTGTACGCGACGGGGATGTCGTCGGCAGGGATGGGCGGCGTCGACGCGCAGGTACGCGTCCTCTACAACCCGACCATGCGCGCGGTCAACACGATGGTGCCGGCGCTGCTGGCCTTCATCCTGCTCATGTCGACGCAGAACCTCATGAGCCAGGCCATCGTGAAGGAGCGCGAGCGGGGCACGCTCGAGCAGCTCTTCGTCACCCCCATCGGGCGCACGGACTACCTGCTCGGCAAGCTCATCCCCTACATCGGGATTGCCGTCGTCCAGGTCGTGATCACCTTTGCAGTGGGCGTGCTGTGGTTCCGCGTGCCGTTCAACGGGTCGCTGTGGATCATCGGAAGCGGCCTCATGCTGTTCATGCTGTCCGCGCTCGGACTCGGCATGATCGTCTCGCTGATGTCCAAGACCCGGCAGCAGGCGCAGCAGACTTCGATGTTCCTGCAGATGCCGTCGATGATGCTGTCCGGCTTCATGTTCCCGATCGACGCGTTCCCGCGGTGGCTGTACTACGCGACGTTCCTCATCCCGCTCCGCTACATCCTCGTCATCGTGCGGTCCAACTTCCTCAAGGGTTCGGGATTCGTCTCGCTCTGGCCGCAGTTCCTCGCGATGGCGATCTTCTCGATCGCGATCTTCCTGTTCGGCCTCACCCGGTTCAGCAAGCGCTTGGCAGACTGACGAGTACCGAAAGCGGTTGAGATACATGCAGTTGCCTTGGAAGAAGTCACAAGCGGCGCGGGCGGGCGTGGAGCCCGGCGGAGACGCCATCGTTGTGAGCGAGCTCAAGAAGCAGTTCGGCGACTTCACGGCCGTCAACGGCGTGGATTTCCGCGTGAAGCGCGGCGAGATCTTCGGCTTCCTGGGGCCCAACGGGTCGGGAAAGACCACCACGATCCGCATGCTCTGCGGCGTCATCGCCCCGACCTCCGGCGGCGGCACCGTCATGGGATACGACGTCGTGAACGAACCGGAGCGCGTGCGCGAGAACATCGGCTACATGTCGCAGAAGTTCTCGCTGTTCCAGGACCTCACGGTCGACGAGAACCTGCGCTTCTATGCCGGCATCTACGGACTTTCGGACGAGAAGTTCGCCGAGAGGCGCAGCTACATCCTCAAGATGGCGGACCTCGAGGGACGCGAGAGCGAACTCACCGGCAACCTGTCCGTGGGATGGAAGCAGCGCCTCGCCCTGGGGTGCGCGACGATCCACGAGCCGAAGCTCATCTTCCTCGACGAGCCGACCTCGGGTGTCGACCCCACAGCGCGCCGGCAGTTCTGGGAGCTGCTCTACGACCTCGCCCATGAGGGCGTGACGCTGTTCGTGACGACGCACTACATGGACGAGGCGACGCACTGCAACCGGCTCGCGTTCATCTACCGCGGCAACATCATCGCGGAGGGGACGCCGCAGGAGGTCAAGGCTGAGCTCACCGCGGATACGATTCTGCAGCTCTCCGTCGACCGCGGCGAAGAGGCACTCGCCGCGCTCGAGGAGCTGAACGAAGTCGAAGAGGGATACATGCAGGGCTCGCTCGTCCATGTGAACCTCGGGCGGCGACCGATGGCGAGTGTCGACCTGCGCGGCTACCTCGAGGGCCGCGGGTTCTCGGTGCGGGCGATCGAGCCGGTGGAGCCGACGCTGGAGGATGCCTTCGTACACCTCGTCACCCAGCAGGGAGGCCGGGCATGATGCACTGCCCGCTGCCGAGCGGTCCCCGCGAGCTCGCCCCCTACTTCGCGAAGTTCGTGGAAGGACGTCGCGGCGAAATCCTCGATGCGGCGTTGGCTGTGTTCGCCGAAAAGGGCTACGAAGCCGGCACGATGCGGGAGATCGCCGGTCGCGTGGGCGTTACCGAGCCGGCGCTCTACCGGCACTACGCCGGCAAGGAAGCACTCTTCGAGGATCTGCTGGCGGTCGCGGCGGACCACATCATCTCGAAGGCTGGTGCGCTCTTCGACTCGCTCGACCCCACGACCCTGCGCGAGTCCCTGCTCGAGCTCGTGCGCACGCGCCGCCGCCACGTGCCCCGCAATGACGCCGCGAAGCCCGTCCTGTTGACGCTCTTCTCCGCCGCTCCCCACAATCCGGCGTCCCGCGAAGTGTTCCGTACCCACCTGGCCCGGCCGATGCTCGCCCGCGTTTCCGCGTTCGTGCCGCGCGTCGATGCGTACTACGGCATCGAGCGCACGCAGGCGAACCTCGAGTCGAGCCTCCGAGCGTTCATGGGGCTGTTCGTGGGGCACTTCATGACCGGCATGATGCTCGACCTTCCCGACGATGACGAAGGACTCGTGGACGCGATGATGGCCGTGATGGGGTGGCCGACCAAGGGGTGACGGCGCGCATGAGTGGTGCGGTGACGCGCGTCCTCGCGGTCGCGCGCAAGGAGTTCATCCACATCTCGCGCGACTGGCGCATGATCGTCGCCGTCCTCATCCTCCCGCTCATGCAGCTCCTGCTGTTCGCCTGCGCGATCAGCTTCGACGTCCGCAACGTCCCCTCGGTCACGCTCGATCTCGACAAGACCGTCGCGAGCCGCGACTACATCGACGCCTACGCGAAGTCGGGGTTCTTCCAAGCGCGCGGAACGGTCTCCAACTACGCCGGTATCGACCGCGCGTTCGAAGCCGGGCAGGCGCGCGTCGCGATCGTGGTGCAGCGCGGATTCGGCGCGGCGATCGCGGCGGGACACGCCGGCCAGGTCTCGGTGCTCATCGACGGCAGCGAGCCGAACTCGGCCCAGCTGGGGCAGACCTACGCCGTCGCGCTCAACCAGACGCTCGGGCGCCGCGCGCTCGCCGCATGGGCGGACGCGCAGGGGCTCGGAACGGTGAAGGTCGGCCGGCTCGAGCCGCGGATACGGGCCTGGTACAACCCCGAGCGGCGCAGCGCCGACTTCCTCATCCCCGGGCTCATGATCGTGATCATCATGATCGTCACGGTCCAGCAGACCTCGGTGACGCTCGTGAAGGAGCGCGAGAACGGGACGCTCGAGCAGCTGCTCGAGTCGCCGCTCACACACAGCGAGCTCATCGTCGGCAAGGTGCTCCCGTGGGCCGCGCTCGGGGTGTTCGACACGATCGCCATCACCGCGGTCGCGATGCTCGTCTTCGGCATTCCCCTGCGCGGCGACATCACGGTTCTCGCCGTGGGGATCGCGCTCTTCATCGTGTGCGCGCTCTCGCTCGGCCTCGTGATCTCGGCGACCATGCCCTCGCTGGAGAGTGCGAACGTCACGGCCCTGCTCGTGTCGTTCCTGCCGGGCTTCATGCTCTCCGGAATGGCGTTCCGGCTGGAGTCGGTCCCGGTGCCGTTGCAGGTGGTGTCGTACCTGTTCCCGGCGCGCTATATGGTGGAGATAGCGCGCGGCGTGTTCCTGCGGGGAGCTTCCTGGGGCCTGCTGCTGCCGCAGATCGGCGCACTCACCCTCTATGCACTCGTCGCCCTCGGCATCGCGACTACGCTCAACCGCGGGCGGACCGGCGAGCGCACGGTCCCGCTCCAGCTTGTGCTCGCCGCGCGGCGACGCCTGACCGAGCGCGTGCGCGCACACGTGCGTGCGGGCGGGCGCGGAAGCGCGGGCGATCGCCCGTGAACCTGCGCCGGTTGCGTCTCATCATCTGGAAGGAGCTGCTGCAGCTGCGGCGCGACCGGCTGCTGCTCCCCCTCATCTTCCTGATGCCGGTCATGTACGTGATCATGTTCGGCTACGTCGTCGGTTCCGATGTGCGCAACCTGCCCACGGCTGTGGTCGACAACGACCGGACCGCGACCTCGCAGCGGATCGTCGACGCGTTCTCGTCGAGCGGCTACTTCGTCATCGCGGCGCGCCCCGCAGGCGAGGCGTCGCTCCAGCCGCTCGTCGACGGCGGCCACGCGCGTGTCGCGATCATCGTCGAGAAGGGTACCGAGGCCGCGCTGGCCCGCGGTGAGATGGTCCCGCTCGGGGTGATCGTCGACGGCGCGGACAGCAAGACCGCCTCGGTGGCGAGCGGCTACGCCGCCGAGATCGTCGCGGCCTTCAACCAGGAGCTGCTCGAGAAGGCCGGCCGCGCGAGTGGCGGCCCGAGCATCGACGCCCGGGTGCGCGTCATGTTCAACCCCTCGCTCAAGTCCGTGAACGCGATGGTGCCGGGCCTCGTCGCCTCGATCCTCATGCTCTCGATCATGGTGATCATGAGCCAGGCGGTCGTGCGCGAGCGGGCGCGCGGCACGCTCGAGCAGATGATGGTGACGCCCATCACGCGGGCGGAGTACCTCACCGGCAAGGTATTGCCCTACGTGGTGATCGCGTCGATTCAGATGACCTTCGTCGTGCTCCTCGGGCTGTTCTGGTTCCACGTGCCGTTCAACGGGAGCGTGTGGACTGTCGCTGCGGGGCTCATCCTCTTCACGCTGACGTCGATCGGGATGGGCCTGCTCATCTCTCTCGTGTCGCGCACCCAGCAGCAGGCGCAGCAGACGGTCATGTTCATCCTGATCCCGACGATGGTGCTGTCCGGATTCATCTTCCCGATCGAGTCGATGCCCGCGACCGTCGTTCCGCTCACCTACCTGATCCCGCTGCGCTACGCGCTCGTCGTGCTGCGCAGCGCCTTCTTGAAGGGATCGACCATCGCCGACCTGTGGCCGCAGTTCGTCGGCATGGTCGTGTTCGCGGTGGGGATCTTCGGGCTCGCGGTCGCCAGATTCCAGAAGCGGCTCGCCGAGTAGCGCGCGAAGGCGCGGACGGGGACGCGATGGCTAGAGCCCGAGTGCGCCCTCGCGGTACAACGCGACGCACGCCGCAACGACCTCCGGGTCGTAGACGCCCTCTTGCGACTCGATCTCCGCGATTGCGGCCTCCACGCCGAGCGTCGGGCGGTACGGGCGGTGCGACGCCATCGCCTCCACCACGTCGGCGACCGCCAGGATGCGGGCGGCGGGCAGGATCTCGTCGCCCTTGAGCCCACGCGGATACCCCGACCCGTCCATGCGCTCGTGGTGCTGCAGCGCAATCTCAGCGACGGCCCACGGGAAGCTGATCGTCTTGAGGATCTCGTGGCTCTGTGCGGGGTGCTCCCTGATGAGGTCCATCTCGACCGGTGACAGGTGCCCGGGCTTGGTGAGGATCTCGGTCGGGACACGCAGCTTCCCGACGTCGTGCAGCAGGCCGGCCATCTCGATCTCCTCGATGGCGTTGCCCGACAGCCCCATCTTGCGGCCGATCTTGCTGCCAAGCTCCGCGACGCGCTGCTGGTGACCTTGGGTGTAGGGGTCGCGCGCTTCGACGATCCGCCCCATCGACGAGGCGACCTCGTACACCATGCGCTCCAAGCGCGCCGCACCCTCCTCGGCCGACTGTTCAGCGAACTTGCGCTCCGTGAGATCGTGCATCAGGACGAGGACGTTGCCGCCGACCATGGCACCGGAGATGACGATGGTGCGGACCTCGCCGTTCTTGCAGGTGGCCGAGTACTCCCGTCCCTCGATGCGGCCACCAAGGCCCGGCGCCGCCGCGACGTCCTTGGCCCACTGCGCCATCGACACCGTGCGGTAGGCCTCGTCCGGGTAGGCGACGCGCGACCATGCGTCCACCGTCGGGATGTCTTCCACCGTGTATCCGAGAACGCGAGTGAACTCCTCGTTCAGGTAGGTGATCGCACCTCCGGCATCGTTCACGGCGATGGGGATGGGCGCGTTGCCCACGAGCATCGCGAAACGCTCCTCGCTGTCCAGTCGCTGCTCCAAGGCGCGCTCCCTGGATGCGGCGACCACTTCGAGTTCCAGGTTCGTGAGCCCGAGCAGCGCGATCTGCCCGGCAAGCTTCTCGTAGAAGCGCATGAGCGCGTCGACGGTCGCGTGGGAGTATCGCGGGATCGCCTCGATGGCTGCCAGGTACGCATCGCGGTCGTAGCCGAACCGCTCAGCCCGCTCAGCGAACCACTCGAGGTCAATGTCATCGTCGTCGTAGAAGAACTGGCTCGTGAAGATATTGCCGACCTGACGGTCGCCCACGAACAGAGGCGCCGCCACGTGCCAGAGCCCGTTCTTGCACCGATACGCGCGGATCTCACCCCGGGCGATGTCCTCGATCATGTCGGTGTCGCTCTGGCGGCAGAGTTCGGCAGACTCGGGGTTCATCCGGTGAAAGAGGCTACAGGCGTCGTGCCAGCCGACCTGCACCAAGAAATGGTCGTCGAGGTCGACGAGCGACAGCGCGTGGCCGGTGAGCGAATGGAAGTCCTCGATGAGTTCGCGGATGGCCCCGACGTCGACGATCCGATCCAGCGATACTTCGCCGGACAGTCCGTCCATCACCGATCGCCCCTCAGAGCCTGCCATGGGTCCCCTTGTTGCCATACCACCCTACGGCAGTGAAGCATACAGCGACGAGGCGGCTCGAAGCGTCCGGATCGAGATTGAGGGACGCGCCAGCGTCAGCGCCAGCGTCGAAGGACGCGGCCGGCTGATGCCAGCCGATCACCAGTCCGTGGGAATCGGATCTCTCTGCCACCATTCCGATGAGGTCGGGTCGCGCAGTTGGTCCATCGCGGCGTTGACGAGCGCCGCGCAGCACCCGCGGACACGGAATTCGAGATGGCGCACGTCATCGCCCCGGACGATCACCTCAGGGGAGAGACCATGCTCCGCGCACGTCACGGAAGCGAGCGCGTCGGCGATGGTGTGCGCGACCGTCTCGAGGGCCTGCCGCTCGATCGAGTCCATGTCCTCGAGCGTGACGGTCTTGCCCCTGAGCTCGAATGAGACGTCCACCATCCGTACCGCCCCCAGGATCGCGCGACTCGGGCTTCGCCCGTTTGTCCCACAGCTATCTTCCCAGCACGGCCCGTGCGGCGACAACCCCGCTCGCGCTCGACTGCAGCAGGCCGCGCGTGATCCCCGCGCCGTCGCCTATCGCGTACAAGCCGGCGACCTGGGTCTGCAGGTTCGGGTCCACCGCCACACGCGACGAGTAGAACTTCACCTCGACGCCGTAGAGCAACGTGCCGGGGCCGTTGACACCGGGGGCGAGCTTGTCGAGCGCCTCGAGGAATTCGAGGATGTCGGCCAGATGGCGGTAGGGCAGCACGAACGCGAGGTCGCCGGGGACGGCGCCCTTCATCGTCGGGCGCACGATCGACTGCTCCATGCGGGCGGGCGTCGAGCGGCGGCCGGCCTTGAGGTCGCCAAGGCGCTGAACGATCACGCCGTCGGAGAGCAGGTTCGCGAGGTGCGCGATCTCCTCGCCGTAGGTGATCGGGTCGTCGAAGGGCTCGGTGAACATCTGCGAGACGAGTACGGCGAAGTTGGTGTTCTCGGTGCGGCTGTCGGAGAAGCTGTGACCGTTCACCGTGGTGATGCCGCCGTAGCTCTCGGTCGTGACCTCGCCGTACGGGTTCATGCAGAAGGTGCGGACGCGGTCGCCGAACTGCTTGGAGTGGTAGATGAGCTTCGCTTCGTAGAGCGGCTCGGTCAGGCGCTCCATGACCGGGGCGGGCACCTCGACACGCACGCCGATGTCGACCGCGTTGTTCGTGAGCCCGATGCCGAGGCGCTTCGCTTCGGCCGAGAGCCAGTCGGCGCCCTCGCGACCCGGGGCGGCGATGACCGCGCGGGCCTCGATCATGCTTCCGTCCTGGAGCGTGACGCCCGTGACGTGGCCGTCTTCCGTGACGATCCGGTCGACCGGGGTGTCGGTGCGCACGACGACGCCGCAGCGCTCAAGCTCGACCCGCATCGCGGAGAGCACGGCTGGCGCGCGGTCGGTTCCGATGTGGCGCACGACCATCGGGATGAGCTGCATGCCCGCGAGCGTAGCCTCGTGCTGCAGGCGCTCGACGGTCTCTGCATCCGGAGCCGTGACCTCGGAAGTCGTGCCGAACTCGCACCAGATCCCGTCGGCGTACTCGAGCAACTGCTCGAGCTCCGGCCGCCCGGTGTAGTCGGCGAGCCAGCCACCGACCTCGGTGGTGAGCGTGAGCTTGCCATCGGAGAACGCGCCGGCGCCACCCCAGCCGGTCATGATGTCGCACACGCGGCAGTCCACGCAGCCCCGGTCGCGGGCCGGGCAGCGGCGCTTCTCGATTCCGTGGCCCTTCTCGAGGATGAGCACACTCGGGGCGTCGGCGCCCTTCGTCAGCTCGAGTGCGGCGAAGATACCGGCGGGACCGGCACCGACGATGACCACGTCGAAGTTCTCGACGCTCACGGGCGACCTCCTTGCGAAAGGGCCGACGGGCGCGCGTGCGCCGCGTGGACCTAGAGCGGTGGCTCGGGCGAGTACGCGTGGGCGGCGACGCCGCCGACTGCGGATGCGCTCGGCGGGTTCACGAAACGCATGTACGGCTCGTGATAGACGAGCTGCACGTTGTCTGTTGGGCCGTTCCGGTGCTTGGCCACGATGATCTCGGCGAGGCCCTTGCCGAGCTGGTGACCGCCGGACCTCTCGTCGGCCATCTCGTCCTCGCGCTTGTAGGTGTCGCGGTGGATGAACATGACGACGTCGGCGTCCTGCTCGATCGCGCCCGACTCGCGAAGGTCGGACAGCATCGGACGCTTGTCGGCGCGCTGCTCCACCGCGCGGGAGAGCTGCGAGAGCGCGAGCACGGGGAGGTCGAGCTCCTTCGCGAGGATCTTGAGGCCACGCGAGATCTCGGCGATCTCGACCTGGCGGTTCTCGCTACGGCGGCCCTGCGGCTGCATAAGCTGGAGGTAGTCGACGATCAGCAGGCCGGCCTTCTTGCCGCGGAACATGCGGCGCGCCTTCGCGCGCAGCTCCATGATCGAGAGCGCCGGGGTGTCGTCTACGTGCAGATCGCATCCGTCGAGACGGCCCATGGCGTCCATGAGCGGCTTCCAGTCGCTGTCCGAGAGGCGACCCGTGCGCAGCTTCTGGCCGTCGACTCGCGACTCGGACGAGAGCACGCGCATGACGAGCTGCTCGGCGGACATCTCGAGGGAGAAGACGCCGACCGCCACGCCCGACTTCGCCGCGTTGACGGCGAGGTTGAGGGCGAACGCCGTCTTGCCGACCGACGGACGAGCCGCAAGGATGATGAGGTCACCGCGGTGCAGGCCGGCGAGCAGCTTGTCGAGGTCGGGCCAGCCGGTCGTGACGCCGGTGAGGTGCTCCTGGCGCTCGTAGAGTTCCTCGAGCTTCTTCCAGCCCTCGGTCATGAGCTCTTCGATGGGCTTGAAGGTCGTCTCGACGCGCTCGTTGGTGACGGCGAAGATCTCCTTCTCGGCCTGCTCGATGACCTCGTCGATGTCGTCCGGAGCCTCATAGCCGAGAGCCGCGATGTGCGTGGACGCGAGGATCAGCCGACGCAGCAGCGACATGCGCTTCACGATCCCGGCGTACTGCCCCACGTTGCCGGCGAGCGGCACCGTGTTCACGACATCCAGGAGGTACGTCTTGCCGCCGACCTGCTCGAGCTCGCCGGTCGACTCGAGTCGCGCGGCGACCGTGACGACGTCGCAGGGCTCTCCTCTGGAGAAGAGCGCGGCAACGGCGTCGTAGATGCGTGCGTGCGCGGGGCGGTAGAAGTCCTCCGCATGGAGCTTGCTCAATCCGATGGCAGTCGCCTCGCTGTTGAGCAGCATGGCGCCGAGCGCCGACTTCTCAGCGTCGAGATCGTGCGGCGGAACCCGATCGGCGGTCCACATGGGACCGGGATCGCTCCTGCGCGCTCTGTCGTCAGCCACCTTCGGTGCTCCGTCCCGCTCGCGTTCGCAGTTCAGCCAGAGGCCCGTGCCGGCGGGCGCGTCGCGTACGTGAGTACCGCGACCGCGCGCCGCCCGACCACCGGGTCCCTCGTTCTTGCCTACTCGCTGTCAGCGTCCTCGTCGGCCGTCTCCTCGACGACCTCCTCGGCAGCCTCCTCCACGACCTCAGCCTCGGCCTCGACAGCCTCAGCCACCGGCTCGACAGCGGGCGCCGCAGCAGCGGCCTGAGCGGCCGTGCCCTCGGCAACGACCTTCACGAGCAGCGTCGCCTTGACGTCACCGAAGACGCTCACGACGATCTCATGCTCGCCCGCGGTCTTGATCGGGCGGTGCAGGTTCATGCGCTTGTGGTCGATGTCGGCGCCGAGCTGGGCTGCGGCGGCCTCTTCGATCATGAGCGTGGTGACCGAGCCGAACAGCTTGCCGTCCTGGCCGGCCTTCGCCTCGATGACGACGGACTTGCCGTCGATGGCGGCAGCGATCGCCTCGGCATCGCCCAGACGCGCGGCGTTGCGCTTGCGGATGTTGCTCATGCGCGCCTCGAGCTGCTTGATGGCGCCCGGGGTGGCCTCAACGGCCATCTTGCGGGGCAGCAGGTAGTTCACGGCATAGCCACGGGCGACATCGACGATGTCTCCCTCGTGACCCTTGCCCTTCACCTCTGCGGTGAGGATGACCTTCATCTTCGTTACTCCTTCATCTGCCGAACGCTCGGGAGCGGGTCCCGACGCACGGCGTGTCTACACTCTAGCGGGGCTTTCGCACGCCCTTGCGCGCTCCGGCCCGGCCTGCCGGTCAATCCACAGTGCGCCGTGAAGCGCATCCTGCGGTTTCCACACTGTCCACATCTTTGGAGCCTCCGCGCCGAGCGGTCGACTGTCGCCGCCGGACGGTGCGGAACGTGCCGTGCGTGCCCTAGGCCTCCTGCGCCTTCCCTCTCGGGACCTTGCGGATGTTCGTGAACAAGTCGACCGCGCCGAGCACCGACAGCGAAGGGATCGCAAGTTCGGTGATGGCGAGCAGTACGTACCCGGTCACGCGCCAGACCGTGCCCGCGTTCAGGCGACGGTAGAGCGCACCGAACACGGCGAGCCCCTGCAGGAACAGCGCCGGCCGGACGATCATCAGCAGGTTGTAGCCGATCTGGTAGAGCAGCCCGGTGGCGCCGCCCCAGGTGAGACCTGCGGCGAGCAGCGCGAGCCCGGCGATCGTCGGCCACACAAGGTGGAACGACAGATCGGTGTCCGGGAGGGCCGGGTAGCGGCTGACCTCCGCACCGAAAGCGCGTCCCGCGCGGGACACGACCGGGACGGAGAGCAGAGCGCCGATGCCCATCGTGTACACCGTCGTCGACGCCCATCCCAGACGCATCTGTGCGGCGACCGCATCGATGTTGGCCTGCAACGCGGCGGCGTCCTTCACGGCGGCACTCTTCGCCGCGGCTCCCAGGATCTCGCGCCAGACTGCGACGGATTCCGTGAGCGTCTGGCTCCCGATCGGCAGGACCATGAAGGCGATCGCGACGACCAGCGCGATACCTGCAGCGACCGCGTATGCCGGGTAGCGCCGAAGCGCCCACACCGCCCCGGGGCCGACTGCGAGCAGCGCGACCGCCACGAACGCGGCGTCCAGCGGCACGGTTCCCAGCAGCACAGGGCCGAGCACCACCATCGGCAGGCTCGCCAGGATGGCGAGCGCCGAGGCGGCGGCGGGTCCGAACCGGTACGCGAACCAGGCGAGCGCGAATGCGGCAAGCGGCATCCCCGCATAGGGGATCATGGGCACGAGAAGGCCCGCCGCGAATGTCGCGACGCTCAGCAGGGCAGCGTTCCGGATGTCAGCTGGGGAGAGTGGCACGGTTTAGCCTCTGCGGCCCCGACCTTCGACCTTCGTGCTGATGACCGGCACGACGTAAGGCAGCAGTGCCATCTCACGAGCGCGCTTCACGGCCACCGACATCAGGTGCTGGTGCTGTGCGCAGTTGCCCGTGACGCGGCGCGGCTTGATCTTGCCGCGATCGGTCATGAACTTGCGCAGGCCCTGGGCGTCCTTGTAGTCGATGAACTCGACGTGGTCCTTGCAGAACTGGCAGTACTTGCGCTTTGGCTTGCGGCTGTACTCGCTCATGTGCTTGTCGATCCTCCTTCCCTCGTCTCGCTCAAGTAAGAGTGGAGACCGAGGCGTATCTGGATGTCGCCGTCGCGGCGGGAGGGTTCCGCCGCCGCTCTCGGCGGTCTTCTGTCCCTATCGGGGCTCTTCGGCGCCTAGAACGGGATGTCTTCGCCGTCGAAATCGTCGGCCGGCTCTGCGGAAGCGGGCGACACCGCGCGCGGGGCTGCTGCGCCCGCGTCGCGACCGCCGAGCAGCTCGATGTCGTCAGCGACGACCTCGAGTGCGCTGCGCTTCTCGCCGTTCGGCGACTCCCACTCACGCCAACGAAGCTTGCCCTCGACCGCGATCTGCTTGCCCTTGCCGAGGAAGCGGGACACCGCCTCACCGCGCGACCCGAACATGGTCACGTCGATGTAGTTCGGTGTGTCTTCCCACTGGCCGGTCTGGGCGTTCTTGCGGCGATCGTTGACAGCGAGGCGCATCTTGACGATGGCCATGCCGCCGGAGGTCTGCTTGAGCTCCGCATCCTTGGTGAGGTTGCCCGTGAGGACGACCCTGTTGATGCTCATCCGTTCACCTGCTTCTCTCATGCGTGGTTGCTACGGGGACGTGCGCGTCCCCGCCCATGGTCGTACTAGTCCAGGTCGTCACGACGGACGATCATGAACCGCACAATGGGGTCCGTGATGTGGAGCACGCGGTCGAGTTCGGCGACAGCCTCGGCAGTGGCGTGGAAGTGGATGACCGTGTAGGCACCGTCGGTGTGACCCTTGACCTCGTAGGCCAGACGACGCTTGCCCCAGTCATCGGAGGAGTCGACGACTCCGCCCTGGCCGGTGATGACCCCGTTCGCCTTTGCGACGACGGCAGCGTACGCCTCTTCGTCGAGCGAAGGGTCAATGAGAAGCATGACTTCATAAGCCTTCATTCGTTCACCTCCCCTGGACTTTTTCGGCCCCGGGACTGTGAAGGCAGCGGCCCGGAGCAGGAAATGAGCCTCCGAAGTGTAGCAGGGCGTCGCGTGCTCCACAACACACAGTCTGGCCCGCCGGTCTGACACCTCGGCATCCCCTCGCAATGACGATCAGCGCCCGTCGCGGCGGACGAGCGCGAGCGGAACCGTCCGCTCCCCCGACGCGGCACGGACGGCGCGGAGCGCGGGCACCGCGCATGCGCCCGCGACGAGCGCGAGCGCGAGGCAAAGCGCCGCCCTGCCGATCCACCCGCGACCAGCACGGACGTCGGCCCACATGCGCGCTGTGTCGAGCACGGGCGCGTCGCCCAGCTCGCGAACGCGCCGCAGCATCGGCACCCGCGCGAGTGCGGATGACGCGCTGCGTCCTGCCTCGGCGAACTCGTCCTCGAGCGTGAGCCCGACCCGCGGCGACAGCTGCCCTTCGGCCGACGCGGCGGGCGCATTCGCTGCCGCAGGTGCCACGGCGCTCGCGTGCGACCCCGTCGACGCGGTCGCCGACCGACCGGTCACAGGCGCCGCCGGCGCTGACAGGGCCGCCGCCGGAGGCTCGGGTGCCAAGGCGGCGGGCTCACCGAGGAATCCCGCGGGGTCGAGTCGCGCCTCGCCGCGGCGCACTCCGAGATGCAGGTGCGTGCCCTCGCTCGAGGCGTCGCCATCCTCAGCCAGCGAACCGATCGGTTCCCCCGCACCCACGTGCTGCCCCTTTGTCACGCCCGCCGACCGTAGCGGCAGGTAGGTGACGCGTAGCCCGTCGGGCGTGAGCACGGTGACCGCGAACGCCTGAGCGCCCTCGCCCGCCGGCACCCGCCCCGCGAACGTCACCGCGCCTGCCACGCACGAGCGGACTGCTTCCCCCGCGTCCCCGGCGATGTCGAGGCCGCCGTGCGCGCACGATCCGCCGTCAGCCGCCTGGTAGGAAGCGCCGTAGACAAGCAGCGTCGCTCCATCCACCGGCCGCGGCCACCCCTCCGAGGCGGTAGCCCGCAGGGGCGACACGCACAGAGCCGCCCCGAGCGCGAACCCGACGAACCACCATGATCGCGCCATGGCACGACCGCCTTTCCCCATGCGCGTCCCGATCGAGGGGGAAGGCCGCGCGCTCCGGTACTGTCCGGCACCCATCGAACACCCCGGCGCCGACCCGGTCCCGACACACCACTTACCGCGAGCTGACGTCCGCACGACCAGCCCGCCAGCAGACCCGGAGACGCAACGAGGGCCGTCCGGGATGGACGGCCCTCGCATGCGCACGGATGGAGCGGGCGACGGGACTCGAACCCGCAACTTTCAGCTTGGGAAGCTGACGCTCTACCATTGAACTACGCCCGCGCACTTGTGGCTGCGGTGCCCGCAGCGTGAGCGATTGTACCTGCGACGCGCCTCGTCGGGCAAACGCGCCGCTCCCCGAGCGTCCTACACCCCGCGGTTCGGCCTGACCAGATTGCGTGTCGCGCGCTCGACGCGCCACAGGCCGAACGCGAGCGCGATGAGCGCGAGAGCCAGCCACACCTTCCACGGCTGCACAACGTCGACGACGACGTGCCCGGGGCGCAACACCCTCACGCTCGTCGCGTGGATGTCCATGTCGCCGCCGTGCTCCTTGCACGCGGCGTTGAACGTCCCCGTTATCTGGACGATCGAGCCCTCGTGCTTGTAGTCGCCGTAGGTGTCGATCTGCTTCGTCAGCTCGGTCGGCACATAGACGGCCATGCCCGAGTTGTAGCCACCGAGCTTCGCGCCCTCTTCGACGTTCTTCAGCTCGTACGCGTCGTCGTTGAGGTGGATCCACGCGTAGGTGCCGCGGGCCATGACCTCGCCGATGGCCTCGCCCGTGAACGTGACGGTCAGACCGTCGTAGCCCTTCGGATGCTCGACGAGCGCAGTGCTGTTCGGCTTGTTGACCGGGATCGGCGCGTCAGCGGCGAATGCCGGAGCGGCCGTCAGGACCAGCAGAGCGGCAACTGCCGCGAACGCGATGGCGAGTCTCTTGGTCATGCTCACTTGCCCCTCACCACCGCGACGCCGTATCCGAGCAAAGCGAACACACTCATGAACTCCAAGCGACCGAGCCACATCGCGAGGATGTAGGTGACCTTCATGACCGCAGGCATCAACGGAGAGGTCACGCCGCACGAAAGACCCGTGTTGGACGCGGCCGAGACCGCCTCGAACGCCGAGTCCACGAGCGGATATCCGTACATCGTCCCGATGATCGTCGCGATGCCGTAGAGCGTGACGTACGCGATCGTGACGGTCATCGCCCCGCGCACCAGCCCGTCGGAGAGCCAGGTGTCCCTGATGTGGTGGTACTTCTCCATGACCACCGCCGACTCCGGCGAGATCATGCGGCGGATGTCCTGGAAGAACGCCTTGCTTATGACCCCCATGCGGATGCCCTTGATGCCGCCGCCCGTCGAGCATGCGGAGGCGCCGATGGCCATCGCGACCGTCGTGGCGATCATCCCGACCGGGCCCCACTGCGTCACGAACGCGCGCGCATAGATGGTCGAGAAGCCGGTCGTCGTGTGTCCGGATGCCAGCTGGTAGAACACCTTGCGGAACAGCGACATCGCGTCCGGGTACACGTTCGCCTTCGCGAGGAAGAACGTGGCGACCATCGTCGTGAGCGACAACGTGATGAAGAATGAGATCGTCTCGACGTTCTTGCGGATCTCTTTGCGGTTGCCCGTCCACATCGCCCAATGCAGCGCGAAGTTGAACGAACCCGCGATCATGATGACGATGCAGATGACCTCGTAGCCGATGTCGTGGAACCAGAAGGTGTTGTAGCTCTGCGGAGCGAAACCGCCCGTCGACCACGCGCCCATGAAGACCCAGAGCCCGTGGAAGAACGCGCGCACGGGACCCTGCCCGAGCTGCATCCCGCGGACGCCGAGGAACAGCGTGCCGATCACCAGCCACGTGAGCGATACGAGCCAGATGGCCCGCGCCGTGTGGATGACGTTCGGGAGCAGGCGCTCGTCCTTGCCCTCGCCGACGTAGACCTTGTACGCGCCCGCCGTGCCCTTGAAGAGGAACGTGAGCGCGATGACGACGATGCCCTGGCCACCCGCATACGTCAGCAGGTGTCGCCACATGCTCAGGCCCATCGACACGTGGTCGAGGTCCTGCATCAGGTATAGACCGGTTGTCGTGTAGCCGCTCATCACGTCGAAGAGCGTGTCGAGATAGCTGCCCGCGTGCCCGGAGAGGTAGTGCGGAAGCGCACCGAGCCCTGTGGCGAAGAACCACGAGCCCGAAGCCACGACGAGACCGTGACTCCACGACAGGTCCTTCTGTGTGCGGCAGATCGCCTGGGTGCCGAACCCGAACACCAGGCACGCGGCGATGGAGATGATGAAGTCGACCGCGGTGTCCCACTCGGCGAACGCGATCGAGGTGATCAACGGGATCACCATCAGCATGCCGACACCGACGATGACCTTGCCGGTGTACTTGCCGACAACGAGGTGGTCTTCCCTGCGGGGACGGACGATCACCGGTACACCGCCATTGCGACGAGCGCCATGAGGTAGGCGAAAACGGTCATGCCGAGGATCCAGCCCGACTCGTGGATGATACCGAGCGCATAGTCGATGATGCGCTGGCGCGTTGAGGTTTCGGGGCGAGGCATGTCAGCCATCGCGCTACATCCCCGTCAGCGCGCGCTTGAGCGCCGCTTCGTGTTCGACCGCCGTGAACGCGACCACCACGTCGCCAGCGTCGAACGCGGTGTCGCCGTGGACCGTGATGACGTCATCCCCACGCACGAGCGCGAACAGCACACAGTCGACCGGGAGGTTCAGGTCCGCGACGCGCTTGCCGCACACGACGCAGCGGTCGGTCGGAAGCTCGATCTCGACGACAGCCATGTTGCCCTTCCGCAGGCTCGCGAGCGTGCGGATGTCGCCGATGGTCGTCTCTTCTTCAATCATGCGCGCGATGATCGTCGTCGATGAGATCGCCTCGATGCCGAGCGCGTTGAAGATGTGCTGGTTCTTGGGGTTGTTCACGCGAGAGACAGCGCGCGGCACGCCGAACGCGGTCCGCGCAAGCTGGCAGCTCACGAGGTTGTCGTCGTCGTCACCGGTGACCGCCGCGAAGACGTCCGCGTGCCCGACGCCGGCGTCCTCCTGGAACTGCACGTCGCAACCGTCGCCGAGGATGATGAGCGGGCTGCCGGGCAGCTCCGTGGCGAGCTTCTCGGCGATCTCCGCACGCTTCTCGATGAGGGCAACGTTGTGGCCGCGCTCGATGAGCGTGCGTGCCAGGAAGCTCGCGACCTTGCCGCCGCCGTTTACCACGATGAACATCGGCTCAGCTCTCCATGTAGCGATCGAGGCGGATATATCCCTCTTCCTTGACGGCGCCGACAACAACGTCGCCGGGCTGCAGCATGGTTTCGGGCTGCGGGATGAAGGTGATGTTGCCGCGCGAGAGCACCGCGATCCGGAACTGATGCTCGATCTCGATGTCGCGCACGCGCTTGTTCGCGACGCCGCCGCCGGCACGGAACTCGATGACCTCGACGTCTCCGAGCGTCTGCACGTGGTGGCCGTGCCCGGACTCGAGCTTCTCCAGAAGATGCTCTGCGACGAGTGTGGTCCCGCAGACGTAGTCCAAGTCGAGCTGCTGGTAGGTGCGCTCGCGCTGCGGGTTGTAGAGGCGCGCCACCACGTGGGGCACGCTGAAGATCTTGCGGGCGACCTCGGCCGCCATCAGGTTCGTGTTGTCGAGGTCGGTCACCGCCGCGAAGACGTCCGCCTCGCCGATGCCCGCCTCGATGAGGACCTCTTCATCGAAGCCCAGACCCTTGACCGTCACGCCGTTGAAGGTCGACCCCAGGCGACGGAACGCGTCGTCGTCGCGGTCGATGACCGTGACATTGTGGCCCTCGACCGACAGCATCGTGGCCAACTGCGAGCCGACACGACCGCATCCGACGACGATCGCATTCATGCTTGTGCCCCATCCGTTCGAACGGCGCTGATCGTGCGCCGAGGGTCTGCCCCAACACGACTGTTACACGCTACGGCCAGCGATTGAGAGGGTCAATCGAGTCGGGCGTTAAGAAACCGTGTAGAAGCATCGCCTGCGTGATACCCGCCTGCGACGTCTCCCTGTCGCCGCACTACGCGACGAGGGCCGGTCCGCAATGTGCGGACCGGCCCTCGTTCATACAAGCGGCGCTCTCAGTGCACCGCGGGTGAAAAGCTACTTGCCGATCTTGAAAATCTTCGTCCCGCAGTCAGGACAAAGGCCCTGGGTCGCCGGACGGCCGTTCTTCATGATGATGTCCTGCGCGTCCTTGATCTCCTTCTTGGCCTTGCACTTGACGCAGTAACCTTCCTTGGCTGCCATGCGCGAACGCACCTCCTCGTGAATCGATGCTCGGACTTCCAGGCCCCTTTGAAAGGGGCTATCTCCCCTTGGTCGACGCACGATCATAGGTGCGCCCCCGCACTACTCTACACATTATTGGCGGTTCGTGAAGCGTTTCCGGTTGCGACGTTGGTACGCAGCAATCGTGCGCAGACCGCCAACGCGACCGCGCCGAGCACCGTGAGTCCCGCCCAGAGCCCCCCCGAGACGGCCCAGAAGCGCTCCGGGAAGAGCCGGATGAGCAGCGAATCCGCAGGGAACGTCCAGGTCCCGGCCGCGAAGAACAGGCCGTGGAACGCTGCGAACAGGGCCTCGAAACTCGTCAGCCCCGCTATCAGACCGAGCACCATCCCCGCGACCAGCAACACCGCACCGACCGTCATCCCGGTCGAGAGCGCCGAGAAGCGCCGTCGCGCAAGGCACCAGCCGACGTACACCGCCAGCAGAAGCGCGCAGACCCCGACTGCGATCCTGGCGCCGGCGAAGACGCTGCGCACGTCCATCAAGTGGCTCACCGCAGCGCTGTCGAAGGCCGGCGCGCCCTTCCAGGTCGCGGGCAGCGGGTCGTACTCGGTGTCCGCCACGAGCGCCCGAACCTGCCCGGAGAGCTTCACGACATCCCCCGTCGACAGGCCGGAACTCGCCGGGACCCCGAGTGCCTGAGTCATGGCCGAGGTGTAGACAGGGAGCGTGAGCGCGAGCACGGCGGAGCCGAGAACGACAGCTGCCCACACGAGTGCGGCCGCGGCCGTCTCAGCCAGCGGGAGAAGGCCCTTGCCGGTCACGACCGGAACGACGGGTCGCGACCGATGACCACGCGGTTCCCGCCATCCGCCGCAGCGCGCACGAGCGCCGCGTCGGCGGCGCTCAGCAGCTCCGAAGCCGTGCGCCCGTCGCGCGAGAAGGCGGCGACGCCGACGCTCACGGTAACCGAGCGGTCCTCGTCGAGGATCGCCGACACATCCGCGCGGATGCGCTCCGCGAGCGTGATGCCCTCGGAGCTCGCCGCCGAGCTGTCCTCGGGAACGATGAGCGCGAACTCCTCGCCACCGTAGCGCCCGGCGACGATGAGCGACGAGTCCCCGTCGGTCTCCGCGATCCGTCGCAACCTCTCGGCGATGAGGTCGATCATCCGATTGCCCGCATCCGTGCCGAACAGGGTGTTGAAGTGCTCGAAATGGTCGATGTCCGCGAGCAGCACCGACACGCCACGGCCGAAGCGCTTCGCGCGCTCGATCTCGAGCGCGAGCTCGTGCCGGATCTGCGCCCGGTCGAAGAGCCCCGTGCGCATGTCACGAACGGCGAGTTCGACGAAGCGCGCGTAGCGGTCGCGGTTCGAGCGCACGAACTGCTCCCCGACCGTCGCGGTACCGAGGATGACGGTCACCGTCCACAGGCCGCGCACGGCGACGTAGCTCGCGTTCGTCTGTAGGTCGTTGGCCACGAACGGCATCGCCATCGCCGGCAGGACGTGCAGGCCGACGAGCGTGAGGATGCCCACGTACGCTGCCACCGCGGCTCCCGCGACCCACCAGACCTGGCGCCGAGTCGGCAGGATGAGCGCCGCCTCGAGGACGAAGAGGTAGTACATCGCGTCGAACCACGAGTACACGCCGCCGGAGTAGTAGATGAGCACCGACACCACGACCATGTCGAGCAGCAGCTGCGCGACGTTGAACACCGCGAGGTTGGCGAACTGCCGGTAGGTGCGCTGGTAGAAGTAGTTGTAGACGAGCACGAACCACAGCGCGATCGCCGGGATGATCATGTGCGGCGCCAGCAACTGGGCCTGTCCGCCCAGCATGTAGATGCCGATCCCGAGGACCGAGAAGACGACGATCGCGAGCACGATCGCCCACCGGAGCCGAATGACGAGTCCGACCCGCGCGGTGTTCGCCTCGAGTTCCTCGATGTCGCTCTGGCTCGGCTGATCTCTCCACAGCACCGTGAGCCGGCGCTGCATGGACTTGGTCAGACGCCCTGGAGTCATGCGGCGGCTCACAGCTCCCTGATGATCGCGGTCACGAGGTCGACGGTCGTCGTGATGTTGGCCTCAGACACGTTCTCGACGGTGTCGGTAGCCCAGTGCCAGTTCGGCAGGCGGCCATTGATGTCGAACGCCATCACCGACATCGCGCGGAAGCCGCGAGCGAGCGCCGGCGTCGCGTCGGTGGAAAGCCCGTGGTACTCCCGGCCCTTCACCGGCAGATCGGCCTCCCGGATCGCGCGACGCGTCGCTCCGACGAGCCGGCGGTCGGAGCCGTACAGCTTCGCCATGCCTTCGCGGGTCACGTAGGCGACCGAACCCGCGCCCACGTTGTCGAGGTTGATGATCGCGGCGTCCTTGAGCTCGTGCCCGTACTCGGCGAGGAACGCCTTCATGCCGACCGTCCCGACCTCCTCGGCGCCCGTCGCGACGAACCAGACCTCCTTCTCGACCAAGTCGCGGTCGACGTTGGTGGTCACCTTGCGCCGGATGCGCGCGACGACGCTCGCGGTGTAGCCCGGCTCCTCGGCGTCGTCGATCGAAGCCGCGCCGCCCTTCCAGCCCGACTCGTCGTCCTCTTCCTCGAAGTTGTCCCAGCTGCCGATCTCCTTGCCCTTGCGGCGCGCGTCGAAGTCGCCACCGAGACCGAGCCAGTCGCGCAGGCCGTGCTTCTCGTGGGCGGGCGCGGAAGTGGCGTCCTTCTGCCCCCCGAACAGGCTGTGGTGCTGGGCCTCGGGAGCGGGCTCCCCGCTCGCGAAGTCGAAGGGAGCAGTGTCCTCGTCGAGGTCCATGTCGAAACTGAGGTCGTACCGTGAGGCACTCGTGCGCCCTGGAGCCGGCTCCGGTTCCGCCCCCGCTGGAGGGATCGCGACGCCGAACAGGCGCATCGCCTGCTCGCGCGTCGGCTCGGCGGGGCCGGCAGCCTTGTCGCGGTCCTTCGTCGCACGTGCCGGTGCCGCGTCGAGGCCGAGCGCGGTCTGTCCGGCGAGCACGCCGGTGTCCCACGAGATGTCCTCGTCGTCGCTCCACGTGTCGACCGCCGAGGTGGGCGCGGCGATGGGCGCGTAGTTGAGCAGCGTGCCTTCGGGGAGCAGGTCCGCTTCGCGCGTCTCCTCCTCCGCGCGCATGCGGCGTGACTCGCGGGTGATCAGCGCCGTGGCATCGGGCTCGGGGACGAGGCGCTCCATGACGCCGAGCAAGGCGGCGACTCCGGACGCGTTGTCGTTCGCGCCGGGCGAGAACTTCATGAACAGCTCGCGGTGCACGTTGATGAGCAGCGGCACGAGCAGGTAGGCGGCGGGAACGAGCATCACATACCACGCCCACGGCTCCATCTTCGAGGCGAAGGCGAAATTGCCGAGCAGCATGCGCAGCGCGATCAGTGCCGGCAGGACGTACGTGCACCACTTCATGAGCCCGAACGTGCCGGCGAAGTTCTTCACCATGCCGGGGCCGAACGCGAGAGAGGTGCGCGCCGAATCGTAGTGCGCGACCACCACGACCTTGGCCACCCGTTCGTTGCGTCCGGTCTTGGGAACGTGACGGGCTATGACGTTCTGGCTCGGGCCCTTCGGCATGAGCGCCGTGAGGCCCCAACGCGTGTCGAGGTCGAGCCAGAGGACGATCGCGGTCGCGCCCGAGAGGAGCAGCGCGATCCACGGCGAGAAGCGAGACAGAAGCGCCGACCCGATGGTCAGCAGGTGGTAGACGACGTACGCCCACGAGTAGGTGCGCGGACTGTCGAACGACTGCGTCTCCGTCTCGAGTCCGCGGGACTCGAAGACGTCGCGGATGTAGTGCGCAGCGTGCTCCTCGGCGTCGGTCGTCGCAGGGCGAGGACCGATCGTCTCAGAGAGGTGCTCGACGTAGCTGATGAGTTCCGCCATCGGGCTTCCTTTCGACAGCGCGAAAGCCGGCCTTGAGATCGGGCCCGTCGCATCCTTTGCAGGATATACCACGCATGGAGAAGGAGGCGGCGAGCACCTCGGACCGCCCGGCACGACGCCGATCCGGATCGGCGTCTTCTTGAGCGTCCCCGCTAGCCGTGGATGAGCGTGGGCAGGCAGCGCGTGCACACCCACGTGGACGTGCCCTCGGTGCGGACCGGCAGCAGCGGAACGTGGTCCTCGTCCGTGCCGCAGCGGAAACACGTCTGGGCGATGTAGGTCTTCGGGGCGGCCATGTGCTCCTCGACCGCGTCGTGGTCGAACGGGACGGTCTCGCGCTCCTCGATGGTGAGTGCGCCGGTCGGGCAGACGCCCAAACAGAAGCCGGCGCCGTCGCACAGCTCCTCACGGATCACCCTGGCCTTGCCGTCGACGATCTGGATCGCGCCTTCGGCGCATGGGCTCACACACACGCCGCAGCCAGTGCAGAGGTCCCCGTCGATGCGGACGATCTGACGCGTGATGGTGTCGGTCATCGCTCTTCCTTCGTCTTCAGGGCTTGGCGGCGGCGCGGGCGCGCCTGCCGCCGATCACGTGCTTGATGCCGGCGAAGAAGTGCCGGGTGAACATCGAGCGGGGACCTGCGTAGCGCATGACGTCCCGCATCTGCTCGCGCATCTCCGCCGAGTAGCACTGCGTGTCGCAGTAGCTGCAGAACGGCTTCGGGTCCTTCGGACAGTACGCGCGGCGTCTCTCGGCATACCGGAGCAGCTCCGCGCACTCCTCGCACACGACCGGGGGGCGCTTGCCGTACACGCCGAGCGTCGCGGCGTCAGATGCGAGCGCCGCGCGCGTCGCTCCGGCGTGCGTGCCGCGGCAGTGGATGGCGGCGAAGTCGCCGAGCAGTCGCGTGTCGGACCGGACGTGCCGGTCGGCCATCCTGCTCGCGAACTTGTCCTGCATGCCTGAGAGCCCCATCTCGTCGCGCGGATCCGGTGCGGAGTCAGTGCGGGCGCTCGCGGCGTGAAGCGCGCCGCCGTGTCCCCAGCCCTTGTACCCCGCGCCCGAACGGGTACGCATTGACATGTGTCAAACTCCCCTACGCACCGACGAAGGAGAGCGGATGCCCGACGTGAGACCAGACGTGCTCGCCGCTGTGCGAGCGACCAGACTGTGGCGCGAGGCGGATGACGCCGCGATCGCGGAACTCGCCGCCCATGCGCGCGTCGAGGACGCGCCGCGCGGCCGCATCCTCGCGAGCGAGGGCGACCTGCCCGACCGGCTCGGCATCGTGGTCACGGGACGCGTGAAGGTCTACCACCTCGGCGCGGACGGTCGCGAACTCACATTCGAGACCATGAGCGCGGGCGAGCCGATCGCTGCCGTGGCGGCGCTCGCCGGGTCGCGCTACCCCGCAACGATCGAAGCCGCGACCAACGCCACGATTGCGTGGATCCCCCGCGAGGCGCTCTTCGCCCTCATCGAGTCGCAGCCGCACCTGGCTCGCACGATCATCTCCGACCTCGCCAGCCGCGTCGTGAACCTCACCTCGGTGGCGACGTCGCTCAGCATGGACGTCCCCGCGCGCCTTGCGGGCTACCTCTTCCAGCGCGCGCTGGCTGTGGGGCACACCACCCCCGACGGGCTCATCGTCGACCTCGGCATGAGCAAGGGCGAGCTCGCCTCGTCGCTCGGCACGGTGCCCGAGACGCTCTCCCGCGCGCTCGCTCGTCTGCGCGACGACGGCGTGCTCGAGGTGCGCACCAAGGACGTCCTCGTGAAGGACGTCGGCGCACTGGCGCGACTCGGAAGCGGCTACACGGAGTAGGAACGTGTGCGACGCCGAGGCTACCTCGCCAGCGGGCTTCCGGCTCAGACACTCGCCGCTTCGCGGCTCAACTCGCCGGCGCACCCCCTGGCGACGCCTCGGCGAGACTCGTTGCTACGCTCCCGGTTCCAGGTGCTTCGAGTGCTCCTCCTTGATGGCCTGCGCGCCCTTCTCGAGCGTGCTCGCCATCAGGAAGCCCCAGAGCAGGACGGCCGACGCCAGCATCTCGCCGACGTAGAGGCCAGCACTCGCGCCGAGGCGCGCCAACGAGCCGGCGCCGGCGATCATGAGCGTGCCCACGAAGATGAGTACATTCGCCCACGCGCGATAGCGGTACGCCTTCTTCGGCCAGAACTTGACGACCGACCATGCCGCTCCGCCGAGCAGGAGCAGCGAACCCGGGATGTTGAACGGCAGGGACATGATGCGCGGGAACGTGCCGGACGCGCCAAGCGCCTGACCACCCACGACGATGCCGGGAACCAGCTTGTCCATCAGCAGCTTCACCGTGAATGTGCCGTACAGGAAGATCGCGAGGCACGCCACGTTGAACGCCAGATAGAGGTCGCCCCAGATGCGCTTCTTGAAGAGCAGGTAGACCTCGCCGTTGCCGAGGAAGCCGACGAGCGACGCCGCGAGCACGATGTAGACGCGGTAGACCGTGGGATCCCACATCCCCGTTGCCTCGGAGACTGTCTCCATCACGGCCGCCACGGCGTAGAAGAGGAAGCCGATCGCCCACATGAGCTGGTGCGGCTTGCGACGCTTGGCGAATTGGACCACGAGCAGACCCGTGTAGACGAAGCCGAGGATCGCCGTCAGAAGCGGCCAGATCCAGCTGGACCAGATGTCCATAGCGGACGTCTCCCTCCCATCTTCCCCGTGGCCGGCACGCCTCGCCGACCGGCTGCAAACCTGACCCTGTTGTATCGGAGTGGAGGCACGCTGGCAATGCGGACGAAGCGCGATCGCGGCTGAACCCCATTCGAAGTCGGCATATGCGATGTTGGCACGCACGTTGCTTTTTCGCCTGTCGAGAGTTGTGCGGCCTGCTCCTCCTCCCCCCTCGGAGCGGGGATCGCCTCTCTCAAGTGACGGGATGCGTTCCCCCCAACGCGCCCGTTCGAGAATGTAGCTCCGGTCCTCCCCCAGGACCGGAGCTCTTTCGCTTCCGGGGCCGGTGCGGCCTTTCGCTACAATCGCAGCTGCGAGACGCCGCGGACGTCGAAGGAGGAGCCATGGCCATCAGCGCGACCGAGCGCATCGTCAACCTGGCGCTCTTCCTCGCCTCCGCCCATCGCCCGGTCTCGGCCACCGAGATCGCCGCGAGCGTCGCCGGCTATTCCCCCGATCAGAAGCCCGAGGCGTTCGCGCGCATGTTCGAGCGCGACAAGGAAGACCTGCGGCGCGCCGGGCTCGTCATCACCATCGACCGCAGCGGAGACGCAGAGCGCTACGTCTTCGACCCCGCCGAGACCTACGCCGGCGAAGTCGATCTCACGCCGGTCGAGGCGGTCGAACTACGCGCGGCTGCCGCCGCGATGCTGTCCGACAGCTCGTTCCCCTACACCGAAGACCTCCGCATGGCGATCGCCAAGGTGGTCGCGGGCGCTGGCACGCGCATGGGCAGCTCGAGCGCCATCCTGCCCTCGGCATCCGCGGACGAGTCGCCCGAGGCGCAGGCGGAGATCGTCGCCGAGCTCACGCGCGCAGTGGAGTCGCACAAGCGCGTGCGCTTCTCCTATACCGGAGCACAGGGACGGCTCTCCGAGCGCGAAGTCGAGCCGTGGGGGCTGTTCGCGCGCGACGGCCGTTGGTACGCGGTGGCGTGGGACCCTGCCGCCGAAGGCGAGCGCATCTTCGCCGTGGCGCGCATGCGCGACGTCGCCGTGAACGCGCAAAGGCCCAAGACACCGGACTTCGAGCCGCCCGTGGACTTCGACGTCGCGAGCTGCATGCTGATGCCCTTCCAGTACGGACCGAAGACGCGGGACGCGGTCCTGCATCTCGCCGGACCCGCTGGCCGGCGCGCTCCCGCGATCACAGCGGGACAGGGCACCCTCACCTCGGACGGCGGGGCTTGCTTCTGGCGCGTGCCGGTGGCGGACGAGACGCTGCTGGCGCGCTGGATCGTCGAGAACGGCCCGGGGATCACCGTGGTCGAGCCGGCTTCTCTTCGCGAGACGCTCGCCGCAGGTCTGCAGAGGGTGGCGGCGAGCCATGGCTGAGGACGCCGCGACCCGCGCACGCCGTCTGCTCACGCTGCTGCCGTTCCTGCGCGAACAGCGCGTGATCCCTATCGCGGCGCTCGCTGCGGCGGTCGGCTCGGACGAGCGCGCGATCGCTGACGACCTCACCGTGCTCTCGCTGTGCGGTGGCGACGAACGCGACCCGAGCCAGCTCGTGGGCGTGCTCGTCGAGGACGGCGTCGCGGAGGTCTTCGCCGACCTGCCCGCGCTCGAGCGCCCCGTGCGGCTCACGGCGGTGGAGGCGCGCGCGCTCGTCGCCGCGCTCGGCGCCCTCGGCGTCGACCCGGCCGCGGACCTTGTCCGCAAGCTGACCGACTACGCCGCTACCTCGGTCGACCCGGACGCCGTGGCCACCACCGTTCGCACCGCATTCGCCCAGGACAAGCACGCGCACGTGATCGCGGCACTCGACCTCGCCGCGGAGCGCGGACTCGCTGTCCGCATCGGGTATGCGTCGTGGGGCAGCGGCGAGGTGAGCGAACGCACGGTGCACCCTTACGCGCTCTACCGCTGGCGCGACTCCTGGTACCTGCTCGCGTTCTGCGAGCGCACGAACGAGGAGCGCACGTTCCGGGTCGACCGCATCACGTCCACCGCGATCACGAAGACGCCCTTCGAGCGCCCCGCCGGCCTCAAGGCGACCGCGAGCCCGCTGCCGGACCTCGACGCGCTGCCGCGCGCAACGGTGCGGTTCGCGAGTGATGGACCCGACCTCAGCGACCGCGAGTGGCCCGGTGCCACCTTCGAGCGCGCCGACGACGGCTCGGTGACCGCACGCATCCCCTACGCTGGCACGGCATGGATCGCCCGTCGCATCGCCGCACGCCTCGGCGACGCCGAAGTGCTGGAACCTGCGGAGGTCCGCGAGGCTGTGGTCGCAACGGCACGCGAGATGCTCTCGACGCTGTAGACCAGCAACGCGCACCGAGAGGAACCGATGGCAGAGCTCGACCTCCAACCGATACCCGCCCGACCGGCGCCGCATGACGGCGAGGTCCGTTGCGGCGTGTGCGCGACCGCGGATGCGGATGCCGCTCACGAGTGGTGTCCGGCGGTCTCGCGGCTCGTGTGCGACGACTGCTGCCACCGCACGCTCATCGGCGATGTCGGGCGCCACATGGCGGCAGCGTTCGCCGGTGCCGGACAGGCGCCGGTCGTGACTGCTTGCTCCCGCTGCGAGCGCGGCCAGGCCTGGCTCGCGGGCGAGGTCCTCGACGCGATGGCGAACGAGACGCTCCCGAGCTAGGAGCGGTTCGCGCGGCCCCTACCGCCCGAATCGCTCCCGCACGCGCTCGATGACCTCGTCGGTCGGCGCGATCTCCACGTCACTCACGGGCAGCGCGCCGAGGAAGTCCCGCGCGTAGCGCTTGCCGCTGGTGAGGCGGCCGTCCGCAATGATGACGCAGCCCTCGTCGCTCGAGCTGCGCACCAGCCGGCCCGCCGCCTGCTTGAGCTCGAGCACGGCCTCGGGCAGGTAGTACGCGTCCCACGCCGCGCGGCCGAACCGCTGCTGTCGCTCCTCGTAGAGCGGGTCGCGCAGCCGCCCGAACGGCAGCTTCGCGATGACGACACAGCGCAGCGTGTCGCCCTTGGCGTCGAAGCCCTCCCAGAACGACTTCGTCGCGAACAGCGACAGGCGCTCGTCCGCGAGGAACTCGTCGCGCACGCGCTTGTTCGACACGCCGCGCCCCTGGAGCAGCAGGTGCAGCCCGCGCTCCTCGAGCGGACCGACGAGCCGGTCGTAGAGCGCCTCCATCTCGCGCTTGCTCGTGAAGAGCGTCAGCACGCTGCCGCCCATCGCCTCATGCACCCCGAGCAGCAGCCGCTCGAGCGCTGGCAGGTGCGAGGCCCCGCGCGGCTCCGGCATGTCGGAGGGCACGAAGACCGCCATCTGCCGGTCGAAGTCGTAGCTCGACTCGAGCCGCAGTGTGTCCCAGCTGCCTTCCGGCAACCGGTCGAGTCCCACGGTGCGTGCGAAGTGGCCGAAGTCGTCTCCGGTGGCGATCGTCGCGGACGTGAAGACCACGGAGTGCGCCTCGGGATAGAACGAGTCGAGCAGCGCGCCACCTACGTCAAGCATGGACGCGGCGAGGCTGTCGCGCCGGTCGTCGCGCCGCTTCGAGACCTGCACGCTGTAGACGAACGAGTCGTCGGCACCGTCGAGTACGGCCTCCAGGCTTGCGGACTGCTCGCGCAGGCGCGAAAGCAGCCCCGCAAGGTCGGCGCGCGCGTCCGTGAACTCGTCGCCGGCCTCCTCGAGCGCCGTCACGAGTCCCCGCCCCGCCTCGAAGATCGAGTCGAGACGGCGAGCGAGCGAGTGTCCCACGCCCGCGGCCACGCTCCACTCGCTGCGGTCCCGTAGCTCGGTCGTCACGCGCAACTCGGCGGAGTCGTATCCGTCCTCCTCCACCCGAAGGTCCTTCAGGAAGTCGAAGAACGACGTTGCGATGGTCGAAGCAGTGGCAATGTCGCCGCGCATGCGCGCCGCGAGGTGCTCGGCTCGAGCGGCGAGCTCCTCGTGCCCGTGCTTGTGCCCGCCCGCACGCACGCGTGCGCGGATGGCGTCGACCGCGCCGCCCCGACCCTCCGTGTGCAGCGCGCCGAGCAGCGACGAGATCGCGCGATGGTCCGCGCTCATGGAGAGCTGCTTGCGCGCCTCGGACTCCGCGGCATGCGCCTCGTCCACGATCCAGTAGCGCAGCGGCGGCAGGATCCCGCCGGCTGCCGCGCGGTCGCGGAAGAGCAGCGCGTGGTTGGTGACGACGACGTGCGCGCCGCCCGCGCGCCGCCTCACGCCGTGCAGGTAGCAGAGGTTCGGGTAGAAGCGGCACCGTTTGCGCGTGCAGTCCTCCACGGAGCAAGCGACCCGCCGCCTGTTCTCCGCCGTCCAGTGCAGGTTCACCGAGTCCAGGTCGCCCCACGGCGACTGCGCGACCCACGCCAGCAGCGCCCCGAGTTCCGCGACCTCCACGGGGCTCAACTCGGCTTCGTCACTGCGCCGGTCGATCTTGCGCAGGCACGGGTAGTGTTCGTATCCCTTGAGCGCCACGTAGCGCAAGTTGCCGCCGAGCGCCTTCGCAAGCTTCGGCAGTTCCCCGTGGACGAGCTGGTCCATGAGCGTGTTCGTCTTTGTGGCCACGCCGACGCCGACCCGGTTCGCCATCGCGAACGTGGCTGCCGGCACGAGGTACGCGACCGACTTGCCGACCCCGGTGCCAGCCTCCACGGCAAGGTGGCGCCGCTCAGCGAACGCGGTGAGCACGGCCTCGGCCATGCGCTTCTGCTCGTCGCGCGTCTCGAAGCCCTCGTACATGCGCCCGACCGCGCCGTCACGCTCGAACTCCGCGAGCACCTCGTCGGGGTCGGGGCACACGATCTCGGTGTCGTCGGCGTCGGCGAGACCGGGCAGCTGGTGCCCCTTGGTGCTGTCGTGGCGCAGAGCGCGCAGGTCGAAGTGGCGCGCCGTGCCGCGAGCAGCGGCCCGCGCGATCGTCTCGCGCAGGGTCCACTCGGTCGCGGGCGAAAGCCTCGAGATCTCGGCCAGCACGTCGAGCGGCAGGTCCTCGAGCCCGGCGAGGCACATCCGCCAGATGCGGAACATCGCCTCGACGTCGCCCGCGGCGCGGTGGAAGTCCTCGGTGATGCCGAAGGCCTTTGCGAGGTCCATCAAGCGGTGCGAGCGCATGCGCGGCAGCGCGATGCGGGCGAGCTCGAGCGAGTCGAGCCAGGTGTTCGGCAGCAGCACGCAGTTGCGCGCTGCGGCGTCGCACAGGAAGCCGCGGTCGAAGGAGGCGTGGTGCGCGACGATCGGGCGAGCGCCCACGAAGTCCGCCACCTCGCGGACCACACTCGCGAGCGGCGGCGCCCCGACGAGCATCCCGGCGTCGATGCCGGTGAGCAGCGTCGTGTCGTGCGGAACCGACCGTTCCGGGTCCACGAGCGAGGAGTAGCGGCCCAACACGTCGGGTCCGCGGGCGATCAGCACCGCGACCTCGATGATGCGGTCGCGCTTGAGGTCGAAGCCGGTGGTCTCGAGATCGAGGTACGCGACCTCATCCTCGAGCGCCGCCGCGTAGGTCTCCGCGAGCTCGGGCAGACGCGCGTAGTGCGCGGCGACCTCCACGTCGGTGCCCGGCGCGAGGAACTCGGAAAGCGCGTCGGGGACCGCGCAAGCATCGTGCTTCGTCATGCCGTCGAAGATAGCACGGAGCCCCGACACCGAGCGGGTGCCGGGGCTCCGTTGAATGCGGTGCGAGCGGGTCCTACTGGGCGGCGCCCATGCCGACCTTGCGCTCCTTGACGAGCCACGTGCCGTTGTCCTTCACAAACGTCCACTTCGCGTTCCAGGTGCCGTTCTGGCCGAGTTCCTGGTTCACGGTGACGGTCGCCTCGGTGTCGCCGATCTGCGACGACGCGACCTTGAAAGACGTCATGCCGTACATCTGCTCCTGCGTCTGCTGGAAGTCAGCGACGGTGCCGCCCTGCTGGCTGGCTGCCGGCTGCATCTTGAACGCGGTCTCCCACTTCTTGTCGAGGATCGCCTGGTAGTAGGCCTCGACGTAGGTCTTGGGATCGTACTTCGACGGAACCTTGGTGGCGGTGGCGGGGTCGAACTCGCCGGCCGAGGTGCCCATGCCCGGATTCGAAGTGCCGGTGGTCGCAACGGCGCCCGTGCCCGCGGTGCCCGTGCCGGCGGTGTTCGTGCCGGTGTTGCCGCCCTGATTGAGGAGGACGACCGCGATGAACGCGATGAACAGGACGACGACGGCCGCCGCCAGTATCATCACGAGACGGTTGTTGTTCGAGTTCATTCCTATGCAGTCCCTTCCGGTGTGCTTGCCTGAACGGGGCGCCTTCGCGCCTGTGTAAGGATAAACGCAGCCCCCGCCTTCGTATAGCGCAGGCATGTGGAGACTATGTGGGCGGCGTTACACTCATCGTCTGAGACGCAGCGCGAAGCCCGCAGGTTCCAGCGATCCCGCAATCGGCGTGCCGATTGCGCACGAAGGGAAGACGAACGGTGCCACGACTCCACAGCATGTTCGAGGTCATCGGCCCGGTCATGATCGGGCCGAGCTCGTCGCACACCGCTGGCGCCGTCCGCCTGGGGCGGCTCGCTCGCGCCGTCTTCGGCGAGACGCCGGCGCAGGCGCGCATCACGCTGCACGGGTCCTTCGCCACCACCGGCCGCGGTCACGGCACCGATCTCGCGCTCGTCGCGGGACTGCTCGGCTTCGCGCCTGATGACGTTCGCGTCCGGACGGCGGACGAAGAGGCGCTGGTCGCGGGAATGACGGTCACCTTCGATGAGGCCGATCTGGGAGAGGTGCACCCCAACACCGCGCGCATCGAGATGGGCTCGCCGGGCGGACGCACCGTCACGGTCCAGGGCTCCTCGGTGGGCGGCGCCGAGGTCATCCTCACCGCGATCGACGACTTCGACGTCGCGATCACCGGCAAGCTTCCCGTGCTCGTGGTCGAGCACCAGGACCGTCCCGGTGTCATCGCCGCGGTCTCGGCGATCCTCGCGGCCCATGAGGTGAACATCGCGAGCATGGAGGTCTCCCGCGAGCGCCGGGGCGCACGCGCGTTGATGGTCATCGAGACCGACCAGCCCGTGAGCGAAGAGGTCCGTTGGGCCGTCGCGGACGCTGAAGCCGTGGCCGACGTGCGCGTGGTGCCCGCCGTCTAGATCGGCCGGAACGCCGGCGGCGCCTACTCCTCGCCGCGCAGACAGGTGCGCGAGCCGCACGACGAGCACGACCCGCTGCATCCCGTGAGCACGAGCGCGTTGCAGCGCGGGCAGCGGATGGTTCCCGCGTCCACGCCGAGCCCGCACGTGGGGCACGTCACCTTCGCAGGGCCGTCGGCCCAGACGTCCTCGTCGAGCACGCTACGGTCGATTCCCTCATAGCGCTCGTGAACGCTGTTGCTGTCTGCCATCTATATCGCCCCCAACAGGAGGAGCACCTGCGCGACGATCCCTCCGAGCAGGAACGCCAGCCCGACGGAACCGAGCACGAGTCCGACCAGGTAGCGCCAGCCACGCTCCTTGAGTATCACCATGATGCTCGCGATGCACGGCACGAAGAGCGTGATCGTCACCATCGCGACGAGCAGCTGGCCGTCGCTCAGGTTCATCGTGAAGAACCCGGCAGCGCCGAAATCGCGGCGCACGAAGCCCATGACGAACGCGCGTGCGGCCTCCGGCGGCAGGTGCAGCCAGCCCACGGTGAGCGGGCGGGCCACTTCTTGGATCCAGCCGAGCGCGCCGGTGATCTCGAGCACCGAGATGAGCGCGGCGCCCACGAGGAAGAAGAGCGCCACCTCCTTCATGAAGTTCCAGACCTTCAGGCCCGACTTGCGCAACACGTTGGTGAGACGCGGGAGGCGCAGCGACGGCAGGTCGATGAGCAGCGCGGTCGACTCGCCCGGCGTGACCTTCTGAAGGATGGTGCCGACCGCGACGAATATCGCGATCAGGATGCCGAAGTACGCGAGCGAGTCGTACCAGGCCACGCGCGTCATGAGCGCGGCGATGACCGCGATCTGCGCGGAGCAGGGAACGGCGATGGCCATGAGCGCGGTGGCGATGAACCGCTCGCGCTTGTTGCCGAGGATGCGCGTGGTGAGCGTGCCCATCGTCACGCACCCGAAGCCGAGGATGAGCGGGATGACCGCGCGGCCGTTCAGACCCAGCGAGGTGAGCGCGCGGTCCGCGAGCGCGGCGATGCGTGGCAGGTAGCCGGTGTCCTCGAGCAGCGACAGCAGCAGGTAGAAGCCGGTCACGAGCGGCAGGATGACCCCGATCAGGTAGGTCGGCGTCATCGTGAGCACGCCGAACTCGCCCGCGAGGAAGGTGTAGGCGGCGGAGCCTGTGGGCGCGAGCGCGCCGACGAGGTGCTGCACGAGCGGCACCCAGTAGGTGTTCATGGCGCCCTCGGTCACGCTCACCAGGTCGCCGGCGATGAGCACGCCGAGCACTTCGTACATGACGAAGAGCAGCGCGAGCAGCATCGGGATGCCGGTGAGCGGGTGCATCATCGCGAGCGACAGCTTCGCCTTGAACGAGGCTCCGGCGGCCCGTGCGCGAACGACGTGGCCGACGAGGTCATCGACGCGGACGCGACGGCGGGTGTAGATCTCGTCGCGCAGAGTGCCGGGCTCGACGCCAACGCGCTCGGCGACCGCCTCGTCGCCCTCGAGCATGAGCAGAGCGTCCGCACGGCGCGGGACCTTCTCGAACAGCGGCTTCAGCTTCGGGGTGAGTTCGGGGTCGGCGTGGCCCGGGCGCGCCCTGTCGAGCGCTGTGGCGAGTTCGTCCATGCCGGCGCCGGAAGTGGCGACGGTCTCGATGACCGGGACGCCGAGCAGGTCTTCGAGCAGGTCGCGGTCGACGGCAACGCCCTCGCGCCGCGCTTCATCGGCCATGTTGAGCGCGACGACCATGGGGATGCCCATGTCCGCGAGCTGCAGTGTCAGGAAGAGATCGCGCTCGAGGTGGACGGCGTCGACCACGTTCACGATGCGGCCAGCCGTGAGGATGACGTCGCGCGCGACGGTCTCTTCCTCGTTGAAGGACGAGACTCCGTAGACGCCGGGCGTGTCGATGACGTCCGTGTCGCCGTGCTTCCCGCTCGTGATCTCCACGGTGGTTCCCGGGAAGTTCGAGACGTCGACGTAGGTGCCCGTCAGCGCGTGGAACACGACAGACTTCCCGACGTTCGGGTTGCCGACCAGGACGACGGAGCCTTCGCCCGTCGCCGTCGAGGCGCCGGGTGCGCAGTGCCCGCTCACGACCGCTACCGTGCGTCCGCGGCGCGCACGTTGATGCGCTGCGCCAGGTCGCGTCCGACCGCGATCTCCTGGCGTCCGCTGCGCAGCACGATCGGGCCGGCAGGGATGCGGGTGATGCAGTCGATGCAGGCGCCTTCGGCCATGCCGAAGCGGAGGGCAGTGATGCGTGCGCGGTCGTCATCCACGCTCGTGACGACCATACGGTCGCCGACGCGGGCGTCCGCGAGCGTGCACGTCTTGCACGGCTCCGGGAGCTGCTCTTTGTCGGTATTCCTTGCCATCACGTTCTCCTCGAAGCCCGAGCAAGCGCGGACGATCGGCTTCTCACCTGCGGACTTAGTATATGCTAAGCACCTGCCGAAACGTAGACTAACAGGCCTGGATGCCCGGGTCAAGGCCGGTCAGGCCCGCATCCGGATGGCGAGGCGTCCCGCCCGGTAACGGTGCTACGATTCGGCGCGGCCGGTCGTGACCGGACACGGTCTCCGCCCCGCATCCTCGAAAGGCTTCACCCATGGGCTACACGAATCTCACCGACCTGCTCCGCGACGCCGCCGGCGCGGGATCGCTCGGCGCCGCCGTCGTCGCGCGCGAGGTCGACGAATCCGGCGACGACCGCGCCACCGTGGTCGGCCGCCTGCTCGAAGCGCTCGACGTCATGGAAGCCGGCGTCGAGGCGGGCCTGCGGGGCGACGTTCGCTCGCGCTCGGGGCTCACCGGCGGCGACGCGCGTCGCGTTGCCGACAGCGTGCCGATCGCCGGATCCACGTTCGCGAGCACGGTCGCTGCCTCCCTCGCCGTCGCCGAAGTGAACGCCGCCATGGGCCGCGTCGTCGCGGCACCCACGGGTGGCGCGTCGGGCGTGTTGCCGGGCGTGCTCCTCACGCTCGCGCGCGAGTCGGGCGCGGATCGCGAGCGCATGGCGCTCGCGCTCGCGGCGGCGGGCGGGATCGGCGGCATCATCGCCGCGAAGGCGTCGCTCTCCGGAGCCGCCAGTGGGTGCCAGGCCGAGATCGGCTCGGGGGCTGCGATGGCAGCTGCGGCCGCGGTCGAGTTGCTCGGGGGAACGCCCGCGCAGGCAGGCCACGCCGCCTCGCTCGCCCTGCAGGGCCAGCTCGGTCTCGTGTGCGATCCGGTCGGCGGGCTCGTCGAGGTTCCGTGCGTCGTGCGCAACGCGACCGGCGCGGGCGTCGCCCTCGCAGCCGCGCAGATGGCGCTCGCCGGCGTCGAGTTCCCGATCCCGTTCGACGAGGTCGCCTCTGCGATGGGTGCCGTGGGCAAGAGCCTGCCACCGTCGCTGCGCGAGACCGCGCTCGGCGGCCTGGCGGTCACCCCGACGGGGAAGCGCCTCGCCGGGGGCGCATCCTAGAACACCGGCCCGCATGGACTCCCGTGCGGGAGGCCTGCCGCACGGCGCGCCCATCCACGACCTGTCGTGTTGTCCCGCCGCAGCCCCCGGTGTACGCTCCCTCCCACGAGAGGGAGTAGCACCCGGAGCCGCACGCGGGCGACGGGGGCAGGCCGACAATCTCGGAGGAGCATCGTGGAGGCCGGTACATCCGGCGGCGCGGCACCTCCCGGCCCTGCCATCACGAGCGCACGTGACCGTGAGACTCTCGGTTGTGGAACAGGCCTCATGACGGGGCCCGACCGCCGCCGGGGGTCTTTCTCTCTGGGCGGATGACGGAGGACACGGATGGCAGGCACCGACGAACTGCGGATCATCCCAGGCAGCCATCTGCGCGCGGTCGACGAAGTCGTCGCCGAACTGCGCACCGACTGCGAGACGGGGCTCGCGTCCGCCGAGGTGGCCGTGCGACAGGAGCTGTTCGGCCCCAACGAGCTGCGGCCCGCCGAACGCACGCCGGCGTGGCGCATGTTCCTCTCCCAGTTCAACGACTTCATGATCTGGGTCCTCTTCGCCGCGGTCGCGGTCTCGGCGTTCGAGGGTCAGGTTCCCGAGGCGATCGCGATCACGGCGATCCTGCTCCTCAACGGCGTGCTCGGATTCGTCCAGGAGTACCGGGCCGAGCAGGCGCTCGAGGCGCTCAGGGAGATGTCGGCACCGGCGGCGAGCGTCATACGTGACGGTCGCGAGATGGAGGTCGCCGCGACCGAGCTCGTTCCGGGCGATATCGTCCTGCTCGAGGCCGGCGACCGCGTGCCTGCGGACGGCCGCCTCGTCCACGCGGCGGCGCTGCGCGTCGAGGAGGCGTCGCTCACGGGCGAGAGCCGCCCGGCGAGCAAGATCGTCGAGCCGATCGACGATCCCGAAGCCGCCCTCGGCGATCGCGTCAACACCGTGTACGCAGGCACGGCGGTCGCCGTAGGTCGCGGCAGGGCGGTCATCGTCGCCACGGGCCAACACACCGAGATGGGCCGCATCGCCGACCTGCTGGCAGCCCAAGAAGACGAACACACGCCGCTGCAGGAGGAGCTCAAGCGCGTCGGCAAGACCATCGCGGTAGCGGTGCTGGCGATCGCCGCGCTCGTCTTCGGCGTCGAGGTCTGGCGCACCATGAGCTCGAGCGGGCTCAGCCTCGCAGGGCTTCTCAGCTCAGCGGCGGCGCGCAGTTCGGTCAGCACCGCACTCCTTGTGGCGATCTCGCTCGCCGTTGCCGCCATCCCGGAAGGTCTGCCCGCGATCGTCACGGTGGCGCTGTCGCTCGGCGTCCGGAAGATGGCGTCGCACAACGCGATCGTGCGTCGCCTGCACGCGGTCGAGACGCTCGGATCGACGAGCTTCATCTGCTCGGACAAGACCGGCACCCTCACGCGCAACGAGATGACCGTCCGCACCGTCCTCGTCGGCCTCGACGGCGCGGACGTCGCGCCCGACTTCACGCTCACGCCGGTCGACGCGGAACCGCTCCACGCCGATCGCGAGCTGCTGCTCGAGGTCGCCGCCTCCTGCAACGACGCCCGATTCGGTGAGGACGGCGAGCTGTTCGGCGACCCGACCGAGACCGCGCTCATCGTCGCCGCGCGACGCCTCACGAGCGACCCGGTCCGGCCGCGCCGCATCGCGGAGATCCCCTTCGACTCGGGCCGCAAGCGCATGACCACCGTCCACGACGTGGACGGCGCCCGCGTCGCGTACATGAAGGGCGGCGCCGACGTCGTCTTCGCGCTCTGCAGCTCGGCGCTGCTGCGCGGCGAGCTCGTCGAGATGACGCCGGAGCTGCGCGAACAGTTGCACGATCGCAACGCCGCACTGGCGTCGAGCGGGTATCGCACGCTGGCCTTCGCGGTCCGCGAGCTGGCGGCCGACGAGCGCGCCGACAGCGAGGGCATCGAGCGCGGCATGACCTACGTCGGCGTGATGGGCCTGCTCGATCCGCCTCGCCCCGAGGTCGCGGCCGCCATCGCCGAGTGCCACCGTGCGGGCATCGAGGTCGCGATGGTCACCGGAGACCACGCGCTCACCGCCCGCGCGGTGGGCGATGAGATCGGGCTGCTCGAGGGCGAGGGCGTCCTCACGGGCGCCGAGATCTCCACCATGAGCGACGACGACCTGTACGCCGCCGCAGAGCACACGCGCATCTACGCCCGCGTCGACCCGGAGCATAAGCTGAGGATCGTGGACGCGCTCAAGCGCCGCGGCCACATCGTCGCCATGACCGGTGACGGCGTGAACGACGCTCCCGCTCTGAAGAAGGCCGACATCGGCGTGGCCATGGGCCTCATCGGGACAGATGTGAGCCGCGAGGCGGCCGACATGGTGCTCTCGGACGACAACTTCGCCACCATCGTCGAGGCCGTGCGGCAGGGGCGCGTCGTCTTCGACAACCTGCGCAAGTTCATCCTCTTCCTGCTGTCGTGCAACATCTCCGAGGTGGCGATCGTCTTCACCACCGCGCTGCTGTCGCCGACGCCGGCGCTGCTGCCGCTGCAGCTGCTGTGGATCAACCTGGTGACTGATGGCCTGCCCGCTCTCGCGCTCGGCGTCGATCCCGGCTCGCCACGCGTCATGGAGCGCTCGCCGCGCGGCGCGGACGAGTCGATCCTCACCGGACGCCGCCGTCTCCAGGTCGTTCTCCAGGGCGTGCTGATCACCTTCGGGGCACTCATCATGTATCTCGGCGTCAACTCCGGGCTCATCGTCTCGGACGGGGTGGCACACGCGCAGACGATGCTCTTCACGACCATCGTGCTCACGCAGCTGCTGCATGCGTTCAACTTCCGCTCCGAGACGCGGTCGGTCTTCCGTCTCGAGTCGCTCAGGAACCGCTGGCTCGTCGGCGCATTCGCCGGCTCGCTGCTCCTGCAGGTCGCGGTCATCTACACGCCGGCGCTCCAGGCCATCTTCAAGACCCAGCCGCTCGGCGTGCACGACTGGATCGCCGTGGCCCTGTCCGCGCTCGTGCCGATCGTCATCATCGATGCGGCAAAGGTGCTCTCGGGCCGGGATTCGCGCGGGTAAGAGCACCGCAAGGAACCGCCCGTTCGGCGCACGGCGGTCGCGGGATGGCGGTCGCGCAGCCTCCGATTCCGTACGATGGTGCCTGCACCATCTTCAAGACGCGCGTCCGGTGAGTGGCGAGGAGGACCGTGGAACGCAAGCACACCATCTTCGAGCGCTTGCTGCTCATGGTCCTGCCCGACACGCTGGGCGTGCGACTGGTGCTGACGGGCCTGCTCATCACGGTCGTCTCGGCCGCCGCGACCGTGCTGGTGGGCGTGTGGCTCACCTCCCCGGCCACCGCGCTCTTCCCCGGCGAGGTCGTGATCATGCCGGTGATCGTGGTGCTTCTGGTCGGGCTCATGCTCGGCGTCTTCTTGGCTCGCCTGATCAGGCGCCCGATCGTCCGCATGGTCGGACACATCAAGGAGCAGGTGCTCGACGCCGCCGCCGGGATGCCCGCGGCCGATGATGAGGTCGTGGCCGACCAGGAACTCCCCATCGAGTTCCGCGAGATGGGCGCCTTCATCCAGGGCTTGTTGATGGCACAGCACGAGCGCCAGGCGGAGCTCGAGACGGCCATCCGCGAGGCGGAGTACGCCGAGGAGAGCCTGAGCGTCGTCCTCACGGAGTCGCCTGAGGCCAAGATCGTGCTGCAGGACGGACGCATCCTCATCGCCAACCCGGCCGCCGCGCTCGCGTTCGGTCTGCCGGTCAGCCAGTTGACCGCCCTCACGCTCGCCGAGGCGATGCATGGCGTGGAGACGCGCGACGAGCAGGGCTCCCGCTACGACGCCGATGCGCTGCTCGAACGCGCCCTCAAGGAGACGACCACGGTCTCCATGACCGAGCCCGGCCGCCCGGAGCGGTGGTACGTCTTCGTCGCGATCAGGCACGCACGCGACCAGCGCAACCGCATCCTGCTCACCGCGCGCGACGTGACCGAGGAGCGGCGCCTCGCATCGATCCGCGCCGAGATCGTCTCGCTCGTGAGCCACGACCTGCGCTCGCCGCTGACGGTCGTGATGGGCTACCTCGACCTGCTCCAGCGCCCGATGTCGGCCGAAGACCACACGCGCGCGCTCGAGGCGGCCCGTCGCAACGCCGGACGCATGGCTGACCTGCTCGAGGACCTGCTTTCGGCGACCAGGGCGCAGGAGCTGCTCGCGCCTTCGGAGCTCGTGCCGACCCCGCTCGCTTCGCTGGCCGAGGAGGTCGTGTCCTCGCTCGGCCCCACGCACCGCGAACGTGAGCTCAAGCTGGACGCCGAGTGCGACCCGGTGGTGCTCGGCGAGGAGAAGCGGCTGCGCCAGGTGCTCGTCAATCTCGTCACGAACGCGTTCAAGTACTCGCCCGAGCCGGAGCCGATCACCGTTCGCGTGCGCTGCGACGACGACTCCGCCTACCTCGAGGTCGTCGACCATGGGCCGGGCGTTCCAGAGGACGAGCGGGAGCGGGTGTTCCAGAGATTCGAGCGCCTTGAGAGCGGCGTCGACAGGCCCGGCGTCGGCTTGGGGCTCTACATCGTCAACATCATCGCCAGCAACCACGGTGGCGTCGCGAGCGTCGAGGAAACGCCGGGCGGAGGCGCCACGTTCGTCATCCAACTGCCGCTCGCGGGCGACGTGGTCGACGGCGAGTTCGTGCTGCGCGAGGGTGTGACCGCACCCGGAGCCTAGGGCGGGGCGGGCAGAGCATCGGCGCGGACGGCGGCGCCCTATCGGGAGGCGCGACGCTCCGCAGCCATCACGACGAGCCGCTCGCATAGTTCGGGGAACGAGATCCCCGCGGCGCGTCCGGCGTCGGGCACCAGACTCGTCTTCGTCATTCCCGGGATGGTGTTCGTCTCCAGAAGGAAGACCTCGCCCTCCGGGGTGACGATCGTGTCCGAGCGCGAGATATCGGCGCAGCCGAGCGCCTTGTGCGCCTCGACGGCGAGCCGCTGGCATTCCTCCTGCACCTCGTCGCTCACGCGCGCCGGGATGATGTGCGTCGACATGCCCGGCGTGTACTTGGACGCGTAGTCGTAGAACTCGTGCTCAGCCACGACCTCGATCGTGGGAAGCGCGATCGGTTCATCGTTGCCGATGACCGAGATCGTGACTTCGATACCGGGCTCGAAGCGCTCCACGAGCACGACGGGGTCGTACTGGAACGCGAGTTCGAGCGCCGCGGGAAGCTCGGCAGGCGTGCCGACGATCGTCATGCCAACGGACGATCCCTCGTTCGCGGGCTTCACGACGGTCTTGCCGCCGAGCGAAGCGGTGATGGCGGCCACGTCGTAGGGCTCGCCGCGACGCACCACTTCGTAGTCAGGCGACTTGAGATTCGCGGCTGCGTAGACGTGCTTGCTCTGGACCTTGTTCATCGCGAGCGCGCTCGCCAGGACGCCGGACCCGACGTAGGGCAGCTCGAGCAACTCGAGGAGGCCCTGGATCGTGCCGTCCTCGCCGCCACGGCCGTGCAAGGCGATGAAGACCATGTCGGGACGTGCGTCGCGGACCGACTCGATGAAGTCGTCCGTCCCCGTGTCGACGGCGGTCACGCGGAATCCACGCTCCTCGAGCGCGGCCGCCACCTGGGCTCCCGTGTTGAGGGAGACCTCACGCTCGGCGGAACGTCCGCCGAGGAGGACCACGACGTGCTCGATGCCAGTAGTCGCACTCATGTACGCGCCCCGAATCCTCTACCCGATGACGCCGGCGCGATGCAGGTCGAGCAGGATGAGCCCCACCCACCACAGCGCCACGCCGCCCGCCGTCCACGCGACGGCGCGAAGCCAGATCGCACCGGCCACGCCGGCGCGCTCATCGTCGCTCACGCGACCGCGCGCGAGAAGCCAAACGGTCAGACCCGTCACGAAACCGATGAGTACGAGGGCTACGCCCCCGAAGACGAAGTACGGATAGAGAGGGCTGCCGACGATGGACACAGCCGCGGAGTCCCAGAGAAGCACGGTCAGTGCGGCAACGAAGCCGATCCACGCCGCCCCGAGAACGAAGAAGGGGGCGTGAGACCACGCCCGCTTCGTGACGGGAAGCTCGGAGGCAGGTGCGGCGGGCGCGGGCTCCGCTTCGGGTGCCGCGACGTCTCCTGCCACGGCTGCCGGCTCCGGCTTCTCCTCCGGTTCCGGGGTTTCCGCGCTCTCCTGGATGTCCGCCTCGGTCATGCGTCTTCCTCCCCGGTTGTGCTTCGTGCCCTTTCGCAGTCTATGCGAGCCTCTCCGACCGTACAACGCGCGCAGCGCACACGTGCCCTTGAGTCGGACTCCATACCTTCTTCACATCTTCGCAGGTCACGGAGCGTAGACTTCACCCCGTCCCCGAACGAAGAAGGTGCGAACGTGAGCGACGATCGTCCTTACGAGCCCGGCGAGCCACCGCTCGTCGCCGAACCCGTTCAGACTCCGTTTCCCGAATCCGTGGCGGCCCCGCTCGCCGTCGAGCCGCCCGTCTCCCCCGTTGTGCCCCAGGTCCCGGCACCGCAACCCCTCCCGCTCTTGGAGCCGCCGGTCGTCCCGATACCCGAAGCCCCCGCAGCCCGCCCCGGAACGGGGCGCGGCGCGGGACTCGCCATCTCGATCGCCCTCGCCGGCGTGCTGCTTTCCGGCGTCGTCGGCGGCGCGGCCGGCTACTACGGGTCCCGTCTCGGTGCACCGGCTTCGAGCGCCGGTTCCGCGATCACGACCTCGCACGTCATCGCGAACGCCGGAGAAGAGCCGGCCGCGGCTGCGGCGGCCGTGGCCGTTCCCACCGTGGTCAACATCGACGTGACGACATCGGGATCCTCGTCCAGCGGCCTGCCGCAGAATCACCCGAGCGTCCCGTCGGGCGGTACCGGCTCCGGAGTCGCCTACAAGGCCGCCGATGACGGTGGTACCTACATCATCACCAACGACCATGTCGTCGGCGACGCGACGGAGATCAGAGTCACCCCTCCGGACGGCGACACGCTCACCGCGACGCTGGTGGGCACCGACCCTGAGACGGACATCGCGGTCATCAAGGTGCCGGCGAAGCTCAGGACGATCACGGTCGCCAGCTCCGAGCAGTTGGTGGTCGGTCAGACCGTCATCGCCATCGGCTCCCCCTTCGGTCTCGAGCACTCCGTCTCGAGCGGCGTCGTCTCGGCGCTGCACCGATCGATCACGTCGTCGTCGCTCGATACCACTGCGGCCGACTACTCCCTGGTCGACGCCATCCAGACCGACGCAGCGATCAACCCGGGCAACTCCGGCGGCGCGCTCGTCGACCGTCAGGGCCGTCTTGTCGGCATCAACTCCGCGATCTACACCGATTCCGGCAACAGCGCGGGCGTCGGGTTCGCCATCCCCTCCAAGACCGCGACGCGCATCGCCGATGAGCTCATCAGCGGCGGCAAGGCGACGCATCCGTTCCTCGGCGTCGAGGGCACCACGGTCACGCCGGCTGGAGCCAAGGCGGCCGGACTCCCCAACGACGAAGGCGCGCTGGTCGTGAGCGTGTTCGATGGCACGGGCGCCTCGAAGGCGGGGCTGCGCAAGGACGATATCGTCGTCGGACTCGACGACACGGTCATCCGCACGATGGACGACCTCATCCTCGCCGTGAGGCGTCATCAGGTCGGCGACACGGTCAGCCTCACGCTGTGGCGCGACCACGCGAAGATCACCGTGGAGATGACAGTCGGCGACAAGCCGTCGAACCTCTGACGCAACAGGCGAGACACCGCAGCCGCTCCAGGGGCGTGCCCGCGAAGGCGCGCCCCTTTCGCGTGCTGGTACAGTTGCGCACATGAACGCCCGTACCGACATAGCCGCGCTCGACAGGGCGGGTCTCGCCACGGCACTCGCCGGGCTGGGACAACCCGCATTCCGCGTGAAGCAGCTCGTTCAGTGGCTCTACGCGCGCGGCGCGACCTCGTTCGACGAGATGACGGACCTCTCACTCGCTCTCAGGCAGCAGCTCGCGGAGCGCTTCACCATCTCCACCCCCACCGTGGTGCGCCGCCAGGAGTCCCGCGACGGCACACGCAAGTACCTCGTGCGCTTCGATGACGGCGTGAGCGTGGAGACAGTGGGGCTCCCCGACGGCGAGCGCCTCACCGTGTGCTTCTCGACGCAGGCGGGCTGCGCCATGGGCTGCTCGTTTTGCGCGACGGGGCGCAGCGGACTCACGCGCGACCTCACCTGCGGTGAGATGGTGCGACAGCTCCAGATCGTGGCCGCTGACTTCGATGCCCGCGTGACCAACGCGGTGGCCATGGGCCAAGGCGAGCCGTTCGCGAACTACGACGCCACACTCGCGGCGCTCCGCTACATGAACGCGCCTGACGGCCTCGCGATCGGAGCCCGGCATCTCACGGTCTCAACATGCGGCCTCACCGCCGGCATCCGCCGGTTCGCGACCGAACCCGAGCAGTTCACGCTCGCCATATCGCTCCACTCCGCGCTACAGGCCACTCGTGACCGCCTGATGCCAGGGGTGCGCGGGATCCCGCTGCCCGCACTCCGCGCGGAGGTCATCGCCTACGCGGACGCAACCGGGCGCCGCCCCACCTTCGAGTACGCGCTCGCCGACGGCGTGAACGACACCGACACAGAGCTCGATGCGCTCGTGGAGTTCTGCCGCGGGACGCTCGCCCACGTGAACCTCATCCCTGTGAATCCGGTGACCGGAGCTGGGTTGTCGCGCTCGTCCTCAGCGCGGGCGCGCGTCTTCCGGGATGCGCTGAAGGCGGCGGGCATCGAGGCGTCGATCCGAGTGGAGCGCGGCGCGGACATCGACGCCGCATGCGGACAGCTGCGCCAGCGCGACGAGAGCGAGCGCGGGGTCGATGACTAGCGGGCCGGCACGGCAGGGTTCGCGCTAGCTCCGCGCCTTGCGACCGGTGCCGGGGTGCACGATCGGGCACAGCCCGCCCGATACAGGGCAATCCGCGCAGTAGCGTTCGTCGAACGCGCCGAGCCGGGGGAACTCGCCGGCGGACATTCGCGCCAACGCATCCTCCAGACGAGCCCTGATCCGCGCGCGGTCCGCGGCTGTGAAGACGAAGGCCGCTTGCTCGCAGCCGCATTCGACGTGCACGAATCGCACCTCGACCCGCATCAGGTCCGCTTCGAGCAGCGCGAACGCGTACACCTCCGCCTGCGCCTCGTAGCGGCCCTCCTCGGCGCTCCAGGTCCGGCCCGTCTTGTAGTCGAGCACCGTCGCGGTCGCGCCGTCTCTCACGAGCAGGTCCATGGTGCCGCGCAGCACGACACCGCCGACCTTCAGCGCGAAGTCGACCTCGGGACGGCCCCGCTCGAGCAGCGGCGCGACCTCGGATCGGCGCACCGCCGCGACCGCCTCCACGAGTCGCGGGAGTTCCGCAGCAGGCAACCCGCCCGCTTGCGCAAGCGACCGCAGGCGCTCCTCGTCGGCCTCCTCACCGCGCGCGACGAACTCGAGCGCCGCATGGAGCGTCGAGCCGAAAGTCAGGGGATCGTCGGGCTTCGGGATGTCCACCGAGCCGACCTTGAGCATGCGTTCCGAGAAGAAGCGATAGGCGCACGACTCGTAGAGTGCGAACGCCGTGTATGACATCTCGGATGGCGGGGCGAGCGGTACGGGCTGCGGCAGCGGCTCGAGCGAGCCGGCTTCGCCGCACGAGGCTGCCTGCGGGGTGTCTGCTCTGTCGGAAGCGTCCCGGGCGAGCGCGCTCGCCGCGCCGTCCGGGTCCGGCAGGGGGAGCGTCGCGCCCACATCCTCGCCTCGCGCTACCACCAGATCGACCCCGTCGATCCCTGCCGGCCCCATGGCGTCGAGCACTCGCTCGATCATGGTCGCGCCCGATGAAGGCTTGCTCATGTCGGTGGCACCGGACAGCAGAAGCACCTGCTCGGCCCGTGTGCAGGCGACGTAGAAGACGCGGTTCTCCTCTTCGCGATCCGCCTCCCGAGAGGCCCCCGCAGCAGCCATCCACTCGCCGGCACCTTCGCCGGACTCCGGGCGCAGCTCCTTCGGACCCCTCACCGCAGCGATCAGGCCGTGGCTGGTCTCCGAGAGGATGGCGTCCGACGCGCGCGTGGCGCCGCCGTGGCCGAGGTCCGCCACCGCGACGATCGGGAACTCGAGCCCCTTCGCAGCGTGCACGGTCATGAGACGCACGGCATCAGCCCCCTCGACCGCCGTGCCGCCCACCGCCTCCTTCTTCACGTACTCCTCGCGCTCGCTGAGGTAGTGCAGAAGAGCACCGGGGTCGGCGGGAGTCGTGAGCTCGAATTGCGCGGCGAGACGGGCAACCTTCTGCAGGTTCGGCCATCCGGAGACCGTCTCGAAGAGACCGCCTCCAGGGCCGAGAACGGCTGCGGCGTGCAGCAGGGCATCCGCGAGCCGAATGCGCCCCTGAAGGGCTCTCAGGCGCTCCACGGTGGCATGCATCAACGCCGCCCGCTCGGAGTCGGCCGAGGACAGGCCGGCGTCGCCAGCGCCCGCGAGCGCCTCCCACAGGCCGTGCTCCTTCCCCGCCGCCGCGAGCAGGAAGAGCGCGTCGTCGGACAGGCCGCCCAGGCCACCCGCGAGCAGGCCGATGACGCCTTCGGTGTCGAGCGGGTTCGCCATCACCTTGAGAAGCGACCGGGCGTCGGCGACTTCCCGGGTGCCGTAGAAGCCACCCGCGGCTGGCGCGAGCACGTCGAATCCAGCTGCCTGGAGGGCGGAGGCATAGGTCCCCATGTTGGTGCCGGCGCGCATCAGCACGACGATGTCGCCGGCGGTCGCCTTGCCTTCGTCGACGATGGCGCGCAGCCGCGACGCCAGCGCGCGCGCCTCAACGGCGCGCCACTCCCCCGGCGGGCATGCCGACTTGTCCGCGACGATGACCTCGACCCGCGACTCGCCATCCGGCCATTCAACCATCGTCCGTGGGACGACCTCGTGGTCGAGCAACTGATGCCGATCACCCGAGAAGACCGCGCTCGAGAAGACCGCGTTGATGGGACCGAGCACGCCAGGGTGCGTACGGTAGTTCACGGTGAGACGGCACGCCTCGCCGTCCGGCTGCGCCTCCGCGTCGGCGAACAGTTCGCGCAGGAGGGTGACGTCCGCGTCGCGGAAGCCATAGATCGACTGCTGCACGTCGCCCACGAAGCAGGCGCGCGAACCGATGATGGGGGCGGTCGCCTCGATCTGGAGCCGGTTCGTGTCCTGGAACTCGTCGATCATCACCTCAGCGAACTGCTCCCGGTAGCGGCGCGCCGCCTCGGGACGCTGGATCCACAGACGCCGCGTGAGCAGCTGGAGGTCCTCGAAGTCGAGCGCTCCGGCCGCGGTCTTCGCGTTCGCGTACTCCCCGGCGAACGCTTCGAGCAGACGGCACCATGCCGCCGACCACCGCGATGCGCGCAGGTCGAGCACGGCGCGCCGCACGTCTGCCGCCGCTTCGTTGATCTCGGCCGTGATCTCCTTCGCGCGCTCCCCGCCCCTGCGAGCGCCCTTGGTCTCTGTGATGAGGGCGAGCGCGGCGGCCACCTCCGGGTCCTCGAGCGGTCGCCCGTCGGCGAGTTCCGCCAGGAGGGAGTGCGCGGCGGCCGACTGGGCGGCAAAGAGCGCGGTGTTCTCGAGAACCGTCGCGCTCGACCCCTGCTCGCGGTATTCGGGCAGGAGCACTGCGCAGGCCTCGATGAGGCCGCGCAGGGCCGCCGCGAGGTCCCCGGAAGGCGCGGCGAGGACGTCGGACGCCTCCAGACCCCTGGAGCGCACCGAGTCGTGGCCGCGCAAGATGCCGTCGCGGAGATCGGCGATCGACCACGTGTCGAGCAGCTCGCGCACGTCGGCATCCTCGAGGAGCCCCATGGCCGCAGCCTCGAACGCGGCCGTGCGAGCGAGACCCGCCTCGGTGTCCGCGAGCACCGAGAAGGCCGGGTCGACGCCCACCTCGAGCGCGTGACGCCGCACGATGCGGCTGCAGAATCCGTGGATGGTCGAGATCCACGCGTTGTCGACCTCTCGCGCAAGATCGGGGCGGTCGAGCTCGAGCAGGCTCGTGCGAACGCGCTCGATGAGCTCACCCGCCGCCTTCTCGGTGAACGTGATGAGCAGGATCGAGCGCATGGGCTCGGCGGTCCCCGCGGCTTCGAGGCGCAGCGCGCGGTCGACGAACCTCTCGACGAGCGTCCGCGTCTTGCCCGAGCCCGCACCGGCGCTCACGACGATCCGCGCGGCGTCGCTTTCGACGACCGCCTGCTGACCGGCATTGAGGGGGATGCGCGTCACAGCATGGCCTCCGGGCAGAATGCCGCAGCCGCGCAGTGCTGGCAGCATGTTGTGTCCGGCGAGGGCTCGATACGCCCGTCCCGCATGCCATCCACGGCGGTGCGGGCGGTCTCGACAGCCGCGTCGATGATCCCGCGAAGGCGGTCTTGCTCGACGAGATCGTTGCGCTTGAAGCCCGAACCCGCGCGAGCATCGATGAATCCGCGGCTGTCGCCCGTCTTGAGACTGCGGTAGATGCCGCCCACGACCGGCGCGTCGAGACGCTGAGACGCGGCGGCCGCGTACAGCTGGAGCTGCAGCAGGCCGGTCTTCTCGATGTCGGCGAGTGAGTGGGACGCCGAGAGCTTGTAGTCGGTGATGACCAGCCCGTCGGGTCCGAGATCGATGCGATCGGCTCGCCCTTTCAGCCGCACGCCTCCGAGATCGACCGGCTCGTCCTGGTCGTCGAGGCCGAACGACCATTCGGCGTAGGCCGGAACGAAGCCCGGGAGCAGCGTGGCATCGCCCCTCACCGTGCGCTCCACCGCTGGCCAGACGTCGGCCTGCAGCCGCTGCTCTGCGAGCCCCTGGGGACGCGGCGCCTGCGCCACGGCCTCGAGGTAGCACGCGTGCGCGAGCTCGAGCGCCGCGCTCAGGTTCCGCGGTGTCACGCGGTCCTCCGTCTCGCGCAGGCGCACCTGGAAGAGCGCGAGCGCCGCGTGCGCGAGGCTGCCGGCAGCCATGCGGTCGAACACCACGTCCGGCGCCTCCGGATCGAGTCTGCGCTCCACGAACCAGCGGTAGGGGCAGGCCGCGTACGCCTCGACTGCGGACGCCGACACCGCGTCGATCGCGGCCAGTTGCGCTCGAACGCGATCGTCGAGCACAGCGCCTCGCGCGTGCCGGTGCCCGCCGCGGCGACGGTCCGTCGCATCGAGCCGCTCGATCCGGGGGGCCGTGTCAGGCAGCTCGGTCGCCCCGGGGACGCGATACAGATCGAGGAACTCGTCCCAGAAGACGGACTCGCGAAGCGCGGCGCCTTCGTCGTCCGCCTCGCGCCTGATGAGTGTCAGCGAGCAGCGCGGCGCGGTGACAGCGAGGTAGAAGGCGAGACGCTCGGAGCGCGCGTGCTCTTCCGGATCGGGCTGGACGCCAAGAAGCGCGACGACGCGGCCCACCGCATCGCCCTGCATCCGTTCCTCAGCCCCGCGACGCGGGAACTCCGAGGCCGTGAGGCCGCCGATCACCACATGGTCGAACGGAGCGCGCGTCAGCCCCTTGAGCGAGGTCACCAGCACGCTCCCCGCCGACGGCTCGGCCTCGATCCGGACCCGGGAGGCCGCATACGCCTCCATGAGTTCGTCGGGGCCCGCATCGCCCTCCCCCAGCGCGAGGGACTGCTCGAGCAGCGCCGCAAAGGCGCGATGTGCGGCGGCATCGATCAGCGCGTCGCTTTCGACCACCGGGGAGGCACCGGGGTACGCGTTCGCGAGCAGTGTATCTGCCATGGCTTTCCATTTTCTGGCAGACTGCGCGTCGAGCTTCTGCTCCGCAAGGCGACGGCACTCCCTGATCAGCGGGTACGCCTCGCCGCTGAGCCCGACGATCTCGCTCCCGGCTGCGATCCCTTTGCGCCGGACGGCCGCGTCGATGCGATCAGCATGGGCCAGACCGACGCCCGCGAACGAGCTGCGGAGGAAGGCGACGAGGTCGTCGCGACCCATGCCCTGCCGACAGAATGCCCAGAGTCTCAGCAGCGCTCTACCGAACGGCGTCTCCGTCGCGGCGCGATCGATATCCGCCGCCGCATCTATCCCTGCATCACGGAGCTCGTGGGTGGCCCAGCCGACGTGCCGCGCCAGATCGGGGAACGCGATCGCCACCGACTCGGGTGCGGCGCCCCGCGCGATCAGCTCAGCGACCGTACGAGTGATGAGCCGAGCCTCGGCCTCGTCCCCTTGGGCGACGCCGAGTCGGACCTGCCCCTCACCGGGACCGGGCGGATCCCCGGCGAACAGCTCCGACGCGGCCCGCAGCAGCTCGGGGGGACGGCCGTCGCTCGCAACACCGAGATCCGTGACATCCGCGCCCGCAACGACCAGCCGGTCGACGAGCGGCTGGATCGCCTCGGTGCCCGCACATCCCTTGCGCCACGGCAACTCGATGGAGACGTCAGCGCTTCGTGACCACGCGACGAGCAAGCGCTCCTCGGCAGGCTTGAACGTCGTGAAGCCGGACACGCCGACGACCTCCGCGGGCGGCGGAGAACTCGCGAGGGAGCGTGCGGCCTCCTCTCGCTCGACAAGCCCATGTGCCTGAAGCTCACGCCCATACGACATAAGTGCTGTCAGCAGCTTCCCGCTGAGGCCTGGCGGGCTCCCTGACGCCATCGACCCGACCGCTGCCGTGCGGGAGGCGATCGCCCGCAACAGGGCGACCGCTCCCCTGCCGGGTCGCTCCGCCACCCCAGCCGCGGCCAGCGCGCGCTCCGCGAGGATGTCGCCCGGGAGGCCCTCGACGAAGGCCCTGCCGTCGCCCCGCAACGACCATTCGTGGCGGATCGCACCCTCGAGCGTACCGACACGGAGGCCGACCGGAGCGGATGCGGCTGCGTCCGCCCGCGCCGATGCTGCCTGCCCGGCCGTCGGCAGCACGAGAAGTGCGCTACGCCCATCGGCGACCGCGCGCGCGAGCTTCTCTATGACGCTGCGACGCCCGCCAGAGCCCGGCGAGCCCGCGATGATGGTCAGCGACATTCGGCCGATCCCCCTCGTGGAATGCTTCCGGGGAACAGGCTAGCTCGCCGCTGTGACATGGATGCTAGAGGACCTGCGCCTGCGTGTAGCGGTCCACGCCCTCCCGGATCTCGCGGACCTTGCGCCACGCGACTTCCTGCTCCCTGCCCAGGTAGTGGTCGAAACGCTGGGTCAGCACCTCGGCGGTCGCCTCCGCGCGGTCCGCGACCACGCGGGCAGCCTCGGCGGCGTTGAGCGCCCGGGCGGCGAGTCGGCGACGGGTCTCGATTCCGCTTCGAGGCGCGAGCAGGATGCCCGCGACGGCGCCCAAGGCGGCACCTGCCAAGCAACCGATGACAAAATATTCCAACCTGCGACCCATATCAGGCCTCCCCTGCTGAACCGGGGCCCTCACTCAGAATGCGATAGACACGCTCAAGCTCTTCTTCCCCTTGGAAGTCGATCTCGATCTTGCCCTTGTTCGCCGTTTGGCGAACGCGGACGTTGGTGCCAAGGAGCTTGCGCATCTTGCGCGCGACGATCTTGTAGGACTTCGGCGACACGGGACGCGTCGCGCGCTCTGCGGTCTGACCCGCAGCGAACAGACGGGCGAGCGTCTCCGCCTCGCGGACGGAAAGACCCTCATCGACGATCTTGTGCGCAAGCTTCATCCGGCGATCGTCGTCGGGTATGGAGAGGACCGCGCGCGCATGGCCGGCACTGAGCTGGTCGCGGGCGATGAGCTCCTGGACCTCTTCCGGCAGATCGAGGAGGCGGACCGCGTTGGCGATGGCGGGGCGCGACTTCGAGACTTTGCTCGCAAGCTCCGCCTGCGTCATGTTGTGCTCAGTGATGAGGCGACGGTAGCCTCGCGCCTCTTCCATCGCGTTCAGATCCTCGCGCAGGAGGTTCTCGATGAGTGCGAGCTCCAGAGCCTCAACGTCGTCAACGCCCTTGACCACGACGGGGACCCGCTCAAGGCCGGCGGCCCTGGCTGCACGCCAACGACGCTCGCCCGCGATGATCTGATAGCCGTCGCCGTAGGGGCGCACGACGATGGGCTGGAGAAGACCGACCTTGCCGATCGAGTCGGAGAGCTCGTCGATCGCTTCCTGGTCGATGTTGGTGCGTGGCTGGTTCGGGTTCGGCGTGATTGCGGCGGTCGGAAGCTCATAGGTCGCCTCAGGGCCGACATTCCCGCCGCCAGGGATGAGGGCAGCGAGCCCACGGCCGAGCCCACGTCGCTGCTCAGACACGGTCGAGCACCTCCTTGGCCAGTTGGCGGTAGGCTTCTGCGCCCCGCCCGATGGGATCGTACAGGGTGACGGGCTTCCCGTGGCTGGGCGCCTCCGAGAGCCGGACAGTGCGAGGGATGAGGGTTTCGAACGCGCGCTCGCCGAAGAAGTCGCGCACTTCCTCAACGACCTGCTGCGAAAGGCGCGTCCGCGAATCGTACATGGTCATGACCGCGCCGAAGATGTCGAGCGCCGGGTTCAGATGGGTCTTCACGAGCCTGACACTGTCCAGGAGCTTGCTCAGACCCTCGAGCGCGTAGTACTCGCACTGCACCGGGACGATGAGCCCATCGGCGACTGTGAGGGCGTTGATCGTGAGCAGGCCCAATGACGGGGGACAGTCGATGATGATGAAGTCGAAGTCTCCCAGCACCGGGTCCAGCACGACTCGTAGCCTGCCCTCGCGGCTCATCGCCGAGACAAGCTCGATCTCCGCGCCCGCGAGCTGGATCGTCGCCGGCGCGACGAAGACATTCTCCACCTGAGTCGGCTCGATGATCTCCTCGATCTTCGTTTCGCCGAGAAGCGCGTCATAGACGCAGACGTCGCGCTGGTTCTTGTCGAGCCCGAACCCCGAGGTGGCGTTCCCCTGGGGGTCAAGGTCGACCAAGAGGACTCGCTGGCCCAGATCGCCGAGAGCTGCCGACAGATTGACCGCGGTAGTGCTCTTCCCGACACCGCCCTTTTGGTTCACGACCGCAAGGACGCGCTTCGGTCTCCCCTCCGAACGTGCCATACCTACCTCCACCCTAGACAACGTCGCGAGCAGTATACGACTTCGGCGCTCCGAACAACCCTACGCGAGAGGCTGGCGCTGAGCCATGCCGTTGCGGCGGGGGAGTCTGGTCTTCGGCGTCCCACTGCGCTCATACACGACCATGGTTCGAACAGCGTCCGCCCCCGGGACGCTCACGCGCTCCGTTGCGATGCGCTTCATGCCGCACAGTGCCCCTGCTACATCGCCGCGCCGCAGCTCTGCTTCCTCTGGCTCGCCCTTCAGGCAGACGAGAAGCCCGCCTTCCTCCAGCAGCGGAGACGCGAGCTCCACGAGTGAGGGCAGAGCGGACAGGGCCCGAGCCGTGACCGCAGCGAAGCCCGCCCGACGCTCGTCTGCCAGTTCTTCCGCCCTGACTGGGTGGACCGTGGCTTTCAGGCGGAGCGCCTCGACAACGCGCTCGAGGAACGCGGCCTTCTTGCGCACGGACTCGACGAGTGCGACCTCGCGGCCAGAGAGTGCGGCGAGCGTGACGCCAGGGAAGCCAGCGCCGCTACCCAGATCGGCGAAGGGGCCCTGCGGCGCCTTGTTGAGATAGGGGAGCGCTGCAGCGCTGTCGAGAACGTGGAGAACAACGCCGGCATTCTCAGGGATCGCCGTGAGGTTCAGTTCTCTGTTCGTCTCGTAAACCATCTGGAGGTGCGTGGCGAGTAGCAGGGCCACTTCGGCCCCCACTGGGAGGCCGAGCCCCTTGAGCCCCTCGATGATCTGGCTTGTGGTTTCGTCCATGCGGGGAGGATAGCAGGTCATCTCAGTCCGGTCTCCAACCATCGTCTGTGTTTCACGTGAAACAGACCCGCTCCGCCGACCGATTCGAGCGACCCGGTTGTTTCACGTGAAACACCCCGGAATGCGCGAGAGCCCGCCGAGGCGGGCTCTCTTAGGAAGCTGTGAGGTGCGAGCGCTACTTCGGGGAGATGACGACGGCACGCGACGGATCCTCACCCTCGCTCGCGGTGACCACGCGGCGGTCGTCCCTGAGCGACATGTGGATGATGCGGCGCTCGTAGCTTGTCATCGGGCGGAGCTTCACTGCGCGACCCTGGCGGGCGACGCGATCGGCGGTGCGACGCGCCATGTCCTCAAGCTTCTCACGACGACGACCGCGGTAGCCCTCGACATCCACGACGATGGGGTACCGGAAGCCGAGCTGCCGGCTCGTCGCCGCCGAGACGAGGGTCTGCAGTGAATCGAGGGTCTTGCCGTGACGGCCGATAAGGATGGCGAGGTCGCCGCCGACGATGTCGAGGATGATCTCGCCGTCGTCGCCCTCGTACTCGTCGATGGCCGCTTCGATGCCGAAAGAGCCCAAGATTCGCTGGATCACCGCGACCGCTGTGTCAGCGACCTTGTCCAGCTCCTCTTCGGTCAGCTCCGCCGGAGCCTCGGGAACGCGGAGAGCCTCGGGAAGTGGCTCTTCCTCCTCTTCCTCTTCCTGCTCGCCCTCTTCGTCGGCCAACTCCTGAACAACCTCGGGCTTGAGCCATACCTTGACCACTGCCGGACGGGCGCCACCGAACAGACCCTTCGAGGGCTCCTCGAGCACTTCGTACTCGGCGGCGTCGGCCTGGACGCCCAATTCCTCAAGGGCCGCGTCGACGGCCTCTTCCACGGACGGTGCTTCCTTCACGATCTCTGTGCGCATCTAGAACTCAGCTCCCTTTCGAGGGCGGAACGTCCATATCGCCGACCGAGACACGCCGGTCCCGGCGCTGGCTACTTCTTCTTGCTCTTGGGTGCCGGAGCCTCTGCGGACTTGGCGGCCTTCTTCGCCGCCTTCTCTGCCGCCGCTTCAGCCTTCTGCGCAGCGGCCGCGGCTTCCTGTGCTTCCTTCGCCTGCTTGAGAACCCGCTGGGTGATCATCTGCTGGCCGACCTGCCATCCCGAGGACGTCACCCAGTAGAGGAGAACGCCGGCGGGGGAGACGAACCCGAACCAGAGCATCACGACCGCCATGTAGGCACCGGTGCGGCGCTGAGTCGGGTCCTTGGAGATCAGGTACTGCGGCAGCCACACGCTTAGGCCGAACAGGGCGACGAGCACCAGGTAGGGGAGCACGGCGATGACGCCAGCGACGACGCTGCCCTGGGGTACCACCGTCGTCGTTGCCACGATGCTCGAGGTCGCGTTCACGGTGGCGCTCGCAACCGTGGAATAGACCTGCTGGGGGGACATGGTAATATCTGGCAAGAACACCGAGAAGTGGCGCGCGGCGGCCTGACTGGCTGCGGGCATCGTAGCGATGTACTTCGGCAGGTTCTCTCGCAGCACCGTGAACAGGGCGATGAAGAGCGGCATCTGCAGGAGCATCGGGAGACACCCGCTGAACGGGTTCACCTTGTTCTCCTGGTAGAACTTCATCAGCTCTTCCTGCTGCTTTTCCTTGTCGTTCTTGTACTTGTCCTGGAGCGCCTTGATCTTCGGCTGGATCTCCTGGAGCTCGTACATCGATTTCGTCTGCTTCCACGTGAGCGGAATCAGCACGACGCGGAACACCAGCGTGAGCAGGATGATCGCGAAGCCCCAGTCGCCTACGAGGGTGTAGAAGAACTTGAGCAGTTCGAAGATCGCGTCGAGGACCGGCTTGAATATGGCGCCCACGGATCAGGTCCTTCCTTAGCGAACCGCGTCGCGGCTCTGCGTGGTCTTGTTCGATCGAAGAGTCTCGGGCACGGGGTCGAATCCCCCCGGATTGAACGGGTTGCACCGTGCGATGCGCTTGGCCGCCAGCCAGCCACCGTGCACGACGCCGAATCTTTCAACGGATGTTAGCGCATACGACGAGCATGTCGGGTGGAACCTGCACGTCCGCGGGAAGAGCGGCGAGATGAAGCGCTGATAGGCTCGGATGAGCCCCCTCACAAGGGAGCGTGCCGCACGAGCTGGCATTGATGGGGTCGCCGAGCTCACTTCATCACTCCGCAGCGCCGCAGCGCCTGTGAGAGCGCCGCGTCGATGTCGTCCGGAGAAGCGGTCGCGATACGTGCTCGCGCCACGAGTGCGACGTCACGACCGTCCCAGGGCCCTCCCGCGCGCCGCACGGCCTCCCGCATGACCCGCTTGCAACGATTCCGCATCACCGCGCCGCCGATCTTCTTACCCGCAACGAACACGACGCGGCCCTCAGGGCCGCGTCGTAGCGGGGTCTCCGTGCTCAAGACCAGGATAAGATCGGTGCTTCCGCGCCGGCCGGTCTTGAACAGAGCGTCGATCTCAGTCGGAGCTTTGAGCGTGCGCATGCTTCCCGAGCCCTCCGCACACCGTGGCCTCGAGCGATCGAGGCCGCTCGTCACTAGGCGCTCAGGACCTCGCGGCCCTTGCGACGACGAGCAGCGATGACGGCACGACCGCCCGGGGTGGCCATACGCGCACGGAAACCGTGCGTCTTCGCACGCTTGCGGTTGTTCGGCTGGAAAGTGCGCTTGCTCATGATCTTCACTCATCCCTTGATGGGGTGTCTTCTTCTTCAGTGCTCGCACCTGGGTGGGCGCAAAGCCGCACGATTGTATCCTCGCCCTCTCGGAGGTGTCAACGCACAAAGACCCCTCGTGCACCCGTTGCACACGAAGGCGGGGGTGCGCGAGCCCGAACCCGTCCACAGACGGGGCGCTTGGGGCCTGTGGAATGTTTCGCCCTGCTTTTCACGATCGACCCGAGAAAAGGTCCGGAAATTGTGGATAGTGTGGAAAACGCTGGTTTCGTGCGGCGAGAACCTGTGGATAACCCTCTTGGGGTGATTGTTCGGCCAGGGCCCCTCTGCTAGAATCGGCGACGCCATCAGTGGCTCTCAGATGGCGCTAGAAACCTTGAAAACACCTGCTCAGACGGCATGGCCGCGATCCGACCACATCGACGCCCCCGTTGCGACCCCGAGACTTATCCACAATGTTTCGGCCGTTGCGGGGGCATCGTCGTCCCTTATTCACAGAATGGGTCCGTGGAACGGTTTCGGAAAGCTCCAAGGGGGTGCGCTACACCCCTCGCCTCGCACTTCGGCTCCGCCGGTGCCAAGGAAGAACGACGGATTGTCCACAGGTGTGGAAAGGTATGTGGACAACCCAGAGAAACCGCAGGTCAGCGGCTCTCACCGAAGAGGCACCAGCTTCTGGCTCTGATGATGGATACGCCCCTGAGCAGGGGTTTTGTGGTGGGTGGGTTGGCGAAGGGGCTGTGGAGAACGGCGGGACACCGTCGTCACTGGGGAGAGGCTCGGCGCTGCACGTGAAACGTTTCTATGACGCACAGGATCCCGCCGCTGCGGCACCTTCCGCAGCGATGCCGCAGCGTGCCGCCCGTTCCGGCATCTCCGGCGACGGCTCCGGGGCGCGCATCGCCGTCTATGACGGTCTCGTCGCCGCACCCCGCGTCGAAGAGCTTTCGGCCGACGACCTTGCCGGCGCGATCGAGCAGCTCGCTTCCCGCACCTACAACCTAGCCCGCGAGCGGGGCGGCACGATCCCCTACACGATCATCCGCGAGGTCGCGGAGAACCTGATCCATGCGGGCTTCCGAGAGGTCGTCGTCACTATCCTCGACGACGGGCACACCGTGCGGTTCGCCGACCAAGGCCCGGGTATCCCGGACAAGGAGAAGGTCTTCCAGCCGGGATTCTCAACCGCGACCTCAGAGATGAAGCGGATCATCCGCGGCGTCGGGTCGGGTCTGCCCATCGTGCGCGAAACCCTCACTTTCTCCGGCGGGACGATCGAGATCGAGGACAACCTCGGCACAGGGACGGTCGTGACACTCCGCGAGGCCATTCCGCAGCCCGAGCCGGAGGCAGTAATAGATAGTGTGCCGGAGGTGCCGCGGCTCTCCGACCGCCAGAAGCAGGTCTTGTCGATCATCCTCGAGCTCGGCGCGGTCGGTCCGACGGTGCTCTCAAAAGAGCTCGATGTCGGTGTCGCGACCGCGTATCGCGACCTTGCGTTTCTTGAAATGACCGGCCTGATCGCGGCGGACGACGCCGGACGCAGGTCGTTGACCGAGTACGGTATCGCCTGCCTTGAGCGGGTGTTCGGGTGATGATGGGGGAGGATCGCGCCATGCAGCACGTCGAAGGGACTGTGGTCGAGGGTGTGGATACCGACGTCCGGGTCTTGTGGAACGGGGCACTCGACATCCTTCGGGAGGGTTTGAGTGAACTCGTGTTCACGACCTGGTTCCGAGACGCCCACCCTTTGGGTGTCGTCGGTTCGGACGTCATCGTCTCCGTATCCAACGCTTTTGGCCGCAATTGGCTGCAGAGCCGCTACACGGCGCCGCTCTCGACTGCTCTGACGCAGGTCGCAGCCGTGCCCATGAGCGTTCAGTTCGTGGTCCGCACCCCCGAGGAAGAAGCGCTCCAGCAGGCTGAGATGGAGGCCTCCTGTCGGTCGGAGGAACACCCCGTCACACCTGGGGCTTCCTCACAGACCCGTGTGGAGGTCCACGAGCCCGCCGATGGTGCCCCCGCGGGACTCGGAGAGCCGCGACAGACGTTCGACAACTTCGTTGTGGGCGCCTCGAACCAACTCGCCTACGCATGCGCCCAGGCTGTGGCCGAGACGCCGGCGTTCAAGTACAACCCGCTGTTCATCTACGGTGGTTCGGGGCTCGGCAAGACGCACCTTCTGCGCGCGATCGGACACTACATCGCGTCGTATCACCCGCATCTGCGCGTTCGCTTCATCGACGCACAGCACATGGTCGACGACTTCACCGACTCTCTGAAGTCACGGAGCATGGAGTCCTTCCGGCGCCGCTATCGTGACAACGAGGTGCTTCTCGTCGACGACGTACAGGCGCTCATCTCGAAGAAGGAAACGCAGGAAGAGTTCTTCCGCACCTTCAAACTCCTTCAGGAGAACCACAAGCAGATCGTACTGACGTCCGACAGGCCGCCCTATGAGCTGGAGACGCTGTCCGACCGTCTGAAGAGCAGGTTCTCGCACGGTCTCATCGCGGACATCAATCCTCCGGAACTCGAGACCAGGGTCGCCATCCTCAAGCGAAAGCTCGAGCTCGAGCCCGGTATCCCGGTACCGACGGAAGTCCTCACGATCATCGCTGAGCGTGCGAGCGGCAACGTGCGCGAACTCGAAGGCGCCCTCACCCGGGTCCGGGCCTTCGCTCAACTCACCCCCGGCAAAGTCATCACCGTCGAACATGCGCGTGACGTGCTCAAGGGCATGTTCCCGGAACAGGTGGCGCGCCCGATCTCCATCCAAACGATCCAACACGAGGTCTGCCGTTTCTTCTCCATCACCATGGAGGATCTGAAGGGCAGCAAGCGCTCCCAGAACGTCGTCTTCCCACGTCAGGTGGCCATGTACCTCGCCCGTGAACTCACCGACCTCTCCCTTCCGAGGATCGGAGCCGAGTTCGGGGGGAAGGACCACTCCACCGTGATCCACGCGAATGCGAAGATCACGGCGATGCTCGGCAAGGACCGTGAGGTCCTGAACCAGATCCAGACACTCACGACGGCTATCCGGCAGAAGAGCTAGGGATCGCCCGCGTCAGATGTGTGGACTAGCTTGTGTGTAGTGTGTGGACAGAGTGTTCACGAAGTGTCGGGGGATGTTGAGGGATTGAGGGCGGGCGGGATCCACGCACACTGTCCACAATCGCGTCCACAGGGTGAACCCTCGACAGACACACCGCTCTGCCAGCAAGAACAGTGGCTGTACACAACATCCACAGCACGACGATGACGACGTAGTGATTGAAGAAAGAAAGACCGTCGAAGACCGCGCCGGGACGGAAGAGGAAGACCATGAAGTTCTCGATCGCCAGAAGCTCGCTGCTCGACTCTCTCAGTGTCGTGACGAAGGCACTCTCGTCGCGCACCACACTTCCGATCCTCTCAGGCATCCTCCTTTCTGCGGCAGACGGAGCAGTCGTTCTTCAAGCGACCGATCTCGAGATATCGATTCGCGACAGCGTTCCCGCAGACGTGGAGCAGGCTGGTGCTGTCGTGGTTCCGGGTCGCCTTCTGTCCGATGTCGTGCGAAAGATGCCCGACGTCGCGATCCACGTGGAATCGACTTCCTTCGACCGCATCTCGGTGTCGTGTCGCTCCGAGAAGGCCGGGGTCATCTCTTTCGAACTGAGGACCCTTGGTGCGGACGACTTCCCCAGGTTCCCCGAAGTCGACCCGGATCTCACCGTCGACATCCCGACCTCTCTCCTTGGTTCGATGGTCCGCCAGGTCTCGAAGGCTGTGAGCCGCGATGAGGCCCGTCCGGTTCTGACAGGCATCCTCCTCGCGATCGATGAGGACGAGATCCGGATGGTCGCGACCGATTCGTACCGGCTCGCCGTGCGTGTCGCCCATCTGGAATTCCCTTCCAAAGAGAAGATCGAGGTCGTGATCCCTGGCAAAGCTCTCGAAGAGGTCCCGAAGGTGGCGGGCGCTTCCGACAATGTGACGATGGGTGTGTCGTCGAACCAGGTCGTCTTCACGTCGGGGATGACCACCTATGTGACCCGTCGCATCGAGGGCACGTTCCCGAACTACAAGCAGCTCATCCCGGCTGATGGCGAGACCCGCATCACCGTGGATAAGACCGAACTGCTCGAAGCAGCGCAGCGCGTCTCCGTCATGGCGCAGCACAACGCGCCGCTGCGCATGAAGATCGCGGACAATGCGCTCACGCTGTCAGCCGCCACACAGGACGTCGGTGAAGCGAGCGAGGACCTCATGATCGAGGCATCGGGCAACCCGCTCGAGATCGCGTTCAACCACGTCTTCTTGCTCGATGGGGTTGGGTCTACGGAAGACGAGAGGCTCGTGTTCTTCGCGACGAGTCCGCTCAAGCCGGGCGTGTTCACGGCTGTCGACGGTGTCTCGTACGTCTACCTGATCATGCCTGTCCGTCCGTAATCCGGCCGGGGAGAGTCTGGCCGACACACGTGCGTATCACACGACTGGAACTCACGGACTTCCGCAACTACGGAAACCTCGTTCTCGAGCCTTCGAACACGCTCACAGTGCTCGTGGGTCCGAACGCGGTCGGGAAGACGAACATCGTCGAGGCGCTGCAGCTCGTCACCGCCGCCCGCTCGTTTCGGCGGCCCGACTTCTCCGATGTGGTGAGATGGGGCGCGGAACGAGCACTGGTCCGGCTTCGCGCGGAAGATGGTCCCCGGCTGCTCGAGATCGAGCTGGAGATCGACGCGGAGGGGCGCCGGACCTACACCGTGAATGGTCAAGTGAAGCGGCGGCACTCGGATGTCGCCGGTCTGCTGCCATCCGTGGTGTTCACGCCGGACGACCTCGGCATGGTCAAGGGACCGGCGGAACGTCGCCGGGCGGCGATCGACGATCTGGGCGAGCAGCTCTCATCCACCTACGGTTCTCTCCGTCGCGACTACGGCCGCGCCGTGCGGCAACGCAACGCGCTCCTAAAGGAGGGCGTCTCCGGACCTCAGATGGAGGCGTGGAGCGAGCAGGTCATCGTACTCGGAGCTGCGCTGGTGGTGCATCGCCTCAGGCTCCTCGACCGCCTCATGATCCACGCGTCTGAGCGCTATTCGGAGATGGCGGCAGGGGAGGAGCTCGGCTACACCTACGCCGACCGCTGCGCCCTGGCGACATGTCCGACCATGGACATCGAGACCATCTCGGCGGCCATGCGTGAGGAGATGGTCCGTCGCCGGCACGAAGAACGCCGGCGCCAAGTCACCCTTGTAGGGCCCCACCGCGACGACATCGTTCTCACAGTGCGCGGCAAGGACGCGCGCGCCTTCGCTTCACAGGGCCAACAGCGCACGATCGCGCTCTCCTGGAAGCTCGCGGAAGTCGCGGTCGTGGAAGACGTGTTGCGACGCGAGCCGGTGCTGCTCCTCGACGATGTGATGTCGGAGCTCGACGCCGAGCGTCGCTCGGCCTTGAGCGAGGTCGTCATGAGCCGCATCCAGACGGTAGTCACTACCACCAACACGGGCTACTTCACCGACGAGATGCTCGCGAGAGCATCCGTTGTCCCGATCGGGGGTGACCGGTGACGCACCGGCTTCGGCGCACGGAAAGCATGTCGTCACTCGCGGGGGGTCTTCTCGGGCGGCTCGACTCGGGAGGTGTTGGGCGGGAACGGGCTCGGGCGATCACCGCATGGCGCGAGGTCGCCGGCGATGGTGTCTTCGCGCATGCGCGAGGATTCGCCCTGCGCGAGGGCGAGCTGCTCGTCTTCGTTGACTCACCTGTATGGGCACAGGAGCTGTCGGTGCTCTCGGAAATCTACCGGACGGGTGTGAACGAGCGACTCGGTAAGGAAGCCGTCAACTCCATCCGCTTTGCTGTTTCCCGGAAGGTCGACGAAGCCGTGCGTTTCGACGCCGAAGACGCCCGCGCGGAAGAGGACCGGACGGCGGATCACGTGACCCCGATCCCTCTCACGGAGGAGGAACACGAAGCCGTTGCGGCGATGGCCGCGGTGGTCAAGAGCGAGGCGCTGCGCGAAACGGTCATCGCGGCTGCCACAGCGCATTTCGAATGGCGCAAGGGTATCCAAGCCCGCAACGCGGCTCAGAATGGCGTACAGCGCGCCAGAGAGCGCTCGGAAGAGCCGCAACCATGACATTCTGCTAGAATGGGGGGTGTCCCCACCCGGCACCGCGGCAAGAAGTGCGCGCTTCGCGCGCGCGTGCGCGCGCGACCGGAACCGCGGGGAATCTAGGAAGACGCGAAGGAGTGCAAAGCCGCGTGGCGAAGACGCCGGGTTCGTATTCAGGCAAGGACATCCAGGTACTCGAAGGCCTCGAAGCCGTTCGCAAGCGGCCGGGCATGTATATCGGCTCCACCGGGCCGAAGGGCCTGCACCACCTCGTCTACGAAGTGGTGGACAACTCGGTAGACGAGGCGCTCGCCGGGTACTGCTCGAAGATCGATGTGATCATCCACAACGACGGGTCGCTCACCGTTGTCGACAACGGCCGCGGCATCCCCGTCGACAACGTGCCGAAGTACAAGAAGCCGGCCGTCGAAGTCGTGCTCACCGTCCTGCACGCCGGCGGCAAGTTCGGTGGCGAGGGCTACAAGGTCTCCGGCGGCCTCCACGGCGTCGGCGTCTCGGTGGTGAACGCGCTGTCCACGCGCCTCGACGTCGAGGTGAAGCTCGGCGGCAAGATCTACACCCAGTCCTACGAGTACGGCAAGCCCGTCACGCCCCTGAAGGCCGGGGGCTCGACGAAGACGACGGGTACCACGGTCACGTTCTGGCCGGACCACTCCATCCTCGAGACGGGCGAATTCGACTACGACACACTGGCATCACACCTGCGCGAGACGGCGTTCCTCAACCGGGGCCTCCGCATCACGCTCACCGACGAGCGCGAACTCGAGCCGCGCAAGGACGAGTTCCGCTACGAGGGCGGCATCATCGACTTCGTGAAGTATCTGATCGGCACCAAGGAGACCATCAACTCCAAGCCGATCTACTTCGAGCAGACCGCCGATGAGGGTTCGGTCGAGGTCTCCATGCAGTGGAACACGGGCTACTCGGAGACCGTGCTCGCCTTTGCGAACAACATCAACACTCATGAGGGTGGTACGCACCTCGACGGCTTCAAGAATGCGCTCACCCGCACCATCAACGACTACGCGCGCCGCAACGCGATCCTCAAGGACAAGGACGACAACCTCTCCGGCGAGGACATCCGTGAAGGCCTCGTCGCAGTTGTGTCCGTGAAGCTGCGCGACCCGCAGTTCGAGGGACAGACGAAGACGAAGCTCGGCAACACCGAGTTCCGCGGCTTCGTGCAAAGCGTCGTGACCCAAGGGCTGGCCGAGTATCTCGAGGAGCATCCGAAGCCGGCGCGCGCGATCGTCGGGAAGTCCGCGCAGGCGGCCAAGGCGCGCGCTGCCGCTCGCAAGGCCCGCGAACTGACGCGGCGCAAGGGGCTGCTCGAGTCATCGACCTTGCCGGGCAAGCTCGCCGACTGCTCCATCAAGGACGCGGCGTTCTCCGAGATCTACCTGGTCGAGGGAGACTCCGCAGGCGGCTCCGCGAAGCAGGCACGCGATCGCTCGTTCCAGGCGATCCTGCCGCTGCGCGGCAAGATCCTCAACGTCGAGCGCGCGGGACTGAACCGCGCGCTCGCGAGCGAGGAGATCCAGAACATGATCACCGCGTTCGGCACGAGTGTCGCGGAGGAGTTCGACCTCTCGGCCGCCCGGTACCACAAGGCGATCATCATGACCGACGCCGACGTCGACGGTGCGCATATCCGGATCCTGATCCTCACCTTCTTCTATCGCTACATGCGCGAGATGATCGACGCCGGCTACGTCTACATCGCCCAGCCGCCGCTGTTCAAGATCAGCCACGGCAAGACGGTGAAGTACGCCTACAGCGACGCCGAGCTGCAGGCTGAGCTCGCGAAGCTCCCCGAAACGACCAAGTTCCAGATCCAGCGCTACAAGGGTCTCGGCGAGATGAACCCGGAGCAGCTCTGGGACACCACGATGAACCCGGCCACGCGAACGCTGCTCCAGGTCAGCTTGGACGACGCGCTCGCGGCCGAGGAAGCGTTCTCCAACCTCATGGGTTCCGAGGTCGAGCCGCGCAAGGAGTTCATCCAGCGTCACGCGCGTGACGTTCGGTTCCTCGACATCTGACGGGCATCTCTCTTCGGGAGAACGGGGCGAAGATGGCTGACGAGCAACGGAGAGAGCGCAAGCAGTTCGAACCACCTCCCTGGGAGAAGGAGGCGTTCGAGGCTTTCGCGGCCAAGCGCGCGGAGCAGGAGGCGGCGGAACGCGCAACCGCTGAGGCGCTCACCGCTCTGATCGAACCTGAAGACAAGGCACCGGTCACGGCGGACATGCTCGCGGCCGAGCTGGCAGCGGCGATGAAAGCCAAGGCGGACGCCGCGGCGGCCGAGGCCGCCGAAACGATCGAGGCCGGGGAGGCGGTGACCATGCCGGGAGCTACTCCGGCGGTCCCCGACGACAAGGTAGTGGCCGCCATGATGCTCGAGCTCTCCCAGGAGGACGCGAGCGACGCGAACAGCGCGAAGATCGTCGCGTGGGTCGCTTCCGGTGTGACCGCAGTGCTCGGACTCGCGATGGTGATCGGCGGCCTCACGCTCGCAGCGCGAGCGCAGGGGCAGAACGCAGCGGTGATCGGCAGTGCGGTATTGACGGTATTCGGCCTGATCTTCGGAGGAATGGCCGCGTGGGTTTGGATCTCTTCGAATCGCGTGAGAGGACGCTGATCTGGTGGCGGAAGAGCAGCACGACAAGATCGTTCCGGTAGATATCGAACACGAGCTGCGGAACTCGTTCCTCGAGTATTCGATGTCCGTCATCGTCGCTCGAGCGCTGCCGGACGTGCGCGACGGCCTGAAGCCGGTCCACCGGCGCATCCTGTACGCGATGAACGACATGGGCCTGAGCCCCGGGCGCGCCTACAAGAAGTCGGCGACGACCGTCGGTGAAGTCCTCGGCAAGTACCATCCCCACGGCGACACCGCGGTCTACGACACGATGGTCCGCATGACGCAGGACTTCTCGATGCGTCTGCCGCTCGTCGATGGTCACGGCAACTTCGGTTCGGTCGACGGCGACTCCGCGGCAGCGTACCGCTACACGGAGTCCCGCCTCGGCCGGGCTGCCATGGAACTGCTCCGGGACCTCGACAAAGAGACCGTCGACATGGTCCCCAACTACGACGAATCGACGACCGAGCCGAGCGTCCTGCCGTCGCGGTTCCCGAACCTTCTCGTCAACGGCTCGTCCGGTATCGCGGTCGGTATGGCGACCAACATCCCGCCGCACAACCTCGGCGAGATCATCGACGGCACGGTCATGTTGATCGACAACCCCGAGGCCACCGCCGAGGACCTCATGACCGTCATCAAGGGCCCGGACTTCCCGACCGGCGGCGCGATCATGGGCCGCGAGGGCATCAACGACGCCTACACCACTGGCCGTGGTTCGCTCAAGGTGCGCGGCAAGGCGCATATCGAACAGACCTCGACCGGCCGCATGCGGATCATCATCACCGAGATCCCGTACATGGTGAACAAGTCGCGTCTGGTCTCGAAGATCGCCGACCTGGTGCGCGAGAAGAAGCTCACCGAGATCTCGGACCTTCGCGACGAGTCCGACCGCAAGGGCATGCGCGTCGTCATCGAGCTCAAGCAGGCCTGCATCCCGCAGGTCGTGATGAACAAGCTGTTCAAGCACACGCCGCTCGAGACCGGATTCGGCGTCATCATGCTGGCGCTCGTCGATGGCGTGCCGCGCACACTCACCCTGAAGCAGATGCTCCAGTACTACATCGCGCACCAGGAGGAAGTCGTCACCCGCAGGACGCAGTACGACTTGCGCAAGGCGGAGGAGCGCGCACACATCCTCGAGGGCCTCATGATCGCCCTCGACAACATCGACGAGGTCATCCGCATCATCCGCGCCTCTGCCGACGATGCTGAGGCCAAGGCCCGGTTGATCGAGAGATTCGGTCTCTCAGAGGCACAGACCGACGCGATCCTCGAGATGCGTCTGCGCCGACTGACCGGCCTCGAGCGCCACAAGATCGAGGACGAACTTGCCGAGCTGCGCGAGAAGATCGCCTGGTACCGCAAGATCCTCGGCGACGAGAGCCTGCTGCTGCAGGTCATCAAGGACGAGCTCGCTGAGATCCGGGCGAAGTTCGCCGACCCGCGTCGTACCGAGCTCGCCTCGACCGCGCACGACCTCGACGTTGAGGACCTCATCGCCGAAGAGGACATGGTCGTCACGATCACGAAGGCCGGCTATGTGAAGCGGCTGCCGGTCGCCACCTACCGTCAGCAGAAGCGCGGCGGCAAGGGCGTGGCGGGCGTGAACCTCAAGGAGAACGACTTCGTCGAGCACCTGTTCATCAGCTCCACCCACGACTACGTGCTGTTCTTCTCGACCAAGGGCAAGGTCTACCGCCTGAAGGTCCACGAGCTGCCGGTGGGCAGCCGCCACGCGCGCGGAACGGCCGCAGTGAACCTCCTGCCGTTCGAGCAGGACGAGAAGATCGCCGCGGCCATCACGACGCGCGAGTTCCTCGCGGACGAGTACCTGATGTTCGCCACCCGCGACGGCATGGTGAAGAAGACGGCGCTGCAGGCCTACGACCGCAGCCGGCGCGACGGCATCATCGCCATCGCGCTCAAGGACGGCGACGAACTCATCTCGGTCCGCCGCGTCAAGCCGGGCATGAAGGTCATGATGGTCTCGGCCAACGGCAAGGCCATCAAGTGGGATGAGAGCCAGGCGCGCCCGATGGGCCGGGACACGATGGGCGTCCGCGGCATGAACGTGAAGTCGGGCGAGGACCATATGCTCGGCATGGAGATCGCGCCCGAGGGCTCGGAGCTCTTTGTCGTGACCGAGAAGGGCTACGGCAAGCGCACCCCGGTGGATGAGTACCCCGAGCAGAACCGCGGCGGCATGGGCGTGAAGACGATCCAGGTCACCGAGAAGAAGGGCCGCCTCGCCGGGATGAAGATCGTGCTCCCGCAGCACGAGCTCATGCTCATCTCCCAGGACGGTGTCGTGATCCGCGTGAAGGCCGAGGACATCTCGAAGCTCGGCCGCTCGACGCAGGGCGTGAAGGTCATGAATGTGGCCGGCACCGACCGCGTCGTCGCTCTCGCGCGGGTGACAGCGAACAAGAAGAAGAAGAAAGCGGTGCCCGATGGCCAGCAGGTGCTCGTCGAAGACGACACCGTGCCGCCGGGGATGGACGAGCGAGACCTTGAGGCTGAGGAGCTCGTGAGCGAGGAGTTCGAGGACGAGGAGTAGGCGTCCCGGGCGCTATCGGAGAATGAGAAGGGCCCCGGAAACGGGGCCCTTCTTCATATCGCGGTGCGGGGAGCGCGTCCCGCCCCGGAAGCTAGGCGTTCTTCGGTCGCAGGACGAACACGGCCTCGTCCGCGAGAAGGTTCGGCAGCGTCCTGACGAGCCGCATCTTCCCGTCGTCGCGCCCCACGAACGCGATCTCGCGTTCGACGACCGCGCCGCAGTCCGCGGCGAAGTCGCGGAAGTCGGCGATCGTCGTGTGGTGGATGTTGGGCGTGTCGTACCACGAATAGGGGATCGCCTCGGAGACCGGCATGCGCCCGTGGAGCGCGAGGTGCATGCGGATCCTCCAGTGGCCGAAGTTCGGGAACGACACGACCCCTCTGGTGCCGACCCGCAGCATCTCGGAGAGAACGAGACGCGGGCGCCGCACCACCTGCAGCGTCTGCGACAGGATGACGACGTCGAACCTCCCATCGGGGATGTCCGCGAGTCCTTCGTCGAGGTCGCTCTGGAACACAGGCACGTCGCGCTCGACGCACGTCGCAATGTCGTCAAGGTCGATCTCCACGCCGCGCACGATCGCGCCGCGCTCTTCGCGCAGGCGCTCCAGTAGCGCACCGTCGCCGCAGCCGAGGTCGAGCACGCGGGCTCCCTCGGGGATGAGATCGGCGATGAGGCGCTGGTCGGCGCGGAGCAGGTCCTTCGGCGTCATCTAGGCCACCTCCGTCCGGGTCGCGGCGTCCTGCCTGGCGCGCTCGCGCGCGTGCGCGAGTGCGTTGGTGAGGAACGGCGCGATGAGGCGGTGCTGCGCCTCCGGCTCGAGCAGGAAGGCGTCGTGCCCGTATGCGCTCGGGATCTCCGCGAACGTCACCTCGTTGCCGTTCTCCTTGAGGGCCGAGGCGATCTCGCGGCTTCGCGCGGTCGGGAAGAGCCAGTCGCTCGAGAACGACAGAACGAGGAAGCGCGCGTCAACGCCGCGCAGCGCGTGGGCCAGCGACGGCGAGTCTCCCTGCAGGTCGAAGTAGTCCATGGCTTTCGTCATGAGCAGGTACGTGTTCGCGTCGAAACGCTCGACGAACCGCCGTCCCTGGTGGGCGAGGTAGCTCTCCACCTGGAACTCGGACACGAAGTCGTAGGCGTACTGCTCGCTCTTCTGCAGACGCCTCCCGAACTTCTCGTGCATGGATTCGTCGGACAGGTAGGTGATGTGTCCGATCATGCGTGCGATCGAGAGCCCGGACTCGGGCTGCGAGTCCTTGCCGTAGTAGTGGCCCTTCGCGAAGTTCGGGTCCTCGAGGATCGCGCGGCGGCCGACTTCATTGAACGCGATGGCCTGTGGGCCGAGCCTCCAGGTTGTCGCATCCGCGACGACCGCGACGACCCGCTGCGGGTAGCGTTTGGTGAAGGCGAGCGCTTGCATCCCGCCCATCGACCCGCCGATGACCGCCATCAGGCGCTCGACGCCGAGCGCATCGAGCAGTCGCGCCTGCACGTCCGCCATGTCCTCGACCGTGACGACCGGGAAGTGCAGGCCGTAGGGCGTTCCGGTCGCCGGGTCGGGAGAGGACGGCCCGGTGGTGCCGGAGCAGCCGCCGAGCACGTTGCAACACACCACGAAGAAGCGGTCGGTATCGATGGCCTTTCCGGGACCGACCATGGTGTCCCACCAGCCGCTCGAGCCGTTCGCCGGATCCTCGCCGGGACGGACCCCGGCGACGTGGCTGTCACCCGACAGGGCGTGGCAGACGAGGACCGCATTCGCATGGTCCTCGTCGAGCGCCCCCCAGGTCTCGTACGCGACTTCGACGTTCTCGAGGGCGCGCCCGCTCGCCAGCGTGAAACGGCCTTCGAGCGCGAGCGTCTTCGTTGCCGAGACGCCCGCGCTCGCGACCTCCTCCCACGGCCGACGGAACTGGTCCGTCTCAGCCATGGCTACACCTCCTGAAGTGCCTGGTCCAAGTCGGCGATGATGTCGTCGACGTTCTCTATGCCGATCGAAGCACGGATGAAGTCGGGTCCGATACCGGCGCGCACGAGCTCCTCGTCGGAGAGCTGCGAGTGGGTCGTGCTCGCCGGGTGGATGATAAGCGATTTCGCATCTCCGACGTTGGCGAGGTGCGAGAAGAGCTTCACGCTCTCGATCAGCTTCCGGCCCGCATCGATGCCGCCCTTCACGCCGAAGACGATGACGCCGCCGTAGCCGTTCTCGAGGAACGCATCCGCGTTCGCCTTCGTGGGGTGGTTGTCGAGGCCGGGGTAGGTCACCCAGGCGACCTTCGGGTGCGACTGCAGGTACTTCGCGACGGCGAGCGCGTTGTCGCTGTGGCGCTGGACGCGGAGCGACAGCGTCTCGACGCCGAGCAGGATCTGCTGCGCGTTGAACGGCGAGAGCGACGGACCGAAGTCGCGGAGCAGGTTCACGCGGAGCCGGATGCCGAAGGCGACGTTGCCGAGGCCCGGGAAGTCGCCGAAGACCTCCCAGAACTTGAGGCCGTGATAGCTCGCGTCCGGCTCGGTGAACTGCGGGAAGCGGCCGCTGCCCCAGTCGAAGTTGCCGCCGTCGACGACGATGCCGCCGAGAGAGGTGCCGTGGCCACCGATCCACTTCGTGAGCGACTCGATCACGACCGCGGCGCCGTGCTCGATCGGGCGACAGAGGTACGGACTCGCGAACGTGTTGTCGACGATGAGCGGGATGCCGAGCTCGCGGCCGGCGTCGGCCAGTGCCTTCAGGTTCGGCACGTCGAGGCGCGGGTTGCCGATCGTCTCGACGAACCACGCCTTCGTGGTGTCGTCGCTCGCGTCGATGAAGCCCTGGACGTCGGTCGGCTCGACGAACTCGACCGTGATCCCGAGACGCTTGAAGGTGTGCAGGAAGATGTTCCACGTTCCGCCGTACAGCGAGGTCGAGGAGACGATCGAATCGCCGGCCCCGGCGAGGTTGAGCAGCGCAAGGTTCTCAGCGGCGTGGCCCGAGGCGACGGCAACAGCGGCGGTGCCCCCGTGCAGGGCCGCGATGCGCTGCTCGAGCACGTCGTTCGTCGGGTTCATGATCCGCGAGTAGATGTTGCCGAACTCCCGCAGACCGAACAGATTCGCGGCGTGCTCGGTGTCCTTGAAGTTGTACGCGACCGTCTGATAGATCGGGACGGCGCGTGACCCGGTGGTTGGGTCGGCGGACGCGCCTGCGTGGACGGCGCTGGTGTCGAAGCCCGGGTGAGTCGAGTCGCTCATGGTGGTTCACTCCTGATCGTGTCTTTGGCATAAGGATACGGACTTGATGCCCGCTTCCCTCTACCGGGATGCGGGACGGCTGAGCCGCCCGGTTCCAGCGCATACGCGCTCGGACCCGGGCTGGGTCATCATCATGTCCATCGCCATCATCGACACGTTCAGTCGCACCATGGGGATCTCGTCTCACCTCCGTCTCCTGCTGAAGGCCCGTCACACGGGCCGTGGATTCGCGTCTGGCACCAGCATCGCCGGTGGTGGAGGGCACTTTACCACAGGAGCGTACGTACAATCACGCACCGATGTGGTGCGAGAGGTGTACGAGCGACCATCGATGCAGGACGGGAGGGCGTTCGCTCACTGGTCTATGCAGGATTGCAGCGCTACTATTCGGTACTGTTGCCCGGGCCTGGACCGGGCTTCGCGCCGCTCGCGCGGTGTCACGTCTTCGCAGTGAAGGGGGCAGCCGCACATGATCACGCGTTCGAAGCAGGCGCTGCGCGCCCTCGTCGCCGACTACGTCGAGGCGATGCGGCTCTTCAGCCGCAACGCGTGGCTGTTCCTCGCCGCGCTCGGCGTGCAGTCCCTCGGCATCGGTATCCTCGTCACGGTCTTCGGCATCTACGTGAAGACCGCGGGACTGAGCGAAGCGGTCGTCGGCGACGCCGAGGGCTCCGCCGCCATGGCGTCGGCCGTCGTCTGCCTCATGGTCGCGCCTCTGATCGCCGTCTTCGGCTACCGCCGGCTCTTCATACTGGCGGCGGTACTGTTCGGTCTCGCGCGCATCGGGCAGGCGGGCATTCCCGAGGCCGGGGCGATCCTCGCCTTCGGCGCGATGTACGGCTCCGGCGACGGCTTCATGCAGGCCGCGCCCGTCTCGTTCCTCGCCGAGAACAGCCAGCCGGCGGAACGCAGCCATCTCTACACGGCCGACCTGTTCATCCGCGTGGTCGCTGCCATGCTGGGCGGAGTGATCGGCGGCCTGCTGCCGTCGGCCTTCGGCATCGCGCTCTCGCACGTCGATGCGCTCCGCGCGACGGCTGCGTTCGGCGGCGCGCTCTTCCTCGTGTCCGCCATCCCGCTGCTGCTCATGCGCGAGCGCGTCGGGCACCCGCGCCATGCGATCAGGCACTACTTCGACACGATGCGCGGGTTCCGGTCGTGGCCGCACGTGGCCCGCCTCTTCGTGCCCCAGGTGCTCATCTCGGTCGGGGCCGGCCTCATCATGCCGTTCGTCTCCCTCTATCTGAAGGAGCAGCTCGGCGCCACCCTCGGGCAGGTCGGTCTCATCCAGGGAGCCTCCCAGCTCGCGATGGGCATCGCCGCGCTCGGCGCGCCGTGGCTCGGCAAGCGTCTCGGCTTCGTCCGGGCGACCGCGCTCGCCGAAGCGGCAAGCTTGCCGTTCCTCGCGGCGATCCCGTTCGTGACGAGTCTGTGGGTCGCAGGCCTCGTCTTCTTCATGCGAAGTGCCTTCATGAACATGTCGTGGCCCACGTGGAACCGCTACACGATGGAGCATGTCCCGGGCAGGGAGCGACCCATCGTCGCGGGGATGGTGTCGTTCAGCTGGGCCATCTCGTGGCTCGCGGGAAGCGCGCTCGGCGGGCGTCTCATGGCGTATTCGTACACGGTGCCCTACGGCATCGCAACGGCTCTCTATGCCGCCGGCGCGCTCGCGACGTGGCTCATGCTGCGCAACCATGAGGCGCCGCCGGCGGACCTCGAGCAGGCGTAGGCGGGTCTGTGCTCCCGGCCGGCCCCGCGATGCGCGGCGGGCATCGGTACCGTGACGGGCGGCGGGATGTTCGCGGCACCGTGCTACCATCGGCGGCATGACCAATACGCCTGAATCGGCGACCACGGCCACGCGGGAACTGCCCCAGCCGTCCGAGCGCCTCAAAGAGCTGCGCGCCATCCTGTTCGACCTCGACGGAACCCTCATCGACACGGTCGAGCTCATCCGCGTCTCGTTCCGCTATGCCACCGAGAAGGTCCTCGGGCAGGCCATCCCGGACGAGATCACGATGGCCAATGTCGGACAGCCGCTGCGCCAGCAATTCACCGACATGGCGCCCGATCACGTCGAAGAGCTGCTCGACGTGTACCGCGCGTTCAACCGTGCCCACCACGACGAGCTCGCCCACGCCTATCCGGATACCTTGGCGACCGTGAAGGGTCTGGCCGCCGCCGGTGTTCGCATGGGAGTGGTGACGAGCAAGGGCGGACCGACGGCGATGCACGGGCTGGAGCTCTTCGGCATCGCCGGGTACTTCGAGGTCATCGTCACCGCCGATGACGTACCGGTCCACAAGCCCGACCCGTACCCGCTGCGCTATGCGGCGGACGAGATGGGCGTACCGCTCGAGTACTGCGTCTACCTGGGCGACAGCCCGCACGACATGGAGGCCGCGATCTCTGGGAACGCGATCTCCGTGGCTGCGCTCTGGGGCGCCTTCTCGGCGGCGGATGTGCTCGCTCCCGGGCCCGAATACGCGCTCGACACCATCGGCCAACTGCCGGCGCTCCTCAACGGGAGCGCCGAGCGGTTCGCCGTGCCGAGAAGGGAGACCCGGTGACCACGCCGGAAGCGGCGACCCAAGGCCGGTCGGTCCTGCAGGTCCTCGACGTGACGAAGACATACGTGCTCGAAGGCGTCGAGGTGCACGCCCTCTGCGGTGTGTCCCTCGACGTTCGCGAGGGCGAGATGCTTTCGATCATGGGGCCGTCCGGCTCGGGCAAGTCGACGCTCATGCACATCGTCGGGCTGCTCGACCGGCCGACGAGCGGCCAGGTCATCGTCGAGGGCCAGGACGTCGTCGGCATGTCCCCGAACGAACTCGCAGCGGTCCGCAACAAGCAGATCGGCTTCGTCTTCCAGTCCTTCAACCTTCTCGCGCGCACGGGCGCGCAGGCGAACGTGGAACTCCCGCTCGTGTACTCGGGTGTGAGCGGCAGCGAGCGTGCCCGCCGCGCCCGCGAGGCGCTCGACTCGGTCGAGCTCGGCGACCGGCTCCACCACACGCCCAGCCAACTCTCGGGCGGTCAGCAGCAGCGTGTCGCCGTGGCCAGGGCTCTCGTGACCGACCCGGCGATCGTGCTGGCAGACGAGCCGACGGGCAACCTCGACTCCCGCAGCGGCGTCGAGGTCATGGACCTCCTGCAGAAGCTGAACGCGTCGGGGATCACGGTAGTCGTCGTCACGCACGACGCGAACGTGGCGCGTCACGGTCAGCGGATCGTTGAGCTTCGCGACGGCCGCATCGTACGTGACGAGGCCGTGGCCGACCGCCTCAACGCCCGTGACGAACTCGTGCAGCTCGGCATGAACACGGCGGCGGACGCTGCTTCGCTGGGGGCGCGGCCGTGAACCTCATCGAGTCATTCCGGATCGCGATCCGCGCGCTTCTCGCGAACAAGGTCCGCAGTCTGCTCACCATGCTCGGCGTGATCATCGGCGTCTCGGCGGTCATCTTGCTCGTCGCCATCGGCGCGGGCGTCCAGGGCGAGGTGACGAGCACCATCGAGGGGCTCGGCAGCAACGTGCTCTTCGTCTTCCCCGGAGTCATGGACCAGGGCGGTGGCGGATTCGGCGGCGGGGGGATCAGCCGGCCGTTCACCATGGAGGACGTGCAGTATCTGCAGCTGCGCCTCGACAACGTCGACGCCGTCGTGCCGATGGCTCAGTCCTCCGGCACGGCCAAGTTCCGCAGCGCTTCGGTGCATCCGACGATCATGGGCACGACCGAACAGGGTCGCCTCGTGACGAGCGCGACGCTCGGCGGCGGGCGGTTCTATAACCGCTCCGAGGCAGACGCCGCCGCGCGCGTCGCTATCATCGGCTACACCGTGAAGGAGCGGCTCTTCCCGAACGTAGCCGATCCGATCGGACAGGTCATCACGATCGACGGTCAGCGGTTCACAGTCATCGGCTGGCTCGAGAAGCAGGGCGGCTCGCTCAGCGGCGACCAGGACAACCAGATCAGCGTTCCGATCGGGGCGCTCCAGCGGCTCACCGCGAGCGACCGCATCGCCATCATGCTGGTGAAGGTCACGAGCATCAACGACGTCGATCTCGTGCGCGCCCAGATCAAGCGCGTGCTGGCTCCGCGGTTCGGCGACCAGATCACGGTCTTCTCGCAAGACCAGACGCTCGGCATCTTCAACGCGCTGCTCGGGACCCTCACGGTCATGCTCGCCGGCATCGCCGGCATCTCGCTGCTGGTGGGCGGCATCGGGATCATGAACATCATGCTCGTGAGCGTGAGCGAGCGGACGCGCGAGATCGGCATCCGCAAGGCCGTCGGCGCACGTACCTACGACATCCTCAGCCAGTTCGTGATCGAAGCGGTCATGCTCTCGGTCACGGGCGGTGTGGTCGGGATCCTTTTCGGGGCGCTTGGCGCCACGGCGCTGAGTTCGCTCGTTCCGACGTCCATCACGCCGTGGGCCGTCGGGATCGCATTCTTCTTCTCCGCGGGCGTCGGTGTGTTCTTCGGCGTCTACCCTGCGTGGAAGGCGAGCCAGCTCGACCCGATCGTGGCGCTCAGGTACGAATAGCGGCGACCGCGTCCGGGTTCGGCGTCAGCCGCGGACCCGTTCCAGCAGCCACGCCATGTTCTTGCCGAGGTTGTGCATCGTGCGCACGCCCTCTTCATCGTTCTCGACCTCACCCGGGGCGCGTCCGATACCGACGTTCCAGTAGGTCGAGCCGATCATCACCATCTCGCCGTAGAGGAAGAGATGGTTGATGGTGTCGAGCGCGTGGATCGCGCCGGCGCGCCGGACCGCCACCACGCCGGCGCCCACCTTGCGCGCCAGATGTCCGCCGCCCTGACGCGACGCGTAGCCGAGCCGGTCGATGAGTGCCTTCGTCTCGCTGGTGACGTCGGCGAAGTAGGTCGGCGACGCGATGATGATGCCATCGGCCTCGAGCGCCTTGGGGATGCACGTCTCGCTGACGAAGTCGCGGACGCCCGGGCAGCTGCCGTCCTTCGTCTCCGCGCACTTCATGCACGCGGTGCACCCATGCACGCGCTTGCCGGCGAGTTCTATCGCCTCACACTCGATGCCTGCCGCCTCAAGTTCCGCGAAGACGTGCTTCACGAGCGCGAGCGTGTTGCCGTTCTTGCGGGCCGAGCCCACGAACGCGACGACCTTCACAGGGGTGTCCTTTCGAGAGCTGATCGACACGGAGCAGGCGCTGCGATGGGCGCTGCGGGGGGTGTGCCAAGGCGGCCTACGAGCTCCCGAAGTCCTCGGGTTCGACGTGGTCGAGGAAGTCGCGGAAGGCGGCGACTTCTTCCTCGGCTTCGTCTTCGGGGATGACGCCGGACGAGATCATCACCGACTCGTGGACGAAGACCGGACAGCCTGCACGGACAGCGAGCGCAAGCGAGTCCGACGGGCGCGCGTCGACCGTGATGGTGCGGTCCTCGCCGGCCAGTATGAGGGAGGCGAAGAACGTCCCCTCCTCCACGCGCGTGATCTCAACGCGCTCCACGGTCAGGCCTGCGGCCGAGATGACCTCCATGAGCAGGTCGTGTGTGAGCGGGCGCGGAGGCTCGATCCCCTGAGAGGCGAGCATGATGGCCATCGCCTCCGGGTGTCCGATCCAGATCGGCACGACGCGTCGGCCCGAGTCCTCGCGGAGCATGAGAACCGGCTGGTCGTTGGTCTCGTCCAAGCCGAGGCTGTGGATGTGGACGGGGATCACGGGTCTCGCACCTTCTCTCGCTTGTGTTCGTACCCCGCGCCCGATTATCGCAGTTCGCCCGGGCCTGCGTGACCGCCTCCGGAGGGGCGCGCATGCCTTGACCTGTCCGCGCCTCAACGCTATGGTATGGCAGCGTTTCGCCCGACTTTCGGGCCCGTAGCTCAGTTGGTTAGAGCGCACGGCTGATAACCGTGAGGTCGATGGTTCGAATCCATCCGGGCCCACCATACGTATGAAGACAAGAGCCAGGCAGGTCCTCCCGCTTGGCTCTTTGCTTTGCTCCTCGACACCACACGGGCGTCGTCCACGGGTGGCGCCGCGAAACGCGTCTCGAGAGGATCCCCGATAGCCGCCGGGGGCCTATTCCGCATGCTGCCCACCGGTGCGACCAGCGGATATCACCCTCGGGGCGTACGACGCGTGCGCGCATGAAGCGTACAATCGCCCGCAGGAGCGCGCGGCACCGGTCGCGCCGAGTGGCGATCGAGGAGGCGCGGATGACGCGGGCCGGGTTCTGCACCGAGTGTGGTGACAACGTGTATCTCACTGACGAGGGCGCGTGCCCCGAGGGCCACGGCCCCGAGTGCATCCGTGACGAATACGACGTGGAGGAAGCGCCGAGCGCAACCGCCGAAGACGTCGTGCCGGCCGAGGAGCAGGCGGCGCCGTTCGCTCCCGCGCCTGTCGTTCCCGTGGGCGAGGTCGCGCCGAAGCACAACCGCACCGGTCTCGCGGTGTTCGCCGCGGCCGCCGTTCTGCTTCTGGTGGCGCTCGTCGCCGGCGCGTTCGTGCTGATGCCGGCGCTGAACAAGTCGAAGACGCCGGAGCCCGCTGCCACCGGCGACACCACGAAGGCGCGCGTCGAGACGACGATCGCCTTCCTGAACGCGCTGTTCGCAGACGACACCATGAAGATCAAGCCGCTGCTGACCGACGAGGCCCAGAACGCCATCACTGCCGCGCAGTGGGATGACATCGCCTCGGCATTCCCCACCGTCACGGTCACCTTCGACGAGCCGACGTGGAGCAGCGATTCCACCGCTGTCGTCGCCGTCACCACCGGCGAGACCACGGCGACCCTCTCCGTTGGGGTGACGCCCGACACGACGAACACGGTGAACGTCGTGCTCGACGTGTCGGGGAGCGCTGAGAGCGCGACCGTGTCGCTCGTGCAGGTCGGTACGGGCTGGCGCGTTCTATCGCTCACCGACGCGACGGGCGGGTCGACGCTCTATGACGACGCGTTCGTGAAGAGCCTGCACGAAGAGGCGACGGCGCAGTAGCATGCCCCGCTCGGTGACATAGCCTCTCGACAACGGCCCGCGATTTGCGGGTCGTTGCCTTTTGGCGGGCCAGGGAGCATCGCCGATTGTCGGTTGATACCCCAAGGGGTATACTGCACGCGTTGTCCGATACCGGAGGTCTCCACGATGTCGAAGAAGACCGGCAAGAAGTCCGCTCGCCGCGATGCGGGCATGACCCGCGCGACAGCCATCGGCATCATCGTCGGCGCTCTCGCGCTCGCTGCGCTGATACTGGCGCTCACCACCGGTGCGCCGAAGACATCCGACGCCGCACCATCGGTCGCCGGTCTCGGCACGGGTCGCCCCTCCGTCTACGAGTTCAGCACGGACAGTTGACCGACCTGCCAGGAGCTCAAGCCCGTGGTCGACGGGCTCAAGACGGAAGTCGCGGACCGCTGGGACGTCAAGGTGATGAACCTCTCGCAGAGCGATGCTGCCATGGAGCAGCTCGCGAACGACCTCAAGGTCGAGTACGTCCCGACCTTCGTCTTCGTGACTTCTGACGGGAAGGTCGCGAACACGATCGTCGGCGGCACGACCAAGGAAGCGCTGATCGCGGAACTCGCGAAGCTGAAGTAGCCTCGGCGGGTGATCTCACGAGGGCCGGAGTCCGAAAAGGACTCCGGCCCTCGTGCGCTTCCGGGACGCGACCCGGTCAGCCGCCGAGCATGGTGACGATGACGTCGTGCTCTCGTCCGTCATCGACGAGCGGGACTCCGCCGTCCTCGAGGGTCCTTCCGTCGAGGGCGGTGCGCTGCACGCCGTGGTTGACGCCGCGCGGGTTCTCGACGCGGATGCGCCACACGGTGGAGCCCAAGCGCAGCGTCGCGTCGAACCCCGCCCACGCCCTCGGGATCGTCGGGTCCACCACGAGCACGCGTCCCCCCGCTCCGTCGCCGCGCGTGCTGAACCCGAGGATCGAACGGGTGGCCGCGGTGTGGAACAGAGCGGCGGAACCGGTGTACCAGCTCCAGCCGCCACGTCCGATATGCGGGCTCACCGCGTACACGTCGGCGACGACGGTGTAGGGCTCGACGCGGTAGGCCTCGGCCGCCACCCGGGTCTGCGCATGCGCGAGCGGGTTGATCATGTCCAGGAGCCCGACCGCCCGATCGCCGTCCCCCATGGCTGCCTCGGCCATCACGACCCAGAGCGCGGCGTGCGTGTACTGTCCGCCGTTCTCGCGCACGCCCGGCACGTACCCCTTGATGTATCCGGGATCGTGTTCCATGTGGTCGAACGGGGGAGCCAGCAATGCGATGAGCCCCTCTTCGCGACGGACCAGCTTCTCCTCGACGGAGTCCAGGGCGGTCCGCGCGCGCACCGGGTCTCCGACGCCGGACAGGACCGCCCACGCCTGTGCGATGGCGTCGATGCGGCACTCGTCCGCGCCACTTGTCCCGAGCGGCGTACCGTCGTCGAAGTAGGCACGGCGATACCAGGAGCCGTCCCACGCCTCGCGCTCGACCGCCGCCGCCAGGCGCTCCGCCCGCTCGACGAACTCCTTGGCGCGCTCCGTGTCCCCGCGCACGTCGCAGAGCGACGCAAAGTCGCGCAGCGCCTTCGCCAGGAACCAGGCGAGCCAGACGCTCTCGCCGCGTCCCTCGCGCCCGACGCGGTTCATGCCGTCGTTCCAGTCGCCGCCGCCGATGAGCGGAAGGTCGTGCGCCCCGATTCCCCTGCTGGCGTCGAACGCCCTCAGGCAGTGCTCGTAGACACTCGCAGTGTCTTCCGAGACGCTCGGAGTGAGATAGAGGTCCTCGCGGTCGTTGGGCACGGTCGGTCCGACAACGAACGGGGTCTCCTCGTCGAGCACGCTCAGGTCGCCTGTCGACGCCACGTACTCCGCCGTCACGTAGGGGAGCCACAGACGATCGTCGCTGAAGCGGGTCCTGACGCCGCGTCCCGAATGCGGCTGCCACCAATGGAGCACGTCGCCCTCCGTGAACTGGCGACGCGATGCGTCGACGATCTGCGCGCGCGTGAGGTCGGGGCGCGTGAGCGTGAGTGCCAGCACGTCCTGCAGCTGGTCGCGGAACCCGAAAGCGCCGCTGTTCTGATAGAGGCCCGTGCGTCCCCAGAGCCGGCAGGCGACCGCCTGGTACAGCGCGCGGTTGATCATCGTGTCGATGAGCGGGTCCGGCGTCGACACGGTGAGCGTGTCCAGTACTCCGGCCCACAACTCCGACACGCGCGCCAGACCGTGGTCCACGGCGTCCGGGTGGCGTTGCCGCTCAAGGATCTTCCGCGCCTCTTCGATCGAACCACACTGTCCGAGGAAGAAGCGGATGTCGGCCGAGGCTCCGGGCTCGATCGTCATCGCGGACATGATCGCCCCGCAGTTGTCGTGGTACCGCCCGGTCAGGCCACCGAGGCCGATGCGCTTCATCGAGGCCGGCGACGCTGGCGTGCCGTTGCGGCCGAGGAACTCCGTCCTGTCGGCCGTGAAGGAATGAACCGCGCGGTCGCATGCGAGGAACGCCACCCGCCCCGGGTATTCCTCGTTGTAGTACGAGCTCGCGACGAGCATGCGACCCGCACTGTCGTAGGACGTCACGACTCTCTGGTTCGCCCTGCTGCGAGAGTCCCCGAGAACCCATTCGACGAAGTGCGTGGCCGAGATGCGGCGCGGTTCTTCGCCCAGGTTCGTGAGCGTCAGGGCGGCGACGCGCACCGGGTCGTCGATCGGCACGAACCACTCGAGACGGCTGGCGATGCCGCGTGTGGCGTGCTCGAACGTCGAGCGCCCCCGGCCGTGCCGGGCGATGTACATGTCGTCGTCGCGCACCGGTAGCGCGGTGGGCGACCACACTTCGCCCGTCTCGTCGTCACGCAGGTAGAAGAGCTCCCCGCTGCCGTCGCTCACGGCATCGTTGTTCCACGTCGTGAGACGGTTCTCGTGGCTGTTGTGCGCCCAGGTGCAGCCGACGCCCGACTCGCTCACCAGCGTTCCGAACTCCGGCATCGCGATCACGTTGATCCACGGGGCCGGCGTCGTCTGGCCCATGTTGAGCACGATCACATAGTCGCCGGTCTCGGGGTCGATCCCCCCGTATCCGCAGTCGCTCACGAGGGCTGGCCGATCGGGCTGGGGGGTGACCGCAGAACGCGGCGGCCGTGTTGGCACGAGCGGGGCGGGGGGTGTCGGGCGGGTGTCCCTGCGGTCGAGCTGCGCCTTGAGCGTGCCTGCATCGGCTTCGAGTGTGACCCGGGCGAGGGATTCGAGCAGACCGAGCACGTCCGGATCGATCTGATCGGTCTGACGCAGGAACACGCCGCCGGGACGGTCCATCATGTGGAGGGCCGAGCCGCTGCGCATGAGCACGCCCAGCCGCGCCTCGAGTTCCGAGGTGTAGGCGGTCGGTCTGGTGTTGAGGACGACGAGGTCGACACGGAATCCCTGATGACGCCAGTACTGGTGCGCGAGCAGCATCTGCCGTACGAACGCCGTGTCTTCGACTCGCCCGATGCGGATGAGCAGGATCGGGTGGTCGCCCGAGATGCCGAGCCCCCACAGCCCCGAGACCGGGAGGTGGTTCTCGCGGCGCGGCTTGCGCTTGAGGCGGGAGTAGGGGTCAGTCATGAGCAGCCGGGTGGCCAGGCGCTGGTAGAGGACCGCTTCGGCCGGTCCGATGCCGAACTCGCGCATGTCGATCTCGCTCGTGCCCCACGCCATGTCGAGCGCGTGCTGCACCGAGCGCGCGTCCTGGTACTTGTTCGCGAGGATGATCGCCTCGTCACGCGTGTGCGCCACGCCGGTGGAGAATGCGACGCGTACCGTCTCGAATGGCGCGATCCTGACGGTCCGGCGGATGGAGCAGATCGGGTCGAGGACCGCGCCGACCGTGCCGGACAGCGGTCCGGCCGAAGTCGAGGCACGAGCGTCTCGAGGCCGTCTGCCTCTTCCGAGGAATCGCCGGCGATCGGTCTCGACGCTCGGGGGGATCGCTTCGGGCGCGTCGCAGGCGAGGGAGTGCATGCCCCAATGGCGCTCCTCGTCGGCGCTGCGGGGACGTCGGCTGAACAGGATCGAGTGCTGACCCGGCAGTGACTCCGTCTCGACGAAGAGATTGGTGAAGGCCCGGTGTGCCTGGTCCGCGCTCTGCTGAGACAGGGCGATCTCGAAGTACGACGTCACCTCCAGGGTGACCGGGGACATGCCCCGGTTCGTGATCGAGAGCCGTCGGACCTCAACATCGTCTTCCGGCGACACGGTGATCTCCGTGTGCGTCTCGATCTCGCCGTCTCGTCTGCGGAACTCGGCTCGACCGGCGGCCATGATGCAGTGGTAGTCCTCCGCAGGCGCGCACACAGGCTGGTGCGTTGCCGACCAGACGCGACCGGTCCGGGTGTCGCGCAGATACACGAACTGCCCCCAGCAGTCCCGCGTGATGTCCTCGCGATAGCGCGAGACGGCCAAGTCGCTCCAGCGCGAGTAGCCTCCGCCCGCGTTGGTGACCATGACGCAGTAGCGTCCGTTGGACAGGAAGTGGGTCGCGGGCGAGGGCGTGTCGGGGGTGGTGTAGGAGCGCTCCACGTGAAGCACGGGCGCTCGCTTCGCCCGGACGAACTCGACCTCTTCCACGTGAGGGTGCGCGGGCTCGACGATCCCTGGCGCCCGCTCCTGGAGCAGGACCTCCGCAGAGGCCACGAGTGGGGCGGAGTGGAAGCGGCGCCGCATCGATCCGGAGTCGATCTCGTTCCCGAGCGCGAGCAGGCTCATTCCCTGGTGGTGGGCCATGTAGGTCTTGACCACCGCCCGGTAGGCACCGGGCCGTATGCGGCCGGGCGTGTAGTCGATCGCCTCGTAGTACCCATAGCGTCCGAGGGCGCCGTCCGCCGCGAGTGCTTCCAGGTTGCGCAGGGCGGCGGGCCGATCCACCTGGGCCGCCAACAGCGTGGCATACGGCGCGATCACGACATCGTCCGCAAGACCTCGCTTGAGGCCGAGCCCGGGCACACCGAACACCTGGTACTGATAGGTGAACTCGACGTCGCGGGCGTTGAACGCTGACTCACTGATCCCCCACGGCACGCCCCGTTCGCTCCCATACTCGATCTGCCGCCGGACGACGGCACGGCACGTGTCGTCGAGCAGTGTCTTGCGCCAGCTCTGCATGAAGAGGTTCGGCATGAGGTACTCGAACATCGACGCGGACCACGACAGCAGCGTGAGGTCGCGGCCGACCCTGGTGAGCATGCGCCCGAGACGGAACCAGTGTTCGATGCCGACGTCTCCGCGCGCCACCGCGAGGTAGGACGTGAGACGACACTCGCTGGCCAGCAGATCGTAGAAGGAGTTGTCACAGGTACCCTGCTCGACGTTGAACCCGATCGAGAACAGTTCGCGTCCCTCGTCGTAGACGAGGGAGAAGTCCATTCGGTCCCACAGTGCCGAGGCCCGCTCCGCAAGAGCGTCGAGGTGTCCGGTTCTTTGTGCCGCTGCGACGGACCCGCTTCGAAGGCCGGCGGAGATCGTGGAGGCCCAGAGCGCGGCGTCGGCAGAATCCCCCGCCTCGATGTCCGCAAGGCGCGACAGCGCCTCGACAGGGTCCCGGGACAGCGACCTGAGAGATGGCACGCCCTGCAGCTCGGGCGCAAGCTCAAGGCACGCGGACTCCGCGGAAGGGGCCGCGAGGAGTGCGGCCCATGGCGCCAGGGCCTCGATCTCGGTCAGGTGGCACCTGACCGACTGAACCACGGTCGATACGATCCGGGCCTCAAGGGACTCCGCGCCCGAATCGGCCACAACGCGCACATGGATGCCGGCCGCGATGCGATCGAGTTGCGCCAGCAGTGCGTACCACGCCGCCAGCGATCCCGGACGATCCGCGAGATCGACCCTGCGAGCGAACTCCTCCAGATCGCGCCGTGCCGCCGACGGCACGCCCTCGGATTCAGACGCGCCCAGGTCCTCGATCGCAAGCCGCGCCGTATCGGCGATGCCGTCGAGCGCGACCGGGCCGAGGAGCGGTTCGTCCGCCAGCTCGAGGAGTCCCTGCCGGAGCGTGATCGCCGCAGCGGCGAGGTTTCCCGAGTCGACGGTCGACACGTAGCGGGGATGGAGCGGTTCCAGCGTGCGGGTGTCGTACCAGTTGTAGAGGTGACCGCGGAACGAGTCGAGACGCTCGAGAGTGCTCACGGTTCGCGACACGCGCTCCAAGGTGGACGAGACGCAGAGGTAGCCGAGATCGTGAGCCGTCAGGTTCGCCAGAAGTGCCAACCCGATGTTGGTCGGCGACGTGCGGTGAGCCAGTACGGGCGAGGGATCCTCCTGGAAGTTGTCGGGCGGAAGCCAGTTGTCGTCCTGGCCCACGAACGTCTCGAAGAAGTCCCACGTCCGCCTGGCCACGACCCGCATCTGGCTCTTCTGGTCGGACGAGGGGGCCGGCTGTCCTTTGATCGGAAGCGGTCGCGACACCCACCAGGCGATCACGGGCGACAGCGCCCACAGAACAGCGACCGGCGCGAGGAACGGGATCGATGACGGCGAGAGGGCGGCGACCGCAGCCATGAGTGCGAGCCCCCCGACCACGGCGACTCCCATGAGCCGCACGTACGTCCCGAGCATGCACGTCTGGGCGGTCTGCTGCTCAGCAGCGGTGGTCCATTCGAGGATGCGCTTTCGCGACACGTGGACGCGCCACCACGCCCTCGTCGCAGCATCCAGAAGGAGCAGCGCCTGATGCGGCAGGAAGGCGATCGTGAGCACGGCGCGCTCGAAGTCCGCTGCAGCCTCGTGCAGCCACGGCCGCCACACTGCCGCCGGGCTCGTGCCGCCGAGGATCGACAGGACCTCGTCGACCGCGTGCATGATCAGCGGGTATCCCACGGCGAGCACCAGGATCGGGACCCAGAGCATGCCCGGCCTGGGAAGGAGGACCCATCCGCCGAGTCCCCAAGCGAACAGCGCAGCGGGAAGCAGGCTGCGGCGCAGGTTGTCGAGGATCTTCCACTTGTGGAGCGCCGACATCGGGTTCCGGTACCGGCGTCCGTCGCTGCCCTTGACGCGCGTGCTCAGCCATGGCGAGGTCTGCCAATCGCCTCTCGCCCACCGATGCTGCCTCGTGCACTGCGTCGCATAGTCCGGGGGGAAATCGTCGAGCAGGCCGATATCGCTGGCGAGCGCGGTCCTCAGGAAGTTGCCTTCGAGCAGATCGTGCGAGAGAAGCGTCTCCTCCGGAATGCGGCCCTCGAGGACGGCGTTGAAGACGTCGACCTCGTAGATCCCCTTGCCGGTGAACGATCCTTCACCGAAGACGTCCTGGTAGGTGTCCGAGGCGGCGCTCGAGTACTGGTCTATGCCGCTCGGACCCCCATGCAGCTCCGCGTATCGAGACGCCAAGGTCGAGGTGAGTGTCATCGTGAGCCCGGGTTGCACCAGCCCGTATCCGCGCGTGACCGCCTTGCGGGTGGCGTCCACCTGTGCGCGGTTCAAGGGGTGCGCGATCGTGCTGATCAGGGCGCGGGCCGTTCCGCTCGGAAGCACCGTGTCCGCGTCCAGGGTGATGACGAACGTCACTCCCTGAAGGAAGCCCGCGTCACCGACAACGGTGTTGATGGATGTGTCGGTGGCCCCCCGCAGGTGGCGGCCCAGCTCGGTCAGCCCCCCACGCTTGTGTTCCCAGCCCATCCAGACGCCTTCGCGTTCGTTGTAGACCCGGGCGCGGAGCAGGAGATGGAAGGGGCCCGTGCTCCCGCTCCCATAGCGTGCGTTCAGCTCGGCGATCCCGTCCACGCAGGCCCGGGTGATCGCGTCGTCGCTCTCCATGTGTTCCGCCGGGCCGGCCTTCAGCTCGCCGAGCAGCGCGAACCCGATGTTCGGGTCCCTGTTGGCGAGATAGTGCATCTCGAGGCGGCGAACCGTGCCGGCCGCAGACGCGGCGGACGTGAGCAGAACGGGCACGGTGACCAGGGTGCGGAACGCCTCGCCGACCGGGTGCTTGACGTCGAGCTTGGACAGATGATGCGGGGGCCAGAACCACGCGGCGACGCGGTTGACCACATCGGTCGCGACCTGCGAGAGCGGGATGACGCTCAGGAGCGCGAGGAGCGCGACGGCCCACGGCCGCGACCCGACCCGCCAGGCATAGGCTGCCATGAGACCGGTGAGCAACGCCGTGAGCCCGATGAGCATCACCACGTAGGCGGGACCACCCCGCGAGCGTTGATACGAGGCGGAGGGCCAGGCAACGGTGTGCCCCCGAAGCAGTGCCGTGAGACCGGGGCGGCCCTCGCCGACGAGATACCAGCCGACGTGGCCTCGTACCGTGTCGCGCGGGTCCGCCGATAGCGCTTCCGCGGCCGCGTCGATGGCCGCGGAGGCCACGTCGATCTCCGATCGCGACGTCCGCTTCGTGAGACGCTCGAGCGCGTGGCGGTAGCGATCGCGGCTCGCGAAGTCCATGTACGCGTAGACGCCGACCGGATCGGTGCGCAGGTGCCGCTCGACAATGCTCGTGCTCTCGAAGAAGACCCGCCAGTCGGTGGCCTCCACAAGACGTATCGACGTCACCGCGTTCGCGATCGAGATTTGATCCGATGCGATGCGATGGTGCTCGGATGCCGCGAGCCCCCTGGCATCGACGCCGATCTGGGCAAAGGCGCGCTCGATGCGCCGCATCGCGGGCGCGAGATCGTATTCCGCGGCGGACAACCGTGCAGCCAGTCTCGCGAGGGACAGGCCCCCATCATCTGTGCGGGCGATGGTGGACTCGAGTTCCTCGAGCACCGCGTCCGCCGCAGACGCACTCGTGTCGAATGCAGCGATGATCCGTTCGGCCCATCGCTCGGCGGCCCGGTCCGCTTCGAGATCGATGAGCACTCGTCTGGCGAGGCGTCGAACCGCGTCGGCCAGCGCCACCCTCAGCATGATCGGCAGGGCCCATGTCTCGGCCATCGTGAGGGGCGAGACCGCCTGGTAGGCATCGACGAAGCGTTGGAGGTCGGCGACGTCGAGCCGGAAGTCGGTGTGGCTCAGCAGCACCGTCGCCAGTCGCCAGACGCGCGGGTACCCCCGGAGCGGTCCTTCCGCGAGCTTGGGAAGCTCCGCATCGAAGCCCGGCGGGAGGTCCTCGGCGGCGGCCCTGACCTGGTCTTCGACGAGGTAACTGTTGTCGAGGATCCACTCGACGGCGGTGGACACCGGCGCACCGTCGCGCACCGCGACGTTCAGCCGCCTGTTCGCGCTCTCGAGTCCCCTGCGGGTGCGGAGGATCAACACCGAGAGGGGCGAAGGCAGACGGACCACGCCGCCGGGTTGGATCCGGGCGCCCGCCTCGTCACGTGCGCATTCCTCGAGGCGTTCGGGCGACAGGAGTTCGCCGCGGATGGGCAGGTCGTCGTCGCGCGCGCGGGGCGGGGCTGCCCCGGCCGGCTTGCCGTTCGCTCCAGGCATCTTCTCCCCGTCACACATCCAGAGCGCGGGCGCCCAAAGGAAGGGCCCCTGCTCTTGGGAATCCGTCTCCAGAAGCAGATACCCGAACCCGGGAGCAAACGAAGCGCGGGGCCCCCGAACGGGGACCCCGCGCGTTCGCCGTCAGCGTCGCCTAGAGCGCGTCGGGCCCGCTCTCGCCGGTGCGGATGCGGACGACCTGCTCGATCGCGGAGACGAAGATCTTCCCGTCACCGATGCGGTCCGTCGCAGATACCGCGCGGATCGATTCGATCACGTCATCGACCTCGTGGTCGTTGACGACCGCGACGACCGAGATCTTCGGCAGCAGGTCGATCGTGTACTCCTGACCGCGCCACTGCTGCGTTATGCCCTTCTGGATACCGTGACCCTTGACTTCGGTGACGGTCAGACCGGCGTGACCGAGACCGACGAGGGCCTCCTTGACCGCCTCGAGCCTGTCGGGGCGGATGATCGCTTCAACACGCTTCATCTCTCTACGCTCCCTTCGTGGCAGGGGCTTCGGCCATCGCGCCGCCGCCGAGTGCCGTCGAACCGACGAAATCGGGGTAGGCGAGGGCGCCCATCTCGGTCGCATCGAGGCCGGCGAGCTCATCGGCCTCGCTCGAACGCAGGCCGGTGGTCTTGGCCTGGAAGGTGAAGAAGAGGTAGTGCATCCCGAAGGCCCAGACGACGACCACGACGCAGGCGATGAGCTGAGCTGCGAGCTGGCCGAACCCACCGCCGTAGAAGAGGCCCTTCACCGCACCCGCAACGCCGTTGAAGCCGTCGCCGTACGTACCGTCCGCGAACAGGCCGAGCGCGATCATGCCCCAGAGGCCGTTGACGCCATGCACGGAGACCGCACCGACCGGGTCGTCGACCTTGCACACGCGCTCCCAGAACATGACCGAGACGACGACGAGCAGGCCGGCGATGATGCCGATGACGAACGCACCCTTCGTGTCCACGAACGCGCACGGTGCCGTGATGGCCACGAGACCGGCGAGCATACCGTTCACAGCCATCGAGGGGTCGGGGTGACCCCAGAGCTTCCACACGAGCAGGAGGGCGGCGAGGCATCCGGCCGCACCGGCGATCATCGTGTTCGTGATGATCACGGTGAAGCGGAGGTCGCCCGCCGTGAGCGTGCTCATGCCGTTGAAGCCCATCCACCCGAACACGAGGATGATCGTGCCGAGGATCGCCATGGGGATGTGGTGGCCCGGTATGGCGTTGGGCGAACCGTCCTTGTTGAACTTGCCGATACGCGGACCGAGCACCATCGCGCCGGCAAGGGCTGAGAATCCACCGACGGCGTGCACGACGGAGGAACCGGCGAAGTCGAGGACGCCGTGCCCGAGACCGGCCTGGACGCCGAGCTGCGCGAGCCAGCCGCCGCCCCAGACCCACATGCCGTAGACCGGGTAGACCACGATGGCCATGAAGGCGCCGAACGGCAGGAACGCGGAGAACTTCCAGCGCTCGGCCATGGCACCGGTGACGATAGTGGCGGCGGTGTCCATGAACACCATCTGGAAGAGGAAATAGCCGTAGACGCCGACGTCGTACGTGCTGCCGCCGAGGAAGAAGCCCTTGGTGCCGATCAGGCCCCAGTCACCAAGCTTCAGCACTCCGTCGAGCACGGAGGTCGAGTTCCCGAGCACGGCGAGGCCGCCGACGCCTCCGAATTGCAGCGCGAAACCGACCGCCCAGTAGGCGAGTGCCCCGACTGCGAAGATGACGAAGTTCGTCATCGCAACGTGCGAGGCGTTCTTCGCCCGGCAGAAGCCGGTCTCGACGAGCATGAAGCCCGCCTGCATGAAGAAGATGAGCGCGACGCCGACGATGATGAAGAACAGATTCGTGCCGATCTTGAGGTGCCCGAGGTCCTGGGCAACCTCAGCGAGCGTCGGCGCGCCCGCTGTTGCCGCGGTCACGTCCGCTGCCGTTCCGATCGTGGCACCGGTGGGGTCGCCGGCCGGGCTCCCGGTCGTGGCCCATGCAACTCCTGTCATGACGATCACAGCCAGGATGGCCATGATCACCGTGCGCGATGCCGCCTTCTTCAGGATGCCCGGCAGGTTGCCTCGCCAGTCGTAGTCCTTGTTGAAGAAAGACATACGTCGCCACCTCCTCCTTCTGCTCGTTCGTGGCCGGGGCGCTCCCTGTGACGCCTTCGGCCGCTTGCGGGTGAGAGGTGCCGTACGTCGTTGGACGGCGCCGCCGAGGCAGGCACGCTGGCCAACGGCCCGCTTCGTGATGAGGAGGCTACGGGCGGCACGTGAACGGCGTGTTTCTCAACGCCGACGCCGGTGTGAAACATGCGTCACGAACGTGAAACGCGGATGTGACGAGTCAGGCCGTCTCCCGGATCGCGGGTCGACCTGACGGGGATCGCCGCGCTATACTTCCGCGCGCACGCCTTCGAGCGGGCCCATAACTCAACGGGAGAGTGCCACCTTTGCAAGGTGGAGGTTGGGGGTTCGAATCCCCCTGGGTCCACCAACGACATCAACGAGAGGCCTCGGTCACACGGCCGAGGCCTCTCATCTGCCCCGGCCGGACCGCGGATTGCCCGCCAGCCGCGGACAGAGATACCCTGCGTTGACGGAATGAGACGGACGAAGGAGCGCTTCAGGCATGCCGAACGCGATCAAGCAGGCGTTGCTCGGACGCCCGATCCACATCCGCGAGGCTGCGCACCAGCGCCTGTCGAACCCGGTCGCACTCGCCGTCTTCTCATCCGACGCGCTCTCGTCAGTCGCGTACGCGACCGAGGAGATCGTGCTCGCTCTGGCCATCGCGGGGACCGGCGCGCTGGCGCTGGCATGGCCCATCTCGCTCGCCATCGCGGCGCTTCTCGTGGTCGTCGCCTTCTCGTACCGGCAGACGATCAAGGCCTATCCGGGCGGGGGCGGCGCCTACATCGTCGCGAAGGAGAACCTCGGCGACATGCCGGGTCTCGTCGCCGGCGGCGCGCTGCTCGTCGACTACGTGCTGACGGTCGCGGTCTCGATATCCGCGGGAACGGCGGCCATCACTTCGGCGCTCCCGCAGGTGCTCCCATTCAAGCTCTACATCGCGGTCGGATTCGTGTTGCTTCTGGCGATCATGAATCTGCGGGGCGTGAAGGAATCGGGGGCGATCTTCGCGGGGCCGACGTTCTTCTTCCTGGTGATGCTGGGGATCACGATCGTCGCCGGTCTGTTCAAGCAGTTCGCCGGTGGGGGCATCCCCGTGACTCCGCACGAACTGCCGGTCGAGCAGGGTGTGGCGGCGGCCGGCGTTGGGCTCTTCCTGATCATGCGGGCGTTCGCGTCCGGATGTACCGCCATGACGGGTGTCGAGGCCATCGCCAACGGCGTGCAGGCGTTCAAGCAGCCCGAGTCCACCAACGCGCGCAAGACGCTCACCTGGATGGCGGGCATCCTGCTCTTCCTCTTCCTGGGAACGAGCGCCCTTGCCACGCTGAGCCACGTCACCCCGTACGTGAAGCTCGTGGCCGGTCACGAGGTCACCATCGAGACCATCGTGAGCCAACTCGCTCGCGGCATCTACGGGACCGGCATCCTGTACTACCTGCTGCAGGCCGGTACCGCTGCGATCCTCATCCTCGCCGCGAACACGAGCTACGCGGACTTCCCGCGCCTCGGCTCGTTCATGGCGGGCGACGGATACCTGCCGAAGGTGCTGCGCGACCGCGGTAGCCGCCTCGTCCACAGCAACGGCATCATGTTGCTCACCGCGATGTCGATCCTGCTGCTCGTCGTCTTCGGGGGTGAGACGAGCCGCCTCATCCCGCTGTACGCGCTCGGCGTCTTCGCGTCGTTCACCCTCTCGCAGTCCGGCATGGTCCTGCACTGGTGGCGCGAGCGCGGGCAGGGGTGGCACTGGTCGGCCTTCGTGAACGGCCTCGGTGCCGTGACCACGTTCGTCGTGTTCATCGTCATCTCCGCCGCGAAGTTCTCGCAGGGCGCGTGGATCGTCCTGCTCATCATCCCGGTGCTCGTGGCGTATTTCGAATGGGTGAAGCATGCCTACGTGCGCGCAGCCGCGCGCGTGGCGCTGCCGCCCGAAGAAGAGCTCGAGTTCAGCTACCGCTCGCACAACGAGATGCACAACCACGTCGTGCTGCTCTTCTCGGTGATCGACCGCCGGCTCGTGCGCGCCGTGCAATACGCGCGCTCGATCAAGGCGGACGTGATCGAGGGGCTCTTCGTCGACGTGACGGGCACCAAGGGCGCGGACGTCCGCGCGGAGTGGGACCGGCTGGAGGTCGGCTACAAGCTGACCGTCATTGACTCACCCTACCGGGAGATCATCGAGCCGATCCGCGACTACGTCTGCTCGATCCCCCGGCCGACGCACGACCACGTCGTGACCGTCATCTTGCCGGAGTTCGTGCCGGAGACGCGCGCCGAGTACATGCTGCACGACCAGACGTCCTACTGGATCAAGCAGGCGCTGTTCGAGCTGCCGGGCGTGATCCTCGCCGACGTCCCGTACCACACCGAGGAGTACCTGACCGAGGTTCCGGCACCCTGCTCCGAGCGCCAGCGCCCCTAGGCAGGCGACCGCGTCAGACTTCGGGTGCGTCGCAGCGCGTGGAGACCGCGAGGTAGAGCCCGGCAGCCGCCCCGACCGGCACATCGACGCCCCAGTCAGGCGTGAACAGCCACTCGTTGTCCGGGTGGTTGATGCGCGCGATGACCGTCGCCTCGCTGCCGATCCGCTTCACGAGGTAGCTCACGACCAGGTTGTCCTCGTCGTCGCCCGTGGCGGCGGTGACGAAGCAGGCTGCGGCCACGCCTGCGCGCTCGAGAGTCGCCGGCTCGCATCCGTCGCCGTGGACGACCGTCACGTCCGGCAGCGACTGGCGAAGATGGTCGATCCTCTCGGCGCGCTGCTCGACGAGCACGACCGGGTGCTCCTTGCGGAGGCGCTCCGCCAGGTACTTCCCGGCCTTCCCTCCGCCAACGATCATGATGCTCGTGCCCTTGGGAGCCGCATCGACGGGACCGACCTCGGAACGCGACGCAGCCGCAGCCGGGGCTGCCGGTGCCGCGGGTGCCGTGACGGGCGTGACGCTTTCGCCCGGGATGCGGTCGAGGAACTGGTGCGTGGCCCAGTCGACGCTCGAGATGGTGTCGATACCCGCGTTGCGGTAGATCTCCGCACGGCGCGGCTCGTAGATGCGCGCGATGACCTTCTCGACGCCGAAGTGCTCCTTCGCGACCCGCGCCGAGACGAAGTTCGAGTTGTCGCCGCTCGTGGTGGCGCAGAAGCAGCCGGCCTTCTCGATGCCCGCGCGCACGAGCGTGCTGCGGTCGAACGCCTCGCCGGTGAACTTGCGCCCGCGCAGGCCATCGAATGGCTCGAATGCGGCGTCGTTCCGGTCGATCACGGCGACGCTATGTCCGCGGGCCTCGAACTCGCGGGCGATCGAACGACCGACGCGGCCGTAGCCGGCGATGACGATGTGCATGGCGGTGCCTTTCGCATGAGGGGGAGTGCCGCTCGACCTTCGACATGTTGGTTCTCGGAATGGTAGCGCGTCTGCGCGTCGATGGCCTGCGGCTCTTCCGCGAGCGGCGCGCTATGCATCGCGTCGTGATGGACACGCGCGGTGGCGTGTGTTGTGATACGCTTCGGGGAGTGACTGATACGGAACGTGGGGTCGTCGGGGCAGGGGAGCTCCGGCCGGCGCGACCCCCACGGGGGCGAGGTACGGCTGTGAGGAACAAGGATCTTCTGCGCGTCGCCGCGGCGCGCTTCATATCGCGTGCCGGCGGTGAGGCGGCATTCTTCATCGGTGTCTGGGGCAAGGCCGCCTACGAGTTGCACGCCACGCCGGCTCAGCTCGCCGTGCTGATGGGGACCCTCTCGATCTCGTCGATCGTCGGCACGGTGCTCTCGGGCGTGCTCGTGGACCGCTACGACGCGCGGCGCGTTCTCATGGTCGCCGAGGCGTTCTTCGTGCCGATCACCGCCGCCTTCCTTCTGCCCGCCGGCATGACGCAGATGACCGTGCTGGTCGGGCTGCTGGGCCTCTTCGGCGCGCCCGTGATGACGGCCGCGGCATCCTTCGCGCCGTTCATCGCCGATGAAGAGACACCGATCGGCACCGTCAACGCGTGGATCGAGGGTGCGGGCTCCAGCTCGTTCATCATCGGGCCCGCGATCGGAGCCGTGCTCGTCACGGTTGTGGGGATGCACGCCATCTGGATCTTCGACGGGCTGACGTCCTTCGCGGCGGTGGTGCTCGTTTGGCGCGTGCGGGTCCGTCCCGTGCAACGCGCCGGTCGCGAGAAGACGCACCCGTTCGCCGAGCTGCGCGATGGCCTGCGCTACACGTATTCGCATCGCTCGCTGCGCTACCCGATCCTCCTCGGCACGGCCGTGTGGCTCGGCTTCGGGTCGTTCAGCGCGCTCGAGCCGCTCTTCTACCGCGACGTGCTGCGCACCGGTGTCGCCACCATCGGTTGGATGAACACGCTCTTCGGAGCCGGCATGGTGCTCGGAGCGTGGTTGTTCACGCGCCTACCGAGTCGGCTGGATACCGCCCGCGGGCTCGCGTGGGTCTCCTCGCTCGTCGGCCTGGGAGCACTCGCCTACGTCGGCACGCGGCTGATACCCGTGGTCGCTGTCGGATCGATCGTCTGGGGCGTGATCATCGGCGTGGCGGACGTGCTCCTGAGAACGCGCATCCAGGTGGCGTCGCCCGACGAGCTGGTCGGGCGCATCGCCGGCGCGTCGCACATGCACCGGCAGATGGGGGAGTTGCTCCCGCTGGCCGTCGCTCCGGTGCTCGCCGCAGCGTTCGGCGTACAGGCGGTGCTCGTCGGCGGGGGGCTGGTGCTCTGCGTGATCGCACTGTCGACGCTCGGTGAGGCCGCGGCGGTCGATCGGCTGCCCGTCCTGCGCGTCTCGCGGCCGCCCGGCCTCATGTCCACCGCGGACGAGCCGATCTCGCCGAACCCGTAGGGGAGGGTCGATCTGCCCGCCGAAGTCCCGGCGAGCGGGCAACAACCGCCGCGATACAATCGCGCTGCCGATTCGGGATGGGCGGGGAGGGAGCGTCACAGATGCGGGTCGTCTGCCTGCAGCACGTGGAGTACGAGACAGCCGAGGCGATAGCCACCTGGGCGCTCGAGCGGGGTCACGACTTCGAGACCGCGAGACCGGTGTTCGAGGACTACCCCTCGCTGGACACCTTCGACATGCTCGTCGTCATGGGCGGCCCGATGGGCGCCTATGACGACGCGTCGTATCCCTGGCTGGTATCGGAGAAGGCTTTCATCCGCAAAGCCATCGACAGCGGCCGCCTGGTGCTCGGCGTCTGCCTCGGTGCGCAACTCACCGCGTGTGCGCTCGGAGGGTCCGCGCGTCGCAACGACGTCCGCGAGGTCGGCTGGTTCCCGGCGCGCCTCACTCCTGTCGGGCGCGAGTCTCGCGTACTCTCGGTCCTGCCGCGGGAGATGGTCGTCGGCCTGTGGCACGGTGACACCTACGACCTGCCTGCGGGGCTCGAGACGGCGATGGTCAGCGATGCGTGCCCCAACCAGGCGTTCGAGGCGCGCGACGGGCGTGTCGTCGGTCTGCAGTTCCACGTCGAGTGGACGCCCGAAGCGCTCGAGGCCCTCGCCCAACGCCACGGAGAGTGGTTCGAAGAAGGCGGCCCCTTTGTGCAGACCCGCGAGGAGTTCCTCGATCCCGGCGATGCGCTCGGCCGTGGGCGGGAGCTCCTCTTCCGCCTGCTCGACGAGATGGAGACGTTGCGATGAGCGAGGCCGCGCAGCAGACGCCCGCGACGCCTGGCGGCGAGATCGTCGTCGTCACGAACCTGGTGAAGCGGTTCGGCACGCATGCGGCCGTTGACGGCGTGAGCTTCTCGATCCGCGAGGGCGAGGTCTTCGGCCTGCTCGGGCCGAATGGCGCCGGCAAGACCACGACGATCTCCATGATCAGCTGCCTGCTCGCGCCAACGGAGGGCACGGTGAGCGTCGACGGGGCGCTCACGACCAAGGAGCCGATGCGCGTGCAGGGCATCCTCGGCGTCGTGCCGCAGGAGATCGCGCTCTACCCGACGCTCACGGCCGCGGAGAACCTGAAGTTCTGGGGCCGGATGTACGGATTGCACGGGCAGCTGCTGGAGCAGCGGGTGGCCGAGGCGCTCGATCTCGCGGGGCTCGCCGACCGCGCCAAGGAGCGGGTCGAGACCTACTCGGGCGGCATGAAGCGCCGCATCAACATCGCGGCCGGAATCCTCCATCACCCGCGCCTGCTCGTGATGGACGAGCCCACCGTCGGCATCGACCCGCAGAGCCGCAACCACATCCTCGAGACCGTGAAGGAACTCAACCGCCGTGGGATGACGGTCCTCTATACCTCCCACTACATGGAAGAGGTCGAGTTCCTCTGCGATCGCGTGGGGATCATGGACCACGGTCGCGTGATCGCGCTCGGCACTATCGACGAGCTGAAGCGGCTCGTGGGAGATGAGAACGTCATCACCGTCCGTGTCGAGACCCTGCCGGATGGCGTGCTCGACGCGCTCCGGGCGCTGCCCGATGTGGACAGCGTGACCGTCTCCGAGGGCGAGTCGGAGGGTGCAGAGGAAGTCGACGCCGACGAGGTCGCATCGGAAGGCGCGAGCATCCAGGTTCTCTCGCGCGACTCGGGCGCGGTCGTGGCTGACGTGGTCGGCGTCCTCGGTCGCGCGCACGCCCGCATCCTCTCGGTCGACGTCCGCGAGCCGAACCTCGAGAGCGTCTTCCTGCACCTCACCGGCAAATCGCTGAGGGACTAGAGGGGCCGGGCCGGACATGCGCTGGATCCACATCGGAATCCGGGATCTGACCATCACGGTCAGGGACAAGGCATCCATCGGCATCCTGATCGCGATGCCGATGATCCTGATCGTCATCCTGAGTTCGGCGCTCGGCAACCTCGCGGAGAACCTCGGGAAGACCGCCATCGGAGTCGTGAACCTCGACAGGGGGCGCATCGGAGGCGAGGTCACCGACGGCTTCTTCAAGGACGGGCAACTCACGAAGCTCTTCGCGGCCCAGCGTCTGAACACTCCGGAGCAGGCGCGCGAGCTCGTGGCGCGCGGCGACCTGGCCGGCGCGCTCATCGTGCCGGAGGACTTCTCCCGAAACCTCAACAACGGGCGCGCGAGCGAGCTCACGCTCCTGACCGACCCGGGGCGAGAGATCGCGGGTGTCGTGACTCGCAGCGTGGCCGAATCGCTCTCCATCCGGGTGTCGTCGGCCTCCATCGCAGCGCGGACCGCGGCGTTCTATGCGCTGCGACTGCCCGTGAAGAACCCCGCCATCATCAACGCCACGATCGGCAAGGCGATCCAGAGCGCGCGGGAGACCGGCACGATCGAGGCGGTCGCGCTCGACGAGCGCACGGCCGCGAAGGGTGAGGAGATCTCGCAGCTCGCCTACTACTCCGGCGGCATGTCGGTGATGTTCCTCATGTTCGGCGCGATGTTCGGCGCGTTCTCGCTCGTCCGCGAGCGCGACAACTGGACGCTCCCACGGATGCTCATGACGCCGACGTCTCGCGTCGAGATCCTCGGAGGGAAGCTGTTCGGGGTGTTCATCATCGGAGTCGTGCAGTTCGCCGTGCTCTATGGCTTCACGAGCGCGATCGGCGTGAAGTGGGGCGATCCCGTGGCGCTGGCGCTCGTGGCGCTCTCCACGGTGTGCGCGGCGACCGGACTGTCGGTCTTCGTCGCGGCGGTGGGCAAGACGGTGCGCGCCGTCTCCGGGCTCGCACAGATGATCATCCAGTTCATGGCGGCCGTCGGCGGCTCTTTCATGCCGGTCTCGGTCTTCCCGTCGTGGCTGCAGCCGGTCCACTACGCGAGCGTGAACGGGTGGGCGATCGACGCCATCCTCAACATCATGCGCGGCTCGCACGCCGTGTCGGTCCTCCCGAACGTGGCGGCGCTGCTGTTCATCGCGGCCCTCTTCTTCGGCGTGGGCGCTTGGCGCCTCCGGTGGGAGTGAGCGGCATGCGGAAGCTCGTGGATCTCGCGTGGCTGAACATCCTGCAGGTGCTGAAGGACCGCACCGGACTGGTCACGCTGCTCGTCGTTCCGCTCATGCTCACGTTCCTGTTCGGGTCCGTGCTCGGCGGTGGCGAGCGAAAGCTCACCCTGGCGGTCGCCGACCTTGACGGGACCAAGCTGAGCAAGGAAGTCGTCGGCGCGTTCGACCTCCGCAGCTATCAGATCCGTGAAGTGGACGAAGCGACCGCTCGTGCCATGGCGTCATCGGGCGAGGCGATGGCGGGCCTGATCGTGCCGAAGGGCTTCGAGGACGATGTGCTCGGTGGCGTCGACACAACGGTCACGCTCGTGAAGGACCCGCGATCGTCGAGCGTGGTCGCGGCGGCGCAGACGCTGCAGGGCCGCATCCAGAGGATCTCGGCGACGGCCCAGACGATCCGCGTCGTTCAGCAGGGATACCGCGACGCGTCCATCGCTGCCGGCACGGTGTTCGCGCCGCCTGCTCCCGGAGACATCTACACGTACGCGGACGACATCTGGTCCCCGACGCCGCCGCTCTCCGTGACCGAGACGGTCATCACCCGCACGAAGGTGCGCGCCTCCTCGGAGCAGCCGATGGGCTTCTCCCAGTTCTCGCTCGGATTCACGCTCATGTTCATGCTCTTCATGGGGATGGGCGCCGCCGGCGGCTTCCTCGACGAGCGCGAGCAGGGGACGCTCTCGCGGCTGCTCACCACGCCGACGAGCAAGGCCGTCCTGGTCGGCGGCAAGGTGCTCGGCATCTATGCGACGGTGCTCCTGCAGGCGGGCATGATGATCGGCTTCGGAGTGACCGTCTTCCACGTCCCGTGGGGTGACGACCCGCTCGGCGTCGTCATGATCATCAGCACCTTCGCGCTCGCGACGACCGGCCTCGGTGTCATGATCTCCGCGCTCGCGCGCACGCGCGGGCAGGTCTCCGCGTTCACGGCCGTGGGCGCCACCTCGATGGCGATGCTCGGCGGGGCGTACTGGCCGCTCGACATCGTCAACCCCGTCATGCGCACGATCGCGCTGTTCACGCCGGTCGGGTGGGGCATGACGGGCCTCACGAACACCGTCGTTCGCTCGCAAGGGACGGGGCAGGCGGTCCTGCCCTCGCTCGTGTTGCTCGGCATGGCGGCGCTCTTCCTCGCCGTCGGCGTCTCCCGCCTGAAGCTCGAGTAGCCGCGATGACGCCGTCGTGCGACGAGGTGCTGGCGCGGCTGAGGGCCGCTGCGAACCCGGAGAACCTTCCGGGGATGGCACGCTACGGCATCGCGACGGCGGACGCACTCGGCGTGTCGATGCCGCTGCTGCGAGGCATAGCGCGAGAACTCAAGCCGGCGCGCCGCGCCGACCCTGACGCCGCGCACGAGCTCGCGCTCGCGCTGTGGGCGAGCGGCGTGCACGAGGCGCGCATACTCGCGGCGCTCGTGGATGTCCCCGCGCTGGTCACGCGCGCGCAGGCGCGCGCGTGGGCGGAGGATCTCGACTCCTGGGACGTGTGCGACCAGTTGTGCGGCAACCTGCTCGACCGGGTGCCGTTCGCGGTGGAACTCGCCCACGAATGGGCCGGGGCCGAGCGCGAGTTCGTCAAGCGCGCGGGGTTCGTCGTCATGACGCAGATCTCGGTGCACGACAAGAAGGCTCCCGACGACGTCTTCCTGCGCTTCCTCGAGTTGGTCGAGCGCGAGGCGTACGACGATCGCAACTTCGTTCGCAAGGCGGTGAACTGGGCGCTGCGAACGGTCGGGAAACGAAACGTCTACTTGAACAGCCGCGCGGTTGAAGTCGCTCGCCGCTTGCGGGACAGTGGGCCCAAGGCGGCCGGGTGGGTCGCCTCCGATGCCCTCAGGGAACTCACCGACCCGAAGGTCGTCGCCCGGATCCGGGGCTGATCCGCTCGCGCTTCTGCGCCAGCGCTGCCATGAGAGAGGCACGCCGAGACGATGGAACACACGCACCCTCGTACCGACCCCAAAGCGGTCGCGGCCGCGCTCGCGACGCTGGTCGTCTGGTCGAGCGCCTTCTCTGGCATCTCCATCGTCGTCGGTCCGGGAGGGGGCTTCGGCCCCGGTGAGACGGCGCTGATGCGGTTCCTCGTCGCCTCCGCGACGATGGGCGTCATCGCGATCGCGACGCGCATGCGGCTACCCGAGCTGAAGGACCTGCCCAACATCGCCGCCGCCGCACTCTTCGGCATCACCATCTACCACCTGTGCTTCACCTGGGGCGAGACTGCCGTCTCGCCGGGTGCTGCTGCTCTTGTCATCGCCTCGGGTCCGATCTGGACGGCGTTGCTCGCGATCTCCTTCCTCGGAGAGCGGCTCAACCGCTGGGGCTGGACCGGTGTCGCGCTCGCGTTCAGCGGTGTGGCGGCGATCGCGTTCGCCGGCAAGGGCGGTGTCCACTTCGAACCCATGGTCCTGTTCGAGCTTGCCGCGTCAGTCTCCACAGCGGTCTACTTCGTGATCGGGAAGAAGCCGCTCCGCACGTACACGTCGCTCGAGTTCACGAGCTACGTGATCTGGCTCGGCACGCTGCCGATGCTCGTGTTCCTGCCGGGGCTTCTCCGGCAGCTGCCCGCGGCGCCCCCGACCTCGACGGGCATCATCGTCTTCCTCGGGATCTTCCCGGGGGCGCTCGCCTACTTCCTGTGGAGCTACGCGCTCTCGCGCATGCCGGCCTCGACGACAGCGAGTTTCCTGTACGCGCAGCCGGTGCTGGCCACGCTCGTCGCGTGGGCCGTGCAGCACACGCTCCCCAGCCCTGTGGCCATGGCCGGTGGCGCGCTCGCGTTGGCGGGCGTCATCATCGTGCAGATCAAGGGCCGGCCGGTGCCCGTGATCCGCGTGACTGTCGCCACCAGCCGGGAGCAGCGCGACGCCGTCCGGACGCTCGCCCTCGAGACGATGGCGTCGATGGCGCAGCGCATCGGATTGCCGCTCAGCCATTTCGACGAGGAACTCGAGAGCTTCGATGAGTGGTACGGCGGCGACCGGGGACGCGCGCTCCTCGCGACCATCGACGGCCGTCCGGCAGCAGGCGTGGTCTTCCGCGCGTGGAACGACGATGACGCCGAGATGCGCCGGCTCTACGTGCGGCCGGACTTCCGCCGCCGCGGCCTTGCCCGTGCGCTCGTGCGCGCGGTGCTCGATGAGGCGGCCGCGCTCGGGTATCGCCGCGTCGTGCTGATGACCTCGGAGGACTTCGAGGGGGCGGCTGACCTGTACACGTCCGAAGGCTTCCTGCCGATCGAGGCGTACCGCGAGGCCGCTACGAACGTTCCGATCGCCTTCGGCAAGGAACTGTAAGGTTCTAGAAACCCGTGAGTGAGCCCGCCTGGTGTACCATTCGCCGGGTCGAAAGAGCACCCATAGGAGGCGCTTGGTATGAGAAAGTCGCAGGGTCCCGTCGTCGCGCTGCTGCTCGCAGCGGTGCTCACTCTCGCCGGCTGTTCGCAGTGGCTCGAGAGCCCCGCGAAGCCCGCGAACGACGCGATCGCAGTCGCGAACGGCCACCTCGAGAAGGCCGCCTCCCTCGAAGAGCAGGTCCAGACGAAGGTCGCCGATCTCGAATCGCTTCCCGCGACCAAGGACGGCGCGTCCCAGGGCCTCGAGATCACCAAGGGCCTCCGGGACACCATCGCGTCCGAAAAGACCGAGCTCGCGTCGGCGAAGGACGCCATGGACGGCGTCGCCAAGCTCGAGGTCGCAGACGACTACAAGAAGTACGCCGAGCTCGAGTCGAAGACGATCGACACCCGCATCACGATGACCGACACGACGCTGCGCCTCTTCGACGCGATGGACGTGCTCTACAACTCGCTCCAGAAGGGCGGCACGAAAGTCGAGCCGCAGCAGATCCAGGCGGTCATCGCACAGGTGAAGCAGGAGCTCACCGACCTGAGTACTCAGGCCTCGGACGAGGCGCAGGCCGCTGCCGACTACTTCACCAGCAAGGGCCTCGGGAAGTAGCTGCTAGCGGATCCGGAAGCCGAGCTCGCCCTCGGGCTGCTCGTAGGTGATCTCGAGATCGTCCACGCGGGCGCGGTCCGGACCGCTGCGGACGAACGCGATCGCGTCGGCCACCAGAACGGGCGAACCCTCGAATACGGCCTCGACCCGGCCGTCGCTCAGGTTGCGCACCCACCCCTCGACGCCGAGGGAGAGCGCTCGGTCCGCGGTCGACTGGCGGAACCAGACGCCCTGAACGCGACCGCTCACGATCACACGCGCACGCACCCGCGACTCGCTCATCTCCCTACCTCCCGTTCGCTGCACGATGCTAGCATTGGCGCCAAGCCGCGTGCCCGCGCGCTGTCGTCCGAGGGGGTGCCGTGACAGACGAAGTCCGCGAAAGCGCCGACGCTCCGATGTCGCTTCGTATGAAGCTGATCGGCGGCGCCGTGGTCGCGGTGATCCTCGTCGCCTCCGCCTGGATGATGTTGCGGATGTCGAGTCCGGCCATCCCGCCCGGCACGACGCCTCCCGCGGGTCACTACCCGCTGTCATGCGGCGTCTGCCACACGATCTCGGCCGACGCAGTCTTGGAGGGCCACTGATGAGCTCGAACAGCCGCGGCACGGCCGCATCGAACGCCCGGAACTCCACCGACATCGCCCGGGGGGAGAAGCCGGGTCGCGAGTACACGGTGGGCGAGGAGATCGCCAACAGCATCACCCACGGCATCGGCGTGGCGGTCTCCATCTCCGCGCTGACCCTGCTGATCGCATGGGCGGTGCTCTACGGGGACAGCTGGTCGCTCGGCAGCGGGATCGCCTTCGGGGTCTCGCTCATCTTGCTCTACACGGGCTCGACGCTCTATCACGCCATCCCGACGCCGCGCGCCCGGCGCATCTTCAAGGTGCTCGACCACTCAGCCATCTACCTGCTGATCGCCGGCACCTACACGCCCTTCACGCTCGTGACGATGCGCGAGAACGGCGGGTGGTGGATGTTCGCCGTCGTCTGGCTGCTCGCGGTCATCGGGATCTCGACCGAGGCGTTCTGGACGTACCGGCCCCGCTGGGTATCAGCGGTCGTCTACCTGGGGATGGGCTGGCTCGCCGTCTTCATGATCGGCCCGATGCGCGCGACGCTCGCGCCCACGGGCCTCTGGCTGCTCGTTGCCGGTGGACTTTGCTACACCCTCGGTACCGTCTTCTATGTGTACAAGAAGGTGCCGTACTTCCACATGGTGTGGCACCTGTGGGTGCTCGCGGGCAGCATCTGCCACTTCCTCGCGGTGCTGCTCTACGTGATGCCCGTCAGTTAGCCGGGGGCTCTCCCTGCACCTTCAGCCCGGCGTGCACGCGCCTCATCGCCCGTAGAAGCTTTCGGAGCGGATCCCTGACTGCGAGTATCCGCGCGTCTCCCAGTATCCCAGGTACCTCGGGTCGCTCGAGAGCTCGATTCCGGTGACCCACTTCGCCCACTTGTAGCCCCAATGGTCCTCGGCGACCACCATGAACGGGTAACCGCGCTCCTTCGGGATCGCGATGCCGTTCATCTTGTAGGCGAGCAGGATCTTCCGGTCGCGAATGAACTGCAGCGGCAGCGAGGTCGTGTAGCCGTCCGCCGCGTGGAACACCACGGTCGTCGCCTCGGCGGACGGGCCCGCGCGGTCGATGAGGTCCGAGAGGAGGACTCCCTCCCAGAGGATCTTCACGCTCCAGCCCTCAACGCAGTCGAGCTGCACGACCTTCGTGTACGTCGTTTCGCCCGTGACGACCTGGTCGTAGGTGTAGGTGGCGGGTCGGCTCACGAGCCCGTTGACCGCGAGGCGATAGGCCGTGATGTCGACGTCCTGCGGACCCTTGATCGAGTTCTCGACGAAGTCGTTCACCGAATCCAGCCGCTCCCCCTCATACGAGCGCACTTCCACGCCCAGGAGCTGTCCGCCGCGGGGGGAGGAACATGCCGCCACTGCGATGCTGAGAACCAAGACCGGCCCAAGGAGGCACGCGATGCGCAGCGGACGAGCGGTCTGATGCACGCGGGGCACCTCGTTCCTCGTGACGGCGCACGCACGCTAGGTTTGCGCTCGACCGGGTACGACACTCGATATGTTCCCGTCGCGAAGGGACCGCGATGGCTCGGTTCGAACAGACCGTTCATTTCCTCGGGTCGGAGCGTCTGTGCCCGACGACCGCGACGTTCTCATTCACCCGGCCCGAGGGCTACACGTTCCGCGCGGGTGAGTTCTTCACACTGACGATCCCCACACGGGAGGGCCAGCAGAGCCACACCTTCTCGCACGCGGACGTGCCCGGCGACGACGCGATCATGATCCTCACGCGTCTCACGGGGAGCGCATTCAAGGACGCGCTGGTCGCCATGACGCCAGGCGCCGAAGTGCGCGTCGCGGGCCCCGCGGGCGCGCTGGCGCTCGGCCCCGAAGTACAGCGTGCCGCCTTCCTCGTGGGTGGCGTCGGCGTGAGCCCCGCACGCAGCATCGTTCGCGACGTCGCTCTCACCGGCAGGGACGTGGACATCTGTCTCTTCGACGGGAATCCGGACGAGTCGTGCATCCCGTTCAGAGCGGAGTTCGCGCGCTACGCCGCGGAGCGCGATACCATCCGAGTGGTGCACGTGCTCGCCTCACCCCCTGCCGAGTGGGACGGCGAGAGCGGCTTCATCACCGCGGAGCTCGTGCGCCGGCACTGCGATCCGTTCGACGACCGGCACTGGTACGTTTGCGGTCCTCCGCTGATGGTCGAGGCGATGCGCCGCGTGATCGACGAGCTCGGGGTGCCCGCGGACCATCGCCATTTCGAGCTGTTCGCGGGCTATCGCTAGGCCTGCGAACGCGGCAGGAGGGTGCAGCACAGGGGCGCCGGGCGCCCCATCGAGCGGGCGCGTTGCGTTGAACCGGTCGCAGCCGGGCAAGGAGGTTCACGATGGAATTGCTCGCCAGAACGTGCAACTACGAGGTCATGAACTCGGAGCGCATCGCCGCACGGCTGTTCCTCGGGATGGGGGGCCTCGCCTGGGTCGTGATCACCGTGGGATCGGCGTTCGTCTACCCCTCCACGGTGGGTCTCGCGCGCTTCTACCCCGCACTCCTCGTGTTCGCGCTGGTCGTGGTCGCGTTCCTGACGGGCCTCTTCTACGAGAACCTCGCCGCGGCCATGCTCTTCGCAGGCGCTGCCGCCACGATCGTGTGGGGCTCGCTGACGGGCTGGGAGATCGGCGTGTGGGGACTGATGTCGTTCTTCCTGATCGCGCCCGAGATCGTGGCGGGACTGCTCTTCCTCATGGCGGCGCAGATGCAGAGGGTGTGTGAGATCGCATCCGAGGCGTAGCGCAGCGGCACATCTGACGTATCTGCGACTGAGGCCCGGGGCGGAAAGCCCCGGGCCTCAGTGTCTCGCGATCGCTCGGCGTGCCGTCTATGCGCCGATGATGGGCGAGGGGCCGGGATCGACGTCGACGAGCTCGATCTCGAAGGTGAGCCGCTCGCCTGCGAGCGGATGGTTGAAGTCCAACTCCACCTCGTCACCCTCGATCGCGACGATGCGGCCGACAAGCTCGACGCCTTCGGGGGACACGAGGTTCACGAGCCCGCCGACGTAGGGATCGGAGGCGAAGTCGTCGCGGCCCACGGTGTGCGACAGCTCGCCGTGGCGCTCGCCGTAGGCGTCCGCCGGCTCGATCGTCACCGTGATGCGCTCGCCGATCTCCAGGCCCTCGACGGCGTTCTCGAATCCGGAGATGACCTGTCCGCCGCCGACCGAGAACTCGAGGGGATCGCGGCCCTCGCTCGAATCGAAGAGGGTCCCGTCGTCGAGCGTTCCGCTGTAGTGCACGCGCACCGTGTCTCCACGCTTGACAGGCATCTTTGCCCTGCTTTCACCACTGAAGATTGTCCGTGTTCCGCGCTGCCGACCATACACCACCGTGTGCGAAACGCGAAGCGCGGGGGCGCCGCGGAAACACCCGCGGCACCGGCCGCTGAGAATGCCTGGTGGGGTACACTTATTGCTTGGATCGGCGGGGCAGATACTTGAGCCGATCGAGTGCTCTGCAGACGCAGGAGCGGCGCTAGAACTGGCCCGGCAGGACGGTGGCACGTGAGCGAACTCGAGGACGTACTGGGTCTTCCCATATCGCGCTTCGCTGACCGCTACGTTCGGTCTCTGCTGACGTGGGACATCCTCGTCTTCTTCCACCGGAACAAGGACGCGGTGCTCGACATCGACGGGCTGGCGTCACGGCTGGGCCGCCGCGTCGAGGAGTTGCGTCCGGAGATCGATGAGCTCTGCCACGACCGGATCCTGCAGAACGCGGGCGGGCTCGTTCGCTACCGTCCGGCCGCCGAAGTGAGCGGTCTCATCGACGGATTCGCGCTCGCGTGCCAGGAACGCGGCCAGCGTCTTGCGCTGATTGCGCTCGTGCTCCGCAAGATCGGGCCACACGACAACTGATGCCGCGTTGCGGCGCGCTGCGCGGGGGCGCGCAGAACGCTCGTTCGCGATGCATGACGTCACGGTCGCGCCCTTCGCAGCGACGAGGTGAGGGTTGATGGGGAACTACGCGGGTCCGATCGCGACGATCCTGGTGCTGATCGCGCTCAATGGCTACTTCGTGGCCGCGGAGATCGCGCTCGTCTCCGCCCGGCGGACCGCACTGCAGGCAGCCGCGGACAAGGGCTCGAGCCGCGCTCGCGCGGCGCTCCGCCTGCTCGATGACCCGAATCGGCTTCTGTCGACGATCTCGGTCGCCATCACGCTCACCGGGTTCAGCGCCGCCTCGCTCGCGGCCGTCACCTTCGAGGAGCCGCTCGGCAGGGCGCTCGAGAGCCTGGGCATCACGTGGATAAGCCCGGTTGCGCGCGGCGTCGCCGTGTTCCTCGTCACCGTGGCGATCACCTACTTCACCACGGTCTTCGGAGAGCTCGCGCCGAAACGGCTCGGGCTGCAGCGCTCGACCAAGGTCGCGCAGTCGGTAGCGATGCCGGTCACATGGCTCTCCGCGGCGCTCTCCCCGCTCGTGTGGGTGCTCGGCCGGTCGACGGACGTCGTCGCGCGCGCGATGGGCGTGAAGGCCGATGGGCACAGGCCGACTGTCACGGAGGAGGAGATCCAGCTCCTCGTGCGGGAGCAGGGGACGCTGCTCGAGGAGGAGAAGCGCATCATCGGCGAGGTGTTCGACCTCGGGGACACCGTCGCGCGCGAGATCATGGTGCCGCGCGTCGACGCCGAGATGCTCGAGGACACGCTCACCGTCGCCGAGGCGCTCGAGCACTTCCGCCGCACCGGCTTCTCGCGCATCCCCGTCTTCCACGAGGATCCTGACTCCATCGTGGGGCTCTGCCTGCTCAAGGACCTGCTCGGACCCATCGCTGAAGGCCGCAGTGTCGAGCCCGTGGTGCGCAGCGTGCGCATGCCGGTGTTCGTGCCGGAGACGAAGCCGATCCTCGACCTGCTGCAGGAGATGCGCGCCGCACACAGCCACATGGTGGTCGTGGTGGACGAGCACGGCGGGACCGCGGGTGTCGTCACGATCGAGGACATCGTCGAGGAGATCGTCGGCGAGATTGCCGACGAGTTCGACCCCGACTACCGCTACATCGACCGGATAAGCGAGGGAATCTGGCTCGTGGATGGCCGCCTGCCCGTCACCGACGCACGTGACAAGCTCGGGCTCGAGCTGCCCGAGTCAGAGGAATACGACACCCTCGCGGGATGGGTTCTGAGCGAGCTCGGGCACATACCGGTCGTCGGGGAACGAGTGAGCGCGGGCGACGCGGAGATCCGCGTCCAGCTCGTGAGGCGCCGCCGTGTCGCGCGTCTGCGCGTCGCTCTGGCGCCGCCGGCGGCCGAGGATGGCGAGGGGAAGCGCGAACAGGGGGAGGAGATCACGTGAGCGACATGAATGGCGGCCCGCCCGTCCTGGAGGAACCCGTGAAGGGATCGAACGCATCGCAGCAGCTGGCTGAGCCGGTGCCGGTGACCCAGACGGCGACGACAGCGCCGCCGCCCGTGCAGCCGCCGGGAGGTACCGTGAACGCGAGCGCCCAGCGGCCGCTGCCGGAAGGCGCGCGTCGGGGCGGCATCTGGTTCGGCGTAGTGCTCATCGCGCTCGGAGCGCTCATGCTCGTCGGGCGCTACGCGCCGTGGGGCTACATTCTGAGGCTCTGGCCTCTGATCATCGTCATCGGAGGCATCACCCAGGTGTTGCGTCCGCACGGGGACGCGGCGATCAAGCGGATCGCCGAGGGTCTCGGTACGATCGCCACGGGCGTCGTGCTGCTGTGCAACTCGTTCGGCGTGATCCCGTGGAGCGTATGGCTCAACATGCTGTCGCTGTGGCCGATGCTCATCGTCGCCTTGGGCGTCGAGCTGGTCGGGCGCGGGCTCAAGCTCGATTGGGTACGCGCGCTCTCGAACGTCCTGCTGATCCTCACGCTGTTCTACGGTGCGTTCGTGCTCGGGCCGGAGTGGCACGGCGGCGTCTTCTCTCTGGCGCCCGTCTCGGGCGAGGCGGTGACGATCGACCAGAAGGTGCCGCACGATCCCTCCGTCGCTACCGGGGACGCATCGATCAACCTCGGAGCGATGCGTCTGACCATCGGTCCGGGCGACAGCCTGGCCGCGATCAGGGGCAACGCGGCAAAGGGGACGGAGTCCCAGCTGCTCACACACGGCGTGGTCGACGGCAAGGCCGAGATCGAGATCAACGACGAGTCCGACGGCGTGGTCATGCTGCCCTACCCGGACCGGTCGCTTGACGTGACGCTCGATCGGGCCGTCCAGTGGGACGGCGTGGTCCTGAGCCTCGGGGCCACCGACGCCGACGTGGACCTGCGCGAGCTGCACGTCAAGTCCGTGCACGCGAACGTTGGCGCTTCGAACCTGCGCCTGTCGATCGGCTCGAAAGCTCCGGCCGTCTCGGTCGAGATCGCCGGCGGGGCCACCGCGGTCACAATCCGTGTCCCGAAGGACGCCTCGGTGACGGTCGAATCGCAGAGCGGCCTTTCGGCCGTGAGCGTGCCCGACACGTTCGAGCATGTGAGCGGCATCGCCGTGATCGGCGAGAGCCGCTGGTCGAAGAAGGGCTCAGGCGGTCCCACGATCGCCATCTCACTGAAGTCAGGCGTGTCCAGTCTCGAGATACTGACGTACTAGGAGGCGTTCATGGAACCATTCAAGGATCCCAAGTCGGGAGCCATCGCTCTGGGCGGCGCCGTCCTCATCGTGGTCGGAGCTTCGTTCCTCATCCGCACCTCTGGCATCATCCCCGCGCGCACGCTCGCGTTCCTGAGCGACGTGTCCGGTGCGCTCGTGCTCATCGGACTCGGCGTGCTGCTCGTCATCTTCTCCCGCGAGGGCCGCATGCACCTGCCGCCCGCGGGAACGCGCCTGTACCGTTCGCGCAACGACAAGTGGATCGGCGGAGTGCTCGGGGGACTCGGCACCTACCTCGGCGTCGACCCCGTCCTGCTCCGGATCGCCACGATCGTGCTCGCAGTGCTGGGTGTCGGCAGCATCGTGATCGCCTACATCGTCATGTGGATCATCGTGCCCGAAGAGCCGCTCGTGCCCGTGGGCGGCCCGGTGCCCCCGAGCCAGGCGGGAGTCTGAAAGGCGTGCCCGAAGCCAGCGAGGAAGCCATCCAGCCCGCAGGTCCGACAGCGCCCGGCGATGTGGTCGACGCACACACGCACCTGTTCACCGTCGGTCTGCTCGAGGAGGTCCTCGCGCAGCAGCCGCCCGAGGCCATGAGGCGGTGGCGTGACGCGGTCAAGACCGGCAAGTGGGGCCGTCCGGGTCGCGAGCAGACGCTCCCCGACCTCGACCCCGCCGGCGCAGCGCGCTTCTACGTCGATCGCATCCGCGAGGCCGGCGTGTCGCGTGCGATTGTGATGTCGGTCATGCCCGACAGCGCGTGGATGCGCGACTTCCTCGTCGAGGCGAAGGGCCACGTGACGGCGCTGTGCAACGTCGACCCTCGCGATCCGGGAGCGCCCGCGCTGCTCGAGCGCGAGATGGCCGCGGGGTTCAAGGGCGTGAAGCTGCTGCCCGTGAATCGCTGCTACCGCGTTTCGGACCCGGCGTGCCGCCCCTTCTTCGAGAAGGCCGCGGAACTCGGCGCGCCGATATGCATCCACTATGGGGTGACGGTGGACCCGACGGGGGACCTTCGCTACGCGGACCCCATCGACCTGTCGCCTGTCGCGCGCGACTTCCCGCAGATCCCGTTCGTGATCGCACACTTCGGCGCGGGCTGGCTCGGCAGCGTGCTGCGCCTCGCATACCAGTGCAAGAACGTGTGCGTGGACACTTCGGGAACGAACAACTGGATGGACTACCACGTGCCGCGAATGACGCTCGAGGAGGTCTTCGAGCGCACGCTTACCGCCATCGCGCCGGAGCGCGTGCTGTTCGGCACCGATGCGGGAACGACGGCACCGTATCGCACCTGGATCAAGTTCCAGCAGGTCCGAACGCTCGAGGAGATGGGGCTGTCGGACCGCGACCGCGATCTGGTGCTGCGCGCGAATGCGGTGCGTATCTACAAGCTCGACGAGTAGAGGGCGAGACGATGACTTTCGGAAGCGGGGGCGCCGCCGGCTCCGCCGCCGGTGAGGGCATCGAGCGGGCGGCGGACTACGATCGATTCGTCGACTGGCCGAAGCGGCTTGCACGCGAGGCCCCCTTCTTCCGGCGGGAGTTCGACGCGCACGATGTCCGCAGCGTGATCGACGTCGGCGCCGGCAGCGGCATGCATGCGGCGATGTGGGCCGAGTGGGGTCTCGACGTCACCGCTGTCGATCCCGACCTCTCGATGCTCGCCCAAGCGGAGCACAATGCCGCCGAGGCCGCAGACGCGATCGCGGCGGCCCGTGGCTCGCTCGAGCTGGTCGCCGGCGGATTCGGCGAGCTCGCCTCGCTCGGGCTCGGTCCCGCGGACGCGCTGACGTGCACGGGCAACGCGCTGCCGCACATCGCCGGCGTCACGGCGCTGCCCCCGACGCTGCGGGACTTCGCCGCGGTGCTGCGGCCAGGCGGCCTGCTGGTGCTGCATCTGCTCAACCACGACCGGCTCATCAACGGCCACATCCGCGTGATCCCGCCGAAGATCCGCGAGGACCAGGACGGCACCTGGGTCTTTCTCCGCGTCATGGACTACCTCGAGGGCGGCATCCGGTTCGACTTCGTCACGTTGCATCGTCCTGAAGGCGGGTGGGAGCGCAACGAGCCGTGGCAGACCGAGTCGCGCCGGAGCGTGCACACGGCGCTCCCGAGCGCATCGCTCGTGGCGGCGTTGGAAGGTGCGGGATTCGGCGACATCGCCCTCTACGGCGACCATGAAGGCGCCGCGCTCCGCCCGGATGCGGACGAATCGGTGATCGTGACGGCGGTGCGGCTCTGAGCCTCGGCTAGAGGCCGGGCGTCACGCAGGCGCGCGGTCCGAGCGCACAGGCGCGCCCGAGAGCAGCGTCGCAGCTCGCGATCGGTGAGGCGAGGTCGTCCACGCCGAGCTTCCGCAGCCGCTGGTAGAGGTGGCAGAGCGGTAGACCGGCAACATTCTGGTAGCAGCCGCTTTCGGCCACGTGCGCCAGATGGCGCTCGATGTTGTAGGCGCCGGCGCACCCGAGGGCTTCGTCTTCGGCAAGCCAGGCGTCGATGGCCGCGTCGTCGAGCTCGCGCATGTCGACATCAGTCGTCACTGCGAACGTCTCTGGCTCACCGCCCTGCGCCGCGAGCACCGCCACTCCCGTGATCACCTGGTGCGTCCGTCCGGAGAGCTCGCGTAGCATGCGGCGAGCGTCAGCCTCGTCCGCGGGTTTGCCGAGCACGCGCCGGTCGAGTACCACGATGGTGTCGAACGCGACGATGATGCCGGCGTCCGCGCCGAGATCCGCGCGCGCCGCGCGCGCCTTGTCTGCGGCGAGCGCGCGCGCGAGCACCGGCGGAACGCTCCGCAGCGGTGAAGTGAGGTCCTCCGGTGCGTCGGTGGCGACCGAGCGGTACGGTACCGCGAGCCACTGCATGAGACGGCGGCGGCGCGGAGATGCTGACGCGAGCGTGATCCTGGGTGTGTCCATGGGCGGATTCTAGCGCAGGCGCCATCGCGCAACGGGCCGGCGGGACGCCACGGCGAAACGGCTGCGCGCTCTATGCGGTCGTAGCGCACAACGCGCCGTCGGTCCATAATCGCAGCGGGGTTGCCGCCGCACCGCGGCGGGGTGCCATCCGACGCTTGGGAGGAGCCGTATGGCGGGCATTGAGGGGTCGCAGTCGCCTGTCCCTCAGCCGGTGTCTCTGTTCGTGATCAGGCTGAGCACGACCATGAAATCGCAGCGCCTCTACCCGACAGGCAGCGACATCCCGCGCCGCAGTGCCCAGGATGCTCTCGAGGCGCTCCGCTTGGCGATCGGGGTCGAGCCCTACCTCGAGCTCACCGTCGCCCGCGATGGCCTTCACTACGGAGAGGCGGGCATGTTCCCGCGCTCCGAATCGTTCCTCGCCTTCGCGCGCGAGTTCTACAAGCGCAACCTCGCGGCGGTGCGCTTTCACGCCGCCGTCACGGCGGAGGAGATCAACCGGTTCCTGTCGCTCATCATCGAGCCGGCTGAGGACGTCGCCGCACGCGGCGGCGTGGAGTCCGGTCTGTCGGAACTCGGCGTAGCCAACATCAGCGTGTCCGAGGCCTCGACGCGCATCGTCGAGACCACCGTGCCGGGAGGGCTGACCGAGGACCAGGACCTGTCCGACGAGGAGATCCAGCGCACCATCGAGGAGATCTTCGCCAACCCGGCCTATGACCAGCAGCGCGACATGCAGGTGCTGCTCCGGGTCATGGGCGACAAGCTCGCGCTGTCCGAGTACCTCAAGCAGGCGCCGGAGCGCGGGACCGTCGAGGGCGTCCAGTTCCTCGCCCGCCGTGTCGAGGCGCTCATCCGCGGCATCCGAACCGCGATGCCGGCCGAGCGCGAGGCCGCGCTGACCGAGATCGCCGAGGCCATCCGCGAGCTGGAGCTGACTGAGCGCGGCCGTCTCTACCGCGACCATCTGCTGTCGAACGCGCGCTACGACGAGGCGGTCATCGACCTTATCGAGCGGCTCGGGCGCGACGAGATCCTCGATGCCTTGATCGCCCAGTTCGAGGACTCTGCAGAGGGCATCGAAGGCCTTGCCCGCGCCGTGCGCCAGTTGGCGAGCATGAGCTCCAGTGCCGGCGAGGACGAGCTCAACATCATCCTCTCGGAGTTGGCCGCCAAAGGGATGGGCGACTCGTTCATCCACGGGATGACCGAAGCCATCAGCCCGAAGCGCATCACCAACATCGACCAGCTGAGGACCGACGCAACGCGCTCCTCGGGCGTCGTGCTCGGGCTCGCGGGCATCAACTCCGACGGCGAGATGGCACTGCTGTCCGGAGAGGCGCTCGAACCCATCCGCGAGGAAGCGGGTCGCGGCACTTCCGACGGCGACATCGTCGGCGCGCTCGTCACGGTGGCGACGCTCGAGCAGCGCTTGGAGCAGTTCTCCGCGGTCATGACGAACGTGGAAGACAGCGTCGGCTACCTCGTCGAAGCGGGTGAGACGGACGTTGCCGCGGATGTGGCGGAAGTGCTCGCGCACGCCATGTCGGATCCTGCGACACCCGACGCGCACCGCGTTCGCATGGCGAAGGTCGTCTCCAACATCGCCCGGCCCGAATCGCTCATGAAGGTCACCTCCACCCTGAGGCGCCACCGCACGGACTCGGCCGAATACGCGGCCTGCAAGCGGCTTCTCGGCGTCCTCGGCGAGTCGGCGCTCGACCCGCTGCTCGAGATCCTCGCCGAGGAGCAGGACATGTCGGCGCGCAAGTCGCTCATCGACCTCATCTCGATCAGTGCGCCCGACTACATCACGGAACTCGGCGCGCGGCTTGCGGACAAGCGGTGGTATCTGGTCCGCAACGTCGTCTCCATCCTCGCCTCCACGCGATCGCCCGAGGCGCTCCCGCATCTCCAGCGCACGCTGCGGCATCAGGACGCGCGCGTTCGTCGCGAAACCATCCGCGGTCTCTCCATGATCCGCACCGTCATGTCCGACAGCATGCTCATCGCGGGTCTCGAGGACGAGGACGTGCAGACCGTGCAGCTCGCCGCCCGCTATCTGGGGTCGCTGAAGGCGACGGCGGCCGTGGCCGCTCTCGAACAGGTGGCGCAGGGCCTCGGGCGTGGCAATCGTGAGATGCCGGCCCGGCTCGAGGCCATCAGCGCACTCGCACGCATCGCCGCGCCGCCGTCGCTCGGCGTGCTGCGGGAGCTTGCAGCGAGGCGCGGCATCTTCGGAGGCGGCAGGGACCGCGAGGTCCGGGAGGCTGCGGCCGAGGCGCTCAAGACCATCGAGACAGGCTCGGCCAGTGAGGGGGTGGCGTCGTGAGCGACATGACGGGCAACCAGCATCCCGCGCAGACGAATCCTCCCGGGGGCGCCAAGAGTCCGCAGGAGCGCGGGTCCGCGGTGGTCTTCACCACCGCTCAGACCGGGCGCGCACGCGACCTCCTCGCGCGCCTGGCCGGTGCGAGGCGTTCCGTGACGTTCTACCCCCGCGGGCACGAGGTCGTCCGCGACAACATCGGCGGCCTCATGCAGGCGATCTCGGCCTACCATCGCGAGGGCGTGGACGTGCCGCTCGTCTTCTTCGACAACGAGCTGTTGCTCGGCGAGCAGCTGCTCGCCGCGGAGAGCGTCATCTTCGACCAGCTCATCCGCGACATGGCCGCCTCCGGCGAGACGAGCGTGACCTTCGCGCAGGGGCTCACGACCGAGGAGCTCGAGCGCGCGATGCAGGTACTCGCGGCCGATCGCGGTGCGCTCACGGAGATGGGTGGCCTCGAACTGGCCATCGAGCGCGCGGACGCCCCGCACGTCGAGATCGGCACGGTCGCGTATGCCCGCGACGCCGAGGACTTCGAGAACGAGGCGCTCATCGCTCGCTCGCTCGCGGTCACCGAGGCGCTCGACGCCGTCCGCGAGATCGGCGACCGAGTCCGTCGCGGCACGGCTCCCACGGTCGACCAAGCGCGCAACGTGGTCCGCAGCATGGTCGACAACGTGCTCGAGGACCGGGGCGCGATGCTCGAGGTCGCCGGCCTCAAGGATCGCAAGGAGTACACGTTCTGCCACTCGGTGAACGTGATGACCCTCTCTATCGCGCTCGGTTCGATGGTCTCGGACAACAAGCGCTTCCTGAACTCGCTCGGCTGCGGCGCGCTGCTGCACGACATCGGCCTCATGAGCGAGGAGATGGACGCGCTCGTCGAGTCGAAGGAGCTGAGTGCCGAGGACTGGGAGGTGATGCGCAAGCACCCCGTCTACGGCGCCGAGATCGCCGCGAGCATGCGCGGCCTCGACCGCGCGTCGATCGTGATGATCCTCGAGCACCACATGCGCTACGACCTCGACGGCTATCCCGTCCGCGAGCACCAGAAGTCGCAGCACCTCACCAGCCGGATCGTTGGGATCGCGGACGCGTACGATGCGATGACCTCCGACCGCCCGTATTCGATAGCGCGCCGGCCCGACGAGGCGATCGAGCAGATCGCGAAGGACGCCGGCACCGCTTTCGACCCGGTGCTCGCCAAGCTGTTCGCTCAGATGATGGGCGTCTACCCGCCCCGGTCGCTCGCGCTCCTCAGCTCGGGCGAACTCGCAGTGGTCTGTCGCCCGACCGCCGACCCGCTTTCGCCGTGCGTCCGTGTCATCACGGACGCGGACGGCGCGTTCGTCGAGCCGTATGATGTTGACCTGTCCGACCGGGCTGCGGCCGCGGGGCGTGTCATCGACGGTTGTGTCGATCCGTCGCAGGCCGGCGTCGACGTGGATGCGTACATGCCGCGACCCTGATCTTGTCGGGCACCGCGGCGCGACCAAGGAGCGAAAGACATGGCGAAGTCGGGCCCGAGCGGCTCACCCGTATCCCTGCGCGCCCGCATCACCTGGGCGATCATCGCGGTTGCCGCGTTCCTGATCGGGATGTCCAATGTGCTGGCGAACTTCTACGTCGACCTGGCGTGGTTCAAGGACATGGGGCAGTCCGCGGTGTTCTGGACGAGGATCTGGAGCGAGGTGGCGGCAGGCGCCATCTTCACCGCTCTCACGTTCGCGATCGTCTACGCGAACATCCTTGTGGCGCGGCGCATGCGCCCGCAGGTGACCACGCCCACCTATCCGGAGGGGACGCCCCTCACGCCGCGTCAGGAGATGGAGCAGGCGCTCGCCCGCGTTCGTGCGGCGTTCGAGCCGTGGGCGGGCTGGGTCTTCGCTCTGGGCGCGCTCGTTCTGTCGCTGAACATCGGCGCGGGCATGGCCAAGGGCTGGGAAGCGTTCCGTCTCGCGCTGGCCGGCGCCACCTTCGGCACGACCGACCCGCAGTTCGGGCTCGACGTCGGCTTCTTCGTGTTCCGCCTGCCGGCTCTTCGCATGGTCGCCGATTGGTTCGCCGGCGCCCTGTGGCTCGCGCTGGCCGTGACGCTGATCGTGCACATCCTCGAGGGCGGCATCAGGCCGATGGGCCGCTACCGCGGCTTCGATCCGCACGTGAAGGCACACGTCTCGGTGCTCGCGGGGCTGCTCGTGGTGTCCCAAGCGCTCGGCTACTGGCTCTCGATCTACGAGCTCGACTACTCGCCGCGCGGGCAGGTTCTCGGCGCCTCGTACACCGACGTGCATGCGCAGATCCCCGCGTACGTCATCCTCATCGTGATCGCGCTCGCGGTGTGCGTCCTGCTGCTCCTCAACATCCGCTACAAGGGATGGCGGATCCCCGCCATCGGCCTCGGCGTGTGGATCGCGGCCGGGATCCTCGTGGGGGGCGTCTACCCGGCGATCGTCCAGCAGCTGCAGGTCGGCCCGAACGAGCTCATGTACGAGAAGCCCTACATCCAGCGCAACATCAGCGCGACGCGCGCGGCTTTCGACCTCACCTCGGTCGACGCCACGAACTTCCCGGCGGCTTTCGACCTGACCTCCAAAGACATCGCGGAGGCGACGTCGACGGTGAAGAACGTCCGTCTGTGGGACCCGAACGTCGTCGTGGACTCCTACAAGCAGTTGCAGGAGATCCGCTTCTACTACGACTTCCGGGACGTCGACATCGACCGCTACGTGATCGACGGGGTCAAGCGGCAGGTGCTCATCTCCGCACGCGAGATGAACGTGACGCAGCTCACCGAGGGCGCCAAGACCTGGGTCAACCGCCACCTCGTCTACACGCACGGCTACGGTGCGGTGGTGAGCCCGGTCAACGAGGTGAGTCCCGACGGCCTGCCGCAGTTCATGGTCAAGGACCTGCCGCCGAAGTCCGCCACGGACCTGCAGATCAAGGTGCCCGGCATCTACTTCGGCGAAGAGACGAGCGACTACGCCATCGTCGATACGACCCAGAAGGAGTTCGACTACCCGGTCGGCGGCGAGAACGCCACGACGAGCTATGACGGGAGCAACGGCGTGTCCGTGGGTTCACTGCCCGCGCGTCTGGCGTTCGCGATCAAGTACGGCAACGCCGAGATCCTCTTCTCGGGGGCCATCACCCCGAGCAGCCGCATCCTGTATCGCCGCACGATCACTGATCGCGTCCGGGCGCTCGCCCCGTGGCTCATGCTCGACAAGGATCCCTACCCCGTGATCGTTGGCGGAAGGATCCTGTGGGTGCTCGACGGCTACACGTACTCGAGCAACTACCCATACTCGCAGCGCGAGGCCACCACGGGCGTCAACTACATGCGCAACTCGGTGAAGATCACGATCGACGCCTACAACGGCGACACGAAGCTGTATGCGTTCGACGAGAAGGATCCGGTGCTGAGGGCATACCGGACGCTCTTTCCCGATCTGTTCCTCGACGCTTCGGCCATGCCCGCCGAGATCCGCAAGCACCTCCGCTACCCGGAGGACCTCTTCGCCATCCAGGCCGAGGTCTACAAGACCTACCACATGCTCGACGCGCAGGTCTTCTACAACAAGGAGGACCAGTGGGCTCTGCCGGGTGAGTCGACCGGCGACGCCATGGCTCCCTACTACGTGATGATGACCCTGCCGGGCGAGACAGATGACACGTTCCTGCTCATGGAACCGTTCACGCCGCGGAGCAAGGACAACATGATCGGGTGGATGGCGGCGAAGTCCGACGGGGCGAGCTACGGCCAGCGCGTCGTCTACAACTTCCCGAAGCAGCGCCTCGTCATGGGCCCGCAGCAGATCCGCGCACGGCTCAACCAGGAGCCGGAGATCAGCAAGGAGCTGACGCTCCTCAACCAGCAGGGGAGCCGGGTCATCTTCGGCAACCTGCTCGTGATCCCGATCCTCGACTCGATCGTCTACATCGAGCCGCTCTACATCCAGGCCTCGCAGTCGCCGATGCCCGAGCTGAAGCGCGTCATCGTCGCGTACTCCGACAGGATCGCGATGGACGCCGACCTTGGCGCGGCGCTCACGAAGGTGTTCGGGGCGGCGCCCGCGGGCTCCACGACCACCACGGGAACGACCGCGCCCTCCACCGGTACGACCGGCACCGTAGCCGCTCGCGCGGCCGAGGCGCGCGACCTGTTCGCCAAGGCGATCGCCGCGCAGAAGGCGGGCGACTGGGCTGCGTACGGGCGCTACATCAAGCAGCTCGGTACGCTGCTCGAGGGCCTGGCCTCATCCACCGAGGCGACCTCGGCGAAGTAGCCACGCAACGCATGTCGGAGGGCCGGCGCGAGCGAGTGGATCCCACTCAGCGCCGGCCCTCCGATTGTCGTGCGATGGCGACCGATAGGGGGCAGGCGGCTCCGTTCGCGGCCCGGTTTCGACCGTCCAGGTTTGGCGATCTCGCCCGCTTGTGCTAGGGTACGACCTTGTCCGGTCGGACTTCGGCCGGAAGAAGGGTGCTCTGAAGCGCGCGGTCGCCCCGTCAGCGGGTAGGCCGCAGGACCGGCGCCAGAGTGCATCGCATCGGACTAGGACGTCGCTCGAGTAGTTTCGCAACAGTTCATCGAGCAGAGCGGCATCCAGGAGACGAGAGCATCGGTCCAGCGTCAGACAAGCGCATACTCGTGCTTTTACTTGGCGCACGGCGGCGGCCCCGGCAATCGGCCAGTCTCTGTGAGCTGAAGGTGCGAGGCAGCTGCCTCTCCTAGGATCCACCCCGCGTCGCGACCTTTCGTGATGCACTCTCCACCCCCTCGGGCTGTCTTCACGCATGCGTTCATGCGTCTTTCCTCGCGCCTTCCGCCCAGCCGCCAGTCCTGTACCCGGCATCGGGAGGTCGTTCTTCTTGAGGTTCATCGATACAGTCAGTCCCAGCTCGGCGGTGCGTACCGCGACAGCGATCGCGCTCGCGGTGGTCCTGGCCGGAGGCTTCGGCGCTCCGCTGACCGCCAACGCCGGGTCGGCCGTGTCCGCAGGTGCGGCCACAGCGAGCGTCGAGGCGAGTGTCTCGCCGAGCGTCGACAGCTCGCTCACCCCGGGACTGGACTGGATGCTGGGTTCCGACACCGCCACGGGCTCCGTCGAGCCCACGACGGCGCCGGCTCCCGAAAGCAAGCGTTCCGTGCGCAAGATCATCGCCGACACGGGCCGCGCAGCGGGGCTTTCCACACAGGAGATCGGCGCCCTGATGTGGCTGGCGTACCGCGAGTCGAGGTTCCATCCCACGAGCCACTCGCGCAGCGAGTGCCACGGGCTCTTCCAGCTTTCCGCGGGCATGGCGCACGGACACCCGTGGAAGGACCCGGAGTGGAACACGAAACGTGGGATCAAGTACATGCGTGGTCGCTACGGCGGCGTGCTTCAGGCCAAGGCTTTCTGGCAGCGGCACCACTGGTACTAGGAGCGCCGCGCCCGGCGAGCGGCTCGCATCGCCGGGGCTGGTACGAACGAGCGATTCGAGCGGCCGCCTCCCCCTTTCCGGGGAGGCGGCCGTCGCGTTTCTGGGGTATGTTCATGCAGGCGTTCAGTTCGGCCATCCAACGAGGAGGACCGATGAGTGACGAGACTTCCGCCCCGGAGCAGACTCCGCCCGGCGATGACTTCCTGAGCCGGATACTCGACCAGCTGCTGGACCTCGTGCAGACCGCCCGTGATTGGGTGCGCCAGGAGGCCGAGGCGGTCGTCAAAGAGAAGATCGTGCCGCCGATCCAGAAGCTCGGCATCACGCTCGCATCGGCTTCGGCAGCCGCCGCGCTGCTCGTCATCGGCCTCATCTTCATCGCCGTCGCCGCGATCGTCTTCCTGTCGCAGCTGCTGGGCGTGCCGCTTGCGTTCCTGCTCATCGGTCTGGTGTTCGTCATAGGCGCCGCGATCTTCACGGCCGTGAAGGTGAAGGCGATGCAGCGATGACTCCCGACACGACTCCGCTGGCGGGCGCGCCTGAGACGCCCATCACGCTCGACGACATCCGCCACAAGGCGCTCGCGATCCGCTCCGAGGTGCAGGACGAGGTGCGGACTCAGGTGGTCGACCGCCGCAACCAGATCGTCCTCGTGGGCGCGGTCGTGCTCCTTGCCGTGGTCGGCATCGCGTACTTCGCGGGCTCGCGCGCGGGGCGGCGTGCCGCCGAGCCACCTGCCTCCTGACGCCGTGCGGCTCGAGAGTGTGACCGTCGCACCCGACGCGGTCGAGGCGCTTCTCTGCTTCGATGCGGGCGAACCCTTGCGCACGTGTGAGCTGCCCGCCCTGGCCGATCGGGTGCTGGAAGCACTGCCCGGACTCCGCGGGCATCGCTGCGACAACAAAGCCGGCGCGACGTTCCCGGATGAGCTGCGTGACACCGAGATCGCGCACCTGGTCGAGCACGCGGCACTCGAGGTGATGGCGATGGCCGGTTCCCCGGAGACGCTGCGCGGTGTCACGTCCTGGGACGTCGCGCGCGACGGCCGTGGCCGCTTCCGCATCCGGCTCGAATACGTCGACAGCGCGATCGCCCTCGGTGCGCTGGGATTCGCGGTGCGCCTCGTGGAGGCCGCTGGGGCGGACGGCGACGTGCCCGATGCACTGGCCGAGGCGCGCAGGCTTCGCGGCCTCGCCGGGCGCGCGTGACGCCGGCGATTTGACCGAGCCCCCGCCGGCGGAGTAACCTACGCGCCAACCCGCAGGGCGACCTGCGGTGACGTTCACACTGCTACAACGGACGTGAGGGAAGAGGGGCGCTCCTGACCCCAGCCACCCCTCCGATGTCCCCGGCCAGGTCGCGAGACGCGACGGAAGCCGGTCGGTTTCCCGGACCGTTATCGCACCGGGGTCGAGGCTCCGCCGTCGCTCTCGTGCGCGGGGAGTGAAGACAGGTGGTACCGCGAGAGACGACCCTCGCCCTGTTGACAAGGGGGGTCGTCTTTGTGTTTCCCGGGGACATTCACGACGTGGATGCGCGGGAACGGCCCGGGAGGGCCGCGGGACCGCTTGAAGGCAGGTGAGAGCTGAGATGGGTACTGCACGAGTCATCTTCGACCGCTGGGATGGCAGGTACGCCGCCTCGATGTCCGAGGTGCGCTCCTCGGCCGTGCGCGACCTGTTCGCAGCTGCATCCCGCCCCGATGTGATCTCGCTCTCGGGCGGCATGCCGGATGTCCGGCGTGTCCCGCACGACCTCGTCCAGCGTGCGGTGAAGCAAGCGCTCGAGCACGACGGCGCCACAGCGCTCCAATACGGGTCGAGCGAGGGCAGGCTCGCGCTCCGGAGGATCATCGTGGGGCTGATGTCCGAGTCCGGGGCACGCGCCACCGAAGACGATGTCGTGGTCACCGCAGGCGCGCAGCAGGGTCTCGATCTGCTCGCCAAGGTGTTCCTCGATCCGGGAGACGTGATCATCTGCGAAGGGCCGACATACGTCGGCGCGCTGCAGGCGTTCTCCGCGTACCGCCCGCGCGTGGAGTGCGTCGAGATGGACGAGCACGGCATGCGGATGGATGCGCTCGAGGAGACGCTCAAGCGCATCGGGCCGCGTGGCGCCAAGTTCATCTACACGATCCCGAACTTCCAGAACCCGGCGGGCGTCACGCTCTCCGCCGACCGGAGGCGCCGCCTCATCGAGCTCGCACGCGAGTACGACATCCCGGTCATCGAGGACGACCCGTACGGCCGGCTGCGGTACGAGGGCGGACACATCCTGCCGCTGCGGGCGCTCGATCCCGACGTGATCTACCTGGGGACGTTCAGCAAGATATTCGCGCCGGGCCTCCGCCTCGGTTGGATCGCTGCCCCGCGTCCGATCCGCGCCCGCGTGCTGCTCGCGAAGCAGGCCGCCGACCTGTGCGGCTCCGCATTCGCGCAGGCGGTGGCCGAGCGCTACATGACGGGCACCGCATGGCGCCGCGTTCTCGCCGACCTCACGCGCACCTACCACACGCGCCGCGACGCGATGCTCGCCGCGCTCACCGAGCACTTCCCGGCCGACGTGACGTGGACGCACCCCGAGGGCGGCTTCTTCGTCTGGGTGACGCTGCCCGCGCACCTCGACACCAAGCCGCTGCTGGCGGAAGCCGTCGAGCGCGGCGTGACCTTCGTCCCCGGAAGCGACTTCTACCCCGCGGGACGCGGCTCGAACAACTTCCGCATCGCGTTCTGCTACGAGGAGCCCGAGCAGATCGCCGAGGGCGTTCGCAGGATCGCAGAGGTGCTGGAGGACAAGCTCGCGCTCTACCGTGCGTTCGTCGATGCGGGAGCCATGCCGGCACTCGCGGTGTCGGGAGGGAGTTCCACGTGAAAGAGAAGATCGCGGTGCTCATGGGCGGGCGTTCGCTCGAGCGCGAAGTCTCCCTGCGCAGTGGGGAGCGCGTCTTCGGGGCGCTGCAGGAGCTCGGCTACCGGGCGATCGCGCTGGACGTGACCCCGGAGCTCACTGAGACGCTGCGCAGCGAGAAGCCTGACGCGGTCTACATCGCGCTGCACGGCAAGTTCGGCGAGGACGGCACCGTGCAGGAGTCGCTCGAGTTCCTTGGCATCCCCTACACCGGTCCGGGTGTCGTCGCATGCGAGCTTTCGTGGGACAAGGCGCTCTCGAAGCGCCTGTTCGCCGGAGAGGGCATTCCCACACCGCGCTGGGTGACGTTCACCTCCGACGCGTTCAAGGAGATGGGCGCGGCGAGCGCGCTCGACCTGGTGCCGGCCGCGGTCGGCGGGTTCCCCGTGGTGGTCAAGCCGACGAAGCAGGGCTCGGCGCTCGGGCTCACCAAGGTCGAGACCGCCGAGGGGCTCCCGGAGGCCCTGCTGACGGCGCTGTCGTTCGGCGACGCCGCCATCGTGGAGAAGTGGGTGGAGGGCACCGAGATCGCCGTGTCCGTGCTCGACGGTCCGGAGGGTCCCGAGGTGCTTCCGCCGGTCGAGATGGTCGCGAAGTCCGGGCTGTTCGACTTCCAGGCGATGTACACGGCAGGAGAGACCGAATACTACTGCCCGGCGCGGCTCGCTCCCGAAGTCCTGCGGGACGTGGAGGAGCTGGCTGCGTCGTGCCACATCTTGCTCGGATGTCGCGACGTCAGCCGCGTCGACATGGTCGTCGACTCCTCGGGGAGACCGTTCGTGCTCGAGGTCAACACGAGCCCGGGCATGACCGAGACGTCGCTGCTCCCGATGTCCGCCGCCGCGGCCGGGATCGACTTCGCCCGCCTGGTCGACAGATTGGCCTGCTCAGCGCACGGACGCGCCCGGTAGGGGTACAGTAATCTGTGCGAATGAAGCGCATTCGCTTCCGGGTGCGCCTGAGAAGGACGGACCGTATCGGCGACGGGGGTGTGTCATGTACGACGACTGCAGGCGTGGTGGCAGTGCTTTTGGTGCTTTTGTCCTCGGTGGCCTCATCGGTGCGCTGATCGGGCTGCTGTTCGCTCCGCGCTCCGGCAAGGAGACGCGCGAGATGCTGGCCGAGCGTGGCCAGGACTACCTGGACCAGGCGATGGACGTCTATGACGAGGGTCGCGAGAAGCTCGTCGACGCCTACTCGGTCGCTCGCAGCACCACCGCCGAGCGCGCTGAGGACCTGAAGACGAAGGTCGACGAGACCCGCGAGGTCCTCAAGGAGAAGGTCGACGAGGCGGCCGTGGCCGCTCGCACGAAGGTGACCGAGCTCGGCAAGGACGCCCGTGCAGGCGTGAAGACGGGAGCCGCCGCAGCGAAGGGCGGCATCGACACCGCCGCCGAGAAGACCAAGGAAGCCCTCGAATTCGTAGCCGAGAAGGCCGCGGTCGTCGGCGAGGAAACCCCCGAGCCCACCGCATAGAGGCTCCTGCCCGAAAGCACGATCGATCCGACCATGGCCGGTCGCCTTGTACTTCAGCAGGCGGCCGGTCGTGCTGCACACGAGGGAGTCGCGCGTGACCACGATGCTCGCGAGTGACGTTGAGGGGCTGAGCGTCTTCGGCAGAGGCGGGGCCGAACTCGGCGTGCTCGAGCACCTGCTGTACCACCCGAGCGCGGCATGCGTCATCGGCGCCTCCGTGCGCCCGCCCGCCGCGATGGTCGTCGTCAAGCGCATGGAGACCTTCCTGCCGCTCGAGTCGCTGGAGATCGTGCCCGGTGGTGTGGCGGTCGACCTGGCGAAGCTCCCAGGCCAGCGCGCCGCCGCCGCCGGTCTCGGCCACGACCCGGAGCTGACCGTCATCTGGACCGGGATGCCCGTCGCCGGCCCGTCGGGTGAGCAGCTCGGCACCGTGACCGACGTCGAGTTCGACCTGGAGTCCGGAGAGGTCCGCCGGATGGAGGTCGCGGGCGGGGCGATCGCTGACGCGGCCCACGGGCGCTACCTCGTCCCGGGCGATGCGGTCCTGGGCTACAGCGCCGGTGCGGTGCGCATCACGCGCGAGGCCGGCGAGCTCGAGGCAAGCGGCGGGCTCGCCAAGTCGGCCGCGATCGCAGCCGCAGCGGCCGCCCGGAAGGCGGCCGAAGTCGGCCAGGCTGTCGAGGACACCGTGGTCGCGGCCAGCGGCGCTGCGGGTCGCGCGATCAAGGCGGTCTCGGATGCGAGGGTCGCTCAGAAGGCGGCGAAGCGCGTCCGCAGCACGTGGCGCGACTCGGTGAATGCGTTCAAGGACGGCATGAAGGACGAGTAGCGTCCGCCGTCCGCGGCGGAGCGCACAGGGGAGCCGGGTCCGGAGCAGACATGGCCAGACGCATGCGAACACTCACGGTCGAGCGGGTCGGGGATCTCCCCGAGCCGTGCTCGGCGTGCGCCGTTTGGGAACTCGGCGGGCGCAGCGGCCCGAACTGTCAGGCGGCCGACGACCGCGCCGCGTTCGAGGCGTGGGTCGAGGACGTGCGCGCGCAATGGGGGGAGTGCGGGCGGATCGCGTACGAGAACGGCGAGCCGCTCGGATTCGTGAAGTACGCGCCCGCGCGGTTCTTCCCGCAGGTCGTCTCGATGCCATCGGGTCCGCCCAACCACGACGCCGTGCTGATCGCCTGCCTGCACGTCGACTCCGATGTTCGCGACGTGGGGCTTGGGAAGGTGCTGCTGCAGGCGGCGCTGCGCGACCTCGTGACGCGTGGAGAGAAGGCCGTCGAGGCGTACGCCGCCACCCAGACGGTCGATCGGGAACGTACGCCGCTCATGAGCGTCGAGTTCCTGCTGCGGCAGGGATTCTCGGTGGCCCGTCCGCATCCCGTGTACCCGCTCATGCGGCTCGAGCTGAAGTCCATCGCGTCGTGGACGGACAACGTCGAGGCCGTTCTCGATGCGCTACAGTTGCCGCTCCGGGTACGCGAGCGCGTGCCCGCTCCTCTTGTGAACCCATCCAAGACCGAAGGACCTGCCCGATGACCGACGACGTTTCCGCTTCCCGCGCGCGTTCGCGCGGGTCGCTCGCTCGCGTGCGCTCGTTTCTCGCGGAGCGCGGCCTCGAGGGCGGGCTTGTGGCGTTCGACGACCGCTCCACCAAGACCTGCGAACTCGCGGCCGAGGCCGTCGGCTGCGAGGTCGGCCAGATCGTGAAGTCGCTCGTCTTTGTCGCGGACGAGACGAGGCCGGTGCTCGCGCTGGTTGCGGGAGACCGCCGCGGCGACACAGGCGCGATCGCCAAGCTGGTCGGCGCCAAGTCGGTCCATTTCGCCGACGCCGATACCGTGCGCGCGGCCACCGGATACGCGATCGGTGGCGTCTCTCCCTACGACCTCCCATCCGAGCTCACCGTGCTGGTCGACGACTCGCTGGAGCGCTTCGAGGTCGTGTACACGGCCGCGGGCACCCCGTCGTCCATGGTGCGCGTCAACCGTCCCGTGCTGTTCGACCTGGTGGGCGGCACGGTCGCACGGATCTCCAGGTAGGCGCCGCGATGCCTGATCTCGACACAGTCCCGGGCAGGGGTGCGAGCGAAACGCCGGCCGCGCGCGCGAGCAGAGGCGAGATCGTACTCGTCATCGTGGCGCTGCTCGCAGTCGGCATGCTGGCGACGGGTTCGCTCGCGTCCGTTCCCGTCACGGTCGACGGCGTTGCCGGGCGAGTCCCGGTCGGCGCGGTCGCCGGCGACCTCGTGAGCGCGGGCGACGTCGCCTCGCCGCCTGGCGATCTGCTCTCGGTGAGCGGCAAGGTACTGCGCGCCGGAGGCGGGCGGCCGCCCGGACTCATCGTGAACGGCGCTGCCGCGACGAGCGAGACCCCTCTGAGCGCGGGCACGGTCGTCACGAGCGCTCGCGGCGGCGACACGATCGAAGAGACGAGGACCGTTTCGATCGAGACGACGCCTGCGCTCCGCTTCGTGGGCTCAGGACCGGTGCAGAGCGTCGAGGACAGCGGGACGCCCGGTCAGGTGCTCGTGGTGCTCGGAACCGTGAGCGGAGAAGAGGTCACTCGCACCGTGCTCTCCAAGGCCGAGCCGATGATCGTGCGCAGCGAGCCCGCGTGGCGCGGGGCAAAGCGGGTGGCTCTCACGTTCGACGACGGTCCGTGGCCCACCACGACCGACGAGATCCTCGGCCAGCTCAAGGCCGCGGGGGTGAAGGCGACCTTCTTCCTGCTCGGAAGGCAGGTCGCGGCTCGTCCGGAGATGGCCCGGCGCATCGTCGACGCGGGGATGGAGATCGGGAACCACTCGTACTCGCACAAGTACCTGTCGGGAGACCCCAAGTCGGTCGTCGACTCTGAGATCGCGAAGGCGGACGCTGCGATCTTCAAGGCGACGGGGGTCCGGCCCGTGTGGTATCGGCCCGCCGGAGGCATCACGAGCCCGACGGTGTACGGGGAGGCCGCGCGGCTCGGTCACAAGGTCGTGCTGTGGTCGGTCGACCCGCAGGACTGGGCGCGGCCGGGCACGCGGCGCATCGCGCGGCGGGTGCTGGACCACGTGCGTCCGGGAGCCGTGATACTGCTGCACGACGGTGGCGGCAACCGCACGGAGACCGTGGCGGCGCTGAAGAAGATCCTGCACGGGCTCGCGGCGCGCGGGTACGAGGCCGTGACGCTGAGCGAGTTGTACGCGAAGCCGTGAGGGAATCGAGCTCACCGTGGCGAGTTGAGCCCACCGATCCGAGGCCATTGCGGGTCGTGCCCTCGTACCATGAGCGGGGCAGGCTAGTGCAGACTCCTCTTGCCGTGCGATCAAAGGGGAGCGAACTTGCTCACCGCCAATCCAAGGAACACACCCTCCAGACAAGTGAGCTTGGGCAGCGATACTGAGAGTGGGGCCGGCCCACGGCAGCATGGCTCTACGCAGGCGGATCGATTGGTCGTTGCTCGCCTGTCGGCCTGGGCCGGCCCACGTTCATGAGGTCCAAGTCGACCCATCGAGAGTCCCGCGAGCGGGAGGCGATTGTCACAACGGGCGAATCGAACCGGAGTTCACTCTCCATCGTCCGCGGAGCCTATGCCCCGATCCGCGGGTGCGGCGGGCCACCGCAACACTGGTGCTCTCGAATCTAGCGGGTGAAGAACCAGTACACGGCGAACTGCCACGCGACCTCGAGCACGACACTGGCGGCGAGTGTGAGCCGTGCGCGCTGCCTGAACTGCTGAATCTGTTCCTGGGTGTGTGTGCCACCGCCGAGCCGCAGCGTCCCGAGAATCAGAATCGAACCGACCGCCCCGCCGTAGCCAGCGAGACTCACGATTTCGTGTGATGGGCTCGTCGAGAAGTGGGCCGCCCCCGTGCCTGCTAGGACGAGGGCGAGCACGATAGCACTCGAGAGAACCCAAGGTGCGGCGCGCGCCCAAGTCTCGCCCCTGCGAACGACGAGCAACACTAGTCCCGCGCCGGCCGCGACACCGATACCTGCCACCGTGACTGCGGCCGGGACAGTGACACTCCAAGGTATGTACAACGGTCCTCCATTCCGAAGATGCCCGTCGCTATCGAGCACGCACCTTCGACCGCTCTGCTCAGGGCAGGATGTCCCCACGTGTGAAGGGAGCGCCGCAATACGGGAGCCCTGGCTCACGGGCCATTCCTAGAACCACTCCTTGAGCCACGTGTCACGAGGCGGGGAGTAGTTGGCGGGTTTGGCATCAATGTAGTGTGGCCAGTCCAGGTCGCCAGCGATTCCCCACCTTCGAGATTTGTATGAGTCGTCGACCCAGCACGTTGTGAACCCATGAGCGGTCTGCCGGTAGTGACCGTTCTGGTAGCACAGGATTCGCATCTTCAGGCGGTACTTGCGTTGCGTGCCGCCGCGGCGACAGGCCGCCATACGATACCAAGAGCCAGCAGCCTGGATGTTCCACAGATCCCCGCTACCTGCATCCTGCGGCATGTTCGTGAAGTTCCCAATGCTTCGCGGCCCGAAGAAGAACCCTGCGCTCTGAAGCGCGATTCCCGGCGCCGCGGTCTGAGCTGCGTACTTCAGGTCTGCAGCGAGTTCGCCTGCCAACTCGCCGGCGGCCTGCAGAATCCATCCCGGGAGGGCACTCATGCCAACGGTGTACTCGTACGCCGCCCATTTGGAGAGCCGCATGCGCTTGACGGACCACCAAGCCAGTCCGCTCGCATCCACCCTCCCCACCGGGTCCCCGCCGCAGTACTGGTACGCGCTCTCCTCGCCGTCGGCATTCGCCGGGTCCGCCGAGATCCACTGGCAACTCGCCGGATCGTAGTAGCGCTGCG